>Ga0102929_1001883_pt1 | contig 12472 bp, 7 predicted proteins | sample SalPonR1_B_D2_MG_FD_78510 | JGI IMG/M metagenome (GOLD analysis project Ga0102929, IMG submission 78510) | Salt pond soil microbial communities from South San Francisco under conditions of wetland restoration - Salt Pond MetaG R1_B_D2_MG | ecosystem: Environmental > Aquatic > Marine > Intertidal... | reverse complement strand
CTGCCTGCAGCAGGGTGGAGGCTTCGCCCTTGATCCAGGCCAGCACCTCCCCCCGCTTCACCCTTTGTCCATCATGGATCAGCGGTTCGAAGGCAACCGCCCGGTCCAGAAGGCTGAACACCCGGCCGGCGACCTGGATTCCGGCCAGTAGGAAATCCTCCTTGGCAACCAGCTGCGCCCGGACCGGGGTATTTTTCGCCACGGTGGCAGCGGTCGTCACGTCCCCCGTGCCGATATCCTCGGCCAGGGCTGTTCGAATAATCCGGTCCACCGCAAACTGGTTCATCCCGCTTTGACTCCTCAACCCTGCGAGAAGAGAGCTCTCTTCGAAAATGCCTTTTTATAACACAGTGGTTCTTGCCTAAGCAACTGAAAAGCCTGGCAGGATCAGTGGCGAAGCCCTTTACTTTTGACGGAATTTATTTAAAAATTAGGGACCATTGTACCCCTTGCAAAACCTACGGAGAAATGCATGCAAATTCTCAAGCAGACTGCCCTTCTGCTCGGTTCTCTGCTGCTCCTGGCCGGCTGCGTCAGCCAGGGCGTCCACCAGCAGCAGCTTGACGAGAACGCCCACCTGCAGGAAATCATCAAGAGCCTGAAGGCCGATTATGAAGCGCTGCTGCGTGACAAACAGCAGATAATCAGCCGCAACCAGGAGTTGAATAACCAGTTGCTTGAAACCATCAAACGCAACGGTTTGCTCCAGCAGGATCTCGACCGGGCCCGCTCGGACCTGGCGCGACTGGAGAAGGTCCTGCAGAACCGCAGTGCGGAGGCCGGCGCCGCCATCGCGGACATGCGGCAGACCATCGATACGCTCACGGCCGAAAATCAGGAATTAAAAGCGGAGCTTGAGCAGGAACGGCTGGCCCGGGAGGCCCAGCTGGCCGCGGTCCAGGGAACCTACGATGAGCTGGTTGAAAAACTGGAAACGGAAATCGAACGCGGCGAGGTGACGATTTCCGAATTGAAAGGCAAGCTGACCGTCAACGTGGTGGACCAGATTTTGTTCGATTCCGGACAGGCCGAGCTGAAAGCCGCCGGCCGCGAGATCGTGCAGCGCATCGGTGACATTCTGAAGGCCTCAGTCGGCAAGGAAATCATGATCGAGGGGCATACCGACAATGTTCCGATCAGCCCCCGGCTGCAGGACAAATTCCCCAGCAACTGGGAGCTGTCGACCGCCAGGGCGACCAATGTCCTGCATTTTCTGCAGGACAAGGTCGGAATATCCGGTGAACGCCTTGCCGCTGTCGGCTATGGCGAGTACCAGCCTATCGCCAGCAACAGCACCCCGGAAGGACGTCGCCTGAACCGCCGGATTCAGATCATTCTGGTGGACAGGTAAGCTCGGCGCAAGGGCGCAGACCGATGCTCCCGGGGAGAGTCAGGAAAGCAGGGTCTCCGCATCATCCATGAGATCAAAGGATTCGGTCATCAGCCCCTTGGCCGAAACCAGCACATCCAGCCTGGCGTCGTTTTCGCGGGCAATCGACATCGACAGATCGGCGTCAACCGAGAGTTCACCGCATTGGTCATGAAAAAAGCCCTTGGGGCGGCCATCGTCATAGAAGATCAAGGCCACCCTGTCGTCGGTGTAGACACGCAGGCAGCCGCTCCGTTTTTCACGGCACATCCTTGCCAGAACCGCCCGCATATCCAACTTCTTGACCGGCGCTCCCTGGAGCAGACTCGTGCCGCTTAACACCACCGGCAGCAAGTTTGCCAGATCCTCGCTGAGCCGATAGATATTCAAGCGGCCTCCCTGTTTGCGTACCGCCTGGAAAGTCTTCTCCAACCCCAGCACTTCCGTAAGCCGGCGATTTCGATCCTGGTAAAGAGCCGTTTTCAAGCGTCCCAGACAGAACAGCAGAACCGCTGCTCCCTCCGCAAGGTGGAAACCCAGGTAACCGGTAAACCGTCCCTGATGGAGTGTCGTCAATGCGGCCAGGAGATCGACTTCGGCCAGATCGATATCCTTCTTAACCTCTTTTCCTCGCGGCAGACGGATCATTTCCATTCCAGGATTAATCGGCTTTTCCATCCTCAGACCCCCGCTCTTTGGCGGCGCTGCCGCAGCAGTTCGGCCACAATGTCCATATCGGTCGCAGCCGGCGGCGGTCCAGCATGGGGACAATTAAAAGACTCGACAGGGAAATGTCAAGAGCAAATCCGGTGCCTGGTCAGAGTTCCGCAGGGTCTGTGATCTTTCATATTCATATGACACGCAGCTGCTCGCGGTTATTGGTAACCGCCCCCTGGGCCCCCGGATCACCAAACGAACGGGCCTCTAGGGAAGGCATCCAAAAGGAAAGCGGCCCGTAAAACCCTGGCCCGCTCCACACCACTCCAGGCCATAAAAAATTTAAGGGCAACAAAATACCCCCACATGCTGTAAAAAAAGCCTTCTGCATGGAAGGTTCCCCGTCAGGCCGGGGAGAATTCGAAGAGGACCTTGCCAATTCGTCAATGACGATAAATAAAGAATGGCAACAACCGAAATCTAAACGTGACGTAAATTTCTGAATAGCGTTTTTCTTCGCTGGCGCCAGGCCGTGCGAACAGAGGTCTCGGAAAAATCCTCAATTCTGCTTTTTCCCAGATCGAGCAAGATCGCTTCCCGGTGCCAATCTTCCATAGGCCTCCCGATCATGGCTTCCAGAAAAGAGCGAAATTTCGCCTGGCGGATATCCAGGGGCTCAGAGAGTCCGACCCCCCCGGCAGCATCAATTTCGCAGCAGACGGCATCTGCATCGGCATCGAGCATGCCCGCGCCTTCCAATCTGAAACCGAGAGCCGCATCGCTGCCGAGTTTTAGCTCCCCCAGCCCCAGGTTTTCGGCAAAATCATGCAGACATTCAGGGTGCAGAAAACCGCAGCGGCGGCTGCGCAAATCAAAAAAGAAATGACCGGGCGCCTGCAAAGAGTCGCGCATACAGTATGGGCAATCAGGCAAAACACGCCGCAGAGAACCGACCTTTTCAGTTTGGTGGCAAAAACGACCATTCGACGGGCAATTACGTTTTCCCATCTGGGCGAGCACGAAATCAGCGAGACTGCGGAATTGGCGATGCACCACGGTTTGTCGGGCACGGGTCAAGACAGGATAGACCCGGCTGGAAAAGCCGGACGCCAAACTTTCGACTTTGGGGCTTTTACTGATATGCGTTGCAACCACTTGGTAATCGCGTTCCCGGGCCGCAAACACCAATAAGTCACTGACCCGGGTTTCGGTATTCAATCGGGCCCGGGCGTCCACCAGGCTCGGCACCACCCAAAGTCGATGTGCTTCGCCCCTTTTCTCCAGCAAAGCCCTGATCGCAGCGACATTGACTAGCGAGGCGCGGTCCTTGACCGGCGTCAGAGCAAGGTCCGCAGCTAGCAATGCGCCTCTGGTGAAACAGTCCAGGATCGGCCGGGTGTCCAGAATGAGGAGACCCTTCAGAGGGAGATTCCACAACCTGTGGGCCAGAACATCCTCCGACTCGCCTGAAGCTTCGAGACGGCGCTCGGATTTGAGAAATTGCACACCATACTCGCCCTGCGCGACCCACTCGGGCTCGAAGCGCTCAGCCAGGAGATCAGCAACGCTGCCAGCTGAAGTGGACCGAATGGCGAACATCTGATCAACGCTGAAGTGGTTGTCGAAGGATGCGATGGTCACCGGCAGGTCTTCACGCAGAGCCTTAAGATAAACAGCGAGGTTGGTGGCAATGGTGGTTTTTCCGACTCCGCCCTTTTCGCTGGCGACAGTCACGATAAAGGGCCGGTTCATGCCTGGTCTCCGCCGACCGCTTGCTGCAGTTGTTCCCAGCGCACCATCAGATCGTCCAGTTCGGATTGCAAATCGGCGTGCCGATCGATCAGCTTGCCGAGCCGGCCATGGTCGACGGCCATGGCCGGATCCTGCATTTCCGTGGTTAATTCGGCCAGCTCCCCTTCCAACTCCGTGATCCTTGCTTCGACGTCGGTCAGTTGCCGGAGACGGCGCTTCGCCTCCCTTTGCACGGCCTTGCGTTCGGCGTGGGATGCCCGCCGGTCAGCCTTGCCCTGGCTTGCCGTGGGGCCGGGCCGGGAGCCCGCTTGTTCGACCCGTAGCGTCGAATGACTGGGGTCGCCCTGCCCGGTCTTGGCGCGCAGAAAATCCTCATAGTTGCCGAGGTAAGAGGTGGCTCTGCCCCCGGCGACTTCCACCACCCGGCCGGCTAGTGCATCGACGAAGTAGCGGTCATGCGAAACAAAGACCATGGTTCCGGAATAGTTCCGCAGGGCATCCAGCAGCACCTCTTTGGAAGCCAGGTCGAGGTGGTTGGTGGGCTCATCCAGCAGCAGCAGATTGGCCGGCCGCAGCAGCAGGACGGCCAGGGCCAGACGGTTGCGCTCCCCGCCGGAGAGGACCGCAACCCGCTTGTGAACATCGTCGCCGCGGAACAGAAAGGCGCCCAGGATATTGCGGACCTGCGGCACCATGTCGAAAGGCGCTGCCCGGGTGATCTGCTCCAGGACCGTCAGGTCCGCATCCAGGGTCTGCGCCTGGTCCTGGGCGAAATAGGCCTGAGACAGATATGCACCTTCGATGCGTTGCCCGGACCAGGGTTCCTCCACGCCTGCCAGCAGGCGCATCAGAGTCGATTTGCCGGCACCGTTGGCACCGACCAGGGCCACCCGCTCTCCCCGCTCAACTTCCAGCCCCACCTCACTCAACACCCTTTTGTCGCCGTAACCATGTTCAACCTTCTGCAGGCCGATCACCAGCCGGCCGCTTTTGGGCGGCTTTGGAAAGTGAAAAGCAATGCGTTTCCGCTCGGGCGGCAGTTCGATGCGCTCGATTTTCTCCAGTTGCTTGACGCGGCTCTGCACCAGGGCCGCCTTGTTGGCGTTGTAGCGGAACTTGGCAATGAAGGCTTCCATGCGGGCGATTTCCTCATCCTGGCGGCGCTTGGCCTCCCGTAGCGCGGCAATCCGCTCCTCCCGCACTTGCAGGTAATGCGAATAGGTGCCGGGGTAATCGGTGAGGCAGCCGTTCCAGATGTCCGCAATGCGCGTGACGACCTGGTCGAGAAAAAAGCGATCGTGCGACACCAGCACCACCGCATGGGGGTAGCCGGCAAGATATTCCTCCAGCCAGTCTCTCGCCGGCAGGTCAAGATGGTTGGTGGGTTCATCCAGCAGCAGTAGAGTCGGCTGGCGCAGCAGCAGCTTGGCCAGAGCGATGCGCATCTGCCAGCCGCCGGAAAAATGTTCGCACGGCCGGTCCCATTGCTCTTCGCCGAAACCGAGACCTTTGAGGACTCGGGCGACATCCGCCTCCATGGTGTAGCCGCCGCGCAGACGGAAAATTTCCTGAAGCTCGGAATAACGTTCCAGGTCGGCTGGTTCCGCCCGCTCGGTAATTTTGGTTTCCAGACGGGTCAGCTGCTGTTGAATTTCGAGCAGTTCGGCAAGCGCCGAAGTGACTTCGCCGACCAGAGAACGGCCGCGATGATCGAGCCCTTCCTGCGGCAGATAGCCGACTGTCGCCTCTCTGGCCAGATGAACCTGGCCGGCATCCGCTTCGACCTGCTTCGCCAGCATCCGCAGCAGTGTGGTCTTGCCGGCACCATTGTCGCCGCATAATCCGACCCGGTCTCCGGGCCTGACATGCCAGTCGATGCCGGTGAAGACCTCCTGACCGCCATAACTTTTTCGAACATTCTGTAGCTGCAGCATGGAAACTCTTATAGCATATCCGACGTCCCGGAAGAACCGGTTTTCCAGAAAGTTGCCCGAACGGACCCGAACCACCTTGGTCAATTCAAGGAGTGTGGATTATCCGCCAGTGCTGCATATCATGCGTGGCCACCTTACTTGCTGGTGGTTCCCTGGTTCCTGAGCTGGCAGGCAAAAGCAAAGGCATGAATGATAACTGTTAAATAATCCCATTTCCTTTATTTTTCGATGGGTTATCTTGATTTTTATAGACACTTTGTTAGGCTGTAATAGATTGTTCCCTCAACCATTATCAGGAAGGAGGCATTCATGGGTTTATTAGAAAAGGTTTTTGGCAGCAAGCCGGATTATCCGGAACTGGCTGCCGAAGGGAAAACCGCCCAAAGGGTACAGGGCGTTCAACAACCCCTGGAAAACCTGATGGAGCAGGTCAAGGATCCTTTGGAAATTGTGCCCGCGGAAGACCGTACGTACGTTTTTATCGGCAAACCGCCCAAGAAGTTTGGGGTGGCCTGGATTGAAGGGACCGAGATCCAGAATTTGCAGCGGCGCGCCCAGGAAGCGGGCGTCGGCACCAGCAAAATGGAAGAGATCAGCGGCAAGCTGCGCTCTGCTTATGAAAAGTACGAAAATTCGGATCGTTACGTGACAACAGTGGCCGGTCGTGAAATTGTTGTCACCCCATCCGAAGAACTGAACCGCGATGTCAATGACATTGTCAACCAGGTGATCCATTAAGCAGGCCAATCCGGGTGAAAGAGTCGGGCCGGTGGTTATAAACCGCTTGCCCGACTATTTATTATGCCTGATTGCCATCTGTCGCTCCTCCTGACTGTCCTTGCTGGTCTCCCCCTGCTTCTGCTGTCAAGAATCGGCAACCATCCATTACCTATCTTTTTTCCGCCTTTCCTGTTATAGTGGTGCAGTTAAGCATGGCTTCAAGTTCCGGCCCTGCTCTTCATGCAGCCCGCATCGGTCTGTTTGATCAAATTTCGGAACCTGACCCCAATTCCGTCGTAACGCTCCCGCCCGTGGCTCTTCAGCCAGCGGTCGAGCGAAACACGCAGATTGCGGTTGGGTTCTCAACCCATTTAAAGAATGCCCCGCGGGGCGTTCGGAAAGAATTACATGTCAAAGAAAATGCTGGTGAACGCCACCCACCTGGAAGAGAACCGGGTGGCGATTGTGGCGGACGGAATCCTGACCGAACTCGACATTGAGGTTTCCGGCCACGAACCGACCAAGGGCAATATCTACAAGGCGGTCGTCGTCCGGGTTGAAGCCGGGCTGCAGGCCGCTTTTGTCGATTACGGCGCCGAACGTCTGGGTTTTTTGCAGATCGATGAAATCAATTTCGAGACGGTCAAGCCTGGTTACTCTGGAGGTGAGAACGGGCGCTCCCGAACCCGCATCAATGACCTTCTTCACCGGGGCCAGGAACTCCTGGTCCAGATCACCAAGGAAGAGCGTGGCAGCAAAGGTGCCGCCCTTACCACCTACCTTTCCCTGGCCGGCCGCTTCATGGTTTGCATGCCCGGCAGCCAGACCCGCGGCGTTTCCCGCAAAGTGGAGAGCGATACTGAGCGCAAGCAGCTGAAAAAAGCAATGGCAGAGGTCGACCTGCCGGAGGGCTTCGGTTATATCGTGCGCACGGCAGGGCTGGGCAAGACCAAGGAAGAATTGCAGCGCGATTTCAATTATCTCAAGCGCCTGTACGACGGCATCCGCGAACTGGCGGCAAATGCCAAGGCTCCGGCCCTGATCTACAAAGAATCCAACCTGGTCATCCGTTCGATCCGCGATTACTTTACGACCGAGATGGACGAAGTCCTGATCGACGATCTCGAGGTTTTCCAGGAAGCCAAAGACTTCTTCCAGCGGGTCATGCCTGAACATGCCGGCCTGGTCAAGCTTCACCAGGAGCGTCGGCCCATCTTTTCGCGCTATCAGATCGAGGACCAGATCGAGACCATCAGCCACAACAAGGTGCCTCTTCCCTCCGGCGGTTCGATCGTCATCGACCCGACCGAAGCACTGGTTTCCATCGACGTGAACAGCGGCAAGATGACCTCCGAGCAGGGCGTGGAGTCGACGGCCTTCAAAACCAATCTGGAGGCCGCCGATGAAGTTGGCCGCCAGCTCCGCCTGCGAGACCTCGGCGGCCTGATCGTTATCGACTTCATAGACATGCGCGACCAGAAGCATAACCGGGCCGTCGAAAACCAGTTGCGCAAATCCCTGGAATCCGACAAGGCGCGAATATCCGTGGGTCGCATCAGCAAATTCGGCTTGCTCGAAATGAGCCGGCAGCGTATCAAGGCCGCGCTCGCCGACGGAACCTCCCTCACCTGTCAGCACTGCCAGGGCAGCGGGCGGATCAAGAGTCCTGAAAGCCTGGCCGTCGGACTGGTCCGCCGGATTCACACCGGCGTCGCCAAGGGCCAGATCAGCCATGTGGACGCCAAATTGCCACTGGATGTCGCTTCCTATCTGCTCAATTATAAACGGGAAGACCTTCTCGACATGGAACGGCGTTACAATGTGGAGATCCACGTTCACGGTTTCCCGAACTATCTGACTGAACAAATCGAGATCGATTTCAAAAAACGGGAAAAGGAAAAGCAGTCTCAGCCTGAATATGTCGAAGCGGGCGCTCTGCCGGCAACGGCGAGTGAAATTATCGAAGCCGCGCCGCAGAGCGAGCCAGACCAGACCGCCGAGGTTAACGACCAACCCAGAAAAAAACGTCGGCGCCGGCGCCGCAAGCCGGCTGCGGAAAAAGCAGAGCAGGAAGCTGCGCAGCAAACGATCGAGGAAATGCCGCCGATCGAGCAAAACCCGGCGGAGCAGGGCGAAACAAGGGACGGATCAACCGATCAGACAGCCGCCGACCAGGCAGGGCTCCCCGTCGAGCAGGAAGCTGCTGAGGCAGCCGCGAAAGAAGAAAGACCAAAACGGCGCCGCACGCGCCGCAAAAAGCCGGAAAGTCAGCAAGCCGCCAAAGAGGTGCAGACCGCCGAAAAAGCACCAGCTGCGCCCGCCTCATCCACAGAAGCTTTCCCGGCCGAACAGTCGGCCGAGACAGAAATGGCTTTGAAACAGGGCGAAGCAAGTGCCCGTTCGACCGATCAGGCAGCCGTCGAACCGACAGATACCCACGCCGAGCAGGAAACTGCTGAGACAGCCGCGGCAGCAGAAAAACCAAAACCGCGCCGCACACGTCGCAAAAAGGCGGAAAGTCAGCAAGCCACCAAAGAGCCGCAGCCAGCGGAGGAAGCACCCGCCACGGCCTCACCCGCAGAGTCCGCCCCGGCCGAACAGCCGGCGGAGCAGGAGGTCAAGCCGAAACCCAGACGACGCTCTACGCGTTCCCGCACTTCGCCGAAACCGGAAGAACAGGGAGAGCCCGCATCGGCGGGCGGCAATCAATCAGGAGAAGCTGCCGGAGGCAGATCCGCCTCGACTCCACCGACCGAAGAAAAAGCGGCAGCCCAGGAAGAACCGAAGCCTCGGCGGCGGCGGGCTCCACGCAAGAAAGCTGAGACCAAAGCGGTTACCGAGCCGAGTCCGGCACCAGAACCAGCCACTACAGCCGCACCGGTGGCAATTCCGGAGCAGCCAGCCAGCGTCCCGGAAAGCCCCGATCAGCAAGAGAAGACTGCCTCCCAGTCGAAACCGATGCGCCGCTCCCGCCGGACCAAAACCCCTGACCAAGCCGGGGAAAAGTCGGCGCAAGAGCCGGCGGCATCACCCGCATCGGCAGACGCCGGCCAGACGGGAACAGCCCCACCCGAAGAATCCCGACAGGCGGAACCGGAAAAACCCAAGCGCCGCCGGACAACACGCAAGAAAACAGCAACCCAGGACGCCCCTGCCGCCTCGGAAACCAAAACCAAGGACCAGGGCCAGTCGACCGAAGTTCCAGAATCCGAGACCAAACCGGCACCCAGGCGCCGCTCATCGCGCAGCAAGAAAGCGGCGGCGAAGGATCAGCCACCCCGTGAGGAAGATTCGGCAGACGGGGGACCAGATCAGCCTGAGGCCACAACCGAAGACCAGCCCAAGCGCCGCCGGGCACCGCGTCGCAAGCCGGAATCGCCGGCAGGACCCGCACCTGGGCCGGAGACTTCGGCAACAGAAAAACCTGCGCCTGAAAAGGACAAGCCAAAGCGAGCCCCCCGGCGCAAGACCGGCAGTTCCAAAACCAAAGAAGAAGCAAAATAATTTCATTTGACAAGCAGCATTGAATCAAAATCCCCTAGATCGGACAGATCCAGGGGATTTTTTTTGGTTCATCCGGGAATTCCATGGAGCCTTGTAACCTGGTTACCCGTCCAGCATTTTTTTTTGCTGCTAAGCCGGGGGTTCGCCCCCGGTTCGAAGGCTGACACTTAGCAGATTGGCAGCTCAAACTCCGGGGAAAACTCCCCCGAAATTTCCGGATGAACCTTTTTTCGTAGTGCGCCAGTCAGGCCGCCGCGCGCCACGCCTGGCGTACAAGAACAAAGGCCGCGGCCCGGTTGGGGCTGCGGCCTTTGTTCTTGCGATTCCGGTTTGGCTTAGTTGAACATTTTGGCGCCAAGATAGGCCAAGGCCGGCCAGGCGATCAGGACAGCGGAGATAACGGCGAAGGCACCGAGGATGGTCAGGGTGAGGGCCAGGTAGCTGCTCTTGATGGTGTCCATCATGGTGGCTTGGTTTCTCATGGTTGGTCTCCTTGTTATTTATATTTGAGGTTCGTGTTTGCTTAAGTTAAGTAGAATTTAACATTAGACATGGTTCATGTCAACTGTCAAATTAAGACTATTCAAATAATCTTTGCTTAGTTTAATTTACTGAAATGACATGGGAAATAGTAAAGATCACCGGGGAAGGGTTCCGTTTTGAAAATTTATTTTAAGAAAAATTTTAGAATTTGACGGGGGAGATGGAGTTGAGGAGACTGTTTCGGGTGTTGCGGGGCTGGCCCCGACTTTCCGAACTTTTTGCCAAAGCATTTACAACCGGCGGGTTTCGTCCGCCGGCCGACATACTCTTTTGCTGGCTCAAAAGAGTATGCAGAAAAGAGCCTTTTCTAGCCGGACTGAGGGCACTGCTGCTCTCGACAGACATTGCCGGTTGGATGAGGTTCTGCTGCTATGGGACACCGAGGGCCTGATACTTTGCGGCCCTCGGTTGCTGCTGCGAAGCGCCGGTGCCAGGTCCCCCAAACACAGTTGCCGCTCTCTATCGGTTTTAAAACCAGGCGGAGAAGCAGTCTTCTTCCGGAGCCTGTTTCCATACCTTCCCAAGCAGCACCCGAGGGCCGCAACACATCAGGCCCTCGGCAGCCCCCTAGCAGCAAAACATCAGTCAATTTTCAATGTCCTTCGGAATGAGCAGTTAACTTGCCCTCCGCAGGAGAAGGCATTTTTGCATACTTTTGCTGCCGGGCAAAAGTATGTCGGCTGGCGGGACGAAACCCGTCGGTTTTAAAGGTTTTTTGATTGCTGAGTCGGAGAAACAGCGCGGGTCCACCCCGAGAGAGGGAAAAAAATTCCGCCGCCCTGCCGGCACAGCAAACAGCAAACACCCTCAGCCGAACCGATAGATGCTGTTGCCGTCCCGGAACAGTTCAACCGGGCCGTCTTCGGAGACTTTGACGACCGGGCCGAAATGGGATGCTGCGGTGGCTGCGGTGGTCCGGCCGCCGCCGGTCACCAGTTCCCTGACCCCCGAGGTATCGATGATCACCCCGGTATCCAGCAGTTCCCCCTTGCGGTTGATCACGGTCAGGCCGTCGGAGGACAAAATGCGGCTGAGTTCGCCGGAACGCTTCAGGGTGCCGATCTTGGTGCCGCGTACGTGACGAATCAGAGCACGACTCAAGGGGTCGCGGCCGCCGACCGAACCCATACGCAGCGCCTTCAGATCGGTCTTTTCGTCAGCGATGAGAATCACGGTCCCATGGCGAGCTTTAGAGAGCGCATAGACGGACCAGACGAGATAGCCGATCGACCGCTTTTCGAGCTGGCCGGCCAGGAATTCCTGCATGATATCCGGGTCGAAAATACCCCAGTACCCTTTCCGCCAGAGCAGCAGCTTGTCGGTATCGAGCACGATCTCGACTTCGGACGACTTATTGACGTAAATCGCAAAGGCCCCCTTGCCTGCCTTGCTGAGTAGCGAGATCGTTTCCCGATGCGCAAGCTGATCGATATTGTCACTCGGTCCCGGTGCGCTGGTGCGGATGGTCCCCTTGACATTCATCCGGATATCGCCGATGAACAAGGCCCGGTAGCCGTCGACGAACCGATAGGAAAGCGGATTTCGGAAAAAGGTCCCGCTGATTCTGCGCCGGTCGTCGCCAAGGTCGAGCCAGTCGTAACGTGTTTTCTCCAGAGATTTCATAAAGTCGTCGAGCTGGGTCCGGTAAATCAGAAAGCCGGTGGTGGCAGCAGACCCTTCGTAACGTTGATAAGAAAGGCTTTTCAGCAGCTGGATCAGGCTTTGTGTGGGCCAGAAAACCCCGGTCCGGTCGCTGCGGATATAACGTGCCACCGCAATATCGGTCAGCGAGGTCAGCAGCGCGGTTCGAAAATGGGCAGCGTAGCCTTTGGCCGAAAACCCGCCGAACAGACCCTCGAAAGCGGTCAACAACTCATTGATGAAATCCTCTTCCATCGCCGTGAAGCGGAGTTCCTTGCGTCTGGCGCGGAACAGGTAACGGGTTTCGTCGATTTTGAGCTGGACCTGGATTTCGGTGCGGTCCTCCGGCTTT
>Ga0102929_1001882_pt1 | contig 12475 bp, 10 predicted proteins | sample SalPonR1_B_D2_MG_FD_78510 | JGI IMG/M metagenome (GOLD analysis project Ga0102929, IMG submission 78510) | Salt pond soil microbial communities from South San Francisco under conditions of wetland restoration - Salt Pond MetaG R1_B_D2_MG | ecosystem: Environmental > Aquatic > Marine > Intertidal... | reverse complement strand
GCCCCGGGCGGTACTCGACGAGCTGGTCTCAAAGGCCGAGGATGCAGGCTTCGACACCTCCGAACTGATCTTCGTCGAACACGACAGGGCTCCCTGAAGGGGCACACCGGCCCGAGGCACAATCATCGTCGATTTCGCTGGACATTGACCAGGTGTTCAACTAGTTTTACTGCTCCGCCCCGCTACCGCACATCCGGCGGTAGCGGGGAGCAAGAAAACCGACCGCCTGTGAGCGGTTACAACAAAACGCCGAACAGGCACAGGGGGAGAGTCATGAACAGTCCTAGAACGGTAATCTGCTGGGCCGTTGCCAGCATGCTGCTGAGCGCCACACCGGGTTTGGCTCAGGTCAGCGCCGATGGCATGGGCAAGGTCTTACCGGTCGAGCTGTATGCGTGCGACTTCAAGGAAGGTAAGGACGATGCGGATCTGGCCAAGGTGGTCGAACGGTGGAACGATTTCGCCGACGACAACGACATGGACGATTATTCGGCCTGGCTGCTCAGGCCGTTCTTCTACTCGCCGACGCAGAATTTCGACATCCTCTGGCTGGGCGCCTACGCGGATGGCAATGCCATGGGTACGAGCCTGCAGAACTGGATAACGGACGGCAGGGAGATGAATGCCGCATTCCAGGAGGTGCTGCATTGCGGCGCGCACGTCGCCTACTCGTCCGCCATGTACAAAGCACCCCCGAGCGGTGGGGCACCCGGCTCGGGAATCATCAGCATCATGGACTGCGAGCTCAATGAGGGATACCGATACACCGACGTCAGGGCCGCGGAGCTGAAATGGATGGATCACCTCGCGAAGTCCGGTTCCAAGGCTGCCTACTATCACTGGATGCCGATGTTCGGCGGCGGCGATGCCGAATTCGACTACAAGGTCGTGTCGGCCTACACCAGTTTCGAAGAGGTCGGCTCCGACATAGAGAGCTTCGCCAATGGAGGCGGACGCGCCGTGTCTCAGGATATCTTCGACAGGATCGACGAGTGTGACGATGCCCGGGTGTATGTGGTGGAGAGCATACGGTCCGGGAAGATCCGTGACTGACGAGCGATAGACGCACGAAGGCGGCGGGCAATGCCCGCCGCCGTTCTATCCGGAGCGGCATCGACCCAGGCGTAAGGACTCGTCCAGGACCCCGACGTCCGCTGATAGACGGTCGCGGCGCCACTCGGTACGTTCCTGGCCGCAAAGCGGTCTGGCGGCGTCGTGAGGCAGCATTCCCGGACTCGACCCGTAACAGTCAGTCAATTTGATTGCAGGGACTGAAGAAATGGCTACGCCTCCGACCTTTTCCCACGTTGTATTCATGACCCGTCGCTTCGAAGAGATGAAGGCCTGGTACATGAACGTGTTCGGCGCGGAGATCGTCCAGGGCGATCCTGCCCTGGCTTTCTTGACCTATGACGATGAAAGTCATCGTTTCGCCATCGCGAATCTCGATGTGCTGAAGCCGGAAACTCCCGCGGACTCCGGTCAAGGCGAGATCGGCGTCAACCACATCGCCTACACCTACGCTTCAGCCGCAGACCTGCTGGAGACCTACGTCAGACTCAAGGAACAGGGGCTCACTCCCTACTGGCCGGTTCATCACGGCTTTACCCTTTCCTTTTACTACAAGGACCCGGACGGCAACCGAATCGAGCTTCAAGTTGAGACCTGCAATTCCGAAGCTGCGTTCGACTACATGCGTAGTGAGGCGTTTGCAAACAATCCCGTGGGGGTAGAGGTGGACCCGGAAGCGCTCCTGGCACGGTATCGTGGGGGCGCTGGCGAAGCGGATTTGACGGCGCGCCCCGAAGGGGCTCCCTCGCCCATTCCGGATGCGCACGGCATCGGCTGAACCTTGACGCGCCAGTTTGGCCGCTTTCCGCCTGAAAGTGGTTCTGAGCGTTACACTGCGTTGTGTTACACCGAGATGTAGTTTGAGTGGATTTCATGACCTGGTGGCAGGCTCTTTTCAGAGTTGCACGGCGCTGCATTCAAAGAATTCTTCGATGCAATTACCAGTACGCTGTCAGCGGACATAGGAAACTGACCCTTTTCGGACAAAATTGTTGACCCACCTTTGTTTAACTAGGGCCGACCGACACAGCAGCCGCGGCCCGTCCGCTAGGCGCGCCGCGCATTCATGAACTCGCGGACGATCAGGGCGAAAAGCGTCGCGCTCAAAGCCAGCATGCCGACGTTGACCGTCAGGGCGAGCGGGCTCATGGCGGCTGCGCGGATAGCGAGCGCTGCCGCCGGAGCCAGAGCGCCGAGCAGTGCGACGAGCCCGGCCACCGGAAGCATATACTTGCGAAAACCAGCGAATCCCATCGCCAGGACCCCGACGATTACCAATACGCCGCCCACGTAGGCGGGCAGCAGGGCGGTACGGCTGGAAGACATCAGGAAAGCCCCGACGCCAAGCGCGATCAAAAGCACGGCAAACACGACGATTTTCTTGGGCATCGGGGGCTCCGGAAGATTGCCAAACGAGCGACAGGACATAGTAGCCGAGGTAGTAAACCAACGCGAGACTGGAATGACCCAAAGCGAACGTTGGATTCGAATAACCCAAGAAAAACCAGTTGTTACCTCACTCGGTGATTTCGTCTCCCTCCAGAATTGGTGCTGATGCAGCCGCCATGAACTCCTCTTCCACGTACGACCTGAAAGGCTCGCCATAGGCGATTCGATACTCCGGCCAGAACCTTCGATACCCAGGCTGGCTCAGAAAGCTCCTAAAATAAGCATCCGCTCCATCGTGCAAACCCTGAGGCAGAGCGTCTTTGGCATCCTTGCAGTCAGTGTATTCCCAGCTGTTATGCATAATGAAGTCGAAGCTGCCACAGCGTTCCCACTCGTCCGGCGGTGTTTCGTAGGAGGCTTGACCGCATTTTTACAGCAGTGTGTTGAACGCGGCGTCTTGGATCGACATTGCGATAGGATGGTGATCAGGCTCCAGACAATTGAAGTAAGCCTGCCTTTCCAGAAGCTTGTTATTCGCAGAAATCTGTAGCGCCAGCAAGCCAAGCGTAAACACGACTGCCACGGCTCCATGACCTCCGCGCAAAGCGCAGCGATTTCTAGTGTTCCACGCGAAAACCGCTGCGGGTGCAGGGATAGCATCTCGGCTGCTGGTTCTTCTTTCGTCGTTTGCTCCCCTCCCTACGGTCATTAAGGAAGCCATCATGACCCGCAAAGTATGTCTGTTTTTAGCCGCAAAGCGATCGAAGCGTCGTTCCGAGGTAAGATTCCCGCTTTGGAATCTCCTAGACAGCTGGAAAGAAGCCTACTCCGATCAGGTCCGACAGCTGGTAGTCGCGAGAGAATACTGTGACGAGATTCTCGAGTCACTGCGTGCGGAGATCGAACGGCTCGGTAATTGAGATGGCGACGGCTCCTGGCCGAAAGCCGAAGCAAGCACACGAGAGAACCACAATGAGACCGTTGGTCCGCTTCACGGTTTGAAGCGGACAGGACGGAAACCTCGCCCCCCACGTTTCCGCTGAAACATCTTCTCGAATCCACTTGAACTCCGACTCGCAAGTTAACCCGAAACGCGGTCCGCCGGACGCCGCCGGCGCTTAGCCCTGGACGCAATCGCCGACCACACCCACCCATGGCCGTGACTTCGCGGAGCATCGCTCATCTTCTCTCGGCCGGCCGCAGCGCGCCACCCGGAAATTTCCGCAATCTGCCCGGAAACGGCTCCGCGAGGGGTCTCTGCACCGGCTGGCCGGCTGCCTGAAGCCACCGCCCCGGTTCCGGTAAACTGCCCGGAACACTCGCCGACGGAGACCCCATGGACACCCTGCTGCAGATCATCCTCTACGTCATTCTCGTCATCGCGCTGCTGTGGCTCGGCGCCCGCGTGTTCCTGCGCGGCCCGGACCTCGGCCGCTGGGACATTCCCGCCGGCAAGCTGGCGAGTGCCAGCGAGACGCCGGGCGAGGACAACCGGGAGATATCCCGCATGCTGCAGGAACTGGGGTCGCAGATCGACGCAGCACCCCGCAAGCAGCGGCTGCAGACCATCCGTGAGCTGGTGGACCAGGGTTTCCCGGACATCGCGCCGGACGACAAGCTGGGCGTCGAGCGTCGCACCGTCACCGCCGACGGCGTCCCCGGGGAATGGGTGCTGGCGCCGGATAGTGATCCCGCCCGCCGGCTGCTCTACATTCACGGCGGCGCGTTCTACGTGGGTAGTCCGTCGAGCCACCGTACACTGACGGCGGCGCTGGCGCGCACCTGCGGTGTCTCGGTGCTGGCCGTCGACTACCGGCTGATGCCGGAGCACCCGCGCATCGCCAGCATCGAGGACTGCCAGACGGCCTGGCGCTGGATGCTCGGGCACGGCCCGGACGGCGCAGGCGAACCGGCGGATGCCTACGTGGCCGGCGATTCGGCGGGCGGCAACCTCACGCTGGCGCTGATCGCCTGGATCCGCGACCACAGGCTGCGGCAGGCCGACGCCGCGGTGGCGCTGTCGCCCATTACGGACAGCACGTACTCGAGCCCCAGCATGCGCTCGAACATCGTGACCGACGAGATGCTGGGCCCCATGCTCGGGCCGCTGATGAAAACACCGCGCTGGCTGCTGGCCTACGCCACGCTCTACCTGGCCCGCATGAAGCCCCAGAACTCCCTCATCTCGCCCATCTTCGGCGACCTCTCCAGCCTGCCGCCGACGCTGATCCAGGCCTCGACCAGCGAGATGCTGACCGACGACTGCCGCCGCTACGTGAACAAGGCCCGGGCCGCCGGCTCGCCGGCCGAGCTGCAGCTGTGGCCGGACATGGTCCACGTGTGGCAGATCTTCGAGCCGGTCTCGGCCGAGGCGCGCGAGGCCATCGAGCGCATCGCGGAGTTCCTCGGCCGCCACTCCAACCGCCCGGAGAGCGCCGCCGCCTGACCCGGTTCAGCCGGCGGCCAGGCTGCGGCGCTTCCAGATGAGGTAGATCGCCGGGATCACCAGCAGGGCCAGCGCGAGCGTGCTGACCATGCCGCCGACCATGGGCGCGGCGATACGCTGCATGACCTCGGCGCCGGTGCCGCCGCCCCAGAGAATCGGCAGCAGGCCGATGGTGATGGAGGCCATGGTCATCACGATCGGCCGCAGCCGCCGCAGCGCGCCGTCGCGCACGGCGTCGCGGAGTCCGTCCCGGTCCAGCGCTCCGCCCTCCTGCCGGCGCTGCCCCAGCGCCAGGTCCAGGTAGACCAGCATCAGCACGCCGATCTCGACGGCGACGCCGGCCAGCGCGATGAAGCCGACGGCCACGGCCACCGACAGGTCGAAGCCCATCCAGTACAGCAGCCAGACCCCGCCGGTGAGCGCCATCGGCACCGTGCCGAGGACGATCAGCACTTCGGTCACCTTGCGGAAGGCGAGATAGAGCAGCAGCGCGATGATGGCGAGTGTGGCCGGCACCACCAGGCCGAGACGCTCCTTCGCCCGCTCCATGTACTCGTACTGCCCCGACCAGGTGAGCGAATAGCCCGCCGGCAGGTCCAGCCGCTCACGCAGCAGCTGCCGGGCGGCTTCCACGTAGGAGCCCACGTCCCGGCCGTCGATGTCCACGTACACCCAGCCGGTCAGCCGCCCGTTCTCGCTCTTCAGCATGGGCGGGCCGTCCTCCACTTCCACGCGGGCCACGTCGCCGAGACGGATGCGCGCGCCGCCGGGCGTCACCACCGGCAGATCCCGTATGGCCTCCACGTTCTGGCGTACCGCGCGGGGATAACGCAGGTTGACCGGGAAGCGCTGCAGGCCCTCGACCGTCTCGGTGACGTTCATGCCGCCCACGGCACTCATGACCACGGTCTGCACGTCGGCGATGTTCAGCCCGTAGCGGGCGGCCTGCTCCCGCCGGATGTCCACCACCACGTAGCGCCCGCCGGCCACCTTCTCGGCGAAGACGGACGCCGTGCCCTCCACCGCCGGCAGCAGCTCCTCCACGCGCACGCCCAGTCCCTGGATCACGTCCAGGTCCGGGCCGTTGATCTTGATGCCCACCGGCGTCTTGATGCCGGTGGCCAGCATGTCGATGCGGGTCTTGATGGGCATCACCCAGGCGTTGGTGACGCCGGGCAGCTGCACGCGCTCGCGGATCTCGGCGCGGATGTCCTCGATGTCGTAGCCCTCCCGCCACTCGCTCTCCGGCTTGAAGCGGATCAGCGTCTCGATCATGGTCAGCGGCGCCGGGTCCGTGGCGGTCTCGGCACGGCCGATCTTGCCGAACACCTGGGCCACCTCCGGCACGCTCTTGATCAGCCGATCGGTCTGCTGCAGCAGCTGGCCGGCCTCGCCGATGGACAGCCCGGGCCGGGTAGTGGGCATGTACATCCAGTCGCCCTCGTCCAGCGGCGGCATGAACTCGGTGCCGAGCCGGCTGGCCGGGTACAGCGCCGAGAGCATCAGCAGCAGACCCGCCGCCACGAACAGCCAGGGTGCCCGGCTGACCCAGCCGATCACCGGCCGGTAGACGGCGGTGAGCGCACGATTCACCGGGTTGGCCTCCTCGGGCCGGATGCGCCCGCGCACGAGATAGCCGATCAGTACCGGCACCGCGGTGATGGCCAGCGCGGCCGAGGCGGCCATGGCCCAGGTCTTGGTCCAGGCCAGCGGCGCGAACAGCCGGCCTTCCTGGGCCTCCAGCGTGAACACCGGCAGGAAGGACAGCGTGATAATCAGCAGCGAGAAGAAGATGGGCGGCCCCACTTCGGTGGTGGCCTTCGCCACGAGCTCCCAGCGGTTACGTCCGGACTTGTCCTCGGCCAGGTGCTTGTGGGTGTTCTCGATCATGACGATGGCCGCGTCCACCATCGCGCCGATGGCGATGGCAATGCCGCCCAGCGACATGATGTTCGCGTTCAGGCCCTGCGCGCGCAGGATCAGCAGCGCGGCGAGGATGCCCAGCGGCAGCGTGGCCACGGCCACCAGCGCAGAGCGGGCATGCAGCAGGAAGACGGCGCAGATCAGCGCCACCAGCAGGAATTCCTCGATGAGCTTGCCCTGCAGCGTGTCGATGGCACGGCCGATGAGCTCGGAGCGGTCGTAGGTGGGTACGATCTCCACGCCCTCGGGCAGGCTGGGCCGCAGCTCCTCGATGCGTGCCTTCACGGCGTCGATGGTCTTCTGCGCGTTCTCCCCGAAGCGCATGACGATGATGCCGCCGGTGACCTCGCCCTCGCCGTCCAGCTCGGCGATGCCGCGGCGCAGCTGGGGTCCCAGCCGGATCTCGGCCACCTCGTCCAGCAGCACCGGCGTGCCTTCCGGCGAGATCTTCACCGGGATCTGGCGCAGCTCGTCCAGGCCCTCGATGTAGCCGGTAGCCCGAACCATGTACTCGGTCTCGGCCATCTCGATCACCGAGCCGCCCACCTCGGAGTTGCCCCGGCGGATCGCGTCCCTGATGGCCGGCAGGGTGAGGTCGAAGGAGCGCAGCCGGTCCGGGTCCACCACCACCTGGTACTGCTTCACCATACCGCCGACGGTGGCCACCTCCGCCACGCCGGGCACCGTCTGCAGCTCGTACTTCAGGAACCAGTCCTGGATGGCGCGCAGCTGGGACAGGTCGTGGCGGCCGCTGCGGTCCACCAGCGCATACTCGTAAATCCAGCCCACGCCGGTGGCGTCCGGCCCGATGGCGGGCCGCGCATCGGCGGGGAGTCGCGGCGCCACCTGGCTCAGATACTCCAGCACCCGGGAACGCGCCCAGTACAGGTCGGTGTCGTCGTCGAAGATGACGTAGACGTAGGAGTCGCCGAAGAAGGAGTAGCCGCGCACGGTCTCGGCTCCCGGCACCGACAGCAGCGCCGTGGTGAGCGGATAAGTCACCTGGTCCTCGACCACCTGGGGCGCCTGGCCCGGCCAGGACGTCTTCACGATGACCTGCACGTCCGAGAGGTCGGGGATCGCGTCCACCGGCAGCGTGCGCAGGTTCAGCACGCCGGCGACGGCCAGCGCGGCGAGCCCGGCGAGCACCAGGCCCCGATTGCGGAGGGACCAGCGTATGGTCGCACCGATCATCGTTCGGACTCCTCGCCGCTGCCGACACCGCTCATGTCGTGACCGCTGTGGTCCATGGCTTCCATGTCGTGGCCCGAGTGGTCCATCCCCTCCATGTCGTGGCCGGCATGGGGATCCGGCTCCTCCAGCCGCGCCAGCGCCTGCTCGCCGCCGGCCTCGGCGTCGATGAGGAACTGCCCGGAGGTCACCACCCGGTCGCCCTCGTCGAGGCCGTCGAGCACCTCGACGTCGCTGCCGCTCGCGAGACCCGTGATCACCGCCCGCACCTCGAAGCGGCCGTCGCCCGCATCCAGCACGACCCGTTCGCCGGCGCCGGAGCGGATCACGGCTTCCCGCGGGATATGCAGCACGCCCCGCCGGGTCTCGCCGTCGATGCGCACCCTGGCCAGCATGTTCGGGCGCAGCCGGCCGTCGGCGTTGTCGAAGACCAGGCGCAGGCGCAGCGTGCGGGTATCCGGGTCCAGCGCCGGATAGATGTAGGCGATGCGCCCTTCCCAGGTCTCGCCCGGGTAGGCCTCGAACCGCGCGCGGGCCGCCAGCCCCTCCTGCATCCAGCCGATGTCCTGTTCGAACACCTCCACCTCGGCCCAGATAGTCGAGAGATCGGCGACGGTGAGCACGTGGGTGGCGGGCGTGACGTAGTTGCCGTCCCGGCCCTCCATGGCGATGACGATGCCGTCCCGGGCGGCGCGTCGCGGCAGGTTCTGCTGCACGCTGCCGCGGCGCTCGATGCCGGCAATCTGCTCCGGCGTGAGGCCGAGGGCGCGCAACCGGTCCCGGGCGGCCCGGGTCAGGGAGGCGTTGCCGGCTGCGCGGGCCGTGAGCAGCTCCTGCTGCGCGGAGACCAGCTTCGGCGAAAACAGCGTGTAGAGCACCTGCCCCGCCTCCACCCGGTCGCCGACGCTGGCGATGCGGAAAGACTCCAGCCAGCCCTCGGCGCGGGCGTGATACATGGTCACGGTGGACTCGTCCCAGCGGGTGTAACCCACGGTGTCCAGCCGGCGGGCGAAGTCGCCCCGCTCCGCCACGGCCGTGCGTACGCCCAGCGTCTGCCGGACGGCGGACGAGACCGCGATGCCCGGCCCGTCGCCGCCGGTCTCGTCCGCGTAGACCGGTACCAGGTCCATCCCCATGGGCGACTTGCCGGGCTCGTCCCGGCGGTAGTTCGGGTCCATGGGTGCCACCCAGTAGAGGATCTCGCGCTCGCCGGTATCGTCATCGGCATCGCCACTCGTATCGGCGCCGCCGTCCTGGTGGGCCGCGGGGGCACGCTGATCGTCCGCACTGCCCAGCCAGAAGCCGAGCGCGCCGGAGATGAGGGTCACGGCGACCACGATGGCCCAGAAGATGCTTTGCGGTTTCATGGCGATGTCCTCCCGACACCCGCGTGGATGCCCGTCAGCGCCTCGATGCCGGCGACGGTCATCAGCCGGTCGGCGCGCGCACGGGCAAGGGTGAGACTTGCATCGAGCAGAGCGGTCTCCGCGTCGATCACGTTGGCGAATTCGCCGCGGCCGGACTCGAAGTCGGCCCGCGCGGCATCCAGTCCCTGCCGAGACAGCGGCACAATGCGGTCGCGGTAGAGCGCGACGGTCTGCTCCGCCTCGTCCAGGCGGGACAGCGCCGAGGCGAGTTCGGCCCGCAGCCGGAACGCGAGGTCGTCGCGCTCGGCCTGCAGCCGGTCCTGCTCCAGTTCGGCCGAGGAGACGGCGGAGCGGCGCCGGTCGCCGCCGAAGGGCAGGTTGATCTCCGCACCGATCTGCCAGCGTTTCTGCGCGGGGTCCATCGTGCCGACGTAGCCGGTGTAGACGCGGAAATCGGGCCAGTAGTCCTTCTGGGCGAGCTGCAGCCGGGCATGGGCCCCGTCGAGGGAGGCATCGAGGCGCGCCAGCGCGGGATGGCCTGCGAGCAGGGCATCGGCCAGTTCGTCCTCCGGCGCCACGACCGGCGCCGGCGGCATCGGCGCCGGTTTCGCCAGCGGCGCGTCCGCCGGCCGGCCCCGCAGCGCGTTGATCTCGGCGCGCAGCGCGGCACGGCGCTGGCCGAGCACCAGCCGGTGATGCTCGAGCCGCAGCGCCCGGGTCTGCACGCGCAGGAGATCCTGCTGCAGCCCCAGTCCCGCGGCGTATTGCGCCTCGGCGACGGGCGCCAGCTCCTCGACCAGACGGCTCTCCTCCGCGTTGCGGGCGAGCGCCTCGTGCACGTACCACCATTCCGCCCAGAGCCTCTCGGCCCGGGCGGCGAGTTCCCGCGCCAGCACGCGCTCCGATTCGCCGGCTGCCTCGGCGCTGGCAAGCGCAGCCGCACCGCGCAGCCCGCGCTTGCCGGGCCAGGGCAGGCTCTGGCTGACCTGGATCAACCCGCGGCCGTCCAGGCGGTGGCCGAACGTGTTGGGCGCCGCCCCCAGCATCAGGCGCGGGTCATCCAGGTCGTCGGCGGCCTCGGCCTCGCTCAGCCGCGCCGCCGTGGCGGCACGCCGGCCCGCCAGGGAGCGGTTTGCGGCCAGCACCTCCTCGGCGAGCATGTCCGCGGTGATGGCGAGGGGCGCCTCTGCGGCGGCCGCGCCCGGCGGTGCCGCCATTGCCGTAAGGCTCAGCGCGAGCAGCAGGCCCGCGCAGTGTCGGATAGTCATTTGGAATCTCCGTTAGTCCTCTACGTCACAGGCCGACGCACGGGTGCGAACGGCCGCGGTCCGCCGGCCGGCGGACGGGTCAGGACAGGCGGATCGGGGGTCTGAGGAGGTATTCCGGTGGCCGTTCCGGGGGAGATTCCGCGGACAGGGGCGGCAGGTGCCGGGCCGGTGCCGGCAGGGCCTCTGGCGCCGCGTTCTCCAGCGCGCTCAGCGGCATGCTGACCGCCGTGCACAGACAGTCTATGCACAGGGACGCGGCGCTGCCGTCGTCGCAGCAGTCCATGGCATCGTGCGGCGGTGCGCTCGGCTCGGGCTGCTCTCCGTCGCCGTGGCAGGGCATGCCGGCGGCGGGCTCCGCCGGGGGCTCGGCCGCGGGTTCGGCCGTGGCTTCGGCGGTGGGCTGGTGCTGGACGTCCATGGCGTCCATCACGCAGGCGTGCACCAGCTCGCCGGCCGATGCAGCCAGGATGCTCACGATCACGGCAATGGCAGTGAATCTGCGCATGCGGCGATTAGAACCGATACTTTGCCGCCAGTCCAATGCACGGGTCGCGAAACCGCCGCCCGTGCCCGGCCGCGTGCCGGCGGGCGATCCGGGTTAACATTCGCGGCAAACGCCAGGATCGACCCATGCCCCTCGCCGACATTGCCGCCGTCATCATCACCCGGGACGCCGAGGCCACACTGGCCGAGACGCTGGCGAGCCTCGCCCGCCTGCCCGAGGTCGTCGTGTATGACAACGGCTCCACCGACGGCACGGAGGACATCGCCCGGGCCCACGGCAACGTCCGCTGGTTCAACGGCGAGTTCACGGGTTTCGGGCCCACGAAAAACCATGCGGCGGGCCTGGCGGAACGGGACTGGCTCCTGTCCATCGATGCCGACGAAGCGGCCAGCGGGGCGCTCATCGACGAACTGGACTCCCTGGATCTCTCGGACGAGGCCCGCCTCTACGAGGTGGACCGGCACAACTACTTCATGGGCCGGCGCGTGCGCCATGCCGGCTGGGGCAACGACTGGCTGCCCCGCTTCTACCACCGCGACCGGCACGCCTACAACCAGGCCAGCGTGCATGAGCGGATCGAGCCCGGCGCCGGGTCGACGGTGGTGCGGCTGCACTCGCCGCTCTACCACCGGGCCGTCGAGCGCCTCGGCGATTTCCTGCAGAAAGTGGATCGCTACTCCGAGCTTCGCGCAAGAGGATCACGCCGGGCCCATTCGCCCGCGATGGTATTTCTGAGGGCCTGCTGGGCATTCCTGCGTACCTACTTCCTCCGCCTCGGGTGCCTGGACGGGTGGCGCGGCCTGGTGATCTCCTGGAGCAACGCGAACGGAGTCTTCTTCAAATACATGAAAGCGGTCGCTGCCGAACGCGGCGAGTAGGCCGCTCGACCCGCTTCCGTTATTCCTTCGCATTACGGGCGAGCGCCTCGTGCACATACTACTATTCCGCCCAGAGCCTCTCCGCCCGGGCGGTGACTTCCCGTGCTAGCACGCGCTCGGATTCGCCGGCGGCCGCGCCCCGCGGCTCCGCAATTGCCGTAAGGCTCAGCGCGAGCAGCGGGCCCGCGCAGTGTCGGATAGTCACGTGGGATCCCAATCAATACTTCAGGTCACAGGCCGCCGCACCGGTGCGAACGGCCGCGATCCGCCGGCCTGCGGACGGGGTCAGGATAGACGGGCCGGGGGTCTGAGGAGGTATGTCGGTGGCGGGCTCAGCCGAGGCCCGCGCCGCAGGTCCGGCCGTGGGCTGGGGCAGGACGTCTATGCCGTCCATTGCGCAGGCGTTCACCAGCTCGCCGCCTATGCTGCCACAATGC
>Ga0102929_1001880_pt1 | contig 12478 bp, 9 predicted proteins | sample SalPonR1_B_D2_MG_FD_78510 | JGI IMG/M metagenome (GOLD analysis project Ga0102929, IMG submission 78510) | Salt pond soil microbial communities from South San Francisco under conditions of wetland restoration - Salt Pond MetaG R1_B_D2_MG | ecosystem: Environmental > Aquatic > Marine > Intertidal... | reverse complement strand
CTACTTGAGAAGCGCCGAGCAGAGGATATCTGGAAAGGGCTTTTTCAGTTTCCCATGCTAGAAACAAAAAACGGTCACCCACCTGAGATTAGCGAGTTAAGTAAGTTGCTGAACGTCAACGCAAATTCGATAAGTCTGGAATTTTTAAGCCATCAAACCCAAACGCTAAGTCACCGATACATTCACGCCTATTTTTATAACTGTAAAATGAAGAATGGGCGCACAGAGAAAGCAGATGAAATGTGGGTAGCTGAGCCCAAGCTATCCGATTATGGTTTTCCGAAAGTCGTAAGAGCATTTATTAATAAAAAGCAAGGAACCCTGCTTTAAGTCTATTTTCTTTTCTTTTGGTAATTGAGCAAGGGGTTACTTATTGGTTTTGCTGGATGAGGCGATATATTTTATTGATCATTGCAGGGCTATCGTTTTCTGTTCCTCTATGCATGGAAGCTTGCGGGTTTTTCCTTAATTATTTCATACCCTATAGGTTTTTCGTTGTTTAAGCGATGGTATAAGATCAAATGGTCATCCCTACTTTTATGGCAGTGCATTATGATAGTCAGCGGCTTAGTTTTTTCATCGGAATGAAACTACATAGGTTCAGCTAGACTCCCCTAAATTACCTATCTTTGTCATTCATTGCTTTCATAAGGATTTTTGCATGGTTAATCGCGTAACGCTCATAGGGAATTTAGGCAAAGACATAGAACTAAAAGAACTAGAAAGTGGTAGTTTGTTGGGTCGAGTTTCTTTGGCCACTCATGATAACTTTAAAGACCGACGTGGAGAATGGCAGGAAAAAACAGAATGGCATGAGATTGTTTTTTGGGAGGCAATTGCCCGAAGAGCAGAGAAGCAATTGAAAAAGGGAAGTTTGGTCTTTGTAGAGGGGAAGTTAATTCACCGTAACTATAAAGATGCAGATGGTCAGGAAAGACGGATATCAGAAGTGCGCGCTAATTACTTTAGACGCTTGGATCGCTCCGAAGGAGCCATGCAAGAAAAAGATCCTAGCGTTGATAGCTAATGTGCACGACTGAGTATAGACCGTATTTGAGATTAAATCAATAGACTTTGGACGGAGATGAACCGCCGACAGGTGAACAGAAGGAACTGCTTTTTATGAGTCTTTTTTTGATCAGTACGTCTGGACAAACTGGCTTATGGGGGCTTGTATTTTTACTGATTTTGATCGTAAGTTCAGCCTTGATTTCAGGTTCTGAAGTAGCTTTCTTTTCTCTAGATCGCAATGATCGACAAAATCTAGGTGAGGAAGACCAGCCTTCTAGTATGAGGATCTTACAACTGCTAGACAGACCTCGTCGCCTTTTAGCCACCATACTTATTGCAAATAACTTTATAAATATCGCGATCGTAATTGTATCGGATTACCTGATTTGGACCTGGATGTCCGAAGAAACCTTTACGGTGTGGGCGCAAGAATTGCTCAGTATTGGTCCACAGCTTATTTCTGAGTTAGCACTTGCTCGTGTTCTCAATTTTATACTTACTGTTGGCTTGGTTACCTTTATTTTAGTTCTTTTTGGCGAAGTAACACCCAAAGTATATGCCAATGTAAATGGCTTGACATTCGCTCGTCTGATGTCCCGCCCCATTGGTATTCTCGACCGTCTGATATCGCCTATTAGTAATGCCTTGGTTGCCATGTCGAAATCTCTGGAGGCTAAGCTGGGGAACGCCTTCAAAAAGGACGTAAACCGGGATGAAATTGATCGCGCCATAGAACTTACAGTAACCCAAGACAAGCATACAGCTCATGAAATTGATATTTTGAAAAGTATCATGAAGTTTGGTGATGTAACTGTCAAACAAATTATGTGCTCACGAGTCGATGTGGTAGCACTTGACGTCGAGGCCCCATATCAAGAAGTATTGCAAACGATAAAAGACTCGGGATACTCTAGGTTGCCAGTGTACGATAATGATTTTGATAATGTAGTAGGCATTCTTTACGTTAAAGATCTGTTGGGTAACTTAGATCAAGGAAAAGAATATGACTGGACAAAGCATCTGCAAGACGAGATTTTATATGTACCGGAAAATAAGCGCATTAATGAGCTCCTAAAAGAATTTCAACAAAAACACCTGCACATGGGTATTGTTGTAGATGAGTTTGGAGGATCCGCGGGAATCGTTACTCTTGAAGATGTGATGGAGGAGGTTATCGGCGATATAAAAGATGAATTTGATCAGGAACGGGAAGTGGATTATGTGCAGTTAAACCCTAATGAATTTATTTTTGATGGAAAGTCCATGCTCAATGATGTCTGCCGCATTACCGGACTCCCCATTGATGTATTTGATTCTATAAAAGGAGATGCGGACTCTATAGCAGGACTATTTCTAGAATTGACAGGTAGAATGCCTATGATTGGTCAGGAGGTCAAAGTAGGACGATTTAGTTTTCAGGTCGTTGCTGTTTCCAAACGTCGAATTGAAAAAATAAAGATGATATTACCGCAATGAAAAACCTGATTCTATTTGCTTGTTTTACTATTCTTATATGGTCGTGCTCTAGCGAGAATTCGACACCAAAGCCAAGAATGTTTCCCAAAATCGAATACCCCCAAGGTGGATACGATGTTTTCCAATCTAAAAAATGTCCTTTTACCTTTGAATATCCTACCTACACGGAAATTGGGCGCGACTCAAAATATATGGAGATGAATCCAATCCATGATTGCTGGTTCAATATCAAATACCCCATGTTTCAAGCTCAGTTGTATTGTAGTTATGCTCCTCTAACTGGTCAATCATCATTTGATCAGTATAAGTCAGATGCTTTTGACATCGTAGATCAAATTAACCGCCGGTCGGATTACATGGAAGAGTATCGTTTTGAAAACCCGCAAGGAGTCAGTGGGATTGTGTTTGATTTTTCAGGTCCGGCAGCTTCTCCTATGCAGTTTTTTTTAAGTGACACCAGCCAACATTTTTTCAAAATGGCCTTGTACTACGACACACAAAATGACCCGGATTCCCTTGGTCCCATCAGTGAGTTTATAAAGCGGGATATGGGACACATTCTGGAGACCTTTCAATGGGAAAGGTCTGAGATGGAGCCTAATTAATTGTGGGTTTTAAGCTATATATCATAATTTTAGGATTATTTTTTAAAACTAGGTAGTGATGAGGAATTATATTTTACTACTATCCCCATTCCTTTTAATTTTTATTTTTTACGCTGAAATAAGCCATGCTCAAAAATCAGTGCAGGGGCAAGTTCTGGAGGCCTCCTCCCAACAACCATTGACAGGCGTCCTTATCTATACCAACGATGGGGTGTCAGATGTTAGTAACACGCAAGGCTATTTTGAAATAACACCAACAGAAAATAGTGAGTATATCATAGCGAGCTATTTAAGTTATCGACCGGACACAGTGCATATATCCACTATAGATTCTTCCCTGACTTTTGAAATGGATGAGCTTTCCACAAGTTTGGAAGAAATCATAGTACGATCCAATCTGACGTCCTATAAGGAAGGGTTTGTCGGGTCTAATTATAGACTATCTCCGACCAAGGTGGCTAATCGAAATGCACTTGAAACAGGTGAATTGATACGAACTATTCCCGGCGTGAATATGGTGGGTGATATGGGTTTAGGCAACCGACCCAACATTAGTATTCGAGGAAGTTGGGGCCGACGATCTAAAAAGATTTTATTATTGGAAGACGGAAGTCCGGCAGCGCCCGCCCCTTATGTGGCCCCTGGTGCCTATTACAACGCTGTGAGCGACCGGGTGCAGTCGGTGGAGGTGTATAAGGGAGCAGATATGCTTCGCTATGGTCCCAATAATATGTTTGGTGCTGTCAACTTCATCACAGCTACACCTCCTCAAAAGCCCCAGGCTCGAGTTCGATTGGTTGGAGGGCAACGCAATTATATGACCGGTCTAATGTCCTATGGTGGAACCTGGAATAAACTAGGGGTACTGGTCGAAGGCGTGTATAAAAGATTTAATGGTTTTCGTCAAAACTCATCAGTAGAGATGTTTAATCTCAATGCTAAAATATTTGCTGAATTAAATGATCAGCAATCCCTGTATTTCAAAGTTGGCGGTCAAATAGAGGATAATCAAGCTTCCCTTTCTTCGATCACGCCTTTTACCTTTGGAATCGACCCTTTACAAAATCCGTTTGATGCGGATCAATTTACTATGCAGCGGTTAGGGCTAGATGTAATTCATAAATATGTTTCTGATGAAGGTATTACCGTAAAAAGCAAACTATATAGTTCATCCTTTGAACGGGATTGGTGGCGACAGGTGACAGATCTTGTTCAAGCAGATCAACTGCGTTCTTATGTTGGAGAAGATATTTTCAACAATAGGTATGGGTATCTAGAAAATCAACCCGCAGATTCTAATGATTATGTGAGAGTGGGCCGCGTAGTGGACGGTAGGGAAAGCACGACAGATAGCCGCTGGGCTTTTAATGTCGTGGGACTAAAAGAAACCATCAATTTTGATTGGGAAGCGGGAGACTATACACACAAGGGAGAACTGGGTTTTAACACCCACTTTGAAACCTTTTCCGATAAACTCTTACGGGCAGATAGCTCTAGATGGGCTCGCAGTGGTCGTATCGATCGCGATTTATATTATCAGGTCTGGGCTACTAATGCTTATGCACGGTTTGCTTTCCATATTGGGAATTTCACATTGGTTCCCATTTACCGATTAGAACGTGTAAGTATGTTTAGACAAGACCGCAAAGCTGCGGCTCAGAATCCCAATCTCACTGAGTCCGGAGGGCCAAAGGAGCAAAATACATATTGGGTAAGTCAGCCGGGTCTTAGTTTTAATTATGATTTTGGAAGCAGTGAAGTCTATGGAAGTTTATACCGCGGGTTTATCGCGCCATCGAAAGTCTTTGGCTTTCTCGTGGAGCGCAATGGCATTATTGTCAACCCACTGGAGGGAGAGTCCATCAATATTGAGCCAGAACTAAGTGTTAACGCAGAAATAGGCTGGAAGGGTGACTTGATTCCCAATATTCTAAATGGTCAGATTACAGGTTTTCAAACCCGCATCGAGAATTTTTATGCTGCAGGTCGAAATGAAGTTTTCGAAAAGCGAGGTACTATACGAACGCGTGGAATAGAAGTTGCTCTGGGTCTGCCGGTTGTAAAAAAGAAAAATCACTACCTCAACGTAGAGTTGAATGCTACTTTTCTGCAATCTGAGATACAGGGTGGAACCTTAGTAGATCGAGATTTATTTTCTCAAATTATTCATAATCCAGCTACTATCCAGGAATTTTCTGAAAAATATGAAGCCGCGCCTGGAGCTTATAATCTTTTTATAAATAATGAGGTAGGTGATCCTGTATTATGGTTTGAACCCGGCTTCCCTATCGATCAGTTTGAAGATATAGATCGGGTAGAATTCAATTTTGACTCCGGTCAGCTCGAAGATTATGAGTTGCCATATACACCACAAGTAAATTTGACGGTCGGATTTACTTATGAATTTAAAGGGTTTTCGTTTGGCGGCTTAATGCATCGAGTAGGCGAGCAATATACTTCATTCGCCAATTTTGATGCAGAATCTTCAGATGGAGCCATTGGAAAATTGGATGCCTTCACAACAGTGGATGCCTACATCAATTATAATTGGAAGCTAAAAGCTGGCCCGCAAGTGCAAGTGTTCTTGAACGGGAAAAACATAGGTAATCAAGTATTTCGCGCATCTCGGCTCAATCGATTTACATCGGGCATTTTCCCGGGTGGGTTTCGACAAATCATCGCCGGTGTTAATCTTACCTGGTAAGTGGTTTAAAAAGCAGTTCAACCAGCCGGATGATTTCAGGCTTGCGCTTTTAGCACCTCCATTGATTCTAGATTGAAAGGCTGTTATGGCCCTACTCTGTTTTCACTACTTTGAAGGTGCTCCAATCACCTTGTATGCTTTGTAAGCGTAGAATATAAGGACCCGCTGGTTGACCCCCTAGTAGAATCGACTGGTTTTCTAAGGGTCCGCCCTCAGCTCGAATTGTCCCCATAATAGAAAACAACTTCCATTGCTGGACATTTATCCCTGAAACCTGTATTCGATCAGAAGTAGGGTTTGGGAAAAGGGAAATGCTTTCGGAGGCGTCAACGTTTTCGACCGAGGTGGTTGTCTGCAAGCTGTTACCCGCGTTTTCAATCACTTCATCACTAAGGTTTTCGATAAATGCTAAAATGTACATTTCCTCTTGTACCCATTCAGGGTGTATATCAACTTCTCCTGTCCAGACCGTTGTATTCCCATTCGCAGGGGGACTAAAGGTTTCTCCTTCACGATCAGAAAGAAATGCTCGAAATACATTATAATGTGTAGACTCTCCATTCGGAGCATTGTATTCGAGCTCTTCTTCTACAGCCGCCACATAAAGGCGATAAGAGGATCCAGCGGGAACTTCACCTCGGGTAATAATCTCAATTTCCGCACTGAGTTTTCCATTATTTAGTGTTTGATTAACACTGATCTCGAAAAACGATCTTGACTGTAAAGCTGCATCTACATCTGAGGGCCTTAGCATATTGCTTCCCGACTGAATCTTACCGTCGAGATAGACAGTGGGTGTGCCCGGGGGCCTGTAGTAATCGAAACGACTGCTATTACCTTCAGGGTTATGTTGATGCAATACACAATTGGGGTAAGGAGCCGATGGGTGATAACTTATATGTAGTACATCACTTCCATAATTGGCGCGGGATTCATGAAAATCTGGATTTCTTGCTCCGCAAATGGGACAGCGCGTATTGGTGAAATGCTCCAGCAGTGGGTATTTGACAGCTTCTTGTGCGGAGATAGAAACCGCAAGAACCAGGAATAATGCGTATACAAAAATATTTTTCATCACTTCAATTTCTTTTCTAATGAACCTCAAAAATACAACAAAAAATAAAAGAATTTCTTTGCTAATTGTCCATTAAGCCGGCCTGACCCATTCGGGAAGCATATACTTTACACCCCGAACGCCCCCAATAATACTGCCCAATACAATCAAACTGCTGACTAAAGACTGCCAAAACCTACTTTCAGCAGTCATATCATCAAGTTCAAGGCAGCCAAAAAGAAAATAACCGCGAGCGCTAATAGCCCGGGGATGAACGCGATTCCTGAGTTAAAAATGAAAGGATGTGGTGTATTCTACATGTAGGATCACTTTTGATTTTGTTTGAACACCGCACACATAAAAGCTTCTTTTAACATTCAACTAATTGCTGAAAAGGCATTTTTGAACAAGGCTTATCATTCCAGAACTACAAACTCATAAATATCTACTCACAATTCGCCACAATCTGTTGTGCTACCAACTTAGCCATGAGGACATCTTCTTCGGAATAATCAGATACATCTGTAGTCACCTCAAACATTGTATTCCCATGCAATACATATAGGTTGTAAAAGACCAGACCACTGACTTTCTGCACCGAACCATAAGCACGTGTTCCTGTATCTTCTACTTTTGTATAATTGATTTTATCCACCATGGCTTTGATAACATCTGCTGAACTTTCATCTACCTGACCTGAAGATTCTTGGGCTCTATCGACAGCAGCTTTATCCTTTTGTTTTTGTGCTTGAGTTTTTGGGCCATAGGTTAAATCAAATATTTCTAGTGGAGTTCGGTCCCCAACAGCCTCAACAATTTCTATCATTCCGACATCTATGCTATTCTTCAAGGGTGCGCTTTGAGAGATCGTTCGGTCTCCAACTTTCATTTCCAAAGTAAATGTGCGTTCTTCTTCCGGCTCCCAACTATATTTTATCGTTGAATATTTAGCGGTGCTGGATTTATTGTCCTCCATCTCAACTTCATCTACCGTAATCGCTGCCAATTCAGCGACCTGATCGATGCTGATCATTTTTTCAATTTCATTGCTTTCCACTAAATCGGCAAGACAGGAATTCCCCACACTGACCTCCGGCTCCGGAGTGGCCTCCTTTTCCTTTTGAACGGATGAGGAGTCCTGAGATCCACAACTGAATAAAAATAGTACTAAGAATAGGCTAAATAGTGGTTTCATCATTCAACAATTAAAGGTTAAAAAAAATTAAAATTAATATAATGATATATTTTCAGAATCTTTCGATTTTAGTCTGGCTTTTTTTTACAGAAGCATGTCTAAATGTAATATGAATGACTGTTTTTATATGCCTATGTCCTTTATGTAGGTAATTTTTATCTCCTCAATGCTCCATTTTGATCTGTGTAGGGTGCTTTTGTCGTAGGTCTCAAGTTATTGAATAAGTGTACATTCCCTCTTTTGCGTAAGCGATAGGATGATATTTTGCTAAGATTTCCCGTGCTGTATTGTGCTCTGACAATACGAGTTTCCGGTAGGCAAGAGTCAGATTAAAAGTACCACTGACCTGTTGTTGATGTAAGCCCGATGCAGTTGTATCCGGCTGAATCAATGGGGGCGATGTAATCATTCCTTTGAGTCTACTGGTAGAAGGTCTCAACTGTTATAAAATTACCCCAAAGTAGAAAGTGGTCTTACAGCGAAGGTTTGCTATCTATATTTTGCGCTAGGGATGGTAGTGGCTGCCAGGGCAAGGGCGGGTCCCGAGGGACGCCTGCGGCGTCCTCGAGGACGGAACCCACGCACAGCCCGCCGCCTCCCTAAGAGGCGGAGCGCCCAAATCCCCATTATTGATATTAGCGAAAAATATATGTGTTAGAAGCAATATTTGCAAAAAACTAGGGGTAAAGCGGTTCTATATTTGAAGTAGACATTAAATAACTGACTATACACTTATTGATTTAATAATTTTTTTAATTTTTATTTATTTGCTGCACCTGCTAATTTCCCCATTAGCGGGTGCTTTTTTTTACCCTATGAGCACCGCTTTTTTCTTTTTATATTACAGAAAAAAAATATAATGAGAATGAGTCGACTCGTATTGGTAATTACTTTTCTTTTGGGAATGGGACACAGCATGGACGCTCAGTTATTGGCGCGGTTCCCATCCATTCATCCCGATGGAAGTCAAATTGCGTTTAGCTATCAGGGGGATATCTGGATTTCGGACATGGACGGAACTGCCGCCCGGCGTATAACCGTTCACGAGGCCTACGATAGCCATCCGCGTTGGAGTCGGGATGGAAGTCAGATTGCTTTCCAATCGAACCGCTACGGACGAGATGATATTTTTACCTGCGCTTTGGGCTCTGGAAAAATTCAACGACATACATACTATTCGGGCGGTGACCAGTATCCAGCCTGGCGCCCCGATGGCCGTTTGGTCTTTAGTTCTGGGCGCACCTTCAAACAACTGGAACGAGAATCAGAAATCTATAGTTTTAGCGAGGAGATAGCTACCCCCAATCGTGCCCTGGATGCCTTGGGATTGATTGCTGAACCATCTTATAATGATCGATACTGGGCAGTTGTCAAAGGCTATTGCAGAAGCACTAGAGAAGCATATCAAGGATCGGCCAGACAGAATATTTGGTGGGTCGACCGGGAGGGTGAAACATACGAGCCCTTAGCGGCCGACACCTCTCAGGATATTATGGCGCGCTTTTCTGAACAGGAGGTTTTTGTCTTGAGCGCTCGATCGGGAGCCTATAATATTTTCACAACTGGCTTTTCAGAAGATGGCCCTGGTGAATACTGGACGGCATTGACGGACTATGAGCAGATGGGGCCGACCTATTTTGATGTAAGTCGAGATGGTAAGACGCTGATTTTTGAGCGACTTGGAAAGCTATATACTTTAAAGCGAGGAGCGGAGCCTGTGGAGGTTCCTCTCGCTGTTCCGGCCGATTATACCTTTTATCCGGAGGAGGTGAAAACGAATTCCTCGGGTGCCGGTGATTATGCCGTTTCTCCAGATGGGAAATACATTGCATTCGAAGTGCGGGGCGAACTGTTTCTCATGAAAAATGATAAGGAAAATTCGCGTACCGTTCGTCTTACAGATCATCCGGCAAGGGATCAACAGCCGCAATGGCTCAATGATTCTACACTGGTATTTATGAGTGATCGTTCGGGTAAGGAGGAACTGTATTTGTTAGATAGTCAGGATGAAGATTTGAATGATTTGTATTGGACTTTTTCATTGCACGTAAGTCCATGGATCAGCCGGGAAGCTATGATTACAGACTATTCGCTTTCGCCCGACTGTGACCAAATAGTGGTTGCGTCTGAAGGTTCGAAACTGGAAACGGCCGATATCGATACGCTGGGTGAGCTGGGTAAATGGGATGTGCTGTGGACTGGATGGTCGACCCCCAGTGGCATCGAATGGAGTCCCGACGGGAAATGGATCGCCTACGAGCAATCAAACCTGAATTTCAATCGCGATGTATTTATTCGTTCGCTGGACCCGGAAGACGAGCCCATTAATGTGAGTATGCATCCACGACGAGACGGTAGTCCTGTTTGGAGCCCGGATGGTAAAAAACTCGCTTTCATGTCGGAGCGCAATAATGGCGATGTGGATGTTTGGATGGCGTGGCTGCAGACCGAAGATTATCTGCGGAATACTAAAGACTGGGAAGAATACGAGGATATGCCGGAACCGCTAAAGCAACGACTTTCATGGACGGCCGACACTTCATCAACGGTGACCGTGCACATTGATGAAGACAACATCTATCGCCGGTTGTCGCAGGTGACCCGTTACAGCGGTTCGGAAAGCCGAGTATTGTTCGACCATAAGAGTGAGCACATTTACTTTGTAAAAAGCGATGGCGAAAATCAACAATTGATGAAAATTAAGTGGGATGGGTCAGATGCCAAAGAGCTGATTTCCGCGAAGGGTCTGGGCAGACTGAAGCGCAGCTCCGATGGGAAGTATCTCCACTTTACAAAGCGGGGTAAGCTGCAGCGTTTGGCAGACGGAAAGAAAAAGCCAGAAAATTTACCTTTCCAAGCTAAGATGCGCATCGATTATCAGGCCGAGCAAGCGCAAATGTTTGACGAAGCCTATCGTTTAATACAAGCGCGATTTTATGATCCCAATTTTCACGGGCAGGATTTAGAGCAGCTCAAATCTATCTATAGGCCATTAGCAGTTGACGCGAGTACGCGCCAAGATTTTCGCGATATGTTCAATGAGATGCTGGGACAATTAAATGCGTCTCACATGGGACTCTACGGAGGCAGCCGGGAAGATGTGCAGCGCAGACGGACCGCACAGCTGGGCGTTGACCTGATTGCAACGGATGACGGCTGGGAAGTGCAACGTGTTATTCCCAACAGTCCGGCTGATCGACCTGAAAGTCAACTCAATGCGGGTGATCTCATTATTGCAATTGATGGCGAGCCCTGGACGTCAGAGCGAAACGCATACGAACAATTAGAGGAAAAGGTGCTGGATCGAATATGGATGAAGGTCCAAAATGATGATGGAGAAGAGCGAGATGTCTATTTACGCACATCATCCTCTGTCCGCTCCTTACTGTATAAGGAGTGGGTGGCCCAGCGACGCGAGTTGACAGAAAAATATAGTAATGGGCGCCTGGGCTACATCCATATACAAGGCATGAATAGACCTAGCTTTGAAGTTTTTGAACGCGAATTGATGGCTGCCGGTTACGGAAAAGAAGGGATTATTATTGATGTGCGTTACAATGGAGGAGGATGGACTACTGATTTATTGATGGCCGTTCTGGACGTACGACAGCATGCCTATACCATTCCTCGAAATGCTGCTGCTTCTTTAGCAGAGCACGAAAAGTTTAGGTCCTATTATCCCTTCAGTGAGCGATTGCCGTTATCGGCCTGGACCAAACCGTCTGCAGCCTTGTGTAATTCTAATAGCTATAGCAACGCCGAGATTTTTTCTCATGCCTATAAGCAGCTGGAAATTGGGCCTCTAATTGGCGAGCCTACTTTTGGAGCGGTAATTTCTACAGGTGGAGCGCGGCTCATCGATGGGTCTTTAATTCGCTTGCCGTTTCGCGGTTGGTTCGTCAAAGCTACGGGCAAGAATATGGATATGCATCCGGCCGTTCCCGATTATATAGTTAATCATCCGCCGGGTCAAAAAGCCACAGGTGAAGATGCTCAATTGGAGAAGGCAGTTGATGTTCTCTTAGCGGATATGGGAGAGGAGTAATTTTTTAAAACGTATTTGGGCGTGCCCCTCGAGGGTCCGATAGAGATCGGACACCTCGGGGTCGGGCCCCTCCGGGGTTCCGTCCTCGAGATCGCCAAAGGCGATACTCGGGACCGCTTCCTTCGGTCGCGCCCTCCATACCCCTCACGCGAGCTGGCCGGTTACGCCCAGCTTAAAGAAGAATGAATCCCCTATGCTGCCTTTTCTTTAAAACGAAGAATAACCCAAGTTAGGAGGGGAAACATCATACAATAGGCTTTTCAGCATGTGGTGACATTAATAACTATCGGTTGGGTTTTAGGGCAAGTAAATTTATTAGGCGTAGAATTATCCCATTTGGATTGCCTAAGGAAATAGAAGTACACCTTCTCAACCTCAACCTCAACCT
>Ga0102929_1001875_pt1 | contig 12484 bp, 11 predicted proteins | sample SalPonR1_B_D2_MG_FD_78510 | JGI IMG/M metagenome (GOLD analysis project Ga0102929, IMG submission 78510) | Salt pond soil microbial communities from South San Francisco under conditions of wetland restoration - Salt Pond MetaG R1_B_D2_MG | ecosystem: Environmental > Aquatic > Marine > Intertidal... | reverse complement strand
TTGCGGAGCGTATCGGCGGGCGGCTCGTGCTCAAGGGGACGGGAGCGGCGCACAAGACCGAAGCCGGGCTCGTGGCGCTCGACATTGGACCGGGCGATGTGGCGGTGGCCGCCCGCGCCATGCCTTGCGAGTCGTTTCTTGTCGAAGAGATGGTCACGGGGGGGGTGGCCGAGCTTCTGATCGGCGTCACGCGCGACCCGGCGCACGGTTTCGTGCTGACGCTCGGGGCGGGTGGCATCCTGACGGAATTGATGGCCGACAGTGTCTCGATGCTGCTTCCGGTGACGCCCGAAGACGTACAGGCCGCCCTGTCGGGTTTGCGCGCTGCCGCTCTTGTTGATGGTTATCGTGGCAAGCCGCCGGCGGATCGGTCGGCGATTGTCCGTGCAGTCATGGCAGTGCAGGCTTACGTGACCGCCCATGCGGCCGCCCTTGAGGAAGTGGAGATCAACCCGCTCATCTGTACGCCCGACGGGGCGGTGGCGGCGGATGCGCTGATAAGGATCGGAGATGAATGATGACCGAAACTCCCGTGAAGACAAAGCGCCGCGGCCATGTCCTGGAGGTGACGCTGGACCGACCCAAGGCCAATGCCATCGACCTTGAAACAAGCCGTATCATGGGGGAGGTATTCCGTGATTTCCGTGATGACGGGGAATTGCGCGTGGCTCTTCTGACCGGGGCGGGTGAGAAATTCTTCTGCCCGGGATGGGATCTGAAGGCGGCCGCCGAGGGCGATGCGGTGGACGGTGACTACGGCGTCGGCGGCTTTGGCGGGCTGCAGGAGATGCGGGCGATGAACAAGCCGGTGATCACCGCGGTGAACGGCATATGCTGTGGCGGGGGGCTGGAACTGGCGCTCTCGGCCGACATCATCCTTGCTGCCGATCACGCGCAATTCGCCCTGCCCGAGATCCGGTCGGGCACCGTTGCGGATGCCGCGAGCGTGAAACTGCCCAAGCGTATCCCCTATCACATCGCGATGGAGATGCTTCTGACCGGTCGCTGGCTGGAAGCCGAAGAGGCCGCACAGTGGGGCCTGGTGAACCGCCTTCATCCCGGTGAGGTGCTGATGGCCGAGGCGCGCGCACTGGCGGATCACCTGGCCGGTGGCCCGCCGCTCGTCTATGCTGCGATCAAGGAGATCGTGCGCGAGGCGGAAGCGATGACATTCCAGGACGCCATGAACCGGATCACGCGCCGCCAGTTCGAAACTGTCGACATCCTTTACGAGTCCGAGGACCAGCAGGAGGGCGCCCGCGCTTTTGCCGAAAAGCGCGATCCGGTCTGGAAAGGGCGTTGAGCCGCGCCAATCAGAGCACACCTTCGCCGCGCAGCATGTCGAGGGCGTTCGCGAAGGCGGCAACGGTTTCCTCTATGTCCCCCTGTGTGTGAGCTGCCGAGACCAGCCCCCCGGGCCAGCCGCTGAAATCGACCCCCTGCAGGTTGAGCGCCAGCCGCAGCAGTCGGGAGAGGTCGGGCGGCTGCGCCTGCAGCCCCGCGCGTCCGAGCGAGGCGAGCGCGGCCTCGTCCGGATCGGGCCCCAGCCGCCCGAGTTCCGGGGACAGGCAGATGTGGAGGGCCGAGTGCCGCCCGTAGACATGCCAGGCCACGCCCCGCTCGCGCAGCGCTGCGTTCATCCCCGCACGCAGATCAGCCGCGTGGGCGGAGGCCCGTGCGCAAGCGGTGCCGTCGGCGATCATATCCAGCGCTGCGGTCCCGGCTGCCGCCGAAAGGAGGCAGGCGTTGAAAGTGCCGGGGTGGTAGATCTTCTCTCGCCCGCTACGCGCCGCAGCATCGAAATCAAGGCTGTCGAACAGGTCGGCACGGCCCGCCACGGCGCCACCGGGCAGGCCACCCGCAACGATCTTGGCCATTGTGGTGAGGTCCGGCATGACACCTGTTTCGGCTTGCACCCCGCCCGGAGAGGCCCGAAAGCCGGTAATCACCTCGTCGAAGATCAGAACCACACCGGCCGCCTCGGTCCAGGCGCGCAGGCGCCGCAGGAATCCGGGCGAAAGCGGCACTTTCCCGGTCGCGGCGCCAAGCGGCTCCAGAATCACCGCGGCGATGTCGTCATCCTCGTGCAGGCGGCGCGCGACCGTTTCCTCGTCGTAAGGATCGAGCGCCAGTGTCAGCGCTGCGGTGGCACCGGGTACGCCCGCCGGAGCGCCGCTGTCGAAATGCGAGGCGTAGCCGGTTGTCATGTCGTCCTGCCAGCCGTGGTAATGACCGTGAAAGCGCATGAGACGTGGCTTGCCGGTTGCGGCGCGCGCCAACCGCACCGCCATCTGGGTGGCTTCTGTTCCCGAAGAATGAAAGCGCAGCTTTTCGGCGGAAGGCACCAGACCGGCGATCGCCTCGGCCCAGCGGAGTTCGGCCTCGGTGCTGGCGGCGAAATGGGTGCCGCGGGCAAGCTGTTCGGAAACCGCAAGAATGATTTCCGGAGGGTTGTGCCCCAGAAGCAGCGCCCCGTGACCGCCGAAGTAGTCGATGTAGCGGTTGCCGTCGGTGTCCCATTTATGGGCGCCTTTCGCCTCGGTCACGTAAAGGCCATGGGGACGGATATGGCGCGAATCATGGACCACGCCGCTTGGCAGGAGCTTGCGCGCCCTCCGTGCGAGCACGGCAGATCCCGGTGTACGGTCGGTGTAGGCACGTTCGATTCCGCTGGTGCCGGGCGCCATGTCCGACTGTTTTGACCTGGTCATCGTCATTTCCGCCCTCGCACCTGTCTCGCGCCTCTATATACTGTCCGAATTGATCAGGGAGGCACTGGAATGTCACGCAGTTTCACCATCGCGGCGGCGCAACTGGGGCCGATCGCGCGCGACGAGCCGCGCCGCGCGGTGGTCACCCGCATGATCGCGCTTCTTGATCGGGCTGCGGCTGCAGATTGCCGGTTCGTGGTGTTTCCGGAGATGGCGCTGACCACTTTCTTTCCGCGCTGGCATCTGACCGATCCGGCAGAGGTTTCCAGCTATTTCGAGGAGTCCATGCCCGGGCCGGAAACACAGCCCCTGTTCGAGGCCGCCCGCGCCCGCGGTATCGGCTTTTATCTGGGATATTGCGAAGGGGTGGCCGGGCACACCGGCGCCGATCACCTTGGTTTCAACACCGCGATCCTTGTCGATTCCGAGGGGCGGATCGTGTCGAAGTACCGCAAGGTGCACCTGCCGGGCAACGCCGTGCCCGACGACACGCTGAAACTGCAGCACCTGGAGCCGTGGTATTTCCTCGACGGTGACCTCGGGTTTCCGGTGGCCGAGACGCTGTCGGGCCGGGTGGGCATGCTGCTGTGCAACGACCGCCGCTGGCCCGAGGCGTGGCGGATGCTTGGCCTGCAGGGGGCGGAACTGGTGTGCCTGGGGTACAATTCGCCTTCGCAGCTGCCCGACAACCCGCGCCAGAACCCGCTGCGCAAGATGCACCACCTGATGCCGATGCAGGCGGCCGCCTACCAGAACGGCCTGTGGATCGTGGCGGCGGCCAAGGCGGGCATGGAGGAGGGCTGTCACATGATGGGTCATTCGTGCGTGATCGCGCCCTCCGGCGAAGTGGTGGCGCTGAGTTCGGGCGACGGGGACGAGCTTCTGCCCTACCGGATCGACCTTGACGCGACGGCCGAATACAAACGGTTTTTCGATTTCGCGACCTACCGTCGGCCGGATGCCTATGGGCTTCTGACCGAGCCGCATTGACGCGCGGTCCGCGCGTTTAGGGGATGCGGCCACGATGACCGGCGCCCGGATCGGGGCCGATACAGGAAGGGTACAACATGAAGACACCAACTCGGGATTTCATCGGCTACGGCCCCACGCCACCGGATGCCGCATGGCCCGGCGGCGCGCGGGTCGCGGTCAATTTCTGTCTCAACTACGAGGAGGGCGGAGAACTATGCGTGCTCAATGGCGACGACCGTTCCGAGGTCCGGGTTTCGGATGTGGACGTGCAGGCGCGCCGCGGGCGGCGTGATTTAAACATAGAGTCGAGCTATGAATACGGTTCGCGGGTGGGATATTGGCGCATCCTTCGGGCCTTCACCGACCGGGGGTTGACCGGGACGGTCAATCTTGTCGGGCTGGCGGGCGAGCAGAACCCGCAGGCTCTGCGGGCGCTCATTGATGCGGGTTTCGACCTGCAGCCACATGGCTGGCGCTGGATTGACTACGATACCCTCCCCGAGGATGAGGAGCGCGCGCATATCGCCCGTTCCATCGCTCAGATCGAGGCGCTGACCGGGGAAAAGCCCTTGGGCTACTACGCAGGTTTGCCGTCGCCCGCCACCCGCCGGCTGGTGGTGGAGGCGAAGAATTTTCTATACGACTCGGATGTATACAATGACGATCTGCCCTACTGGTCCCCCGATTATCCGGGTCTGCTGCTGATTCCCTATTCGCTGGATACCAACGACTCGCGGTTCGGCCGGGCCGAAGGCGCGTATCAGACCGGCGACGAGTTCGTGACCTATATCCGCGACACGTTCGATTGCCTCTATGCCGAAGGAGCGGAGCGGCCGGCGATGATGACCATCGGGTTGCATGCCCGCCTGTTGGGGCGACCCGGGCGGACCGGCGCATTGCACCGGATCATGGACCACATGCTGGCGCATGATGATGTATGGATATGCCGGCGCGGAGACATCGCGCGCCACTGGGCGTCGCGTTTCCCCGATCCCCGGTGCTAGACCCGCCCGGCGTGGAATTGCCCGGTGGGCGGTCATGCGCTAGGTATGGGACTGACAGGAAAACAAAACAGGGAGGTAATCATGAAAACCCATCTCAAGCGTGCGGCACTGGCCGGCCTTGCTCTGTCCTTCGCCGGCGAGGCGATGGCGACGGAATGGAATGTGTCGCTCTGGGGGAAGCGCCGTGCCTTCACCGAACACGTGGAGAAATTGGCCGAGCTGGTCGATGAAAAGACCGGGGGCGATTTCTCGCTCAACATCAGCTATGGCGGACTGTCCAAGAACCGCGAAAACCTGGACGGGATTTCCATAGGCGCATTCGAGATGGCGCAGTTCTGCGCCGGTTATCACCGTGACAAGAACCCGTCGATCACGGTTCTGGAACTGCCTTTCCTCGGCGTCGAGACGCTCGAGCAGGAGCGCGCATTGTCAATGGCGCTTTACGATCACCCTGCAGCACAGGAGGATCTGGCGCGCTGGAACGCGACTTTGTTGATGCCCTCGCCGTTGCCGCAATACAATATCGCCGGTTTGGGAGAAAAACCCGAGACGCTGGCCGAATTCGAAGGGCTCGCGGTGCGGGCGACCGGCGGGATCGGCCAGGCGATGGAGGCCCTGGGTGCGGTCCCGACTTCGATGTCGGCGACCGAGGTGCGTCAGGCGCTGGATTCCGGTGTGGTGGACGCGGTGTCCTTCGCGCCACATGCGCACATGGCGTTCGGCACGATAGAGAAGGCCGAATGGTGGACCACCAATCTTAACCCCGGCACCGTGAACTGCCCGGTGGTGGCCAATACAGATGCCCTTGGCGATCTGAGCGACGAGCACCGCGAGGCGCTGCTGGGATCCCTTGACGAGGCGCTGGATCATTACATCGACAACTACATGAATAACACGATGGAAGCCTGGGGGCCGGCACTCGACGAGCGGGGAATCGAACGGATCACCTACTCGGACGAGGCACTTGAAAGCTTCGAGGCGGCCGTGGCCGTTCCCGCTGCGCAAAGCTGGATCGAGGACAACGCCGCGCGCGGCCTGCCTGCGCAGGACCTGTATGATTTCGTGACTCAGAAACTGGCCGAACTCAAGGGCATGTAGGTGTGCAAGGCCGCCCTCCTGTCGTGGGGCGGCCAGGCCTTTTCCGATAAGGGAGATCATGCATGGCCGGCGCAGCATCGGTCCTGAGCGATGAAAGCCTTCTCAGCCGTCTTGACCGGGGTCTTTATCGGCTGGAACGGATACTGGCGCTCTTGAGCGGTCTGGCTGTCTTCGGGCTGATGGTGCTCGCCGTGATATCGGTGGGCGGGCGGAATTTCTTCAGCGCACCGCTGCCGGGATACGTTGACTGGATCGAGCAGGCGATGCCGCTTATCGCGTTCATGGGCGTGGCCTATGTCAAACGTGATGGTGGGCACATCCGGATGGACATCGTGGTGGGTGCGCTCAAGGGGCGGGTGTTGTACCTTGTCGAACTGATGACCACGCTGCTCGTTCTCGGGTTGATGATCCTGTTGGTCTGGGGCAGCTGGGCGCATTTCGATCGCAGTTTCGATTTCGCGTCACCGATGTGGAGCCGTGACAGTTCCATGGACATCGCGTTGCCGCTGTGGCCGGCAAAACTGCTGGCGCCGGTGGCGTTTTCGGTATTGTGCCTGCGGCTGATGCTTCAGGTCTGGGGCTTCGCGCGCGCCTTCGTGGGCGGCGCAGCCCGGCCCGTGGCCGTGCCTCTGGTGCTGGACGCGGCGACGCAGGCGCAGATGGAGGCCGAGCACCTGACCGGCCGTGACGAGTAGCGGAGGGCGCCGGCATGGACCCGATTGATATCGGCCTTGCCGTCACCGGTGGCCTGCTGGTGCTGGTAGTTCTTGGCATGCGCGTGGCTTTTGCCGCGGCGCTGGCGGGAATGGTCGGGCTGATCTGGATCTTCTGGTCCAAGAAGGGCTACGATCCGGACGAGTTCGGATGGGCCTTGACCGTGGCCGCCAAGACCGCCGGGCAGGTGCCCCATTCCAAGGTGACGAGCCAGGCACTGAGCCTTATACCGACCTTCATCCTGATCGGGTACCTGGCTTATTACGCGGGTTTGACGAGGGCATTGTTCGAGGCTGCCAAACGCTGGATCGCATGGGTGCCCGGGGGGTTGGCGGTTTCCACCGTCTTTGCCACTGCAGGCTTTGCCGCCGTTTCGGGCGCCAGCGTTGCCACTGCTGCCGTTTTTGCCCGAATTGCCATCCCCGAGATGCTGAAGATCGGCTATGACAAGCGCTTCGCCGCCGGCGTCGTGGCGGCGGGCGGGACTCTTGCCAGCCTTATCCCACCCTCGGCGATCCTCGTGATCTACGCCATCATCGTGGAACAGGACGTTGGCAAGCTTCTGTTGGCGGGTTTCATTCCCGGGGCGTTCTCGGCGCTGGTCTATGGTACGCTGATCATCGGCATGGCACTTTTGATCAAGGGGTTCGGTCCGCCTGTGGGGGGCTTTACCTGGCGCCAGAAACTGGTGTCGCTGCCCCCTGCGCTGCCCATCGTCTTCGTTGTCGTCACGATCATCTTCTTTGTCTACAACCCCTTTGGCGGGGATGCATGGGGGACGCCGACGGAAGGAGGTGCGATCGGGGCCTTTGTCGTCTTCCTGATGGCACTTTACCGCGGCATGCGCTGGCCCGAACTCAAGGACGCGCTGCTGGAGACTGCGAAGTTGAGCGTGATGATCTTCACCATCATCTGGGGTGTTCTGATCTATGTTCGCTTCCTGGGATTCGCGGATCTGCCAGGAGCGTTTGCCGACTGGATCACTTCGCTCACGGTTTCGCCGATGCTGATCCTTGTTTGTATCCTTCTGGCCTATGCGGTTCTGGGGATGTTCATGGACGCGATCGGCATGCTGCTGTTGACCCTGCCTGTCGTTTACCCGGCGGTGATGGCATTGAATGGCGGAGAATTCGTGAGCGCCGCCGACAGCACCTTCGGCATGTCGGGGCCGATGTGCGCCATATGGTTCGGCATCCTGGTTGTGAAAATGGCGGAGTTCTGCCTGATCACGCCGCCGATCGGCCTGAACTGTTTCGTTGTTGCGGGGGTGCGGAACGATCTCAGTGTGCAGGACGTTTTCAAGGGCGTGATGCCCTTTTTCATCGCGGACGCAATCACGATCGCCCTTCTGGTCTCGTTCCCGATGATCGTTCTCTGGTTGCCCGGCCAAGCCTGACGGCCGCCGCCCGAGACTGCGCAGGGCGGAGGGAGTTTGCGATTGCAATGTCCAATAATTCATTTATCCATGAATTATGGAAAAAATGATTCCCGAACAGCTGACGACACTTGGCCACACGCAGCGACTGGCCGTTTTCCGCATGCTCATGCGGCGCTATCCAGATGCGATTCCGGCGGGTGAACTGGCCACGGCCCTGAATTTCAAGGCCTCTACACTGTCGGTCTATCTGTCGTCGTTGCGGCGCGCGCGGTTGGTGCGTCAGACGCGTGCGGGCACGTCACTGCTATATCAGGCGGATATCGCGGCGGCCGGCGCGCTGATCGGATACCTGTTCGAGGATTGTTGTCGCAGCAGGCCGGACCTGTGCCTGCCCCTTTCACCAGCCCCGACACCATCAAGCGAAGGCATGCCAGCCATGGAAACGCGCAAATTCAACGTTCTGTTCATCTGCACCGGAAATTCGGCCCGGTCCATCTTTGCCGAATGCCTGCTCAGGGATGAGGCAGGCGACCGGTTCGAGGCCTATTCGGCAGGGACGGCGCCACGTACCGAACTTAACCCCTTCGCGGTTGAGATGCTCGAATCGAAGGGGCACAACATCAAACCCCTCAGGGCCAAGAATGTCTCCGAGTTCCAGACCGACGATGCGCCGGTGATGGATTTCGTCTTTACCGTCTGCGACACTGCGGCGAACGAGGACTGCCCGGCCTGGCACGGGCAGCCCGTATCCGGGCATTGGGGCCAGCCTGATCCGGTCAGGGCCGAGGGAACGGATGCCGAAAAGCGCCTCGCCTTTCAGCACGCCTATGGCGCGTTGCGAAACCGTATCCGGACCTTCGCGGCGTTGCCCATCGACACCCTGGATCGTGTGACGCTGCAGGCGCGGGTGGACGACATCGCCGGCATGGAGTCCGACACATGACAACATACGCCATCAACGGCCTCGGCCGGATCGGGAAACTGGCGCTTCGCCCGCTGCTGGAAAGCGGTGCGCACGTGGCTTTCGTCAATGATGCGGTGGGAGATCCACCGATGCACGCGCACCTGCTGGAGTTCGATACGGTGCACGGACGCTGGCCCGCGCGGTTCGAGGCCGACGACGTGAGCATCACCATCGACGGCACTCGCATTCCCGCAACCGGCCTGCGTGATCCACGCGGCCTGCCGCTGAGTGGGGTGGACGTGATGATCGACTGCACCGGCGCTTTCAAGACCGAGGCCGCGCTGGCGCCGTATTTCGAGGCCGGGGTGAAAAAGGTGGTCGTTTCGGCGCCGGTCAAGGACGGGAATGCGGCCAACATCGTCTACGGTGTCAATCACGATATCTACGATCCGGCCCGGCACCACATCGTGACCGCGGCCTCGTGCACCACCAATTGCCTGGCGCCGGTGGTGAAGGTCATTCACGAGGGGCTGGGAATCCGCCACGGCTCAATGACAACGATCCATGACGTGACCAACACGCAGACCATCGTCGACCGCCCGGCGAAGGATTGGCGGCGGGCGCGTTCGGCACTCAATTCCCTTATTCCCACCACGACCGGCAGCGCGACGGCGATCACGCTGATCTATCCCGAACTGACCGGCAAGCTGAACGGTCACGCGGTGCGCGTGCCGCTGCTCAACGCGTCGCTCACCGATTGCGTCTTCGAGGTGACGCGCGAGACCACTGCCGAAGAAGTGAACGCGATGTTCCGCACCGCTGCCGTGGGCGAACTCAAGGGTATTCTGGGCTACGAGGAGCGCCCGCTCGTGTCGACGGATTACACCAACGATCCGCGGTCCTCGATCGTCGATGCGCCCTCGACCATGGTCGTGGGCGGTAAGCAGGTGAAAATCTATGCATGGTATGACAATGAATGGGGCTATGCCTGCCGTCTCGTCGATGTGGCGCGCATGGTGGGTGCAGCGCTTTGACCGGGCAGGCGCCGGGACTATCGGCCTATATCGTCGTCACCGCGGCCTACTGGGCGTTCATGCTGACCGACGGTGCACTCAGGATGCTGGTGCTGCTGCATTTTCACACACTGGGCTTCACGCCTGTGCAGTTGGCCTATCTCTTCGTGCTCTACGAGGTGGCGGGTATCGTCACCAACCTTTCGGCGGGATGGATCGCGGCGCGCTTCGGGCTGACGACGACCCTTTATGTCGGGCTGGCGCTTCAGGTCGGCGCGCTGGTGGCGCTGGCGCAGCTTGATCCGGACTGGGGCCTTGCCGTGTCGGTCGTCTACGTGATGGCGGTACAGGGGGCCTCCGGGGTGGCAAAGGACCTGTCGAAGATGAGCGCCAAGTCGGCAGTCAAACATCTGGCGCCCGAGGCGCAGGGTGGGCTTTTCCGCTGGGTGGCGCTGCTGACCGGTTCGAAGAACGCCGTCAAGGGGCTGGGCTTCCTGCTGGGGGCTGCGCTCCTGGGGCTGGCCGGGTTCACCACGTCGGTCCTGGGCATGGCGGCGGTGCTTGCGCTGATCCTTGTGGCGGCGGCACTGCGCATGCCCGCGGGCCTGCCGGTGGGCCGCAAGGAGGCGAAATTCCGCGAGGTCTTTTCGGACAGTGCCAATGTCAACTGGTTGTCGGCGGCGCGGGTCTTTCTTTTCGGGGCACGGGACGTGTGGTTCGTGGTCGGCATACCGGTCTATTTCTACGCGGTGCTGTCGGATGGCAGCGCGGAAGGCAACCGCGCGGCGTTCTTCACGATCGGCAGTTTCATGGCTGTCTGGACGATCCTGTATGGCGGAGTGCAGGCCTGGGCGCCAAGGCTGTTGCGTGCAGCCTCCCGCCCGGAGGCCGAGATCGTGGCGGCGGCGCGTCACTGGGTGGCGTCGCTGGCGGTGGTTCCGGCGCTTCTCGCCGGGATCGTGTGGTGGGCCGGGGCGCCGGCGCCTTGGCTCATGGGAACGCTGATCGGGGGGCTTCTGGTCTTCGGGGCGCTTTTTGCTGTCAATTCCTCGCTGCACTCCTACCTCATCCTTGCGTTCACTCAGACGGATCGGGTGACCATGGACGTGGGATTCTACTACATGGCCAATGCCACGGGCCGGCTGCTTGGCACGGTGCTGTCGGGGGTGACCTATCAGGTAGGCGGTCTTGCCTTGTGCCTTGCCACGGCGGCAGCGATGGTGATTCTGAGCCGTATCGGTGCCGGACGGCTGACGCCGGTGCCCGCTCCGGCGCGCGATCCGGGTCCGGCCGCCTGAATCCCGCAGTTTCCAATAGTTTCCTGTCGATCACCAGGGAACCTTCCATCTTTGCAATTGTCCGGCGATGCCCGGCGCGAGGCGCATCGCGGTCCTGCAAGCGGGCATGACACAAGGCCCGGACCCGCATGACAAGCCCCGCACGATACCGGTGGCAACTGTTTTCCATCGAGGCATGATGCGGTAGCCATGTGACGACACGCAAAGGGAGCGCCCGGATGACACAGCGGCCTGTGAGGATCGCAATCAACGGCTTTGGCCGCATTGGGCGGACCATCCTGCGCATCCTGTTACAGGGGCGCAAGGACATCGAGCTTTCACTCATCAACGAGATCGAGCCCCCGGAAACCTGCGCCTATCTGTTTCGTTATGACAGTGTCTACGGGCCTTATCCCGAAGAGGTGAAGGCGGGAAACGGTGTTCTGGAGCTGGGCAGCCGCATGATTCCCTTTCATGCCGAACATGATTTGCGGGCACTGGATCTTTCTGAGGTCGATCTGGTGCTCGAATGCACCGGCATGGCCGGTGCGCGCGCGATGGCCGAGCGGGGATTGCAGGCCGGAGCCGGCGCGGTCCTGGTGTCCGGTCCGTCAGCGGAAGCGGATATCACGGTGGTCATGGGCGCAAACGAGGCCGCACTCGGTGACGAGAGGATCATCTCCAACGCGTCCTGCACGACAAATGCGCTTGCTCCGCTGGCCCGGCTGATTGACGATGCGTATGGTCTGAAAAGCGGGCATATGACGACCGTTCACTGTTATACCGGCAGCCAGCCCACGGTCGATAAACCGCGCGGAACACCGGAACGCAGCCGGGCGGCGGCACTGTCCATGGTGCCGACGACCACCAGTGCGCAGCACCAGACGGGGCTTGTCCTTCCGGCGCTCAGGGGCCGGATCGAGGCGCGCGCGATCAGGGTTCCAACTGCCAGCGTTTCCGCCATTGACCTGACTGTCGAAACGCGCACCCCAGTGAGCGCGGCACGGGTCAACGCGCTGATGCGCGACGCGGCGGCCGGCTCGCCGGTCTTCGGGTGGATTGAGGAACCGCTGGTTTCCAGCGACTTGCGAGGGCGGCCCGAATCCCTGGTGATAAGCGGGATGGAAACCTCGGTTTCAGCGGGCGGTCTGCTGCGCGTCTTCGGATGGTATGACAACGAATGGGGGTTCTCCAGCCGGATGTTGGACATGGCGGCGCTGATCGGCGTCCGCCGCTGACACGGCAGCGGTCAGAAGATTGACTTTTTCTTCGCGTCGAACTCGTCTTGCACGGCAAGGTAGTCGTATTCCCGTGCGACCCAGTCCTCGAACGTGATCGGATCGCGGGCATTGCGAGCCTCATAGAGGTCCAGGATATGATCGAGTATGCCGGTTCTGGTCCATTTGAAATGGA
>Ga0102929_1001868_pt1 | contig 12505 bp, 31 predicted proteins | sample SalPonR1_B_D2_MG_FD_78510 | JGI IMG/M metagenome (GOLD analysis project Ga0102929, IMG submission 78510) | Salt pond soil microbial communities from South San Francisco under conditions of wetland restoration - Salt Pond MetaG R1_B_D2_MG | ecosystem: Environmental > Aquatic > Marine > Intertidal... | reverse complement strand
TATATCTTTCAAAACTCTTGCTGGATCGCCGTCGAGGCCTCCTATATCTATGCATGCACATCCCATCCCTCACTCCTTCCAAACGAGTTTACAAGTTTTAATAACTTCACCAAACTCTTCCAATTCATCATCACCTAACATGGTAACTTTTATCTCAGTAATTGCTTTAGGCTCCATCAGAATTTCTATTCTTCTAACTCTCCCTTTTTTAATGCCGAGTTTATTGATTATAACGTTAGCTAGTTCATTATCAAGACCTAATCTTAGCATTGCCCCTCCCTTTTTAGTTCTTCCATACCTAAATTGTTTTAATCAACTTACTACTCCCTCTCTTTCTCAAGATGATCTTTTTTAACAACTTTAAATTTCGCAGTTCCACTTTAATTAATCAGTGGTGGTGGCTCGGACCCACCTCTGGCTTTATAAATAGCAAGTCCTAAATCGGTCACGATTCCGCTGCCTTCGCATGTTCCGCAGGTGTATGTGTCGTAAATAACAGGCCCATCGGTTTTATAAACATCGAGTGGATGATTACTCGGAACCTGCCATTGACCCTTACCTTTACAATCTGGGCATGTTGGCATTCTTATCTCCTTTCATTGATAACGCCCTGATAACGCGATTTCTCGCCGCTTTTGGACGTTCAGGTTGTTTGGTGTTAATAATTTTAATACTTTATAGTCGTTCGTTGTTAAGCCACCTTTTAAAAATCCTTTCTTCGTTTGAGGTTGACAGATAACGGTTTAATCAGCGACGCGATAATCACTACAAAATTGGTCGCAAAAATCATGTTGCGATTTATCGCAAGTATCTTCGAGCGCACAGGGTTTCGCGTTCGCTGCGTTTGCTGGCTGGAAGGCATCACGCATCGCTTTATCTATACGCGCCCGCACCTCGTCTTTGCTTCCAGGCCAAAACCAAGTATCAACATAACCATAATTGCCGGTGTCTATTAGCCAGTTTAGCCTTTGCGTGTCTGTATACATTCTATTCCCTTTTCAAGTTCATCATCTTCAACTTTTGTCTGTATTATTTCCTTCAATCTTTCTTCAGCTATTTCTTCCGCTATTTCTGCCGCCTCTTTCCACGAACCTCCTAAGGCGTAAAGCCCTGGTAACTGAGGGACTAAAGCAAGATATTGTTGATCATCTTCGCTCCAACAAATATTTACAGTTAAAAATTCTTTATAAGACATCATTCCTCCTTGATCTTCGCTAACAAAGCTCTAACCATACACGGATCAAGCCCCATTGATTCAATTTCCCGATACATCAAAGCAAATTGATTAAACATTGCCTTGGTATGGTCTGAATAATCAGTTTTGAGTTTTTCAAGTAGCCATTTTTCTTCATTGGTCAACTCTATTTCTTGATATGTCATCATTCCCCCTTCACTCTCTTCAAAAGTTCTGGAATAACTACATGCCAAAAGACAGCATCATATGTTGGGCAAGAAAATTCATGCTTCCAAGGCTCTCTCATTTGCCCCATGTAGTATTTTGCAGAAGCACAAAGATTCTCACTAGACATATTCCTAAACTTGATTAGTTCGCATACGTAGTATTCATCAGCTTCAGCATGTCGTTTCCTAGCTTCTTCAGATAATAGAGCTTTAAAGTTAATAGGCATCACTCCACCTCCTGTTTATAAGTCCTAATTCTAGCTATCTTCTCCGCATATCCGTAAATATGCAGCCCCTTAGAGCTAGCCACAATCTCCCCAAGTCCAATTCCTATCGCATCAGCCATGTACTTCTGCAACACAGCAATTCCAGCAAGGTTCGCAGGAAAGCCGCTCCATAATTCCCATGAGCGAAAATAAGGGTAGAAAATAAGCCGCCCTTCGACTACTTTCATGTCAATATGCCTTAAACAAGGCGGATCATCTAAAAGGCAATCTTCCGGCCTTGCTATTTGGAGTACAGCTTGGTTTGTCTTCGAAGCCTTTTTAAGTTCATCTATCCAGTAGTTTATCTGATCCACATAGAATTCTACCCAATCCTGCTCCTGATATGGCGGCTTTAGTCTAACATCTTTTGCTCTCGTAAGTCGCTCTCCATATGTGTAGTCCTCATCCTCCCCTTTCACCCCAGTCATAAGATATGGAACATACTCTTCAACGTACCCTTTAGCCACTGGATCAGGAATATCTAACCCATCAGGGCATTTAGGCAACATCTTATCCCAAGGTTCTTGGTAGGCGCACATTATCTTAACCTTGAACCAATCAAACTCGATCCTTTTCTCGCCCTTAAAAGAGCCGCGTTCGACTACGTACTCCCTTCCATAGTCTAAGAGAGAAAAAAGACTCTGAAACCATGCATCTTCAATAGTTATCGCGTAAATGTCCACTATGCCTCCTTATCTATCCAGTTTCTAAATTCTGTAGTTGACTTATATGCACGCCTTTCAAACTCTTCTCGTGTAATTAATTCTTCAAACCATGAATAATTAAAGTTTTTCCTATCCCAACCATCTGGATCAACTATCGTAAGAGTAAAAAGTTTTGCCCACTCTTCAGAAGTTTTTAGATTTCCGTTTATACTATTCTTCAATCTATCTATTAAGTATTGACTGTTTTCATTTAACTCATCCATCTTATATGTAACTTCGCTATATGAAATGCTAGCTTTTATAACAATATCAAGTGAGCTTTTTGTATCGTATATGTATGTTTTAAAAACATCATTCCCATAAGGTTCAGGTCTAATTATCTCTAATTGCACACATTGAGAAGACTCAGTAATTAAAGTTGCATTTTTATCGTCCACGAAAATGAAATTACACTTATCTAAATTGTATGAAGTCATATCCCTACCTCCTTAAAACAAACCATAAAATTAGCGCCCAGATAACTAGACTCAAGAAAAGACTTATCCCGAAAACTACCCCTAACATTCGTACTTCCTGATCTTTACATAATTCATCAAGTATCTAGCCGACGCATCATAAAGCACCATTGATGTACAGATAACTTCTTCAACTCCCGCATTTATGATTTCCACAAGACAAGGAGTACATGGAACGCCACATGTTAGATATAACTTTGTCCCGTAAGTCTTTATCCCCTCTCGCGCTGCATTAATGAGCGCATTCCTCTCAGCATGTCCTGCGACACATAGATGCAATCCTTCTCCACTCTTATATCCGAAAGCACGTCTAGGACATACGCCCTCCTTCGGCATCGTGTTATGTCCTTCATAGAGAGATAGAAAACTTTTATCTACCTTATGCCTTTCATCACATGGCGGAACTCCTCTAGGCGGCCCGTTATATCCAGTAGAGATGATAGATTTATCCTTAACAAGTACCGCGCCTATCTTTATCGAACAACACTTAGAATTTCGCGCCACGACCTCTGCGATCTCAAGAAAATACTTATCCCACATTACCATAGCCTCATTCTGCGGATTAAAGATATACTAAATTTAGCCTCTCTAGCTATTTCTAAATCATCTCTAAGGCGTTTCGTGTTAACTATCTCATGGTCTTCCAAAGTGCGCGCTAATTCCCACAACTTTTCCTCATCATCGATAGTAAATGACTGACTTCTAAGCATCCTTTTTAAAACATCATAGATCATTTCGCCCATCATTTGCTCCTTTCATTTATCCATACATTTAATTGCGAACTAAGAGCATCTATAATCATATCTTTAGCCAAAAGTTCTTCCTTATACCTGCACACCTGCAAACTATGCAAGAGCGCAACTCCACCTAGGCCTAAATAACTCCACCAGCCAAATGGAGCAATTACAACTACGCATGTAACGATAATTATAACTACAACCATCATTCTTCCTCGATTAGAATTACCATAGCCGCGAGATAATTCATAGCGCCTAAAATTTCCGCCTTTGCAGATTCACTCCCTGAAATCTTATAGAGCCTTCCTGCTTCAATAGTCTTTTTAATGGCTTGAAAAGCTTGGCCCCCGAAAGGATGGTCTTTCAACATCCTCTGTATCTGGCATATAAGTTGGTCCTCGAATTTATTATCACAAGCATGCCGTTCTTTGCCCTTACCTTCTGCGGCCTGAGTAAACGCATCGTTGAGGACATTACCTAGGCTAGTATATGGTCCTCTAACTATCTCAAAGCCCCATTTTACGTCGTCTTCCATATCTTACCTCCATTAGTTAAGTGGAGAGGGAATTTCTCCCCCTCCACTATCGGACTACATTCCCGTGGGAATATCGCCCCCTGGTCGTTAAAAGCTCGACTTACCTTTTAGCCCCCTGTGGGAAAGGAGCCCCCTGGCGAAATAAGGTGCGAAGCACCGCAACGCAACTAAAAAAGGTGAGCGAGCATGTAGAAAACGTGTTAAGGATTTTCAAAAACTTTCCTTTCTTCAAATTCCGCCTTTTTGCCTGGATTCCACGACTTTACTGGGGTCATATAGCCAACTATGCGGGAATAGACCTCACATGGGCGGAAATTCGTAAGTGCGTTTTCTTGCTTATAGCATTCATCGCATTTCATGTAGTAATACCCTTTATCCTTGAACATGGCGCCGCCTTCGATGACTAATTTGTCTGAATCAAAATAGACATATATCGTTACGTCAGCTCCACAATTCCAACAAAAGCCGTTAATCTTTAGCGAGTCAGCTTTATGCTCCTCCATTAGTTTGTAAATATCATCAATCTTCATTTTTGGCCCTTTCTAGTATTCCTATACATATCAAACAAGCGCGAACTTTAATACCTTCTAATATTGCCATTTCTTTATCTTCCATAAAGATATAATAAAGCCGCGCCTTTGCAAATTCGTTCTTTTTCTCTTTCAATATCTCTATAGCGTTCATAAATAAGATTCCCAAGAAAGACTTTCAATGACTTTTGTGTCAATCTTTCTTATATCTTTATTCCTTCTCTTATGATGAACATGAATTAAAGGAATCTCGCCGCTCCTCCGCGGAATTAACCCCGCATTAACTACTCTTTGATAAATATGCTTATCATACCCCCAAGAAAAGAGGGTTTCATTCCAGCCACCTATAATTTTCCACTCATGAGGTCTCATCGCCACCCAACCACCGTAGCCAGCTTTATGCTCCTTAATTTTCATCCACTCATTCCAACGTCGGGGCGAGATTTTAGCTCCTTCTTTTAGAAATCTAGCTATCCCAAAGAATGGCTGACTTCTTGCGATCTCAAAGGTCTTATCAAGTGCGCCCGGACCTGTTAAAAAGTCTACATCTGCGCATAAAATAACTTCACTAACATCCATCAATTCTCTTATCCCGCAATTATGAGCTTTATTCCTGTTAAAGAACTTTTCACCTTTGAACTCACTATAAGCATTCTCTCTAACAAACGTTATCTTATAACTAACCTGCGGCTCTGCGTCAACTTGTAAACTTTTAGTAAACCTTTTGACAATTTCATCATCTATATTTGCCGCCACCACAGAAATTCCAATATCTACCAAGGAAAACCTCCACGCTTATTTTCTTTATACCCACTCAACGAACCATCAAGATAGCCCCGACCTAGCTTGCCGACATCTATAGCTTGAACTTTTCCCGCAAGCCTGTGAGCAAAAATGGTAGCTGCAAATCCGCATGAAAGTATAACAATATCGCAATCCATAACTTCATCAAGAACGCCTATATCCTCCCACGCATCTTTAGAACTCACCTTTAACTCTTTATCAACATTAAAAAGATCACCATATTCCTTCAAAGAAAAATGCTTTCCAGAAATCCCTATAACTCGTTTACCTCTAGTAATTCCCTTCCATCTTTCGAAGTATTCATCACACTTTAACTCAGGAATTACATCCATCCTGCTAATAAATGCTGAACCATAGCTATCCGCGCATAACCACTCTTTAATTTGTGCCCCGAACTTATTTTTCAACACTTTAAAGCTAGTTCTTCCGCTAGCTAGATGACTTAAATCATTCTCAAATATAGTAGGAATACATGATAGAAAACCCTCATGTGTCGAAGAAAGAATGTTAACTAATTCTTTACGTACTTGCTCATTTTTACTATTATAAGCATGACTTTTTCCGCACATGTACTTTAACTCACCATCAGCAAACCTCCCGATGGACCATCCTTCTTCGATCTTCTCTAACGTCTCCCACTCGTTGAAAACCTTCATGCTTTAACCCACCAAGTTGTTCCCTCGTTTTCAACTTTATCACCAAAAATCTCTCTAGTGGCTTTCTTAACAGGAAATTCAACTTCCTTCCTTTTATCATTCGCAAAACGCTTAGAAAAATCATCCCCGACTAATAATGGATTACCTTTTAACTTTAGCGCACATTTAATATCTTCTTTGACATCTTCATAGTAATGACTTCCATCAATGTAGACCATATCCACTTCAACATCTTGCGTTGACAAGTACCAAAGGCCCACTTTTGAGTCAACTCTAAACGGAAGAATCTTATGCTGCATTTCCCAACAGTTAACTAGAAATGTTTCATATGCAACTGGTAAGAACTTTCGTAAACTTTCCTCATAAAAGAAATGATCATTTCCGAGCCATGTGTCTATACATATAACAAATTCACTGCGTTCTGCAAAAAACAAGGCCGATTGCCCCATCCAAGAGCCTACTTCAACGATAATTCTAAGCTCATATTCTTTCAAGAGCCGATCTATAACAACCATTTTATTCTTAGAAAACCAGCCATGAACATTTTTCTCAACTTCAGGTTTAGCCCTCTCCCAAGGATTAGGTAGATCAATAGTTATATCACCTTTAATTATCATTCTTTTTCCTCACTAAAGCAGCTTTCATACGTTTACCTTTATCGTAAGCATCATCTAGCAAATCCATCACAAATTCTTTATCATCGAATTCCTTATCTTCTAACAACCTACCAATTTCTCTTAACCTATTACAAATAGTATTCTGCTTATTCTTAGCATTCTTAACTTTACCATCTTCCTCAAAAATAGACCACTTACGATCTTTTTTAATAGTATATTTCATCCTTCTTCCCGTAATTTCTTATATAACAACCTTTAAACCATCCACTAACATCAATAGATGCCACACGATCTTTCATGTGTTCAAAAGTGTTAATAAGTTGTCTATGATCTGAATGCCCTTTTTCTTTCTTGCAGAATTCTATCCAAACTTTTAAGAATTCCACATTACCTAACGTGTGAATATGACAAGAATCAGCTAGCCACTTCTTACTTCCTTCAGGCGATCTAACATATCCAAATGAAAAATCGTAGTGTTCAATCCATGGCCTGTCGACTAAAATCGAATCAGCATCCATCCAGATAACTGGCCTTCGAAATTCCAACAATGAGTTAAGAATAAAAGTAGGCTTGTATAAATATTTAAATCTTTCCTCAGAAAAGAAATCATCATCTATAACTTTCAAATAACATTCTGCATTTAACGCCTTACAACTTCGTCTTAACCTCTTTATAGAAGTTTCATGCTTCTCCCTAGTCCCATAACTAATAATCATATCGAAAAGGTTCCTCGTCAAACTCGAAAGGTTTTACTTTATCAAATTCATGTTTCTTAAAAACTTCAGGAGTACAGTGCATTCCCCACTCACCAATGTAACGGGCGCGCGGAATTTTAGTTGTTAATCTATCAATACCTTCGATTTTTAAGAATTTCTCTAAAATTCCATCATGTGAGGTAGACGTAACTCCAAACTTATTTCTTATCGCATTAGCAGGTCTATTTCTATAGTTATCTCCAACTACTTCACAATAATCCTTAAGAGGTTCATAAACCGCCTCATGCCCAGCCTTGTCAAGAAGATAGCCCCAAAAATGAGTATTCCAATTCCCCACAACATCAAGTCTACTGCCCGAGAAATCTTCTTCATCAACATTATTATTCCTATCACAGGCAGTAATCATATGATTTCCATACTTTTCGTATAAATGCATAAGTACTTCTAAATAATGCCTGCTTAAAATCATATCATCTTCAAAGAAGACCACTTTATCATAGTATTCAAAAAGTTCATGAGCAAATAATTTCTGCTTTCCCATACCTTTGTTATGTTGAGCTATGAATACTTCTTCTTTAGGCAACTCACTTTCCACAATGATTTTTAAAACCTCATTCCTCCCTTTTTCATCACCAACTATATCATCGCCAACAACATGCCCATCGACCATAAAAAACCAGTCAAAAGCGTCTCGTATAGTTTGGCGTTCTATAGATGCTAACGTTTGCGAAAGGTACTGAGGTCTGTCGAAGCAAAAGATAACACAAGCTAATCGCATCTGCGCCTCCAAGCATTATAGCATTCTTTACTGCAAAAGTTAAAAATCCTTTCATCTCGGCTAACCTTTATCCACTTCAAAAATGGGGTGAGGCTACAACGACTTATGTAAACATTCTCTACCTTACCGCAATTATTACAAGTTATTTTTACAAGAGTTTCTTCGCTCATAATGAAACCTCTTTTTCAATTCTAATCATAGTTATAACTTCTTTATCACATAACTCGACTAGCTTTAACAAAGTCTCGAAAGAATTAATAACACAAAATTCATCATTTTTTACTCCTAACCTTTCCGCTAGCAAAACACATCCCTGCGTTTCATGGACATAATTTCCAGAATGAATAAGTATTCCATAGCGCCCTTCGACTTCCTCAATTCTAACTCTGCCTTCGTCCGCTTCAACAGTTATAAAATAACATCCTTCAGGAATACATGATTTGAATTTCTTATTATCATTCCACGCTAGTTCAAGTGTAAATCCTATTCTTATATCTTTAAAATAAAGCTTTCCTAGCGTCATTTCATCTTCATATTGAAATCTCTTAAGAGTAAGCACTTTTGCCTCCTAAATTAAATTCAATAAAGTTAAATAATCATTCATTTCGTTATCATACCAGCCATCTTTAGCGTATCCAATATTCCCTCTATACGTTCCCGGCCCGACTAATTTGCTTACAGCAACTTGCTTAGGTTTTTCTCCAATAAGTTTCCCATAGAACTCAAGAAACTCAGCTTGCTTTCTCGAAAACTGTTCATATTTCACCCGCAAGACAGGAAATGCGCCCCAACCTTCTAAGTAGCGCTTTAAAAAGTTAGCTGGAGTCTCTCCATTCTTAGCTTGTTCTTCATAAGCCTTAGAATCGCTAGTCCTTCTATTGGGATTATATTTATCAGCGAATTTTTCAATCGACGTTAGTAAAAATTCCTTAAATACATCTTGCGTAAAAGGACATTTGCACTGATTGTGATAAAAATGGAACTGCGAGAATAAAACATCTCTAGAATTCCTCTCCACTAAAATTGATTGCGGATAAGGCAAGACATTTTTTAATTTTGAAAAGAACTCATGCTTGAAATTCTCTTCTTGATATGAAATTGAAAAGTTAGCTTCGATAAGTTTTCTAGCAAGATTAGTCCCAGATCGTCGATGCCCGTAAATCTTGAATTGCATGTGAGGCTCCTAGATGCGATATATCGAAATTTTTGATTTTGTAGTAGGGTCATACCATTTTCAAAAAATCGTTTAATGTGCGCCAAATAAACCCCATTCACGGCCAAATTTTAACGCCGCCCATAGAATTTATAACATTTTTCGCAAATCTGAACATCTGTATTAACGTCAAACATCTTATCGGGATTTTTAATAGGGCGATTTTTCTGATGCACGCTGATAATGTGCATTTTGTTCTTATCTTCCCTTTTTCCACAAGCGGCGCATTTAAATGTCTCTATACTTTTTGTTGCCATCAGCTTCCTCCTTGTTTTTAGGTGCGTATGAAAAACATCTTACTTGTTTCTTTAAATCTATCAATCGTATTTTCAAGACAGGATCATAAGTCCCGCCTTCATGTGCGCTTTTTACCATTAAACATCCATCACCGTACTTGCAAGAAGCCGCATGAGGACATTTAGTGTTTATTCTTATTGACATATTTCACCCTCTTCCATCCTTTCCAGTCTAGTGCAGCAGTTATATCTAAACATTTTTCGCAAGTACCTTTGTAGTATTCATCACAGCGACCTTCAGATTCTTCAATCATACAGTTGTCAACTATTAGAGTATGGTATTCTGTCCAGCAGTCTTCGCATACTTCATCACTTCCATAAAATCTACAACCACATGATTTACAGGTCTTAGCTCTCAATAATATCTTTCCACTTCGGGGCCAAGATTGACCAGTCGTATTTTCTTGCATTCTCTTTAGCCTTTTCTCTTAAAAGGTTTCGTAATGCATTGTCGTAGTAAATGTCTTCCATTCTTCTTACGATTTCATTTGTATCAGGTATTTTCTGCCATCCGCAAGATGAAGGGTCTAACCAAGGCTCGCCTTTTTTAACGCTAAGTCCTCCAGCGCCCATTGTCCAAGGCATTGCGGAAAAATCGTTGACTATACAAGGCACTCCACAAGATTGAGCTTCAATAATAGGTATTCCAAAACCTTCACCTAGCACGCAATTAAGTAATACATCGAAAGAATTGTATAGTTCTAGCATCGTCACTTTATCTATATTTTTCATAGCGCTAGTCATTTGATTTACCATCAAAACTTTACCACCTAACTTCAACTGATCTATGATGTTATAAAGATCATAAGAAGTAACTAACTGACGACTAGCGATACTATGAATGTATAGGTATGCATTTGAAGTTGGATTTCTTTTCACAAATTTAGAAAAAGCCAACATTTGATTTGGGATGTTTTTTCTAGCAGTTAAATTCGTACCGACTAGGCCGAAAATGAATGAATCTTTTGGAAAGCCATGTTTAGCTTTAATTTCTTCCTTATTAGGTAATTCTTTAAAGAAGCTAGTATAAATCCCATGAGGTATATATTTTATAGGAGCTATTCTAGCGCGCCGCATTTCTTGGATTGTAAACTCGCTCATAGCGATATGACATTTAGCGCCCTTTGTAGAATCTTTGTAGTATTTAGCGGCAGGAAGGCAGTCGATAGGATTATAAGTAAGTACAGGAATGTTATCTTCTTTAATCCATTGTTCTCTTAAAACCCAAGCATCAAATAGTTGAATTATTAAATCAGCGTTGATATTTTCCGCCCAATAGTAAAGATCATCAGCCCACGCATCGTGAGAAGGTCTAGTTGGAAAAACGGGAATATCTCCATGAAACACCATCGAGTTATGATGGTCTATAGCAACACAAGCAACTTCGTATTCTAACTTTTTCAATTCGATACATAAATCTTGTGTTATCTGACCATAACCGGAAGGCGCAAAGGGGGCATGAGAGAAGATAAGTATTCTTTTCATTTCTATTCCTCGGTTAAATGTAAAGTCAAAATCATCCAATTTAAATAACGTAATGTTATAATTGAATTTGCCATCTATTTCGTGGATTTCGGCGTATCATCGTCGTCGCTTTTTAGAAAGCCAACAAGACCTACTACTGCTGTTCCACCTATTTCAGGTTTTCCCATTGCAACGCAAGCTAGACCTAGCGCGACTATACCTAAAATTGCCCATTTTCTTACTGTCATTTTAATCCTCCTTGAAGTAATCTTCTGGCGGGTTTACTTTTAAGTTTTCAATTTCTTCTAGTGTAGGTTCTGTAGAATTAAGACTTTGAATGAGTGTTATTGCGGCTTTAGGCCCGTATTTTAAAATTAAGTCAATCAAGGCTATCATCATAGTTTCATTCATTTTTCTCTCCTATGTGTGGCTCAATTAATTGTAGAAGTTTTCTTAAAGATTGTGATGTTAGGATAACTTTATTTTCTAGCGTACTCATTGAATCTTTATCTTTTAACTCTTTATAAGTCTTCAGAGCTTGTACTGCTTCGTTATGTGCTTTCTTATACGTTCTAGCGACTTTGATGATTTCCTCTTTCTTTTCTTCACTTAAATTTCCTTGTTTATAAAGATCGGAAACTATTTGCATTGTTGTTTCGTAAGTTGTTTTAGAAACTTTAAGTGTGTTATAAGAAGTGTTAGTTAGTGATGTGTTATAAGCACACCCGATTAAGAATATCATGATTATTAATGGTACATAGAGTCTTTTCATTTTTCCTCCTAAGTTGTTTTAAACAATTTAGTTTCCTATTGTAAGACTGCCATTTCCAACACCTCGCCCATCACGCTTTCGTTGCCCTCCGCATCATAGTTTGTGGCGGTTACATAGAATGTATCTCCAGCATTATACGATGAAATTGTACGCTCAGCCACATAACCAACATCTACTTTGGTGTATGGTTTCCCGGCGCCGGCCGAGCAGGATGCAGCCCAGGGAATGGGTCTTATAACCCTGGGACTTGTCGCCGGCCACGTTGCCTGAATGCAGAGCGATCCCGGAGCGGCCCGGCACCTCGCAGACCCGGTAGAGGTGTTGGCGAAAGGTTCTTGAGAAATAGCGCTCGCATGTATATTCACCAGCCGGAATGCAGGAGACGCCCACCTGGTTGTCTTTCCAGGGAAGCTCCAGCGAAAAACAGGAAAAACCCAGGGCCGGCGCCGAAAGTATGCCGGGCGTGCCCTGGTCTGTGATCGTCTCTCTCTGTATATAAACCCGGATCACTTGGATCTCCTATTTACAAGCCTTGATAAT
>Ga0102929_1001864_pt1 | contig 12519 bp, 9 predicted proteins | sample SalPonR1_B_D2_MG_FD_78510 | JGI IMG/M metagenome (GOLD analysis project Ga0102929, IMG submission 78510) | Salt pond soil microbial communities from South San Francisco under conditions of wetland restoration - Salt Pond MetaG R1_B_D2_MG | ecosystem: Environmental > Aquatic > Marine > Intertidal... | reverse complement strand
CTTGGCACGACCGAGCCGATGAGCAGCTTGTATCTGTCACGTGCCTCCAGCTCCGAAAAATCAAAACGGCTGGAGGTCTCGGATGGGGGAGCGTGCGTCACTGCAATAGCTTTCCTTGGGAGGGTTATTTGGCGGGAGACGGGATGTAGCGCGACAGGATGTTAGAGACGTCTTGGGCGCCGTCCTCCGTCGTGTTCAGCAAGGCCCGGTCTTGAACACATTGAAGATGTGTTGACATCAGCTCCATCGCCCCTGAGGCATCGCCGCGCTCAAGCGTTTCGATGATTTGCGTATGCTCTTCGAGCCCGCATTGCCCTGAATGCGCCTTGGCAAAGCGCGCGATGATGAGCGAGCACCTCGATACCACCTCGTTGACATAGTTGGCGAGGAGCTTGGAGCCGGTCATCTCGGCCATAAGAATATGAAACTCACCGGCAAGGCGGATTGATTGCGTGCTGTCTGTCGCGATGTATTTCTCCTCTTCGGAGAGATGCTCGCGCAGGGCCTTGACGATCGGAGCCGGATCCATCTCGCAGAGCCGGCGCATCACCTCGGTTTCCAGGCAGTGGCGCATTTCGAAGATGTCATGCGCCTCTTCGATTGTCGGCGTTGCGACCGACGCGCCGCGATTGGGTTGCAGGTCAACGAGGCCCTCGGCGTCGAGACGGACGAGCGCGTTCCGAACGGTTGTCCGGCTCACGCCGAAGGTTTCCCCAATCGAATCCTCGGGGAGCTTGAGCCCTGGTTTCAGGGCCTGCTCAATGATGGCGCGGCGCAGGGAATCGTATACGGGCGCGCTTCGTGTAGAGGATTTCAGCATGTTTTTTCCTGCCTAAATGCACTTTCTCATCTATCTATGATCATAGTGTATCCAATGATTGTATGCAAATAATTTAGAAAAATGTAGCCAAAAATCCGAATCAGAGCTAGGGTTATCCCGTCTCCGCTAGCTCAAGTGGCTTTCATGCGCGTGATCTAGGCGAGATTCAGATGGCGGCATACCGATGGGTATGACGTTGTTGAGATACATGATGCGCACAACTGTGTATCCGAAATGGGAGGATTAATGTATGATAAGTGTGAAAAATTTAGGCCGCACGACTATGGCCGGGGCCCTGTCGGCCGCGATGCTAAGCGGGCCGGCCTTCGCGGAGGAGGTCACGTGGGGCGCTGCCCGGGACATCTTCTCGATGGACCCGTATTCTTATGGTAGCAGCTATACGATCAGCTTTCTCAATCACGTCTATGAAGGGCTTGTTCGGTATAACGAGGACTTGGAGATTGAGCCGGCCCTGGCCGTGTCCTGGGAAATCACGTCTCCAACGACATGGCGGTTCGAGCTGCGCGAGGACGTAACTTACCACAACGGCAACCCCTTCACCGCCGATGACGTTATTGCGTCTCTGGAGCGGGTGAGTGCAGATTCATCGCCGCTCAAGGGCAACCTGCCAGCTTACAAGAGCGCGACGAAGGTCGACGATTACACGCTCGACATCGAGTTGACGGGCACCTATCCGCTTCTGCTCAACGATCTGACCAATATCCATATCTTTGACAAGGAATGGCTGGTCGAGAACAATGCAGAAATGCCGACCGACGTGGCGGCCGGTGTCGAGGGACATGCGACCTTCAACGCCAACGGCACGGGCCCCTTTAAATTCGTGTCCCGGACGCCAGATGTCGAGACCATCCTCGAGGTCAACGAGGGCTGGTGGGACGATCCGCAGCATAACATCACGCGCATCGAATTCCGCCCGATCACCTCGGCGGCGACGCGTGTGTCGGCCCTTTTGTCGGGCGAGATCGACTTTACCGAGGCTGTGCCGGTTCAGGACATTCCGCGTATTGAAAGCGCGCCAAATGTCGACGTGCTTGAGCGCACGGACCTTCGGACCGTCATGCTGGGCATGAATCGGCGTCCCGAGCTGACAAACGGGGAAGAAAACCCGATGAACGATCTGCGTGTGCGTCAAGCCATGCAGATGGCGATCAACAAGGATCTTATTCGAGATAAGGTCATGCGGGGCAAGTCACGTAACGCCGGAACGCTCGTGGCGCCATCCATTCCGGGCTATGACGAAGCCCTTGATGCGCCAATCGAAACGGATGTCGAGAAGGCCAAGTCGCTTCTGGAAGAGGCCGGATATGGCGACGGGTTCGAGTTTACCTTTGTTTGCGCCAATGCCGACTATGTCAGCGAAGAGCAGATTTGTCAGGCAATCGCGTCGATGTGGTCGCGTATCGGGCTTAAGCCGCAGTTGGATATCGGACCGTCGGCCAAGCAGACGCCGAAGCAATCCAATGGCGAGGCGGATGTTTACACCCTTGGTTGGGCGACGCTTCCCATGCTCGACACCTACAGCATTCTTGCGCAGGTGCTTCACAGCAAGGAAGGCAATTTCGGCGTCTTCAACTGGGGCGGCTGGACGAACGACAAGATCGACGAGCTTACCAAGGCTGCTTCGGTCGAGATGGATCGCGAAAAACGGTTGGCAATGGAAACCGAAGCCCTGAAGGTTGCGCGTGAGCAGATCATCATGATCCCGCTTCACCAACAGCCGATGGCTTGGGCCGCTGCATCGGATTTCGAGGACTTCCCGCAGTTCCCCGATAACAAGCCGCGCTTTTGGTACGTCACCCGCTAAGCGCTGAAACCACTGACCGCCCGGGCGATTGGGCCCGGGTGGTCGCTTATAACGAGGCCCCCGCATGCTTGCCTTCATAATAAAGAGAACGATCAACGCCGTCTTCGTGATGTTGTCGGTGACGTTTCTGGCCTTTATGATCTTCCAGTTCGTGGGCGACCCGGTGCGCCAGATGCTCAACGAGCAGGCGACCCAAGCGCAACGCGATGCGCTTCGTGACAAACTCGGGCTTAATGATCCGTTCCTCGTGCAGTTCGGTAAGTTTGTCGGCAACGCCGTGCAGGGTGATTTCGGGGTCTCGTTCCGCAATCAGCAGGACGTGATGACGATGATCGCCGATCGCTTCCCCGCAACGTTTGAGCTTGTGCTGGTGGCTACGTTTATCTCGATCGTGGTGGGCATGCCTCTTGGGGTGCTGACTGCGATCCGGCGACGAAGTTGGTATGCGGAATCCCTTCAGTTCGTCTCGATTATTGGAATTTCGCTTCCCAGTTTTGTGGTCGGCATCGGACTTATCCTGGTGTTTTCGGTTTGGCTGGGATGGTTTCCGGCATTCGGACGCGGAGACACGGTTGATATCGGCTGGTGGAGCACCGGATTGCTGACCTCTTCGGGCCGCATGGCGCTCTTTCTTCCCGCGTTGTCGCTGTCGCTCTTTCAGATCACGCTTGTGATGCGCCTTGTGCGGGCTGAAATGCTTGAGGTTCTGCGCGCCGATTTCATCAAGTTCGCCCGTGCGCGGGGCATCCCGGCCAGGGTCGTGCATTTCCGGCATGCGCTACGCAATACGCTGATGCCTGTGGTGACAATGACCGCGATGCAGTTCGGCGGGCTCATCGCCTTTGCCCTCGTGACCGAAACGGTTTTCCAGTGGCCCGGCATGGGACTTCTCTTCATCCAGGCTGTGACCTTTGTCGATGTGCCGATCATGGCGGCATATCTGTGCGTCGTGGCATTCATCTTTGTTTTCCTGAACGCCGTGGTCGACATGACCTACGCGATCATCGACCCGCGGCTGCGGGGATCGGAGCAGTAAACGATGGCCAATTTAGAACATCGCAAACCCGCCGCTCAGCCTACGCGGTTGCAGCGGTTCTTCGACGGTGACCTTTGGTGGTCCTTCAAGTCGCACAAGGCGGCGGTCGGCGCGGCTATCGTGCTGTTGGTTCTGATCGTCACGGCGTTTCTCGCGCCGGTGCTGTCGCCGCAAAACCCCTATGACCTGTCTTCCCTTGAGTTGTGGAATGCCGAGCTTCCCCCGGTTTGGATTGAGGGCGGCCGCATGCCCTTTCTCCTTGGCACAGATGTTCAGGGCCGGGACATCGTTTCGGGAATCCTTTACGGCACACGGATTTCGATCATCATCGGGATCGCCTCGGTGGCCGTGTCTTTGGTCGTCGGCATCCTGTTCGGGCTGATTGCGGGCTATTTCGGCGGTTGGGTGGACAACCTTTTGATGCGGATCGGGGATGTGCTCCTGTCGATCCCCATCATTCTTGTGGCGATCCTCGTCAGTTCGATCGCGCAGGCGTTCTTGCCGCCACACTTGCGTGAAGCCGGTGTTGCCGCGGTTCTGGTGCTTTCGATCGCTATGTATTCCTGGGTCCAATACGCTCGGGTCGTGCGGGCCCAGACCATGGTCGAGCGCCGCAAGGAATACGTGATGGCGTCGAAACTGGTGGGAACGCCGGCGCGGCGCCTGATGCTCAAGCACATTCTACCCAATACGATGACTCCGATCTTTGTGACGGCAACCTTGAATTTCGGACTGGCGATCCTGATCGAGGCGACGCTGTCGTTCCTCGGGGTCGGGATGCCGCCGAACCAGCCATCGCTCGGCACGCTTATCCGGATTGGCAACCAATACCTGTTTTCCGGATCCTGGTGGATCGTGCTCTTCCCGTCGCTGCAACTTTGCCTGCTCGTGGTGGCGGTCAACATGCTTGGCGACTGGCTTCGCGATGCCCTCAACCCGAAATTACGCTGAAGGACAGTGAACATGACAGACCTGCTTATCAAGAACACACGCCCCATGGCGGGGCCCAAGGCCGATATTCGGATCAAGGGCGGGCGTATCGCGGAGATTGGTCCGGATATCGCGCCGCAGGGCGAGCCGGTCGAGGACGCCGCCGGGGCGCTTGCTCTGCCGGGGTTTGTCGAGGCGCATACGCATCTCGACAAATCTCTGATCGGATGGCCGTGGTATCACAACGATGTCGGGAACGAACTTCTGGACATGATCGCCAACGAGCGTGCTGTCAAAAAAGAGTGGGGGATTGATCCGCATGTTCAGTCGATGCGGCACGCGCTGCAAACTGTTGCATACGGCGCGACGGTTATTCGCAGCCATGTAGACATCGACACCGAAGGCAAGCTTCGCCCTCTTGAAGGGGTTATGAAAACCGCGGAACTGCTCAGCGATGTGGTCGAGATCGAAACCGTCGCCTTCCCGCAATCCGGTCTCATGATCCGTGACGGCACGACCGATCTCATGGATCAGGCCATGACCATGGGTGCGGATGTTGTTGGCGGGCTGGACCCGTGCGGCGTTGACCGTGACCCCAAAGGGCATTTGGATTTCATTTTTGATCTGGCCGAGAAGCACGGCAAACCGATTGATATACATCTTCACGAGCCCGGTGAAATGGGTGCGTTCTCGATGGAGATGATCCTTGACCGCACCGAGGCCCTGTCGATGGCGGGGCAGGTGACCGTTTCGCATGCCTTCTGCCTTGGCATGCCGGACCCGGTGCGTGTGGCCGGACTGGTTGAACGGCTGGCTCGGAACGATGTGCGCATCATGACAACCGCGCCAGCCTCGAGCGAGGCGCCAGCGGTCATGCAACTCCGCGAGGCCGGTATAAAGGTCGGGGCGGGCAATGACGGAATTCGCGACACTTGGGGGCCCTATGGCAATGGCGATATGCTTGAGCGCGCCAAGTTCATCGGTCTGCGCAACAATTTCCGCCGGGATACCGAGGTGGCACTCGCGTTCGATGTTTGCAGCACCGGGGGCGCCGAGGCCATGAATGTGGAACCTCCGAAGCTTGAGGTTGGGGCGCGCGGCGATGTTGTCGTGGTGACGGGCGAGTCGCTGGCGCACGCGGTTGTCACCCACGCGCCCAGACACCTCGTGGTTAAGGCGGGCAAGGTGACGGCACGCAACGGCGCGGCCCTCACGGAGGCACCATGAGCGGGTTTGCCGATCTTCCCTTGGGCCAGCAGCCGAAAGGACGCTGGTCCCTGAAGGGCCGCTGGATTGTTGCGGATACCGAGGCGGGTCGTCACCTTTTGACCGATGGTGAGATCGTGATCGAGGGGGATCGCATTCTGGAGATTGGCAAGGCCGGGGAGGTCTCTGCCGAGGCCTCCTTCGATCTTGGCGACGTTTTGATCGCGCCGGGGTTCGTGGACCTTGACGCATTATCCGATTTGGATACCACGCTGCTTGGTTTTGATTACCACCCCGGCGCGCGCAAGGGGCGTGTCTGGCCGCGCAGCTATGTCGAACGCGGCCCTTACGAGATGTATTCGCCCGAAGAGCTCGAATTCCAGAAACGCTATGCATTCGCGCAACTCCTGTGCAATGGCATTACAACAGCCGCACCGATCGCTTCGCTTTTCTATCGTGAATGGGGCGAGACGGTCACCGAGTTCGAGGCGGCCGCAGTGGCAGCGAAGGAGTTGGGGCTGCGGGTGTGGCTGGGTCCGGCCTATCGCTCGGGTGGCATGGTCGTGGAAGAAGACGGAACGCTGAGCGCGGATTTTGACGAGGCCCGCGGATACGAGGGGCTTGCCGATGCCATCTCATTTGCCGAACGCTGGCAAGGGGACGATCTTGTCCGCCCGATGCTCGCTCCGGATCGCGTGGAAACCTGCACCAAGCATTTGCTCAGACGCACGATGCAGGCGGCAGACAGCCTTGATTGCCCGGTGCGCCTTCATATGGCGCAGGGACAGATGGAGGTGGATACCGTCCAGCGGCTTCATGGTATGACGGCGCCGGCTTGGCTGAACGAGATCGGCTGTTTGAACGCGCGGCTCTTGGCGCCACATGCCACGAATGCCACAGATGACGATTTGGCCCTCTATCGAGATGCGGGTGTCACGGTGGTGCATTGTCCGCTGGTTGCAGGCCGGCACGGCGGGGCGTTGCAATCCTTTGCAAAGCTGCGGGACATGGGCGTTCGTCTGGCCATGGGCACCGACACCGCGCCACCGGATATGGTTTTGAATATGGCGATCGGCATGGCGGCCTGCCGGATCGTCGAAAACGATATCGCCAGTTGTAGCGCCGCAAACTTTTTTGATGCCGCCACGACCGCCGGGGCGGATGCGCTCGGGCGGGACGATATCGGACGGCTGAGAGTGGGTGGCAAGGCGGATATCGCGGTGTTTGATATGGCGGATCAGGCGATGGCCCCTGCCATTGACCCGATCCAGACCCTTATATTGGGCGCGACGGGCCGGGTGACGCGGGCGACCATTGTGGATGGGCGGCTGTCGATGCGCGATGGGCAGGTGGCCGGGTTTGACATGGCGACAGCGCGCGCCCGTGCGCAGCGGCAATTCGATGACCTTGTTGCAAAGTATCCCGACCGCACCTGGGGCCATCCGCCGGTCTCGGAAATCTTTCCGCCCAGCTATCCTTATTTAACTGGAGGCAATCATGTTTGACGGCAGAAACGAGGCCGCCCCCCAAGACAGCCGCACCTATCCGGCGCTTAGCGTCGAGAACCTGACGGTGGAATTTCCGAGCCGCCGGGGCGTTCTCACTGCGATTGACGATGTGTCGATGGAGATCCATCGCGGTGAGATCCTGGGTGTGGTGGGCGAGTCGGGCGCAGGCAAGTCGATCACCGGCTTGGCGGTTCTGGGGCTGCTTGAGGCCCCTGGACGGGTTGCCGGGGGCAGCATCACTGTAGGCGGACGCCGCGTGGACGGTCTTACCGAAGCGGAACTCACCAAGGTGCGCGGACGTGAGATGGGCGCGATCTTTCAGGATCCGCTGACCGCGCTCAACCCCCTGTTCACGGTTGGAGCGCAGTTGGTCGAAACCATTCGCCTGCACACGGATCTGGATAAAGCGGAAGCGCGGGAGAAGGCGCTTGACCTGTTGCGCGAGGTCGGCATTCCCGCGCCGGAGGACCGGCTCAAGCAATATCCACACCAGTTTTCGGGTGGCATGCGGCAGCGCGTCGTTATCGCGCTTGCCCTTGCGGCGGACCCGCAGCTCATCATCGCGGACGAGCCGACGACGGCGCTGGACGTTTCTATTCAGGCGCAAATTATCGCGCTGCTCCGGCGGCTTTGTGAGGATCACGGGACCGGTATCATGTTGGTCACCCACGACATGGGCGTCATCGCTGAGACGGCGGATCGCGTCGCCGTGATGTATTCGGGGAAGGTCATCGAAAGCGGGCCGGTGGAAGACGTGATACACAAACCCCACCATCCCTATACCCAAGGCCTGATGAACGCGATTCCAAGTCTGCACGAGCGGGTCGAGGAGCTTGAACAGATCGACGGCTCAATGCCGCGCCTCGCGGCGCGTCCGGGAGGGTGCAGCTTTCATCCGCGATGTCCGCATGCAGGACCGCGGTGCCGCAAGCAAATGCCGCCACTCATTCAGGTGGGCAACACCAAGTCGGCGTGCTGGCTTCAGCAAGGAGGAACCGAGCTATGACCGCAGCTTTGTCGATAAAAGGAATGTCGAAGACCTTCGATGTTTCGGCGCCATGGTTGAACAGGGTGCTGGAAGGGCGCGAGCGGCAGTTCGTGAAAGCCGTGAGCGATGTCAGCTTTGATGTAACGGAAGGCTCCTGCTTTAGCATCGTGGGCGAGTCGGGATGCGGCAAGTCGACGGTTGCGCGCCTTGTCACCGGTCTTTACCGGCCAACGGCCGGCGCGGTGAACTTCACGGACCGCGATGGCAGACGGCTTCGTGTTCAGATGATCTTTCAGGACCCGCATTCAAGCTTGAACCCGCGCTGGCGCGTCGGAGACATCATCGCCGAACCCATTCACGAAATGCAGCTTCGTGACAGCCGGGAAAAGACGAGAGAACGGGTGAGCGAGCTACTGGAGATCGTGGGGCTTTCGGCAGAAGATGCGGTGAAATTCCCACACGAGTTTTCCGGCGGTCAGCGGCAGCGCATTTCGATCGCGCGGGCCCTTGCCTCAGAGCCGGACCTTCTTGTTTGTGACGAGCCGACATCGGCGCTGGATGTTTCGGTGCAGGCGCAAATCCTGAATCTGATGCGTCGGTTGCAGAAGGAGCTGGGCCTGACATATCTCTTCATTAGCCACGATTTGAGCGTGGTTCGGCATATGTCGGACCATATCGCGGTCATGTATCTCGGTCGCATTATTGAGCAGGCAAAGGTAGAGACGCTGTTTCAGCGTCCGTTGCATCCATATTCGAAGCTCCTGCTTGATACCATTCCGGATATCCATGCACCGCACCGTGCCAAGGATGCTCAGGCCGGGGAGCCGCCGAGCCCGCTCAATCCACCTCCGGGCTGTGCGTTTCATCCACGATGCCCGTTCGCGAATGAGCGGTGCCGGCACGAAGAGCCTGATTTGCTGGAACATGTGCAAGATGTGGTCGTGGCCTGTCACGCGGTTGAGGAGGGCAGGCTGTAGGCGGGCGCCGTCATCCTGTGTCGGCGGGGTCAAACCGCCGCACGACACCGCAATGCGCGGATTGCGCCAGCACGCGTCTGGAAACTCCGGGTGCTTGAAGCCGGGCCTAAGGGATCATGGGCAACGTGCGTCGCAGGCGCGGTGATGTCTTGAGATCACCCTTGTTACGATGTGGTGATCCTATAGCGCCATATGCCGGTTCACGTCTTTGTAGAGCAGATACCGGAATTTCCCCGGACCCCCGGCATAACACGCCTGTGGGCAAAAGGCGCGCAGCCACATGTAATCGCCCGCCTCGACTTCGACCCAGTCATTGTTCAGCCGATAAACGGCTTTGCCTTCCAACACATATAGCCCGTGCTCCATCACATGGGTTTCGAGGAAGGGAATAACTGCGCCGGGTTCGAACGTGACGACCGTGACATGCATGTCGTGACGCAGGTCTGACGGGTCCACGAAACGCGTTGTCGCCCACTTCCCATCCGTCCCGGGCATCGTCGTGGGGTCGATATCGTTTTCGTTGAGGACCAGAACGTCAGGTGTGCCGAGCCCTTCGACCGCGTCGTAAGCTTTGCGAATCCAGTGGAAGCGCAGCGTTTCGTCCTGCCGGTTGCGCAGAGACCAGCCGCTTTTAGGCGGCAGATAGGCATAGCCTCCCGGCGTCATCTCGTGAGTCTTGCCGTTTACGCAGAGGGACGCCGTTCCTTCGAGGATGAATAAAACTGCCTCGGCCCTTGGATCGGTCTCGGGGCGGTCGGATCCTCCGCCAGGTTGCACTTCCATGATGTATTGCGAAAACGTCTCGGCGAAACCGCTCAGGGGGCGTGACAGGACCCAAAGGCGGGTGTCATCCCAAAAGGGAAGAAAGCTTGTGACGATGTCGCGCATGGTCCCTTTCGGGATCACTGCATAAGCTTCCGTGAATACGGCGCGATCGGTCAGTAGTTGTTCCTGACCGGGGTGTCCCCCGCGCGGTGCGAAATACTTGGTGCTCATGGGTGCTCCTGAAGGCAAGGGTCAGTTACATAAATGTATGCGGTGGGACGGGGCGACGACCAGCCGCAAAGAGACAGCAGCTATTTTCCGAAATATTTGGTAATTCCCGGAATTTGCGCGAAGAGGTATATAAAAGGCCATGCCGCTGATCAGGCAAGCCTTTTAGCCTTGGAGTTGCGATTTCAGGTCTTGGCGCCGCCTGTGCAAAACCGGCTCGGTATAGCCGGAAGGCAGCGTGCGCCCCTCAAAGACCAGATCGCATGACGCCTTGAACGCGATGCCATCAAAACCCGGCGCCATTGGTTGATAGGTCGGACTATCCGCGTTTTGCCGATCGACGATTTCGGCCATCTGCCGCATGATATCCATCACCTCCTCGGTTGAAACCACTCCGTGATGCAACCAGTTCGCGATATGCTGAGCCGAGATACGCAGGGTTGCGCGATCCTCCATCAGGCCGACATTGTTGATGTCCGGAACCTTGGAGCACCCGACGCCTTGGTCGATCCACCGGACGACGTAACCAAGGATGCCTTGGGCGTTGTTTGCGACTTCGCGCTTGATTTGCCGGGGCGTCCAGTTGCGAAATGCCGCAAGCGGGATGTCCAAGAGGGCGTCAACGTGCGCGCGTCGACCGCCCTGTGCCAACTCGGATTGCACTGCGGGCACGTCCACTTTGTGATAATGCGTGGCGTGCAAGGTGGCGGCTGTCGGGCTGGGAACCCAAGCACAGCTCGCTCCTGAACGGGGATGCTCGATCTTCTGTTCAAGCATGGCGGCCATCTGATCCGGTGCGGCCCACATGCCCTTTCCGATCTGTGCTTTTCCAGACAACCCACATTCCAAACCAATATCGACGTTGCGGTTTTCGTAGGCAGTGATCCAGCTTTTGCGCTTGATGAAGTCCTTGCGGCTGAACGCTCCGGCCTCCATCGAGGTATGAATCTCGTCTCCTGTTCGGTCCAGAAATCCGGTATTGATGAAGCAGACCCTATGCTTGGCTGCGCGAATGCATTCCTTGAGATTGACGCTTGTCCGGCGCTCTTCGTCCATGACACCAAGTTTGACGGTGTATTCAGGCAAGCCCAAGGCCGTCTCGACCTCACCAAAAACCTCGTTGGCAAAGGCAACTTCCTCGGGGCCGTGCATCTTGGGTTTGACTACGTAAATCGCGCCGCTGACCGAATTGCGCGGACCGGTGGATTTCTTCAGGTCATGCATGGCGATGAGGACAGTGATCATCGCATCCATCAGGCCTTCGAAGACTTCGTTGCCGTCGCGGTCCAGAATGGCAGGGCTGGTCATCAAGTGGCCGACATTTCGGACGAGAAGCAGCGCGCGGCCTTTCAGCACCAAGGGTGAGCCGTCGGGGGCCGTATATTCGCGATCGGCGGCAAGGCGGCGTGTTATCGTCCTGCCGCCTTTGTCGAACGTCTCCTCCAAGGTTCCCTGCATCAACCCAAGCCAGTTTCGGTAGGCCGCAACCTTGTCGGTGGCATCAACGCACGCCACGGAATCTTCGAGGTCGATAATCGCGGACATGGCGGATTCCAGAACGACATCGGCAAGTCGGGACGGGGAGTTCGCTCCGATGGGGTGAGAGCCGTCGAAGACCAACTCGACGTGAAGGCCATGGTTTCGCAACAAAATGGACTGCGGCATGTCTGCTTTGCCGCTGTATCCAACGAAAGCCTCTTGATTGATGAGATGCGCATCGTTGACTTTCAACTTTCCGTCGACGACCCGATATTCGGAGGCGTTGGCGTGGCTGGCGGAGACGAGTGGGAAGACATCATCCAAGAAGACGGCGGACCTTGCGACGACGCGCGCACCACGACCGGCATCGAACCCTGCCTCCGGGACCGGGCCTGCCACGGCATCGCTCCCATAAAGGCAATCGTAAAAGCTCCCCCAGCGGGCGTTCGCGGCATTCAGGACGAACCGCGCATTGGTCGACGGAACAACCAATTGTGGGCCGGGGACCAGTGCGACTTCGGGGTCGACCTGCTTGGTTTCAATCGTAAAGTCATTGCCCTCGGGCACGATGTAACCGATCCTTTCGAGGAAGGCCTTGTATCCGTCCCGGTCGTGGGGCGCGTCCCTGTGGGCTTTGTGCCAGTCGTCGATTTGTGTTTGAATTGTTTGCCGTTGTTTCAGGAGCGCCCTGTTGCGAGGGCTGAATTCATGAACGATCCGGGAAAGCGCGGCCCAAAAATGGTCCGCAGAGATATCG
>Ga0102929_1001863_pt1 | contig 12522 bp, 12 predicted proteins | sample SalPonR1_B_D2_MG_FD_78510 | JGI IMG/M metagenome (GOLD analysis project Ga0102929, IMG submission 78510) | Salt pond soil microbial communities from South San Francisco under conditions of wetland restoration - Salt Pond MetaG R1_B_D2_MG | ecosystem: Environmental > Aquatic > Marine > Intertidal... | reverse complement strand
TTCTCTACATCTCGATCGAATCCCAGCGCGCGCCGGTCGCGCAACAACGGTCGGTGCGCTTCTGGGGGATCGTTCTGGCGGTCGCGCTGCGGATCGTGCTGCTCTTCACGATGGTCGAATTGATCGGCCTGCTGTCCGAGCCGTTCTTCATCCTCGATTTCGAAGGCATCCTCACGGGCGGGGTCAATTTCGCCACCTGCGTGTTCATCTTTGGCGGGATTTTCATCATCCACACCGCCGTTCAAGAGATCGCGCACATGCTGACCATCGAAAAGCTTGACGCCGATCTTTCCGACAAAGGCGGCAAATCGGCATGGAAGGTGATCATGCTCATCGTGATCACCAACCTGATCTTTTCGTTCGACTCCGTGCTTTCCGCGCTCGCCATCACCGATGTGTTCCCCCTTCTGGCCTTCGCCATCATCCTGTCGGGCCTTGCGATGCTGGTGCTGGCCGATGGCGTGACCCGCTTTCTGGAAAAGAACCGAATGTACGAGGTTCTGGGCCTTTTCATCCTGCTGATTGTTGGTGTGGTCCTTCTGGGCGAGGCCGGTCAGGCCGCGGCGCATGCCGCCCATGATCCCGAACTGGCCTTGCGCGTTTTCGGCTACGAGGTGGTGCCGATGTCCAAGACGACGTTCTATTTCTCGGTCGTCGTTCTGGTTGTGGTCGAGATTATCCAGTCCGGCTATACACGGAAACTCAACACGGAACGCCGCACCGGAGCACGGCACTGACCCGCCTGATACTGGCACATGACACCATACGTGCTTATGTTACAAGCCGGAGGTTATGATGGCGAGATTGTTGCTTATGGCGATTTTGGTGCTCGTGGTCCTTGCGTGCCTTGTCATTCTGGTGTCCGCTCTGACGCGCGCACTTCAGGATGGCGGCCGGGCCCTTGCGACCGGTAAGGGAGAATTGATGGCACCGACCACGTTTCAAAAAATCGCCTACGCGGCACTGGCGATCCTGCTGCTTGGCGTTTCGCTGGGCTGGCTGGGGGGGCTCTGAGCATGGCCCGGCGCTTTGGGGGCAAGTTCAGCCCTGATGCCCAATCCGGGGCTGAGGACACGCCCGCCCCCACATCGGTTCGGGTCGATCCGGTGGGCGCGCGCGCGAACCTGCTGTTTCTGCCACCGGTGGTGCTTCTCTTTACAACGCTCACCGACGGGCCCGTTACAATGGCCTTGGGGCTTGCCGGTGCCGGCACACTCAGCCTTGCGGCATGGCTCTTACGAAGCGGCCTGCACGCAGAAGCAGCGTATCACGCGCGCAAGATCGCCCGGCGCCCGGCGCTTCCGCGCAAGATACTGGCCAGTGGCCTGACCGGCGTCGGGGCGGCTCTGGCCGTGCTGGCGCATCAGGGGGGCGACGGCCTTTTCGCACCAATCATCTATGCCATTGCCGGGGGGGCGCTTCACGTCGCCGCCTTCGGCCCCGACCCGCTTCGCAACAAGGGGATGGACAACGTCGACCTGCATCAGACGGATCGCGTGGCCCGTGCCGTGGACCGGGCCGAAACGCATCTTGCCAATATGTCACAGGCCATCGAGCGCGCCGGCGACAGAGAGGCCGAGACCCGCGTCGAACGCTTTCAGACCCGCGTGCGCGAGATGCTCCGCACGGTCGAGGACGACCCCCGCGATCTTACGGCGGCGCGACGCTTTCTCAGCGTTTATCTCAAAGGCGCTACCGACGCGACGATCAAGTTCGCGGATATCTACAGCCGGTCACGCGATGCCAAAGCCCGAGCGGATTATCTGACCCTGCTTTCTGATCTCGAAAAGAACTTTTCGGCCAAGACCCGCACACTGCTCGAAGACAACAACGCCGATCTCGAGGTTGAAATCACCGTCCTGCGCGAGCGTTTGCAACGCGAAGGCATTCACCTGAACCGCAACTGACGCACACGCCAACGCACCATACGAGGGACCCCAAGATGTCAGACACCACCCGAGCCAAGGCCGAAGCCACCCTGACCGAAGTCGAAGAAGTCAACGCCATGATCCTGCCCGAACCCAAGGAGGCGAATGCCGTTGTCCGCTTGAAAGAGGCCGACGCCCCCACCAGCGCGGAAATTCAGAGACGGATGGATGAAATCAACATGTCCGATACGAATTCCATCGTGTCGTTCGGATCGGCCGCGCAGGCGGAATTGCAACAGATTTCCCAATCCATGCTTCAGGGTGTGCGCAACAAGGATGTAGGCCCCGCCGGTGACAGCCTGCGCTCGATCGTGACCACGATCCGCGGCTTCTCGGTGTCCGAACTTGACGTCCGGCGCGAGCGGACATGGTGGGAAAAAATTCTGGGCCGCGCCGCACCCATTGCCAAGTTCACCGCCCGTTTCGAGGATGTGCAGGATCAGATCGACCGCATCACCGATCAATTGCTGGGCCACGAACATACGCTGCTCAAAGATATCAAATCGCTCGACCTGCTCTACGAAAAGACCCTGCAATTCTACGACGAACTCGCGCTCTATATCGCCGCGGGCGAGGAAAAGCTCAACGTGCTCGATAGCGTGGACATCCCCGCCAAAGAGGCAGAAGTCAATGACGCGCCCGAAGGTGAGCAGGTTATGAAGGCGCAGGAGCTGCGCGATTTGCGCGCCGCGCGCGACGATCTGGAACGCCGCGTCCACGACCTTAAACTTACACGTCAGGTCACCATGCAGTCGCTGCCGTCGATCCGACTTGTGCAAGAAAACGACAAAAGCCTTGTGACCAAGATCAATTCGACCCTCGTCAACACCGTGCCTCTCTGGGAGACACAGCTTGCGCAGGCGGTGACGATCCAAAGGTCCGCCGACGCCGCCACCGCCGTTCGCGAAGCCAACGACCTGACCAATGAACTGTTGACCTCGAATGCGAAAAACCTCCGCGAATCCAACAAGATGATTCGCGAAGAGATGGAGCGTGGCGTGTTCGACATCGAGGCCGTGAAACAGGCCAATGCCGATCTGATCGGCACGATTCAGGAAAGCCTCGAGATCGCGGACGAGGGCAAGGCAAAGCGCGCCGCCGCCGAAGAGGACCTGCGCAAGATGGAAACCGAACTGCGCGACACGCTGGCCTCGGCCAAAGCCCGTCGCGATGGCACCGGCGACACCGCCGGAACCTCCGTTCCACAGTGATCCGCACCGGGATCATATCCCGGATTGCGGCGACAGCGGCCCTAGCCGCCGTCGCCGCCTGCGCCCCCTTGGCCGAACGCCCGGAGGTGACGCCACACGCGCGCCCTGACGGTCTCGTCCCGGACACTCAGATTGTCGATCCCGAGCCCTCGGCCCAAAGCCGCGCGCTCACCCGTCGGTATGCCCGGCTCGAACAGCACCTCGTCGCCCAAGGTCTTCTGCGCACCGATGGCGGCGGTCCCGACACCTACTATTCCGACGAGGATCTTTTGCGGAACTTCGAGCGGATCGTGTTTTATGACGAACACGCGGTGGGTGCCGGGGCGAAGCGCGCGCCCAACCAGCCCGGTGTTCTGCGAAAATGGCCGGGCCCTGTGCGTCTTTCGGTGGCCTTTGGAACCACCGTTTCCGAACAGCAGCGCAGCACCGACACGGCGATGGTCGCGCGCTACGCGTCCCGGCTTGCACAGGTCACCGGCCACCCGATTTCCATGTCCGACAGGGCGCCGAATTTCCATGTCTTCTTCATGACCTCAGATGACGGGGCCGAAGCACAGGCGATGCTGCGCGCCGTATCTCCCAACGTGAACACGGCGACCCTCTCACTCGTGGGGAACCTGCCGCGCTCGATCCATTGTCTCGTCACCGCCTTCGGACGTGACGGCGACGTGGCCAGCTATACCCGCGCCATAGCCTTCGTGCGCGCCGAGCATACCGAGCTCATGCGCCGTAGTTGTGTCCACGAAGAGGTGGCCCAAGGCCTTGGCCTCGCCAATGACAGCCCGCGCGCCCGGCCCTCGATCTTCAACGATGACGACGAATTCGCGCTTCTGACCAACCATGACGAGAAGCTGCTCAACCTGCTATACAATCCCCGCCTCACCCCCGGCATGACCCCGGACGAGGCCCGCCCCATCCTGCGCCGGCTCATTGCCGCGCAAGAGGGTGCAATTTAGATCACAGGAGACCCCATATGGGCATTTTCGACTTTCTCACCGGCGAATTCATCGATGTCATCCACTGGACCGACGACACGCGCGACACGATGGTCTGGCGCTTCGAGCGTGAAGGCCACGAGATCAAGTATGGCGCCAAGCTCACGGTGCGTGAAGGCCAGTCGGCGGTCTTTGTCCACGAAGGACAGCTCGCTGATGTGTTCACACCCGGCCTCTACATGCTCGAAACCAACAACATGCCGGTGATGACCACGCTTCAGCACTGGGATCACGGCTTTCAATCACCTTTCAAATCCGAAATCTATTTCGTCAACACGACGCGGTTCAACGATCTGAAATGGGGCACCAAGAACCCGATCATGCTGCGCGATCCCGAATTCGGCCCCACCCGCCTGCGCGCCTATGGCACCTACTCCGTCCGCGTCTCAGACCCCGCAAGGTTCCTGTTGGAAATCGTCGGCACGGACGGCGAATTCACGATGGACGAAATCAGCTACCAGATCCGCAACATCATCGTGCAGGAGTTTTCCCGCGCCATCGCCTCCTCGGGCATCCCGGTGCTCGACATGGCCGCCAACACCGCCGATCTGGGCAAGCTGGTGGCCGAGGCCATTTCCGCCACCATCGCCGAATACGGCCTCACGATCCCGGAACTCTATATCGAAAACATCTCGCTGCCGCCGGCCGTCGAAAAAGCGCTCGACAAGCGCACGTCGATGGGTGTCGTGGGTGATCTCGGGCGGTTCACGCAATATTCCGCCGCCGAAGCCATGACCGAGGCCGCCCAGAACCCCGCAGGCGGCGGCATGGCGGCAGGCATGGGCGCTGGCATGGGCCTTGCCATGGCGCAACAGATGGGCGGCTCTGCCCCTTGGGGCGCGCGGCCCGCGCCTGCCACGGCCGCTCCCCCGCCGCCACCCGTCGAACATGTCTGGCACATCGCCGAGAACGGCGAGACGCGCGGCCCCTTCTCCAAGGCCGACATGGGCCGCATGGCGCAGGAAGGCGGCCTGACCCGCGACACCCATGTCTGGACCCCCGGTCAGGACGGATGGATGCGCGCGGGACAAGTGCAGGAACTCGCTCAGCTTTTCACTGTGCTTCCGCCCCCGCCACCTGCCGACTGAACCGCCCCTGAGCGCGCGCAAAAGACCACCTTGCCCTGCGTCTGCGTCTGTCTGGAAAATAACACATAACACCGCCGGTGCCGCCCCATGACCCCGTCCGACACCTCCGCCGCTCCCGCCCAACACCGGTTTCCCTGTGACAATTGCGGGGCGGATTTCCGGTTCGATCCGGGCCAGGATCAGTTGAAATGCGACCATTGCGGCAACACGAGCGTGATCGAAACACCGCCTCCCGCCCGCGCCATCCGCGAACTGGATTTCCGCACCGCGCTCGAGGATCGTCTCCCCGATCAGGAGATCGAGGAAACCCGCGTCCTCGCCTGCCCCAATTGCGGCGCGCAGGTTGAATTCGATGCCGACACCCACGCCGCGGAATGCCCGTTTTGCGCCACCCCTGTCGTAACCGGGACCGGCACGCACCGCCACATCAAGCCGCGCGGCCTCCTGCCCTTCGCGCTTGAGGAGCGGGAGGCGCGGCGCGCGATGACCGAATGGCTGGGCCGCCTGTGGTTCGCGCCGGGCGGCCTTCAGGAATATGCGCGCAAGGGGCGCAAAATGCAGGGTATCTACGTCCCATACTGGACCTTCGACGCCGACACCAAGTCACGGTATGCAGGCGAGCGCGGTACGGTTTATTACGAAACCCGCACCGTCACCCGCAATGGTAAGCGTGAGCGCGTCCGCGTGGCCAAGATACGCTGGCGCAATGTCTCGGGGCGCGTGGCGCGGTTCTTCGATGACGTGCTCGTTCTGGCCTCGACCTCATTGCCCAAACGCTACACCGACGCGCTGGAGCCTTGGGATCTGGCCGCTCTTGAACCCTACAGGCCCGAATACCTCGCCGGGTTTCGCGCCGAAGGGTATACCGTCCCGCTCGAGGCGGGCTTCGACGAAGCACGCGGACATATGGACCGCGTCATCGCCCGCGACGTGAAATTCGACATTGGCGGCGACCGGCAACGCATTCATCGTATCGACACGGACCTGCGCGACGTCACGTTCAAGCATATCCTGCTACCGGTATGGCTTGCCGCGTATAAATACCGCGGCGAAACCTATCGGTTCGTTGTCAACGGGCGCACGGGCCGGGTGCAGGGTGAACGGCCTTGGTCGGCCATCAAGATCACCATCGCTGTCCTCCTCGGTCTGCTTGTGGCCGGGGCTGTCGGCTATGGTGTGGCGATCACCCAATGACAGACACAGCCGACACCCTGAACAGCCTCCTTGCCGCCCGCCATAGTTGTCGCGCTTTCCTCCCCGATCAGGTGCCCGTGGACACGATCCGCGACGTGATCCGCATGGCAGGGCGCGCGCCCTCGTGGTGCAACGCTCAACCGTGGCAGGCGCTGATCACGCAAGGCCCCGAAACCGACAGGTTTCGCACCGGCTTGCAGGATGCCGTCAAGGCCGGACCGCCCGCGCCGGACCTGCCGTGGCCCGAAGCCTATCCCGGCGTTCATGGCGACCGGCGGCGCACCTGTGGCTATCAGCTTTACGAGGCTGTGGGCATCGCGCGGGCCGATCGGGCAGGCCGCGCCGCGCAATCGGCCCGCAACTTTGCACTGTTTGACGCGCCGCACGTTGCGATACTGCATTCCGAGGCCGCGCTCGGGCCCTATGGCGCGCTGGATTGCGGCGGGTTTCTCATGACCTTCCTGCTGGCCGCCGAGGCCCATGGTCTGGGCACGATTGCACAAGCCTCGGTCGCGGCCTATCCGAATTTTATCCGCGCCCATTTCGGCCTGCCCGAAACCCGCCTCGTGCTCTGTGCCATATCCTTTGGTTACGCCGACACGTCCCACCCCGCCAACCGCTTTCGCACCGAACGGGCCGGGATCGGGGACATTCTCGATCTGCGCGGATAGAGCGTTTCGCCAACGTCTATACCTCAAGTTTTCCGCGAAACCCTTTAGGTTCAGCTTCCACCTGGTTTCCGAAAAAGCCGCGTCTGATCAAATATCCGGTCCAGTTCCTCGTAGCGGTCGCGCGCATCCGGCCAGCGGGCCTCCTGTACCGCCGCGATCATCGCTTCAAGAAGCATCATCGTCGCGATATTGCTGTCCCAGCCTGACGGAATTTCCACCCAACAGGTAAAGGCATGATCGGCCACGCGCGCCACCGGTGAGGTCCACTGATCCGTGATCAGCACAACCTTCACCCCCCGCTCCGAGGCAAGCTCGGCCAGCCGGAGCAGGTTCGATTCGTATCTGCGGATATCAAAGATGAGAAGCGTGTCCCCCGGCCCCATGTCGAGCACGTAATGCGGCCATGTCGCCGTCGAGGAGGTCATGTGAACCACCCCCGGACGGATGGCCTGAAAATGCGTGAAGGCATAATCGGCAAGGCTCCGCGTGATCCGTCCGCCGACCACGTAAAGCTGCCCGGTCTCGCGCGCCATAAGCGCGACCGAGGCGTCAAAGCTCTGGCTGTCGAGATGCGAAAAGCTTTGGGCGAGGTTGTGGGTCACCGCCTGTGAAAACCGGTTGAGCAGATGCGTTTCAGGCGCCTCCGTGGCCCATGCGGCACGGCGCTGAGTAGGCCCCGAAACCTTGGCCTGCAACTCTCTGAGCAATGCCTTGTGAAATTGCGGAAACCCTTTGAAGCCCAGCTTCTGAACCATCCGCGCCACGGTGGGCGTCGAGACATCCGCATTCGCCGCCACCTCGGTGATCGAGGCCAGCCCAGCCCCCGGATAATCCTGCAAAAGCGCATTGGCGAACTTGCGCTCTGATGGGGTCAACCCGTCATATGCACTGCGGATCAGGTCACGAACGCTCTGGTCATTCTCGGGCATGTGCGACAAGCCCTCCCTTCATGTTGTGAATATATTGACACAGACACCCGCTTGTGGAAACATTTTTTCAGACAGGGGGACTCCAGTGACATCCAAAACCGGTGACAGCGTGGAAATGCAGGCGGTTGAGCGCGTGAATGAAGACGGCGCCGGTCCCGTGGTGATTCTCTGTGAGCATGCCTCGAACCGGTTTCCCGACGCGTTCGGCACCCTTGGCCTGAGCGCCGAAGACCGCGAAAGCCACGCCGCCTGGGATCCGGGCGCACGGGCCGTGGCGCTTGGTCTCTCGCGGGCGCTTGACGCGCCGCTGATCGCCTCGACCGTCTCGCGGCTGATCTATGACTGTAACCGCCCCCCCACGGCGCCCAGCGCGATGCCGGCGCAATCCGAAAAGATTTCCATCCCCGGCAACAGCGACCTAACCGGCCCGGATCGGCAACGCCGCATCGACGCCGTCTACACCCCTTTCTGCGATGCCGCGGGCGAGGTGATCGCCCGCCGCAAGGCCCGGCAACTTCCCGCCGCGCTGGTGACGGTCCACAGCTTCACCCCGGTTTTTCACGACGCGCCCCGCGCGGTCGAGATCGGCATCCTTCACGATGCCGACACACGCCTCGCCGATGCCATGCTGAACTGTGCCACACAGCTTCCCCACCGCCGGATCGAACGGAACGCCCCCTACGGCCCCGAAGATGGCGTCACCCATTCGCTCAAACTGCACGGGATCGGGCATGACATGCCCAACGTGATGATCGAAATCCGCAATGACCTGCTGCGCACGCGCGCCGAGGAGGAGGCCATGACCCAGGACATTCTCGCCCTGCTCCGGCCCGCGCTCGCGCGGCTTAATCTCGTGACGCCGGGGGGGCCTCATGCCTAGTCCCGTTCTCGCTTATATTCGGGGTATCGACGCGATGAATCGCTTTATCGGTCGCGTCACGATGTATCTGATCTTCGGTCTCATCGCTGTCCTGCTCTGGTCGTCGATCTCCAAGACATTCTTCCTGCCTTCACTCTGGACGCTCGAATCCGCGCAATTCATCATGGTCGCTTATTACGTCCTTGGCGGGCCTTATTCGATTCAGCTTGGCTCGAATGTGCGGATGGACCTTTTTTACGGTGGCTGGAGCACCCGGCAAAAGGCGTGGATGGACGCCTTTACCGTCTTCTTCCTGATGTTCTATCTCGGCGTGCTGCTTTATGGGGCCGTTGGCTCCACGGCTTATTCCCTGGGCTATTTCGGCACCGAGCCGTTTTCGTTCTTCTGGGATCTTCTGATCACGCTCGTGACCGAAGGGCCCGCGGCCGCAGGTGATATGCTGGGCTACATGGAGCGCAGCTCGACCGCGTGGCGACCCTTCATCTGGCCCGTCAAAACCGTTCTCTGCATCGGGGTTTTCCTCATGCTTCTGCAATGTCTCGCGGAGTTTTTCCGCGATATCGCGCGCCTGCGCGGGATGGAAATCTGATGCCCTACGAAATGATCGCCATCCTGATGTTCAGCTCGATGATGCTGATGCTTCTCACCGGTCAGCGCGTGTTCGGTGCGATCGGCTTTGTTGGCGCGGTGGCCGGGCTTCTGCTCTGGGGGACGGGCGGTGTCGACGTGCCCTTCACCGCGGCGATGAAGCTGATGAAATGGTATCCGCTGCTGACCCTGCCGATGTTCATCTTCATGGGATATGTCCTGTCGGAATCGCGCATCGCGGATGACCTCTACAAGATGTTCCACGTCTGGATGGGGCCGGTCAAAGGCGGGCTTGCCATCGGAACGATCGGCCTCATGGTCCTGATTTCGGCAATGAACGGGCTGTCGGTCGCGGGCATGGCCATCGGCGCCACCATCGCCCTGCCGGAACTTCTGCGACGAGGTTATGACAAGATCATGGTCACTGGCGTCGTTCAGGCCGGATCGTCCCTTGGCATCCTCGTGCCGCCCTCGGTGGTGTTGGTGCTCTATGCGATGATCGCCCGTCAGCCGGTGGGGCAACTCTGGCTCGCCGGTGTCATTCCCGGCCTGCTGATGGCCACACTTTTCATCATCTACATCTATGTGCGCTGCCGGATGCAGCCCGAACTTGGCCCCGCCCTCCCGAAAGATGAGCGCGACATTTCCACCGCCGAGAAGCTGCGCCTGCTGCGCGCGGGGCTGCTGCCGCTTATCATCTTCGCCGCCATGATGGTGCCTTTCGTCAAGGGATGGACGTCACTGGTGGAAAGCTCGGCCATCGGCGCGATGACCGCCTTTCTCGCCGCGATCCTCAAGGGGCGCATGACGCGCGATGTGTTCGAGAATTCGGTGCGCAACACGCTGGCCATTTCCTGCATGTTCATGTGGATCATCCTCGCCGCACTTGGTTTCGGCGCGATCTTTGACGGGCTCGGTGCGGTCAAGGCGATCGAGGATCTATTCACCACGCAGTTGGGCCTCGGGCCGTGGGCGATCCTCATCCTCATGCAACTCAGCTTCATCGTGATGGGCACCTTCCTTGACGACACCGCCATGCTGGTGATCGTCGCGCCGCTTTACGTGCCGCTGGTGGGCGAACTGGGGTTCGATCTCATCTGGTATGGTGTGCTTTATACCATCACGACGCAGATCGCCTATATGACGCCCCCCTTTGGCTATAACCTCTTTCTCATGCGCGCCATGGCGCCGCCTGAAATCGGGCTGCGCGACATCTACGTGTCGATCATCCCCTTCGTCTTCGTGATGGTCGCCGCGCTGTCGCTGGTGATGATCTTTCCACAGATCGCCCTCTGGCTGCCTGATTACATCTACGGAAAATAACCACCAAGAACCCCGATCAGGGGGTCATCATTCAACAAAGGAGAGAAGTCCATGACCACAAGACGCAAGTTCCTTCAAACCGCCGGTGTCGGCGCGATGGCCGCACCGCTGGCCACGCCCGCGATCGCGCAATCCACCATCACATGGCGCATGCAGACCTATGCCGGCGCCGCGCTGGCCGAACATGTGGCGAAACCCGCCATCGACATGTTCAACAAGATCGCCGGTGACCGCATGCAGATCGAGCTTTACTATGCCGATCAGCTGGTGCCCACGGGCGAGCTTTTCCGCGCGATGCAGCGCGGCACCATCGACGCCGTTCAATCGGATGACGATTCGATGGCCTCGCCCACCGAAGTCACCGTGTTCGGCGGCTACTTTCCCTTCGGCTGTCGCTACTCGCTCGATGTGCCCGTGCTCTTCAACGATTACGGGCTCGATGAAATCTGGAAAGAGGAATACGCAAAGGTCGGTGTTCAGCACATCAGCGCAGGCTCGTGGGATCCTTGCCACTTCGCCACCAAGGATCCGATCCGCAGCCTTGCCGACCTCGAAGGCAAGCGCGTCTTCACGTTCCCCACGGCGGGCCGCTTCCTGTCGCAGTTCGGCGTCGTGCCGGTCTCCCTCCCGTGGGAGGACATCGAAGTCGCCGTTCAAACGGGCGAGCTTGACGGCATCGCGTGGTCGGGCATCACCGAAGATTACACCGTCGGCTGGGCGGATGTGACCAACTACTTCCTCACCAACAACATCTCGGGGGCGTGGATCGGCCACTTCTTTGCCAATCAGGGCCGCTGGGATGAACTCCCCGAAGACCTCAAGACCCTGTTCAAGGTCTGCTGCGAGCAGTCGCACTATTACCGTCAACACTGGTATTGGGGCGGCGAGGCGCGCCTGCGCACCGAGGGCACGAAGCTGGAACTCACCACGATCCCAGACGCCGAATGGGAAAAGGTCGAGCAAGCGGCCGAAGTCTTCTGGGATGAAATCGCAGCCGAGTCCGAAACCAAGGCGAAGGTCGTGCAGATCTTCAAGGACTACAACAAGACCATGCGCGAGGCGGGCCGCCCGTATCGCTATGGCGTGACCTGAGCAGGCCGCGACCCTTACCAACCGGAAGGCCCCGCCGGGGCCTTCCATCACTTTAAAACGATGGAACACACGAACATGACCGGACCTCTCAGCTTCGATGATCTCAAAACAATGGTGTCGGACGGCACGATCGACACCGTGTTGGTCTGTCTCGTGGATATGCAGGGCCGCCTCATGGGCAAGCGGTTCCACGCCGGCCATTTCGTCAACGGCGCCTATGACGAAACCCATTGCTGCAATTACCTTCTGGCCACCGATCTGGAAATGGAAACACCCGATGGCTATGCCGCGACCTCATGGGAGCGCGGCTATGGCGATTACGTGATGAAACCCGACCTTTCGACCCTGCGCCTCATGCCATGGCTGGACGGGACCGCGATGGTGCTCTGCGATGTATTGGACCATCACACCCACCAAGAGATTTCCCACAGCCCCCGGTCGATCCTCAAGAAACAACTCTCACGCCTCAAGGCGATGGGCTTTGACGCGATGATGGCGACCGAACTCGAGTTCTTCCTTTTCGAGAAAAGCTTCGACCAGATCCGCCGCGACAAGTTTCGCGATCTCGAACCGATTTCGGGCTATAACGAAGATTACGCGATCCTTCAGACCACGAAGGAAGA
>Ga0102929_1001862_pt1 | contig 12523 bp, 14 predicted proteins | sample SalPonR1_B_D2_MG_FD_78510 | JGI IMG/M metagenome (GOLD analysis project Ga0102929, IMG submission 78510) | Salt pond soil microbial communities from South San Francisco under conditions of wetland restoration - Salt Pond MetaG R1_B_D2_MG | ecosystem: Environmental > Aquatic > Marine > Intertidal... | reverse complement strand
GTCGACCGGGCAGGCCTCTTCGCAGAATCCGCAGTAGATGCACTTCGTCATGTCGATGTCGTAGCGCGTGGTCCGGCGCGACCCGTCCTCGCGCGGCTCGGCGTCGATGGTGATGGCCTGCGCGGGGCAGATCGCCTCGCAGAGCTTGCAGGCGATGCACCGCTCCTCGCCGTTGGGATAGCGGCGCAGCGCGTGCTCGCCGCGGAAACGGGGGCTGAGCGGCCCCTTCTCGTGCGGGTAGTTGAGCGTCGCCTTTGGCGCGAAGAAGTAGCGCAATCCCAGCTTGAAGCCTTTGAAGAAGTCCACGAGCAGGAAGTATTTGCCCGCGCGGGTCCAGTCGATTGCGGTCATGTCAAGCTCCCTCGACCGGGTCGAGCCGCGTCTCGGCGGCGTTCTGGTGCCCGGCCCATTTGGTCTCGTAATCGCTCTGAAGCGGCGACCCGACGGTCAGCGCGGAGGTCGGAAGCCGCTCGACCTCGTAGTAGAGGTAGAAGCGCCGCGGCGGGATCTTGCCCTTCAGCCGCAGCCGCTTGCCGGTGAGCGCGGGGTCGCGGAACGCGACGGCGTATTCACCCTTGCCCGGCGCCTTGGTGATCCCACGGCAGTCGTGCACCTCGCAGCCCGCCCCGCGCCGCCAGAAGGTCCAGACGAGATCCGGATTGAACTGATAGAGCCCATGGCCCGGCCAGCCGTTCATCCCGTTGGCCGAGACGAAGCGCCCCGCGGGCTTCAGCATATGGAACACGTTCCGGAGCGCCTGCGGCACGTCGAAGACGTGCTCGATGGTGCCACCGTCGAAGATCAGGTCGAACTGGCCGTGCAGCGCGTCGGGCACCGGCCGGTTCAGGTCGTGGAGGATCGACGCCCCCTCGAAATCCGAAAAGTCGAGCGCCTCCATCCCGCCGAAGCCGAGCTTGCGCATCAGCGTCTCGCAGAAGCCGTCCTCCTGGGTGTAGTCGTCGATCTCGCCCCCGAGGCCGTAACGCGCCATCGCCTCGGCGTAGAGCGGGCGGAATTTCTCCTCAACCCGGAATCCGTGGCGGCCGAGCATCAGCGTCCGACCGGCGGGCCGGACCCGCGTCGAGAGCTCGGCGAGCCGTTCGAAGAGGACGTAGTCGACCCCCATCCGCGATCAGCCTCCCATCGCCCAGCGGGCATACAACCCGCCGAACAGTCCGAAATGCGCGAAGAAGGACACCAGCACCACCCATCCGAGCGAGAACGGCAGGAACACCTTCCAGCCGATCCGCATGAGCTGGTCGTAGCGGTAACGCGGCGTGATGGCCTTGACCAAGGCAATGAGGAAGAAGAAGAACGCCATCTTGCCCACCATCCAGAGCGCGCCGTCGGGCAGCCCCGGAATGGGCGACAGCCAGCCGCCGAAGAAGAGAAGGCTCATCAACGCGCACATCAGGAAGATCGAGATGTACTCCCCCGCCATGAACAGCAGGAATGGCGTCGAGGAATACTCCACCTGATAGCCCGCCACGAGTTCGGATTCCGCCTCCGGCAGATCGAAGGGCGGACGGTTCGTCTCCGCCAGCGCCGAGATGAAGAACAGCGCCACCATCGGCAGATGCGGCAGCCAGTACCAGCCGAGAAGACCCCAGCCGGTGTCCTGCGCGGCCACGATGGCGCCGAAATTCATCGACCCCGTCGACAGGATCACCCCGATGATGATGAGACCGATCGACACCTCGTAAGAGATCATCTGCGCCGCCGACCGCAGGCTGCCCAGGAACGGATACTTCGAGTTCGACGCCCAGCCCCCCATGATCACGCCGTAGACGTGCAGAGAGGAGATCGCGAAGACGTAGAGGATCGCAACATTGATGTCGGCCAGCACCCAGGTCTCGTTGAACGGGATCACCGCCCAGGCGATCATCGCCAGCACGAAGGACAGCATCGGCGCCAGCAGGAACACGAACCGGTCGGACCCCGCGGGCACGACGATTTCCTTCAACACGTACTTGAGCGCGTCGGCGACCGTCTGCAGCAGTCCGTAGACGCCGACGACATTGGGGCCCCGGCGCATCTGCACGGCAGCCCAGATCTTCCGGTCCCCGTAGACGAGGAAAAGAAGCGAGCCCATCACGAAGCCGATCATCAGGAGACACTGCGCGGCGATGATCAGCGCGATCCCTGCGGGGGTTGCCAGAAACTCAGCCATCCGTCCTCACACCGTCGGTATTCCGCTCTCGCCGCAGGCGGCGATCTTGGTCTCGGCGTCGATCAGGCGCACGCCCTCGGGCAGCGCCGGCGAGAGGGTGTAAACCGCATCTCCGAGCCAAAGGCCACCCTCTTCCGACACCTTTGTGCGTACATGTCGCGCAAAAGCGAAGCCCTGTCTGAGCGCGTATCCCGCCGCCACGCAGGCGGTGTAGTTGCGCGCCACGATCTCTCCCGTCCCGTCCGCCGCGTCCGCGACGCCGACGCGCACGTTCACAAGCTCTTCCGACATCCTCAGCGTCTCCGCCCAACGGTACTGCGGACCCGCGACGGCCCCATAGTCGCCCGCGCCACAGGCCGCGAGCGCCAGTCCCGACAGTGCCATCCCGAAGCGCCCCCCTCGCATCCCTACTCGGCCGCGAGCTTCGCGCCGCGCCGCGCGGCCGCCGACGCCGAAAGCTCCGCCATGATCTCCGAGGCCCGGGTGATCGGGTTCACGAGATAATGGTCGGCGACCGCCTGCCCGAACGGCCCGGATGCAAGCTTGCCCGCCTCGACCGGCTGCCATTCGTTCTCGGGCACCATGTCGATGAGTTCCAGATGCGGCACCGAGGCGACGACCGCCTTGCGGAGCTGGATCAGCGAATTCCACGGCTGCACCCCGCCGAGCTCCGCCGACAGCGCCCGAAGGATCGCCCAGTTCTCCTTCGCCTCGCCCGGCGGGAAGCCCGCGCGCAATGCAAGCTGAGGACGCCCTTCGGTATTGACGAAGAGCCCCTGTTCTTCCGTGTAGGCCGCGCCCGGCAGGATCACGTCGGCGCGGTGCGCGCCCCGGTCGCCGTGGCTGCCCTGGTAGATCACGAACGCGCCAGCGGGCACGTCGACCTCGTCGGCGCCGAGGTTGTAGACCACGTCGGCCCCGTCGAGCGCCGCGCCGATCCCGCCCTCGGTCACAGCGCCCACGTCCATCGCCCCCACGCGGCTTGCCGCCGTGTGGAGGACGAGGAGACCGGAGTTCGAGGTTTCGGCCAGCTTCATCGCGTGGCCCAGCACCGCTTCGCCGTCTTCCCCCGTGAGAGCGCCCTGCCCGACGACGACCAGCGTCGGTTTCGCCTTCGTCTCGTCCGACACCGATTTCTTCGCCAGATTCTCGAGCGCGGCCCTGTCGGTGCCCGCGTGAACGTAATCGTAGGTCAGGTCCACCGCCTCGCCGACGAGCCCCACCGTCGTGCCCCGAAGCCATGCCTGCCGGATGCGGGAATTCAGCACCGGCGCCTCGACGCGCGGGTTCGTCCCGACCAGCTGGATCATCTCGGCATCGCCGATGTCTTCGATCGCAGCCGTCCCGACGTAGGCGGACCGGTTCCCGGCGGGCAGCTTCGCCCCGTCCGTCCGGCATTCGACCGCGCCGCCCAGGCCCTCGACGAGATGCTTCAGCGAATAGGCGGCTTCGACCGGAGCCAGGTCGCCCACGAGGCCCGCGATCTTCCGCGCCCCCTTCAGCGCCACGGCCGTCGCGGTCAGCGCCTCGCCCCACGAGGCCGGGCGCAGCTTGCCGTTCTCGCGGATGTAGGGCCGGTCGAGCCGCTGCCGCCTCAGCCCGTCCCAGACGTAGCGCGACCGGTCGGACAGCCATTCCTCGTTCACGCCGTCATGGTTGCGCGGCAGGATGCGCATGACCTCGCGTCCCTTGGTGTCCACCCGGATGTTCGACCCCAGCGCGTCCATCACGTCGATCGTCTCGGTCTTCGTCAACTCCCACGGCCGCGCCGTGAAGGCGTAGGGCTTGTTCGTCAGCGCGCCCACCGGGCAGAGGTCCACGATGTTGCCCTGCATCTCGGAATCGAGCGTCTGGCCCAGATACGACGTGATCTCGGCATCCTCGCCCCGGCCGGTCTGGCCAAGCTCCGGCATCCCCGCGACCTCGGTGATGAAGCGGACGCAGCGCGTGCACGAGATGCAGCGCGTCATGTGCGTCTCCACGAGCGGCCCTAGGTTCAGGTCGTCCACCGCGCGCTTCGGCTCGCGGTACCGCGAGAAGTCCACGCCATACGCCATCGCCTGGTCCTGGAGATCGCATTCGCCGCCCTGATCGCAGATCGGGCAGTCGAGCGGGTGGTTGATGAGGAGGAACTCCATCACCCCTTCGCGCGCCTTCTTGACCATCGGCGACGTCGTCTTGACCACGGGCGGCGCGCCGTCCGGCCCGGGCCGCAGGTCACGCACCTGCATCGCGCAGGAGGCCGCCGGCTTTGGCGGCCCGCCCACCACCTCGACGAGGCACATCCGGCAGTTGCCGGCGATCGACAGCCGCTCGTGATAGCAGAAGCGCGGGATCTCGATCCCAGCCTGCTCGCAGGCCTGGATCAGCGTCATGGCGGGGTCGACCTCGACCTCCATGTCGTCGATGATGATCTTTCTCAGTTCAGTCATCTCTCAGTCCCTTCCGGGCGCCGTGGCCCGCGTGTCGTCCGCGAGGCCCTCGCCCCGCATTCAATCCCTGCCGCCGCGGCACTCAGCCGCCGCGGTTCACGATCTCTTCGGGATCAGGCCCCGGCGCATCCCGCGCCTGATCCACCTTCAGTTCCGCGGCCGTCTCGCCGCGCGACGCCGCCACGATCCGCTCCACCCGCGGCGCCGCCAGAAGGCTGATGAGCGGCACGGTCAGCGCGGTGGAGATCCCCAGCTCGATCCAGAGCGCGACCTCGATCCCGAGCCAGCGGAAGACGTAGCTCATCAGAAGCACGCCCGGGTAGACGAAAGCCCAGATCAGGAGCGCCAGAAGTGCCTTGTCGCGCCATCTCATCCAACCGCCTGCTCCTATCGCCCCGTGCAGCGTGCCTGAAGCAGCGCCGCGTTCTCCGTCCGCGTGACCGCCCAGTCGCCGGTGGCGGAATCCGTCGCCCAGTCCGCCTCCGACATGCCGAAGGCGCCGAGGCAGTAGCGCGTCACCGCGTAGCGCGCGCTTTCTCGGAACTCCTCGAGCGGCACCTGCGGCCCCGCCGAGACGGTCACCGCAAGGTCCCTGTTGTCCTCGCCCGCCCTGGCCGTCGCGCGATAGGGCGTCTCGGCCGCCGCGCCGATGCCCCCGCCGAACGAGAACGTGTCCCTGAGCCAGCCGCAGCCAGAGAGCGACAGGACGAGCACAAGACAGACAGCCCCGCGCATCAGCCCAGCCTTCCTTTCGATCCGGTCAACACCGCAGACATTCTCCCGCCGTTTCAGTTGCCTGGCCGGGTTTCCGAGGTCGGACATCCGCCCTACTCCGCCGCCACCGCGCTCACGCGGCCCGTCCGCTTCGCCTTGATCCGGTCCTCGATCTCGTCCCGGAAATGCCGGATCAGACCCTGGATCGGCCAGGCCGCGGCATCTCCCAGGGCGCAGATCGTGTGCCCCTCCACCTGCTTGGTGACGTCGAGCAGCATGTCGATCTCCTCGACCTCCGCCTCGCCGCGCACCAGCCGGTCCATGACCCGCATCATCCAACCCGTTCCCTCGCGGCACGGGGTGCACTGGCCGCAGCTTTCGTGCTTGTAGAACTTCGACAGCCGCCAGATCGCCTTGATGATGTCGGTCGACTGGTCCATCACGATCACCGCTGCCGTGCCGAGGCCGGACCGCTGCTCTCTCAGCCAGTCGAAATCCATGATCCCCTCGCGGATCGTCTCCGCCGGGAGGCAGGGCACCGACGACCCGCCGGGGATCACCGCCTTGAGGTTCGACCAGCCGCCGCGAATACCGCCGCAATGCCGGTCGATCAGTTCCTCGAAGGAGATCGACATCGCCTCCTCGACCACGCAGGGGGTGTTGACGTGCCCCGAGATCGCAAAGACCTTGGTGCCGGTGTTGTTCTGCCGCCCGAAGGACGCAAACCATGCCGCCCCGCGCCGCAGGATCGTCGGCACGACCGCGATGCTCTCCACGTTGTTGACCGTGGTGGGACAGCCGTAGAGGCCGGCCCCGGCCGGGAACGGCGGCTTCATGCGCGGCATCCCCTTCTTGCCTTCGAGGCTTTCCAGGAGCGCCGTCTCTTCGCCGCAGATGTAGGCGCCCGCACCGTGGTGGAGATAGAGGTCGAAGTCCCAGCCCGATCCGCAGGCGTTCCGACCCAGAAGCCCCGCGTCGTAGGCCTCGTCGATCGCGGCCTGCAGCGCTTCGCGCTCGCGGATGTATTCGCCTCGGATGTAGATGTAGCAGGTGTGCGCCTGCATCGCGAACGACGCGATCAGGCAGCCCTCGATCAGCGTGTGCGGATCGTGGCGCATGATCTCCCGGTCCTTGCAGGTGCCCGGTTCGGATTCGTCGGCGTTGACGACGAGATAGGCCGGCCGCCCGTCCGACTCCTTCGGCATGAAGGACCACTTCAGCCCCGTCGGGAATCCCGCGCCGCCCCGGCCGCGGAGGCCGGAGGATTTCATCTCCTCGACGATCCAGTCGCGGCCCTTCGCGATGAGGTCCGCGGTGCCGTCCCAGTCCCCGCGCGCCTTGGCCCCCGCGAGCGTCCGGTCGTGCGTCCCGTAGAGGTTCGTGAAGATGCGGTCTTCGTCCTTGAGCATGCCTGTTCCTCAGTCGTTCCGGCGTCTGCGCCAGATCTGAAACGTCACGATGAGCGCCCAGAGAAACCCGGCCATGGCGAGCATGTCGAAGAGGAAGACATAACGCGCTTCCCATCCCATCTCGCCACCGATCCACTGGGCCGCCATCCACAGCAACATAGTCGCCGCGATCACCACGGCGACCGTGCGCGCCTGACGGGCCGTCTGTCGGTCCTGATCCGGATCGTGCGTCATCGCATCACCAATCCCGCACGCGCGCGGTGGCGCTGCGAGGTTTCATCCATCCGGACGGCCTCGGCCGTCCTCCACACCATGCCCCCTCATCTGGAAGGGGCCTCCGACCCGAACGGTTCCCGTCGTTCTCGTGGGCCTCGCCACGGGCAGCGACCCGCCCGCGACTGCCGTTGCGTCACGCCGTCAGTAGACGTCGCCCTCGTCCACGCGCTGCGAGAAATCCGTCTCGCCGCCGGTGGCGAGCGTCTTCGCCTGCTCGACCCAGTTGTCGCGGCTGACGCGGCCCTTGAACCCCTCGAGGTTCTCGTCGACCCAGGCGATCTCCGCAGGCGTCCAGTTCGCGATCTGGTCGTAGTGGTAGAAGCCCATGCCGTGCAGCATCGTCTCGAGCTTCGGCCCGACGCCCTTGATCTTCTTCAGATCGTCGGCCGCGCCGCCCTTCGGCGCATCGAGCGTTGCGGGCTTGGCGCCTTCCGCGGGCGCCGCCGCGGCGGGCGCGGGTTCGGGCGCTGGGGCGGGCTCTGGTGCCGGTGCTGCGGCCGGTTCGGGCGCAGGCGCCGCCGCGGGTTCGGGCGCAGGCGCCGGGGCGGACTGCCGCTGGACCGGGGTCTGCGCGGGCGTGTCGGGCTTCCGGTGGAACGCGATGAACAGAAAAACTGCCACCACTGCGGCCACCGCCAGAGCGAGGAACAGCGCCGGAGAAAATGTGTATCCCCCCACAACCATCAGCAGCACGAACGCCAGGAAGAAAACCGCGCCCGAGATTGTCCCGACCAGCAACATGGAGTCTTGGGTCTGTTTCGTCATGTTTCGTTCTCCAAGTCCTTGAGAGTGCGTGTCCACTCCGACTTAGGTTGTAACGCGTCAGGTCCCGTCTGTCTCTCCCCCTTGGGAGAGCTTTTTGGCCTGCTCGACCCAGTCGTCGCGGGTGACGCGGCCGCGGAACGTCTCGAGGTTCTCGTCAACCCAGACGATGTCCGACTCCGACCAGTTCGCGATCTGGTCGTAATGGAAGAACCCCAGCGAGTTCAGCAGCTTTTCGATCTTCGGGCCGATGCCCCTGATCCTAGTGAGGTCGTCCGGCCCCTCGGGGCGCGGCACGGTCAGCGCTTCGGGCCGTGTGCCGGTGTTCTCGGGCACCACGCTGCCTTCGGCGGGCCGCCCGGTCTTCTCGGCCGCGGCGGGCGTCGGCGTCGGGATCGGCTCGGGCCGGACCGGCGGCTCCTCGGGCCCGGTGCCCTTGCCGAGCCACGGCGTCCGGAGCGGGACCTCAGTTCCGTCGATACGCTTGACGGTATCCCCGATCGATGTCGCCAAGGCGACCGAGGCGTTCTGCGGCTCGCCTGCCCCGTCGCCCGCGAGGCTCGTCAGCCCCGAGGCCGGCTCCGAGGCGAAGCGCCCGGTCTGCGGCCCCGGCACCGGAACCTTGCCCGCGGCCAACTCGTCGATGATCTGCGCCAGCCGCTCCGTCGTCAGGTCCTCGTAGTAGTCCTTGCCGATCTGCGCCATCGGCGCGTTCGCGCAGGCGCCGAGGCATTCGACCTCCTCCCACGAGAACTTGCCGTCCGCCGAAAGCTCGTGCGCGCCGGGCGCGATCTTTTCCCTGCAGACCCCGATCAGGTCCTCGGCCCCGCAGATCATGCAGGAGGTCGTCCCGCAAATCTGGACATGCGCAACCGACCCAACGGGTTGCAGTTGGAACATGAAGTAGAACGTGGCGACCTCAAGCCCGCGGATATGGGCGAGGCCCAGCATGTCGCAGACATGCTCGATCGCGGGGCGCGACAGCCACCCCTCCTGTTCCTGCGCCCGCCACAGAAGCGGGATGATCGCGCTGGCCTGCCGGCCCTCGGGATACTTCGTGATCTGCGCCTCGGCCCAGGCCCGGTTCTGGGGCGTGAAGGCGAAGCTCTCGGGCTGGTCGTGGTAGAGACGGCGGAGCATTTAGCGGTCGACCTCCCCGAACACGATATCCAGCGTTCCGATGATCGCGGCGACGTCGGCCAACTGATGGCCCGAGGCGAGGTAGTCCATCGCCTGCAGATGCAGGAACCCCGGTGCGCGAAGCTTTGCCCGGTAGGGCCGGTTCGTGCCGTCCGCCACCAGATACACCCCGAACTCGCCCTTGGGCGCCTCGACGGCGGCGTAGACCTCGCCCTCGGGCACGTGGAAGCCTTCGGTGTAGAGCTTGAAGTGGTGGATGAGCGCCTCCATCGAGGTCTTCATCTCTCCCCGGCTCGGCGGCGCGATCTTGCCGCGGGTCAGCACGTCGCCGTGGTTCTCCGGCATTCGCAGCTTCTCGCAGGCCTGCTTGATGATCTTCACCGACTGCCGCATCTCCTCCATCCGGACGAGGTAGCGGTCATAGCAGTCGCCGTTCTTGCCGATCGGGATCTGGAAATCGAACTCGTCGTAGCACTCGTAGGGCTGCGCCCGCCGCAGATCCCAGGCCAGGCCCGAGCCGCGCACCATGACGCCCGAGAAGCCCCACTCGAGAATGTCCTTCTCGGTCACCACGCCGATGTCGGCGTTGCGCTGCTTGAAGATGCGGTTCTCGGTCAGCAGTTCGTCGATGTCGTCGAGCACATTTGGGAAAGCGTCGGCCCAGGTGTCGATGTCGTCGATCAGCGCGGGCGGCAGATCCTGGTGCACCCCGCCCGGCCGGAAATAGGCCGCGTGCAGACGCGCCCCGCAGGCGCGCTCGTAGAAGATCATCAGCTTCTCGCGCTCCTCGAAGCCCCAGAGCGGCGGAGTCAGCGCGCCCACGTCCATCGCCTGCGTGGTGACGTTGAGCAGATGGTTCAGAACCCGGCCGATCTCGCAGAATAGCACCCGGATCAGCGAGGCGCGCCGCGGCACCTCGGTGCCGGTCAGTTTCTCGATGGCCAGGCACCAGGCATGCTCCTGGTTCATCGGCGCGACATAGTCGAGCCGGTCGAAATAGGGCAGATTCTGGAGATAGGTGCGCGTCTCCATCAGCTTCTCGGTGCCCCGGTGAAGAAGCCCGATATGCGGATCGCAGCGCTCCACGATCTCGCCGTCAAGCTCCAGCACCAGCCGGAGCACGCCGTGCGCCGCCGGGTGCTGTGGCCCGAAGTTGATGTTGAAATTCCGGATCTTCTGTTCGCCGGTCAGGGCGTCTTCGAAGCTGCCGTCCATGGTTCAGACCCTTTCAGGCTCATAGGCCCAGCCGGCGGGGCGCCGCCCCAGCCACTCGGCCACGAAATCGTATTGCGCCGAAAGCCAGTCACGGGCCGCGCGGCGGCCGTTCTCCGGCATCGACTCGTAGCGCCCCTCGTGGATGCGGCGCGAGAAATCGGCCTCCGGCGTCGCGATCCCGAGGAACGCGCAGATCCGCGCGAGACCGGCGGCCGAGACCATCTCCTCGGTCACCGCCACCATCAGCCGCCGCGGATCGACCGCCCGCGCGAGCTTCCCGATCGCCGCGCGGTAGTCGCCCCGCGCCTCGATCTCGCTCTCCTTGCCGCGGAACACGCGGGACAGGACATGCGCCGCCCTGCCCGTTTCGTTGCCGTCCCGGGCCGCCCGGTCCGCCGCGATCATGCGGACATGGCTCCAGAGCCGCTCGACCGGGTCGCGGACCAGGTAGAGGAACCGGACGTCACGGCCCATCCTCGCCATCCGCGCGAGACGGTCTTCCGAAAGCAGCGCATAGGCCGGCGTCATGTCCGCGATCAGACGCCCCCCGGCGCCCTCCGTCAGGTAGTCCAGGTAGGCGCCCCGATCCTCGGGCTGCCGCAGGACGCCAAGCCAGTCGTCGCAATCCGCGATCTGGCGCGTCCGCGTGGCGCGCCGATGCGGCCCCGCCCCGTCCATCTCGGAAAGGTAGCGCGCCCGCCGCGCCTCCACCGCCGCGATCTGCCGGTCCACCTCGCCCTTGTCGAGCGCATCGAAGTAGTGGAGCTCCTTGACCGATCGCAGCGCGCAGCCCGGATGATCGGACAGCACACGGTGCAGCCAGCTCGTGCCCGCCTTGGCGGCACCGACGCAGAAGAGGATGGGGGGGGCCCCGCTCACTTCGCCTCCGCCTTGTCGTCGCCGGGCAGGATGTATTCCGCACCTTCCCACGGGCTCATGAAATCGAACAGCCGGTACTCCTGGACCAGATTCACCGGCTCGTAGACCACGCGCTGCTGCGCCTCGTCGTAGCGGACCTCGGTATATCCCGTGGTCGGAAAATCCTTCCTGAGCGGGTAGCCCCGGAACCCGTAGTCGGTCAGAAGCCGCCGCAGGTCCGGGTGGCCCGAGAACAGGATTCCGAACATGTCGAAGATCTCGCGTTCGAACCAGTTTGCCGAAGGGTGCGCGGCGGTGATCGACGGGACCATGTCCTCTTCGCGCACCGCGACCTTGAGCCGGATCCGGTGATTCCGGTACATCGAGAGGAAATGGTAGACCACGTCGAACCGCGCCTCCCGCTCGGGGTGGTCGACGGCGGTGATGTCGACGAGCGAGGAGAACTTCGCGTTGCTGTCGTCGCGCAGGAACTCCACGAAACTCACCAGCGAGGACATCGCCACTTGCATGGTCAGTTCATCGCAGGCGATCTCCCACGACAGGACGCAGTCGGGCCGCTTCAGCTCGATATGGGTGGCGAGCTCGGTCAAAGCCTCGGTCATGGGCGGTTCACCTCGTGATGGTGCCGGTGCGGCGGATCTTCCGCTGAAGCTGGAGGATGCCATAGAGCAGCGCCTCCGCTGTCGGCGGGCATCCCGGCACGTAGATGTCGACCGGCACGATGCGGTCACAGCCCCGGACCACCGAATAGGAATAGTGATAGTAGCCCCCGCCATTCGCGCAGGAGCCCATCGAGATCACGTAGCGCGGCTCCGGCATCTGGTCATAGACCTTGCGCAGCGCGGGCGCCATCTTGTTGGTCAGCGTCCCCGCCACGATCATCAGGTCCGACTGGCGTGGCGACGCCCTCGGCGCAATCCCGAAGCGTTCCGCGTCGTAGCGCGGCATCGAGGTGTGCATCATCTCGACCGCGCAGCAAGCGAGCCCGAAGGTCATCCAGTGCAGCGACCCGGTGCGCGCCCAGTTGATGATGTCCTCGGTCGAGGTGACGAGGAAACCCTTGTCCTGCAGCTCCCGGTTCAGGAGCTGGACACCGGCCTCGGCGTTGTCGCCGCCGGTGTTGGGCACCATGCGGGGATCGTTGATCCCGACGTTCTCGGTCTCCTTCACTCCCATTCCAGCGCTCCCTTCTTCCATTCGTAGGCGAAGCCCACGGTCAGAACGCCGAGAAAGACCATCATCGACCAGAACGCGACATCGGTGATCCCGCCGAACGCCACCGCCCAAGGAAACAGGAACGCGATCTCGAGGTCGAAGATGATGAACAGGATCGACACGAGGTAGAACCGCACGTCGAACTTCATCCGCGCGTCGTCGAAGGCGTTGAAGCCGCATTCGTAGGCGGAAAGCTTCTCGGCATCGGGATCGCTGGGCGCGGCCAAGGCGGCGGCGAGGATCAGGATCAGACCCAGACCGATCGCGAGGCCGAGAAAAATGAGGATTGGGAGATACTCCCTCAGGAGGTC
>Ga0102929_1001861_pt1 | contig 12530 bp, 12 predicted proteins | sample SalPonR1_B_D2_MG_FD_78510 | JGI IMG/M metagenome (GOLD analysis project Ga0102929, IMG submission 78510) | Salt pond soil microbial communities from South San Francisco under conditions of wetland restoration - Salt Pond MetaG R1_B_D2_MG | ecosystem: Environmental > Aquatic > Marine > Intertidal... | reverse complement strand
GAAAGAATACAGGATATGATAGGGAATTCTTCCATTGCTTCTTCTATCGCATCCCTTAAGGTGACCTGTAAAACCCGTTTCGGGAACAAAAAGTAGACTTAAGGTTGTATCAGGAATTTGATGTGATAACATTATAGTGTTTACTTTGGGTAAATTATACGTTATAAGACAATAAGAGGAATTATTAATGAAAAAAATTTTTTCTTATACAACAGTTATTATTACTATAGCAGTTTTAACCTTCTCTCTGCCAGCTTTAGCCGAGAGTACAACTTTTGATGAACTTGCTGCTTCTTACGAAAAAGAGAAGCTTCATGGAGCTGAGGCAGAAGAACTGAAAATAGATCTTCTCTCTATTGCCGATACCGGTAAAAAGGACCTGCTTCTCTGGAAAGGTCTTTTTGCTCATGGACTTTCCTGTGAAAAAAAGATAGCCAATGCCCTTCTTCTTATCCAGAGATTATATCCACAAGGTGATGTTTCAAGGTGGGAAGAGGTCTCCGGAATGATGTATCCCTCACTTGTTCCGTCGCCCCTTGCTGCAGTGGATGGAGTTTACGTCGCAGCCCTGGGACTTGCGGGAAAAGATGAGAAAGGGGCAAAATGGCTGGCAAGGGAACTTCTCAACGACCTTGCAGATTCCTCAAGGGGTAAAATGTACTTTATCAATACAGCCCCGGCAAAATATGAGCTGATAATCTCCGCTCTGGAATCAGAAGGATTTAGTCCTGACTATGGAAAATGGCCGGAGGCCAGAATAGAGGGTAATCTCCCACTAGCCTCTCCAGTCAGGGGATATATAGGTTATGAATATGCAATGTCCAGAGGTTTTGTCTTTTTGAACGCCTGGGGAGGAATAGCCAACAACGGAACCTATGCCTGGGACAGGCGGAAAGGCAGGATCTACAGGGTCGTAGACAGGGAAAGGAACAGAAAGATATTCATACCTTTAAGGTGACATACTGTAGCGGTTCTACAGCCATTTCTTTTTTCGAAACCATACAAGCATCACTCCCAGAATTCCTATCATTATCGCCCATATCACAGGATATGACCATTTCCAGTCAAGTTCCGGCATATAGGTGAAGTTCATTCCGTAAATGCCTGCAATGAAGGTTAGTGGTATGAAAAGGGTAGCTATTATGGTCAGCACTTTCATTACTTCGTTCATTCTATTACTTACCGATGAGAGGTACAGGTCCATCATTCCCGTCACCATTTCCCTGTAGGTCTCCACAGTATCGATCACCTGGATAATATGATCATAAAGATCGTTGAGGAAGGGCGTCGTGTCCTTTGAAATTACCGGTAAATCTGACCTGGCCATGGAGCTTACGGCCTGTCGAAGGGGCCATACAGCGTGCCGCATCTCGAGAAGATCCCTCTTTAAGGAATATATTTCGTTAACAGTGGCACTTGACGGATCCTCAAGGAGTGAATCCTCCAGTTTCTCTATCTTTTCCCCGATTATCTCAAGTATAGAGAAATACCTGTCAACTACCGAATCCAGAAGGGTGTACATCAGGTAATCGCTTCCTGATCTTCTAATCCTTCCAAGGGAGGATTTGAGCCTGTTTCTTACAGGAGTAAATATGTCACCTGGTCTTTCCTGAAAAGATACCAGTATCCTGTCAATAAGGATCATGCTTACCTGTTCTTTTGTTATCTCCTCTTCTTCGGTATCGTAATCGAGCATTTTCAGAACGAAATACACAAAATGATCGTGTTCCTCGAACTTCGGTCTCTGGTTTGTGTTCAGGATGTCCTCGAGCACAAGGGAATCGATGCTGAAGATCTTTCCGGCTTCTTCGAGAATGTTTATGTCATGAAGGCCGTCAATATTCAGCCATGAAACGAGAGGTTTTTCGACCTTTCCCCTGCATTCCGACACTTTTTTCAATTCAAAGGAATCAAGGTTTTCCGTATCAAACTGCAGCAGGGTAATGTCGACTTTCTCGGTCCATCTTTCCCCAACATGCACCAGCGCTCCCGGAGGCAGTCCAAAGGTTCTCGATTCCCTTCTTTTTTTGGCCATGATAATTCTCCTTTTATGTATTTTTGAAAAATGACTGCACCACAAGCAAATATCACCAAGATTTTTTGGGGAAAAGTTACAAAATGATAAAATCCCTTTATACTTTTAGTCTATAATAATTTGAGTATCCTTAACAGCATAAAAAATAAATTTAAAATAATATTTTGTGGAAAATATCATTACAGGAGGAGTTCAGCCAATGATCAGAACAGGAAGAGTTCTTGTTGCCATAGGAGTCAGTGATCTTTCGGAGGAAATAGTACATTACAGTCACAGAATAGCCCATGAAATGAACCTGACCCTGGATTTTGTCCACGTTTTCGAACCCATTAAACCGGGTTTCAGGGGTTTCCGGCAGTGGATTCCTGACAATATTTTCGAGGATGCGAGAAAATCCTATCGTTACAAGGTCAAAAAATGGCTTATGGCGGCAGAGGAAAAATATCCCGATGCCAGAGAGCACAAGCACGAGATATTCATCGAGGAAGGAAATCCTGCGGAAAAGGTCATTGAAAAGGCCCGGGAAGGAAACTACAGTCTTATCATAACTGGAAGCAAGGATGAAAATACAATGAAGGAAGTTCTCGTGGGCAGTACTGCGGCAAAGATCGGCAGATACGCAAAATGCTCCGTCCTTCTTTACAGGTCTGGAGATCAGTCCTTCTGATCCGGAGTGTAAATTTTTCCGCATAAGGGTCGGTAAAATTGCCCATTTTGTGATTCTTTACAACTGTTGCAGGAATCCATATGTTAGACTGTTCTGGCAACAGATGGCAAGATCTATTAAAAAGATTTATAGGAGGAATGTAGATGTCAAAAAGCGTGAGAAACATTGTAGTTATTTTTGTTGCAGTTCTGGCCCTCGCTGTTTCCGGAAGTGCCCTTTGCGCTGCTGAAGTTGCTTCAGGCGACCAGGCAAAGGAAGATGAGAACAGGGTGCTTGCTGTTGTTGGAGACAGGGAGATAACAGATGCAGATATAATGGCCGTTCTTTCCACACTTGGACCTCAGCAGCAGATGATGTTCGGAACAGAGTACGGAAAAGGCAAGATCCTTGAGGAGCTTATAAACAAGGAGCTTATCTACATCTGGGCCGAGGAGAATGATGTTGAAGAGTCAGAGGCCTTCCAGAGAGAGCTGGATAATCTTAGAAGAAGCCTCATGACCAATCATGCCCTTAACAAGATCCTCGAAGATGTAGATGTTACAGAGGAAGAGGTTAATTCCTATTACGAGGAAAACGAGAAGGAGTTCACCGAGCCCGAACAGATAAAGGCAGCTCATATTCTGCTTGAGGATGAAGAGACTGCTGTATCTGTCCTTGAGGAAATCAAAGAAGAAAAGATAACTTTCGAGGAAGCGGCAAAAGAATATTCCACAGGTCCCAGTGCCGAAAAAGGTGGAGAACTGGGCTTTTTCTCAAAGGGACAGATGGTTCCTGAATTTGAAGAGGAAGCTTTCAAACTTGAGACAGGCGAACTCAGTGAACCCGTCAAGACCCAGTATGGCTGGCATCTTATCAAGGTCCTTGACAAAAAGCCTGCCAAGCAGAAGACCCTTGACGAGTCAAGAGGCCAGATCTACGAGAACCTTATGAGTGAAAAGCAGTTCGCTGTCTACAACGATCTTCTCGAATCCCTCAAGGAGACCTATCCTGTAGAGAGGATGGAGATTGAAGATAAGGCAGAATCGAAAGACGTGAAAGAGGAGAAAACAGAAGTAGAGACAGAAGAGTCCAAGTAGATCTTTATCTGATTTTCTGATCAAGAAGGAGAGCCGGTTTTTTTCCGGCTCTCCTTTTTTAGTTACAGGTAATATGAGAAAAAACCCTGGAGAGATTTTTCTTAAAGTATCAAGTCATTAGTTTTCCACATAAGTGTATAACTTTTCCACAGGTATTCACTTTTTTGTGCTTATATATCTTCAATATAGTTATTGAGAGGACTCGGAATCAATGAGATAATACAGTAAAATACAACATGCTCTTTAGAGGGGAAATGCTGTAATGACAAGATATGAGCTTCTGGACCTGCTGGAGAGGCTGAAAAAGGACGGAGGCTTCAATCCTTTTGTTGAAATACTGCGGTGTCGCAATGAACTTCCTGTTGATATGTGGAAAACCCTTTCTGCTTTTGTCAATTCAGGTGGCGGCAGCATAATCCTTGGAGCTGAATGGAAAGATAATTATGTTGAGATAACAGGTGTCGATAAAGTAGCGGACATTACGGAATCTGTCAGGTCTCTGTGTTCCCAGATGTCACCGAAACTGGACCTTCTGATTTCCCATTTTTCCGTGGAGGGCAAGGATCTTCTGGTTCTTGAAACAGGAGAACTGCCTCCCGGAGACAAGCCGTGCTATTACAGGGGGCAGGGTCTTTATGGCGGATCCTGTATAAGGACAGGATATGGCAACCGGGTCCTGACACCCTATGAGGTTCAGTCTATATCTGAATGTGTGCGCCAGCCGAAATATGACAGTGAACCCCTGGATGGAATATATCTCAGGGACCTTGATCCGGCCATGTTGAAAAGTTTTATCTCCCGGGTAAGGGAAAGACCGGGTACGCCCTTCTCTGAGTGGGACGACGAAGAGATTCTGAAATCCATGAGCATTCTCGTTAAGGACAGGTTTGGAAGGTATGCTGTGTCCCTGGCGGGATGGCTCTGTTTTTCCCGTTATCCCCAGAAGCTTTTCCCCTCTTTGTGTGTGACACTTATGCATTATCCTACTGTTGTAGCCGGTGAGACAGGTCCGGAGGGAGAGAGGTTCCTTGATAACGTAAAGATAGAGGGTCCTCTGCCTGCCATGATAGTTGAGGCTGTAAAGGCCGTTAAGAGGAATATGTCGAGAAGGGATATTGTCAGAGGCCTCATCAGGGAAGAACACTGGGAATATCCTGTGGAGCTTGTCAGGGAGGGTCTTATAAATGCACTTGGCCACAGGGATTATTCACCCCGTTCACGTGGAGCCCAGGTTCAGGTGCTGATGTTTCCCGACAGGATGGAGATCATCAGTCCCGGAGGGATATTTGGAGCAATTCTTCCAGATCAGCTGGGAGATCCCGGTATCCAGTCATCCCGCAATGAGATATTGATGAATATTCTCGAGGACCTGGCTCCTGCAGGAGAGACAAGATCACTTTGCGAAAATCGTGGATCCGGTCTCGCCTCCGTTATGGTAGCCTGCAGAAAGGAAAAACTCTCACCGCCTTCCTTCCGGGTGGATTTGAGCCGCTTCAGGCTTATCGTCTCAAACAGGACCCTTCTTGATGCCGAGACCCTTGAATGGCTTGATGATATAGGCAGAGGCTGGACTCTTACAGAGAACCAGAGGCTTGGCCTTGCACATATAAGACATGTCGGATGGATCAACAATGCAGATTACTGCAGGCTCACTGGTGCAGATTCAAGGGTAGCCACAAAGGAACTGGGCGAACTTGTCAGCGGAGGGCTGATAGAGAGAATGGGCTCCGGAAGATGGAGCACCTACCACATTTCAGGAAGCTCTTCGGAACGCCAGCAGTTTCTTTTTCTATAGTTCTGGGTGGTTTTTATGACAGATAGATGCGGATGGGAAGGTCAGGATCCTCTTTACATAAGTTATCACGATACCGAGTGGGGTGTTCCCGTACACGATGACAGAGTTCTCTTTGAATTCCTGGTGCTGGAATCTGCCCAGGCCGGTCTGAGTTGGATCACCATACTCAGGAAAAGGGAAAATTACCGCAGGGCCTTTGACGGCTTCGATCCTGTAAAGGTAGCTTCCTATAATAACAGCAGGATAGAAGAACTAATGAAGGATAGTGGTATCATAAGGAACAGAAAAAAGATCTTGTCGGCAATTGGAAATGCAAGGGCTTTTCTCAAAGTTGCCGGGGAGTTTGGCTCCTTTGACCGATATCTCTGGGGCTTTACGGAAAGACGGCAGATACGCAACAGCTGGAGCTTACTTTCCCAGGTGCCATCCTCCACGGATCTTTCACGAAAGATCAGCTCAGATATGAAAAAGCGGGGTTTTTCCTTTGTTGGACCCACAATAATATATTCCTTTATGCAGGCAACAGGCATGGTGAACGACCACCTTGTGAGCTGTTTCCGCCACAGAGAGATAAAAGAGGGTAACTGCTCCTGAAGGAGTTTTTCGGTATTAGATACAAAAAAACTCTTTTCCTGATAATATATCAGGCGGCAATGAGCTGAATCTACTTCCTTTCATCGATTACACATTAATATTGGAGTGCTTTCCAGTAGACCAAAAAGGGGTTATGAACATGAATTATGATGCAATTATCGTCGGATCCGGTCCAGCAGGCGTTTTTGCGGCTATGGAACTTGTCAGGAACGGTAAAAAGGTTCTCATCATAGACAAGGGTAAACTAATAAAGGACAGACATTGTCCAGTCCTTGAGGGAAAAGCCCAAACCTGCAGGAACTGTTCTGTATGCAGCATAGTTTCAGGATGGGGCGGGGCAGGGTCGGCCTCTGACGGCAAGTTAACCTTGACGACGGGTTTCGGTGGAAATCTCGAGGAATATATTGGTCAGGATCTTCTGGAAGATCTGATAGAGGGTGTTGACAAGACTTTCGTTAGTTACGGAGTTGACAATAACGCCTACGAACCCCGGGGAGATATCGTCAGGGAGACCATCCGGAAGGCTGCCGCAGTAGGCATAAAAGTTCTTCCGGCAAGGATAAGACATATTGGGACAGATGCATCCAGGGAAGTCCTCAACAACATGTATCTTGACCTCGACAAAAAATGCGACATAATGATGGATACAGTTGTGAAGGACATCATTGTGGAGGAAGGATCAGCAAAAGGAGTGGTCCTGAAGGACGGAAGCCGCTATTCCTCCGAGGTAGTGGTGGTGGCTCCGGGAAGGGAAGGGGCATCCTGGCTGGAAAAGGTGGTTAATCGGCTGAGCCTTCCCATTGCTTCCATGCCGGTGGATATTGGAGTTCGGGTTGAAGTTTCAGACAGTGTCTGTGAGGATATGACCGAGCATTTTTACGAACTGAAATGCCTTTATAACACACCCTCCTTTGACGACAGGTGCAGGACTTTCTGCATGAATCCCTCGGGTTTTGTGGTATCTGAATACAACCGATCTCATAACCTCGTGACGGTGAACGGCCACAGCCTTAAAAAGACCAAATCGAAAAATACAAATTTCGCGATTCTGGTGACCAAGAACTTTACCCAGCCCTTTAACAACCCCATTGGTTATGCCACCCATATAGCAAAACTTGCAAACATGCTCGCAGGGGGAGGAATCCTTTTACAGAGACTTGGGGATCTCAGGGACGGCAGAAGGTCCACGCCGTCCCGAATTGAAAGAGGAATGGTTACTCCCACTGCTTCAGCCGAGCCGGGAGACCTTAGCCTCGTACTGCCCCATCGGCATTTGACGGATATTGTTGAGTTTCTGGACGCGCTGAACGTCATAATGCCTGGAGTTAACCACAGTGACACCCTCCTTTACGGTGTGGAGATCAAGCTTTACTCCCTAAGGCTGGAACTGAAAAAGAGCCTTGAGGTGCCGGCAGTGGAAAACCTCTACATGGTAGGTGATGGAGCAGGAGTAAGCCGTGGAATCGTACAGGCTGCGGCGAGCGGCCTTGTGGCCGCCCGGTCTATTGCAGCTGAAAAGCACTGAAAGCGGTAAAAAGGATCTTTATTCCTTCCTTTCTTTCGGTGGTTTTCCAAGGTGTCTTGAGAGATATGGACAGTAAAGGGCTGCAACGGGATTATGTCCCAGTTTGCGGTCCTTTACTACTACAGTGGTGACAGGGGCCCGGGAGTACTTGTAAAACAGGGAGTCATGACCCACGCAGAGGCCGAGGACGATGTTGAAGTCCGTACCTTCCTCCCCGAGCACTCTGGCCTGTTCAACGGGATTGCAGGAAACAGCACCCACCCATTCTCTCTCAGGCATATCAAAATCTTCTTTTTTCAGTCCTCCTATTTTGCAGCAGATTGAATGGACTTCAAATTCCTCTGAAAGTACTTTGCCCAGAATTTTTGCCTCTTTCGCAAATCCCACACAGAAGGCTATTCCCAGTTTTTTGAAGCTCATCCTGCGGGCAAATTCCATTGTCTCGTCAACCCTGCAAAGGTTCTCGTAGTAAAGTGCCTCAACTTCTGCAGCGACCCGGAAGAGTTTCCTGTCCACAGGATCGGTGTAAAGGGGTTCACTATCCTTTTCAACGCAGGGGTTTCCATTTTCGCATCCGTGTTCTTTACAAAGGTGACATTTCATAAAAAGAAATCCTCCATAAAAATAAAATTTATAAAATTTATTTCAAAGGGCTATGCCCCGTTCTTTTTGGGACTTCTGAGATAGAAGACCTTGTCCCTGTAGTTTATCTCGAGGAGCTTTCCCTCACTGACCAGTTCTTTGACCGAATCCCATCCGGATCCTGTATCGTTAAGTACTTTCTGTACCTGCTCTGTCCTCATTGGATGTACCGCAGTTATGCTGAGAAGATCCTGTCTTGCGTCGCCGGTGGAGGAGAACTGGTTACCTTCGAAACCAATGAGCAGCTCCACTTTATCCAGCCTTTCCGAAAAGATCTGGTACGCTCGAGTTATAGCATCCTCTGTAGGCTGACTGACGTCTTTTTCTGCGGGAGGTCTTGTGGGTATCGAAATATAGGCAGTTTCAGGACCCAGATCGGCCAGAAAAGCCGCAGTTTCACGGAGAGAATGTTCTGAATCGTTGACGCCCTTTACGAGCATGGTCTCGCTGTTCAGCTTACCTCTGTATTCCTCCGCAAAGGCCAGGTATCCCTCCATGATCTGTTTCAGGTCCAGTTTGCCGTGGGGTCTGTCCACTGTCTTCCAGATATCCTTTACAACTGAATCAGCCTTGAGGGAGACCCAGTCCATGGATTGCATTTCGTGCCTTACTTCCTCCATCCACATCAATGATCCGTTGGATATGGTGGCAGTAGGTATCTCCAGTTTCTTGAGCAGCCTGGCCATTTCCCCGAGGTTGATATCGAGAGTCGGTTCCCCGTCGGGGACAAAGCTGAGGTAGTCTATCCTCTCACCCTTTTCCTTCAGAAGATTCACCTGGGATTCGGTTTCTGAAAGGATATATTCGGGGTCGTAGAAGTGCTTTCTTCCGATAATCATTGTGTTTGTACGTCCGACCTGGCAGTAAAGGCATGAATAGGTGCATGTCTTGGGAGGGATATGGTTGATCCCCAGACTTCTGCCAAGCCTTCTTGAGGGAATGGGACCGTATATCAACATTTCGAGATCATCTCCTTTTATCTACTAATAAGTATAAAACATAACCTGGTATTCTGTTGATCCCAGAGGGGCATAAATTTTTCTGTAATCTGGTATGTAAAAGGTAATTGAAAACCTGAAAACTATGTGGTAAAATTTGCACATAGTTAAAAAGGAAGTGAACTTATGGATATTTCACTGCAGGAAAAAAAGGCACTAATACTCAAGGGCATTGCCCACCCAGTTAGAATGGCCATAGTGGAGACCCTTTCAGAAAAAGAGCTCTGCGTATGCGATATTGCTGAAAAATTTTCCTGTGACAGGACAACCATAAGCAAACATCTCACACTGCTGAAAGATCTGGGGATCCTTGGGTGCCGTAAGGAAGGCCTTCACGTATATTACCGTCTTGATATGAAATGTCTTGCAACGCTTCTTGACTGCATAGAGATGGTAGCATCCGGGAAAGAACCTGAAGCAACTGTTATAAGTTGCAGATGCAGTGACCAATAGACGAAAGGGGAAATATTTTATGAAGATACAGATACTTGGAACTGGATGTCCCAAATGTAAAAAGATGGGTGAACTGGCAGAAAAGACAGCAAAAGAACTTGGCCTTGAATATGAGCTTGTCAAGGTTACAGAAATTGCAGACATAATGGAGTTTGGAGTCATGTCAACACCGGCTCTCGCCGTTGATGGAAAGGTTCTTGTTTCTGGAAAGGTTCCTTCCCCGGATAGAATGAAGGACCTTCTATCCCAGCAGGCCTGAGGAAGTAAAACTAACCCCGATTGGAAATCTGATCGGGGATTCTTTTGAGAAATATGTGAAAAAAACTGCACATAAAGGAATGATAAACAATGGATGACAGGAAAAAATTTTTGTATCTTGTGGCTTTCTTTCTGGTTTTCTACTTTCTTCCGGCGGATAACGGAAGAATAACAGCAGGCCTTACTGAAGCAATTGCAATGACCCATGAATACGCCCGTGAGCATGTTCTTCTATGTCTGGTGCCTGCATTTTTCATAGCAGGGGCAGTATCGGTCTTTGTGAGCCAACAGTCGGTTATGAAGTATCTTGGTGGTGGGGCTAAAAAAGTTGTGGCTTACAGTGTAGCCGCTGTTTCAGGGACAGTCCTCGCAGTCTGCTCATGTACAGTCCTTCCTCTTTTTGCAGGTATCTACAAAAGAGGAGCCGGCCTTGGCCCTGCAACTGCCTTTCTTTATTCAGGTCCTGCAATAAACGTACTGGCAATTATTCTGACAGCACGTGTCCTGGGAATGGAAATGGGAGTGGCAAGGGCGGTTGGAGCAATTATTTTCAGTGTGATCATTGGCGTTTCCATGGCTTTTATTTTCAGACACGAGGAAAAAAAGCGCCAGGAAGGTTTCGAGCAGGAAATTGATGAAGAGGCAGGACGCCCCCTGTGGAAAACAGTATTCCATATGGCTTCCCTGATCGTATTCCTTGTCTTTGCCAACTGGGCTGCCCCGGAGGTTTCGGAAGGTTTGTGGGCTGCAGTTTATTCCCTGAAATGGTACATAGCAGGGTTGGCTCTTCTTCTCGTGCTGATCTCAACATTCTCCTGGTTTACAAAGGACGAAAGGGAGGAGTGGCTTGGGTCTGCCTGGGAATATGCCCTTCTTGTACTTCCACTTCTTTTTGCCGGAGTTCTTGTCGCAGGATTTCTCCTCGGAAGACCGGGACAGGAGGCACTGATACCGGGTAGTTGGGTGGAATCCCTCGTCGGTGGTAATTCCATAGGGGCAAATATCTTTGCCTCCGTTGCCGGGGCTTTCATGTATTTTGCTACCCTTACAGAAGTTCCGATCCTTCAGGGCCTCCTCGGCGCCGGAATGGGCAAGGGGCCAGCTCTGGCACTTCTGCTTGCGGGACCTGCCCTTTCCCTGCCAAACATGCTGGTTATCAGAAGTGTAATTGGAACGAAAAAGACGCTGGTATATATTGGTCTTGTAGTGTTGCTATCGAGTGTATGCGGAATAATCTTCGGAACTTTCAGAGCATAAAACAAAAAATAAAGTTATGGGAATGATAAGTAATGACTGAAAAATATATTTTAAAGGGTCTCTCCTGCAGTGGTTGTACTGCCAGGATCGAACAGACGATAATGGATCTTCCTGGAGTTGAAGGTGCGTCCATAGATATGGACGAATCTATTCTTACCATTTACGGAACAGCTCCGGACCTGGAAATAGTTACCAGTATAGTTCAAAAGATAGAGCCGGGAGTTGAGGTTGAAAGATTTGACATCCGAAAAGAACAGAATAAAGAACTTCAAGCTGGAAGCATTTTATCCTCCCTGGGGGAAAGGGAGAATCTTGTGGAAATGGCCCAGATAATTATCTCTGCACTTCTTTTTGCGGCGGGGCTTATTTTTGGAAATTCTCTTGAGGCTACTCCATGGTCTACAGGCTATTACGCCGTTTTTGCCGCTGCATACCTAATTGCGGGATGGACTGTTATCAGGTCTGCCTTTGGAAATATTTTAAAAGGCAACCTTTTCGACGAATTCTTCCTTATGACTCTTGCCACATTTGCTGCAATTGCCCTCGGGTTTCTCGGCGAGGCCGTAGGTGTAATGCTTTTTTACAGGACGGGAGAGTTTTTGCAGGAACTTGCCGCTTCCCGTTCAAGAAGGTCCATAAAATCCCTTCTTGCATCGAAGCCTGTGAAGGCAAATATTCTGAAAAACGGTGAACTTAAGGAGGTCTCCCCGGAGACTGTCAAAGTGGGTGACGTGATCCTTGTGAAACCTGGAGAAAAGATCCCTCTCGACGGCAAAGTGCTGAAAGGATACTCCCAGGTGGATACGTCTCCTCTCACTGGCGAGCCGGTACCTGTCCAGGCCTTCGAAGGAAAGAGCCTTTATGCAGGAACTGTAAATCTCTCCGGAAATGTTGAGCTGGAAGTAACTTCAGACTACAGGGATACCACAATAGCCCGGGTACTTGAAATGGTGGAGTTTGCAGTATCTCAGAAATCACCAACTGAGAGGTTTATTACGAGATTCGCAAAATACTACACTCCATCTGTTGTAATGATGGCACTCCTGGTAGCGATAGTGCCTCCACTGGCCGGATTCGGGGCTTTTGGTGAATGGATATACAGGGCCCTTGTTCTTCTGATCATATCCTGTCCCTGTGCTCTTGTTGTAAGTATCCCCCTTGGCTATTTTGGAGGAATAGGAGCAGCTTCAAAATCCGGGCTTCTTGTTAAGGGAGGCAATGTCCTTGATG
>Ga0102929_1001853_pt1 | contig 12563 bp, 14 predicted proteins | sample SalPonR1_B_D2_MG_FD_78510 | JGI IMG/M metagenome (GOLD analysis project Ga0102929, IMG submission 78510) | Salt pond soil microbial communities from South San Francisco under conditions of wetland restoration - Salt Pond MetaG R1_B_D2_MG | ecosystem: Environmental > Aquatic > Marine > Intertidal... | reverse complement strand
TCGGGGCTGGAGGAAATCGGCATAAGCACGGCCAATGCGCCAGGCGATCTCCTCGTTCAATTCATCCGGAATCCGCCCGCGGATATCGTAGGCCTTGAAGCATTTAATATTCATAACAACCCGTTCCGAATCCCATTTTCGCCTCACCGGCCATACTCGTCGCTGAAACGCTCGATATCTTCCTCAATCAGCTGGTCGCCGGTCTGTACTTCGATGATTTCCAGCAGGTCTTTGCCAGGATTTTCCAGGCGGTGCTTCTCGCCGATCGGGATATAGATCGATTCGTTGGCTTCTCGCTCGAACGTCATGTTTTCCAGAGTGACCCGGGCGGTGCCGCGGACGACAACCCAGTGTTCCGAACGAAACTGATGACGCTGCAGGGAGAGGCTGGCCCCCGGGTTGACGGTTATCCGCTTGACCAGATAGCCGTCGCCCCGGTCCAGTCCTTCGTAAGCCCCCCAGGGGCGATTGACCCACTGATGAAGAAGGTGCTCCTCGCGGTCAGCCGCCTTAAGCGATTCGACGATTTTTTTGACCTCCTGGACTCGATCCCTGGTGGCGACGAGGACGGCATCTGCGGTCTCAACGATCACCAGGTCGTTGAGACCGAGGCTGGCCACCAGGCGGGAACCGGCATAGACAAAGGAATCGCGGGTATCGACGGTCAGGACATCCCCCTTGGTGACATTGCCGCGATCATCCCCCTGGCCGACGCTCCACAAGGCCGCCCAGGATCCCACATCGCTCCAGCCCGCATCGAGAGGAACCACCCCCGCCCGCTCGGTTTTTTCCATCACGGCGTAGTCGATCGAATTGGCCGGACAGGCGGCAAACCGATCGGCATCGAGCCTGATGAAGTCCAGGTCTTTCCGACGATTCTCCCAGGCCAGGCTGCAGGCGGCGGCCATATCGGGGGCCCAGCGGTTCAGCTCTTCGAGGAAGGTCGAGGCCCGGAACATGAACATGCCGCTGTTCCAGAAATAGTTGCCGGATTTCAGGTATCCTTCCGCTGTAGGCGGATCCGGTTTTTCGACAAATTCGACCACCCGTCTGGCCGCCGGACCTTTCATTTTTCCGCCAGCCGACCCGGCAGCCATTTCCTCCCCGGCGCGGATATAGCCGTAGCCGGTTTCGGCTGCGGTCGGCACCACGCCGAAGGTCAGAAGCGCCTGGGAGGCGTAAGGCAATGCCGCGGCAATGGTCCGGCAAAGGGCCTCGGCATCGCCAATGACATGATCCGCCGGCAGCACCAGCAGATAGGGGTCCTTGCCGTCTTTGGTGGCCTGCAAGGCGGCAACCGCAACGGCGGGAGCCGTGTTGCGGCCGACCGGCTCGAGAATGATCGCAGAAGGCTGACAATCGATCTGACGCATTTGTTCCGCGACCATGAACCGATGGTCATCGTTGCAGACCACCAGCGGATCTTCCAGCTCCGGCAGGCCGTCAAGGCGCCGGACGGTTTCCTGCAGCATGGTCAATTCCCCCATCAGCGACAGGAGCTGCTTCGGATACTGCTCGCGCGACAAGGGCCATAAACGCGTTCCGGCCCCACCGGATAAAATGACCGGGACAATCATAAACCATCTCCATGGGAGACAGCGGCACGACGGTCCCTGAGCCGTCCGCAGCAGGGCCGGCCGGTCGTCTTTGCGAAAAGCAAGTCGTCTCCTGCCATCATGACGAAATCAATCATTTCTTGAACCTTCCCCTGTTTTCCGCTCACCAATTGTCGGTTGCCATAATTCCACAAGGATTTTCATAACCGGACCTGATCAATATTTTCCAGGAACCACCGATAGGTGGCCTCAATCCCCTCATGCAACCCGGTTGCGGCCTGCCAGCCCAGCGCCTGCATGCGCGAGATGTCCAGAAGTTTCCGCGGCATACCGTCCGGCCGGCTCGCATCGAAAATCATATCCCCTTCGAAACCGACGACCTGCCTGACCCGTTCCGCCAGTTCCCGGATGGTGACATCCTTGCCGGTACCGAGATTTACGAAACACGGACCCGGATAGCTCAGCAGATGTTCGCTCAAAGTAGCCTCTTCCAGCTCCATGAGGAAAACGCAGCCATCGGCCATGTCGTCAACGAACAGGAACTCCCGCAGCGGCTGCCCTGAACCCCAGACGACAACTTCATCTGCAGCGGAACCCTGCCGGGTGACGGGAGAATGTCGAGTCCGCTGTCGTTTCGCCTCATGAAAGCGCCGGATAAGGGCCGGCAGGACGTGGGAGTTTTCGGGATGGAAATTGTCGTTCGGGCCGTAGAGGTTGGTCGGCATGGCAGCGAGGAATTTCGTTCCGTACTGGCGGTTATAGGCCTCGCACATCTTGATTCCGGAAATCTTGGCAATTGCGTAAGGTTCGTTGGTCGGTTCCAGAGGCCCGGTCAGAAGATATTCTTCCCTCATCGGCTGGGGTGCCAGCTGCGGATAAATACAGGATGAACCGAGAAACAAGAGGCGCTTGACACCGGCCAGAAATGCCTGATGAATCAGATTGGTCTGGATCGCCAGATTCTGATAAATGAAATCCGCGGGGTACGTGTTGTTGGCATGGATCCCGCCGACCTTGGCCGCGGCCAGGAAGACATATTCAGGCTGCTGTTTCCGGAAGAATTCCGAAACCGCGGCCTGGTCGGTCAGATCCAGGTCGATGCGGCCTGGAGTCAGCAGGTTGCGGTACCCTTTGGCCCGCAGCCGGCGGACCAGGGCCGACCCGACCAGACCGCCTGCCCCGGCAACAAAAATTTTGCCCTCTTTATGCATTAAACCCCTCTTTGATAAGGCACATCAATAGCAACAGCCGGAAAGGCCGCCCAAATCGACTCACCCGCCAGACCCTGTCCGTCTCTGTTCACAAGGCTGGACGGTTTATTCATTATAGTCATAAACCTGGAAGCCGCTCTGCCTGACCAGCTCGTCTCGCCTGGCGATCTCCAAGTCGGTGCGCACCATTTCCTCAACCATCTCTTTGAAGCTGGTCCTGGCTTCCCAGCCGAGCTTCTGCTTTGCCTTGCGCGGGTCGCCAAGCAGGGTGTCGACTTCAGCGGGTCGGAAATACCTGGGGTCGATGCGGACCACGGTATCGCCCTGCTGCAGGACCGATTTGCCGCCAACCCGGGCAGCATCGACCGCCCCAACAATGCCGACTTCTTCGACCCCCTGCCCTTCCCAGCGCAGCCGGATGCCGAGTTCCTCGGCGGCGGTTTCAACCATCTCCCGGACCGAGTATTGTTTGCCGGTGGCGATGACGAAATCTTCCGGCTGCTCCTGCTGCAGCATCAGCCATTGAGCTTCCACGTAATCCCTGGCGTGGCCCCAGTCACGCCGTGCCTCGAGATTGCCGAGGAAAAAGCAGCTTTGCAGACCCAGGGCTATGCGGGCCACGGCCCGGGTGATCTTGCGGGTGACGAAGGTCTCGCCCCGAATCGGCGACTCGTGGTTGAACAGAATGCCGTTGCAGGCATAAAACCCGTAGGACTCACGGTAGTTGACCGTAATCCAGTATGCATACAGCTTGGCAACGCCGTAAGGAGAACGCGGATAAAACGGGGTCGTTTCTTTCTGCGGCGTTTCCTGGACCTTGCCGAACAATTCGGAGGTGGAGGCCTGGTAGAAACGGGTTTTCTGCTCAAGCCCGAGAATGCGGATCGCCTCGAGGATGCGCAAAGTGCCGAGAGCATCTGAGTTGGCGGTATATTCCGGCGTTTCGAAAGACACCATGACATGGCTCTGCGCTGCCAGATTGTAAATTTCGCCCGGCTGGACATCCTGGATGATGCGGATCAGATTGGTCGCATCGGTTAAATCCCCATAATGCAGAATGAAATTCCGATGTTCAAGGTGAGGGTCCTGGTAGAGATGATCGATCCTGTCGGTATTGAACAGTGAAGCTCTGCGCTTGATGCCGTGGACGATGTACCCTTTGCCGAGCAGGAACTCAGCGAGGTAGGCGCCGTCCTGACCGGTTATTCCAGTAATCAGGGCCACCTTGGCCATTGGCATGCTCCTTCGGAGAATTGGGAAGCGGAGGACCATCCTGAAAAATCTGTGAGACTGGCATTATCTGACAGGGTCGGGAAATACCCGGCCTTTCCTCCAGGGCCGCTAAAATAGATAACAAAAATTAACCGGAAAAGGAAGGTTTTAGATGAAGGTTGACTATATTCGGCTTTTTGAATACATTATCGCCAAACTTACGGAGGTTGTCATGCCCATCTACGAATATAATTGTCCCTTCTGCCGGGAAAAGTTTGAGAAGCTCCAGCGCCGGGCCGACGAGCAGCCGGCTTGCCCCCGCTGCGGCAAGCCGGCGAAACGCAGCGTCTCGGTCTTTGCCGGGGCCACTGATACCGCCGGAAGCGGTTGTGCCGGGTCCGCCGGTTCAGGGTTCGGTTGAGCTGTGTGACTGCGGAACCGGTCCGGTTCCTCCCTGTCGAAACAGAGAGTTCGTTTTTATAGACGGGCTCTCCGGGTTTCTACCCGCAGCCAGCCTGCGGGTCAGCTCTCGATGAACTGCACAGCCGCATCCATCAACTGCTTGAGTTCGCTGCCGCTGCGTGCCTCGCCATAGACGCGAACCACCGGCTCCGTGCCCGACTTGCGAAACAGGACCCAGGTGCCGTCGGCAAACAGCAGTTTGACGCCATCGATGGTAATGACCTGGTCGATCTGCTTGCCGGCCAGACTTTCAGGCGGATTGTCCAGCTTGCCGCCAACCGATGCAGCGAGTTGGTCGGAAAGCCGCAGGTTCTGCCGACCGGTGTGATATTCACCAACCCGCGCATAGAGGTCGGTGATCAAGGTCTGCAGCGACTTGCCTTCCACCGCGACCATTTCCGCCACCAGCAGGCAGGCGAGGATGCCGTCCTTGTCCGGAACATGGTTGCGCATGCTCAGGCCGGCACTCTCTTCGCCGCCAATAACGATTTCACCATCGCGGATGAATTCACCGATGTACTTGAACCCGACGGGTGTTTCCCTGACCGCAAAACCGTGGTGGGCCGCAACCGCGTCCAAAAAATGCGAGGTGGCCACGGAACGGGCCGCGTCGCCTTGGTCGCCGCGCCGCAAGAGATAATCGTAGAGCAGCGCCAGGATGTAATTCGGCTCGATAAAGGTGCCGTCGGCATCAATGATGCCGTAGCGATCGGCATCACCGTCAGTGGCGAGGCCGAGCGCAACCTGCGAATCGGCCTTGACCCGCGCGGCCAGGTCACCTAGATGGGCAGCCGAAGGGTCGGGCGAAACCCCGCCGAAATAAGGATCCCTCTGCGCATTGATGGTCTGCACCATGAGACCGGCTTCGACCAGCATGGAGTCGATATAATCGCGGCCGGCGCCAAACATCGGATCGACGATTACGTTTCTGCCCGAGCGCCCGATCGCCTCCAGGTCGACCTTGCCGCGGAGGTTCTCGAGGTACTCGGTTTTCGGGTCGATTTCTTCAACCAGCCCGGCCCGGAAGGCCTGATCGAGAGGCATGTCCCGATAACAGACCTCGCCGAGCATGGCGTTGGCCCGCTTTTCAATATCGGCCGTGGTTTCCGGCATGGCCGGTCCGCCCCAGGATGGCGAAAACTTGATGCCGTTGTACTCGCAGGGGTTGTGGCTTGCCGTGAAGTTGACTGCGCCACCCAAGCCTCGCCGCAGCAGTTCAAAGGCAATCACCGGGGTGGGCGTATCATCTTCGCAGAGCAGAACCCGGATGCCCGAACCGGCCAGGACCCGGGCCGCCTCCCGGGCAAAGCGTTCCCCGAAAAACCGGCTGTCGTGGCCGATCAGAACGCCTTTTTCCGCCTCGCCGATCTCCTGCAGATGGTCTGCGATCGCCTGGATAACAACCCGGATGTTTTCCAGGGTGAAGTCTTCGGCGAGAATCCCTCGCCAGCCGGAAGTCCCGAATTTAATTGACTGCATGATTACCCTCCCAAAAAAACGCGCTTGCGATCAGGGGGCTTCGACAAGGAAGCCGGCTGACCGTGGACATCATTCGACCCTGGATTGACAAAGAGTTCGGCGGTCCGTATCCAGCCTCAGGAAAAGCACCAGAATGGATTTTCGAAAAACGCCCTGCTCCATTATTGCCAATGAAGCTTATCACGTTCACCGCAAAACGGAAGTCTCTCGCCCATCGCTTCAAGATCCCTGTTCGTCGTCCTGCTCATCGACCAGAACCGGCGCGGAATAATCCTCCACTCGGGCAACATAAGGGCAGTCCGCAGGCAGATAGCCTCTGGCTGCCACCTCAGGAGTCAAGGCAATGCAGCCTGGTCGTCGCTTGGAGCGTACCGGATAGACCCGGCACTGCCGGGTCTGCAGATCGAGAAACTCACAGGGGTCCCGGGTATAGTAGACGCGGCCGCGAAACTCGACTTTTTCGAAGCAGCACCGGCCGCAGCGCCGGCAGAGGTCTTCCCATTCCCTGTGTGCGGAACCGGAAGCGTTATTTATTTCTGGCATCAGACAACCATTTTCCCTGCCTGGAAACAGACAAATCCTTTCTCTCTTGACACCGAACCATGAAAGAGAGTAAAAAGGAGAGCTTTAAACAACCAGTGATTATCAGTCACACATAAGCATCAAAGGAGCCATCAATGAAGTGTCAAACCGTTCTTCCCGGGACCGAATGTAATTTCTGGTCGAAAAACGGGTGCATCCACGAAGGCGGCAGTTGTGAAAACGTGATTGAGGAATGCGAAGGCTGCGACCGTATTGTGGACGGCACTATCGGCCCGGTCTGCTCGGCAGCCCCCTCACCCGTAAAAAAATGGCTTTCCGGCCTGTGCAATTTCGCCACCCACCGCAAGGTGGAGGTCAAAGCTGAAGAGATCAAGGTCAATCCGCTCAAGGCCTCCAAACGCGCCGGCCGTTGATCTTGTCCCGTTGATAATCCGCTTCCGTCGACCGGCGATGGAACCCGGCAGCCTGATCGACACGAAACCCCGCTTTCAACAGCGGGGTTTTTGTGTTCCGGCCAGGAGTTGGCAGGCCCCGGCTCGCATGCGAATGGTTTTCAACGCCTGAACTGGTCATCGTACATCATCGCCAAACGTCCCCGGCTTGCCAGACACTCACCGCAAACCCGACCCTCGTCCCCATATCTCTCTTTTGCCAGGAGAATGCCGACCTGAACTTCCGGGGTTGAACCCCTCAGTGTCTCCTCGTCAAAGCTTTGACTGCAGTGCAGACAGGTCGTCATGTCGACTGCGCCGTCTTCTCCCTGACCAGGTCTGCCAGGGCCTGCAGGAAATCTTCATGATCATTCAGCGAGGGGCTGCGCTCGAATGACGGCACCCCGGCTTCTTCCGCATGCAGTCGAAACTCGAAATCGATCTCCTGCAGGGTTTCGATGTGATCGGAAACGAATGATATCGGCACGACCAAAACGCCCGGGAACTTTTCCCGGCCAGCCTCATCGATCAGGTCGAGAGTGTCCGGCTCCATCCACTTCACCGGTCCGGTGCGGCTCTGGAAGCCGAGTTTCCAGGCGTTGTTGCCGTCAAGACGCTCCATGACGCCGCGTACGGTGCACAGAACGTGGTCAAGATACGGGTCCCCGCGATCAATGAACTTCTGCGGCAGGGCATGCGCCGAAAACAGAATGAGCACTTCGTCGCGGGCCAGTTCATGGAAGTTCTCGAGACCCTCACGAACCCGCCTGGCCAGGCTGTCCAGATAACCCGGCCAGTCATACCATTCTTCGATCAACTGGTACCGCAGGTCCGGATGGACCCTGGCGGCGGCACTTTGAAAGTCCCGAATGCTGCTGCCGGTGGTCGCGCCCGTATAGTGAGGGTACATGGACAACACCACGGCCTGCTCGATGCCTTCGGCTTTGATCTGCCGCAGGACCTCTTCCGCCCGCGGCTGCCAGTAGCGCATCACCACATAAGGTTTGACCTGGTCGCCGAGCAGTCGGGCCGTTCCCGCTGCCTGTTTCTCAGTCCAATCCAGCAGAGGCGTCCTGCCGCCGATCGCTGCGTAATTGGCTTTGACCGATGGCGCCCGCAAACGGCTGATCATCCAGGCGAAGGGTTTCTGCAGCAAGGCTCCGGCCGGCAGTTGAATCAGGTCCCGGTCGGAAAAAAGGTTATAGAGGAACGGGCGGACCGCGTTCAGGGAATCCGGTCCGCCCATGTTCAGCAGGATCAATGCCGTCGGCTTGTCAAAACGCATGATTCAGGCCACTTCCTTGCCCGGGGCCGGCATCCGGGGATGCCGCCCGCAGATCGCGTCTATGCGCTGCGACTCAAACGATGGACGCAATCGACCATGAATTTGGCATGTTCGGGATCGACGGTCGGCAGAATGCCATGGCCCAGGTTGAAGATATGTCCCGGTCGGCCGGCATTTTCTGCCAAAATCCGCTGGACTTCTTCTTCGATATGCGCTTTGGGCGCGTAGAGGACGGTCGGATCCAGGTTGCCCTGCACGGCAATCTCGGCACCGAGGATATCCCGGGCCGCGCCGAGGTGCACGTGCCAATCCAGGCCAACCACGTCGGAGCCCGCTTTTCTGACCACGTCGAGCATGGTCCCCGAACCTTTCACGAAATGGATGATCGGCACATTCTCCCGGTCAAGACCATCGATCAGCTTCTTGGTATAGGGCAGAATGAAGCGTTCATAATCCAGCGGTGAGGCGATACCGCCCCAGGTATCGAAAACCTGGATAGCCTGTGCTCCGGCCTTGATCTGGGCGTTGAGATAGAGCCGATCCATCTCTGTCACCTTGTCCATGAGCTGAGCATAAAGCTCGGGAGCGCCATACATCATTCGCTTGATCTGGGCGAAATCCTTACTGCCCTTGCCTTCGACCATGTAGCAGGCCAGGGTAAAAGGCGCGCCGCCAAAGCCGATCAGCGGAACCCGACCTTCGAAGGCCTGGCGCAGGATCTTGATGGTCTCCAGAACATAAGGAACATCCGCTTCCATCTCGGGAATCCGGAGGGCATCGATATCGGCCTGGGTCCGGACCGGGTTCTCGAAAACCGGCCCCGGCACGAAGTCCAGTTTCATGCCCATCGGCTCGACCGGTGTCAGGATGTCGGAGAACAGGATCGCCGCGTCCGCGCCAAGGTAATCGATCGGCTGAATGGTCACCTCGGCGGCCAGTTCCGGCGTCTTGCAGAGTTCGAGGAAGGAGACATTCTTGCGGATCGCCATATACTGCGGCAGGTAGCGGCCGGCCTGGCGCATCAGCCAGACAGGCGTAAATTCGGTGGCCTCGCCACGACAAGCTTTCAGAAAGGTGTAGTCTTGCGACATCTATTCATCTCCCGGTTCTAAATGTAGGGGCAGACCCCTGTGTCTGCCCATCAATGACGGATGGGTCGGAAAGATGGGCGCACACAGGGGGGCGCCCCACAACATTATTTCGGTGCGTTTTCGGCCGCTTCCTTTTCCATCCGCTTCAGGGTTCGCTGCGGGATGTAGTTGCAGAAAGGCTCCACCGCCATGTAGTCCCCGTAGACGGCGTCCGCCCGGGCCCGGCAGCCTCCGCAGACATTGATGAATTCGCACTCCCCGCATTTCCCCTCGTATTTTTTGAAATCGCGCAGGTCGTTGAAGACCTTGGAGTTGAACCAGAGTTCCTTGAAGGGAACCTGCTTGACATTGCCGACCGAGGAATGGAAATAGGAACAGGGCTTGAGATTGCCGAAGCAATCGATCAGGCAGATGGTCTGTGCCGCAATGCAGCCTTTGCCGCCGCCGGTCGAAAACGTCAGAGAACGCCTTTTGAAATCGACGCCTTCGGCCTTGGCGATCTGGGGGACGATGCGATAGTAGTGCGGAGCACAGGTCGGGCGCATGAGGATCTCCTCCTCCCCCTTTTCCTGTTGGTAATGCCAGGCGAGAATTTCCTCGTAATCATCCTTGGAGATCAGTTCGCTCATGATTTCTTCGCCGCGTCCGGTCGGTACGATCATGAACATGTACCAGGCGGTGGCGCCCAGACTTTTAGCCAGCTTGAAGGTTTCGCCGATATCCGCCTGGTTGCGCTTGGTGAACGAGGAGTTGATCAGGAACTTGATGCCGTTCGCCTTAAGCGTCTCGGCGCCCCGGATCGTGCCCTCGAAGGCTCCTTCACAATTCCGGAAATTATCGTGGATTTCCGCTGTGGAGCCATCGAGCGACAGGGAGACCATCTTGATGTCCGCATCCTTCATCCGGGCGCAGACTTCGTCGGTGATCAAAGTGCCGTTGGTCGCCATGCACATGCGCAGACCTTTGCCGGTCCCATACTTGGCAATCTCGAAGATGTCTTCGCGAAGCAGCGGTTCACCGCCGGAGAGAACCATCACCGGCTGGCTGACTTCGCAGATGTCATCAATCAGTTTAAAAGCTTCTGCCGTGGTGAAATCGCCGGACGCTGCAGCCATGTCCGACGAACAGCGGCAATGGACGCAACTCAGGTTGCATCGCTGGGTCGACTCCCAGGCGAGCCATTTGGGGATAAATTTTTCATTTTCAGCAGTCATTTTACCTCTCTATCTTTCAGGACTCAGGCAGCAATTTTTAATCTTGCATTCTAGCGGTTTTCCATTCTCGCGAGCAAGTTATTTACGACGGCATCGATTCGGGCCTGGTCGCGCTCAAGGATATTCAGGAAGCGCATGCCGGTGGGAACGGTGCCTTCCTGATCGGCCTTGCCGGTCCAGACAACCTCCGCCAGGGTACAGATGATTCCCTGTTTGTCGCCGATCGACAAAAAGAAAAGCAGAAGATCGGGAGTGTTGTACATTTTTTGCAGCGGCAGGCGGATACCGCCGCCGGCCAGATTGACAGGATATTTTTTGAATTGAGTCAACTCCGCGGCTGAAACCCCGGCGTCAAGTTTTTGCAAGCAGTCTTGCCAGGCATCGCGCATTTCCGCCAGACCGTCAGCAGGCCGCTCGATTCCAACCCAGGCATTGACATCGAGCCGCCGGTAAATACGGCGAGAAATGAACTCGAGATTCTCCTCGAACCGCAACCGGATATCCTTGTTCCCGGTTTTGGAAGCAAAAGATGCCCTGAGTCGCAACCCCATCCCATTGAAATCGGTCGCCAGTTCGAACATCATACCTTCTTCAAAAGGATAAACATCCGCCGCATCTGAACCGTAAGGCAGGGAGAGGTCTAGGAATTCCCTTTCACCGCCCGTGGCATAGGCGGTTATGGAATCCAGCGCCTCGCGCTTTTCTTCGGCATAATCCCGCTTGAGGAAAACCTTTTGCCCTTTGGAAAAATACTTACTGTAACTCATATAGAATTCCAGTATACAGGATTAAATGGAACACGGGCAAACCCCGGCCGGCGACTCCTTCCCACGACCAACGACGGTCAAACGCAGACATGTTCTTCGATGCGACCAGCAACCTCCTCGGCGCTATGGCCTCCACTCTCAATAATCACATCGGCATATTGCCGGTAGAGGGGGTGCCTCAACTTGAACAGGTCGGCATAACTTTGACCGGGGTCGACCACGACGCCCCGGGCGTCCATGTCCCGGACTCTTGCCGCCAATATATCCAGAGGAGCGTCAATAAACACGATTTTGCCCAGTGCCTGAAGATGATGCATGGCGCGTTCGCTGTATATGGCGGATCCGCCAGTGGCATAAACCGTTCTGTCTTCCTTCAAGCCGCATAAAACATTTTCCTCCAACTCTCTGAAGGTTTCCAACCCCCGGCTCAGGATAATTTCCCGAAGCCGGCTTTCAGCTTGTGCCTGGAGCAAAAGGTCGCTGTCGACAAAATGATATCCAAGCCGCTTGGCCAGCAGCACACCGACCGTACTTTTGCCGACACCGGGCATGCCGATCAGAATGATATTGCGAGCGCAGTTTTCCCGCATAAAACGTCCTGTCCGGAAAGTGAGAGTAGCACGTTAAAGAAGTGTAATGGCATTTCCGGTCTGTACATGTCCGCCCTTCAGTACGCGGCCAAAGATGCCTTCCTTTGGCATCACGCAATCACCTGCCTGATGAAAAATCTCACATCGATTATGGCATTCTTTGCCGATCTGAGTTATCTCAAGAAGCACTTCGCCAATATTTAACCTGGCTCCCAGCGGCAAATGTATCAGATCGAGACCTTCGGTTGTTATGTTTTCGGCGAAATCCCCGGAGTCAACCTCAAGCCCCATCTTCTGCATCTTGCGGATGCTTTCCATTGCCAGCAGGCTGACCTGACGGTGCCAGTCACCAGCATGGGCGTCACCGACGATGCCATGCTCCGGACGCAGTTCAACGCTCTCCACCGGAGTTTTCTTTTCTCCTTTTTGTGCACTGATGCAGACTGCGACAACACGTCCTGACATATAATCCTCCGATACCGGACATCTCTGTAGAGCACAATTTTTCCCCGCCTAAGCTTTCACGACACGAGACCCGCCGCTCCCTGCCGAGGGAGAGCCAGGGAAATGATAACCCCAATCAAAACGAACACCGCCGAAACCCAGAGGCACCCCACCAGTCCGGTCATTTGAAAAACCACCCCCGAGAGCAAGGTACCGACCAGCGGCCCATGGCGTTGGCCATATAAATGCAAGCCAACATTCAGGGCCGCTTGATCGGT
>Ga0102929_1001848_pt1 | contig 12579 bp, 9 predicted proteins | sample SalPonR1_B_D2_MG_FD_78510 | JGI IMG/M metagenome (GOLD analysis project Ga0102929, IMG submission 78510) | Salt pond soil microbial communities from South San Francisco under conditions of wetland restoration - Salt Pond MetaG R1_B_D2_MG | ecosystem: Environmental > Aquatic > Marine > Intertidal... | reverse complement strand
GGGGCCTGACGGGCCGCGATGGGTGGGCGATGGTGCTGTTTGGCTGCCTTGCGCCTGTGTCGTCTGAGCGGATCCGCTGGTCGTATGCGCCCCTTGCGATACGCCGCCACCGCCCGGCCCGGACGGCGGAGGAGGGGCCGGCATGTCGCGCAGTTTGCGCACCAGTTCCTCGGGGCTGGGCAGATCGGCAACATGGGTCAGACGGATGATCGCCATTTCGGCGGCCATCATTGCATTGGGGGCTTCGGCCACCTCATCCAGCGCTTTCAGCAGCATTTGCCACAGGCGTGTCAAAACCCGCATCGGCAGGGCGTCGGCTATCTGTTGACCGCGGGCGCGTTCGTCGGGGCCGATGGTGGGATCGTCCGCCGCTTCGGGGGTGATCTTGACCACGGAAATCCAATGCGTGATCTCGGCCAGATCGCGCAGCACTGCCATCGGGTCGGCGCCTTCGGCATATTGGCCCGAGAGTTCGGTCAGCGCGCCCGCCGCGTCGCCTTTCATGATTAGGTCGAACAAATCCAGGACACGGCCGCGATCGGCCAGCCCAAGCATTGCGCGGACTTGATCGGCGCCGGTTTCGCCCGCGCCGTGGCTGATGGCTTGATCCAGAAGCGATGTGGCATCGCGCGCCGAGCCTTCGGCGGCGCGGGTGATCAGCGCCAGCGCGTCATCGGTGATCTGCGCGCTTTCGGCGTCGGCGATACGGCGCAAAAGGCTGATCATCACCTCGGGTTCGATGCGGCGCAGGTCAAACCTTTGGCAGCGCGACAGGACCGTGACCGGAACCTTGCGAATTTCGGTGGTGGCGAAGATGAATTTCACATGCTCGGGCGGTTCCTCAAGCGTCTTGAGCAGCGCGTTGAAGGCGCTGGTCGAGAGCATGTGAACCTCGTCGATGATGTAAATCTTGTAGCGGGCCGAGGCCGCGCGATAGTGGACCGAGTCGATGATTTCGCGGATGTCGCCCACGCCGGTGCGGCTGGCGGCGTCCATCTCCATCACATCGACATGGCGGCCTTCCATGATCGCGGTGCAATGTTCGCATGTGCCGCAGGGGTCGGTGGTGGGGCCGCCGGTGCCATCTGAGCCGATGCAGTTCATGCCCTTGGCGATGATCCGCGCGGTGGTGGTTTTGCCGGTTCCGCGAATGCCCGTCATGATAAAGGCCTGCGCGATCCGGTCGGCCTGAAACGCGTTCTTGAGCGTGCGCACCATGGCATCCTGACCCACCAGATCGGCAAAGGTTTCTGGCCGGTATTTCCGGGCGAGAACCTGATACGGTTTGGCAGGGGTGTCGTTCATGTCGGGCCTTGCTGGATTCGCGGGTCACTGGCCAACCTAAAGCCGGGGGCGGGGGGCGTCCACCTTGCTTTTGTGGGCATGCAGCGCAAGGGTAGGCGCTGTATGGCGTTACAGATGGGGTGTCCTATGTGGCTTGAAGTAATGTGGCGCGGTCGAAACATCAAAAACCGTGGGTGCGGGGATGGTAAGAGCCGGCCTGCACCCTGTGCCGTCTAAAAGCGCATGTCCGGCTTTGTCATACATGCTTTGCCTGTCGCGGGTGGTATCTTGGCCATCGCGCCGATGCCGGGGCGGGGCGGGTATTATGCCGAGGATATGGCCCATCTGCATGACTGGCGTCCGGCCTTGGTGATTAGCATGCTGTCATGGCCTGAACTGCGCGCAACTGGACATCAGGCGATCGGGGCCGAGTTGCAGGATATGGGAACCCGGTGGATGCATGTGCCCGTGCCTGACATGGATGTGCCGGGGCTCGAGGCCAAGGAGGCGTGGCACATGGCCAGCAATGCAGCACTGTCGGCCTTGCAGGGCAAGGGGCGGGTTTTGATCCATTGCATGGGCGGGTGCGGACGATCCGGCATGGCGGCGTTGCGGTTGATGGTTGAGGCCGGAGAGGTGCCGGGCAAGGCGTTGGATCGGCTGCGGGCGGTGCGCCCATGCGCGGTGGAGACGTCGGACCAGCTGAAATGGGCCAGCAAAGCCTGACGCAGTCGTCTCAGGGCAAAAGACGTCTGCCAATTCGCGGGGCTACAGCCTCACTGTGGCGATCATAGTGACACAAACGTGCCAAAGGCGACTGAAACGGGGATGAAGGTGAGAGGTTGGACAACGACCCAAGCGGGGCTCGTTACGGCTGCTTCCTTCCGGATCTGACCGGGTTGGCGAGGCGCCTGCCCGCGCCAACCTCTCAAGCATCTACCTAGTGGCCTTGGCATGGATTCGCAAGTGGTGCGGTGATCGGGGGGTGTCCAGCGGCAGCTGCAGGCGCATGAACCCCTCGGCGGTGTCCCCCAAATCCACCGCGCCAAGATTGGCAATCGTCTGCGGATAGGCGCGCAGGCCGGGGCCGGTGAGGTGGATCGCGGTCGTGTCGGGCAATGCTGTGAAGGCCCAAACCGGTGTGACGTGATCTGAAATTGGCCCGTGATCGCGGATGAAAGCGGCCAGAATATCGCGCACCGGTGTTGCGCCCTTGAGAACGATATCATCGTCGGGCAAGGTCGTATAAGGCCCGCCGCCGAAAGCGCGGTAACTGTTTGTGGCAATCAAAAAGCGATCATCCTCCGACACAGGTTTCGCATTGTGGCGCAGCTCCCGTACGCGGGTTGCATCCGCATTGGCAAGCTGCCCATCGGGGCCATAGCGTGGCGGTTGTGACAGGTCGATCCGGTAGGTGATGCCGTCAATCACATCAAAGGCATGGCCCGGCATACGCGCATCCCATAGTGCTTGGCCCTGTTGGCCGGGGATCAGGGTGTGAAAGCAACTGGCCGCGCGTTCAAGCCAATCCCGCAGGCGCGCCCCGGTGATGCGTGCGCCGACCAATGTATTGGGAAACCCATAAAGATCGGCCGCGTTGCGCAGGCGCACCGGACCTTGGGGAATATCGGTGTAATAGTACGGACCGCCGCGACCGCCGGTTTTGAAGGGCGCGGTTGCGGACAATACCGGCAATTGCGCGTCGGGCGTCCCGGTGATCGCCCGAGCTAATGCATGCGCTTGTGCCCGGTTGACCAGTTGTAGTGTTGGATCGGTGCGGACCGTTGCCAGATAACTGTGCAAGGGTGCATTTGCGGTGTTAAGTGGCGTTTCGATCAGCGCAAGGGTATGCTGGTGTGCCTTTTCCAGCGTTGCACTGAGTGCGGGATCAGGCGGCACCGTGTGGCCGTCTTTTGGCGCGACGGGGCGGGCCTCGGCCCGGTGCGCGGTGACATGCCAACCACTTGGCCCACGCGACAACGTCAGATCAAGCACCCCCAGATGCGACCCGGCAAACCCGGCCATGATGGCCGGTGTGTCGTTCAATGTGCTTGCTACGGCATCGACACCGGGCACATCGGAATGCGTGGCAGAGGGAAAGACCTGATGGCTGTGACCGGCCAGAACCGCATCCAGCCCCGGCACACGCGCCAGTTCCAGTGCCGCGTTTTCTTGATCGGGGCTGTCGGGGCCGGGAGATATTCCGGTATGGGCCAATGCGATCACCAAATCAGCCCCGGCTTTGCGTGCCATCGGAACCACGCGCCGGGCGGTTTCCGTAATCCCATGGACGTCCACCAGATCGCACAGTTGGTTGTGGTCCCATATGACCACCTGTGGCGGAACCAGTCCGATCACCGCGATCCGCAGGTCATGCGCGCCGCCGGTTTCATCGTTCAGTCGGCGGCTCAGTATTTGAAAGGTCGCAAACGACGGGGCACCCGTCGCGCGGTCGGTGACATTGGCGCAGGTCACTGGAAAATCCGCTTGATCCAGTGCCTCGTTCAATGCGGGCAAACCAAAATTGAACTCGTGATTGCCAAGTCCGACAACATCATAGCCAATGTGGTTCATCGCGCAGATCACCGGGTTGGGCCCTGTCCAACCATTGTTTTTCTGCGCGGTTAGATCCGCCAAGGGTGAGCCTTGCAGAAAGTCGCCATTGTCGAAAAGCAGGCAATTTTCTACTTCGTGTCGGGCCTGCGTGATCAAGGTGGCGACGCGGGCAAGCCCTGTGGGTTGCTCGCCTTGGTTCGTATAGTAATTGAACGGCAAAAGATGGCCGTGAATGTCGGTTGTTTCCAGCAGGCGCAATTTCAGCCGAGGGTTTGACGTACGCGTCTGTTCTGGGCTTTTTTCCTGTCGTGCGGCAGACTGTTGGGCCACTTTTGTTGGGTCTCCCTTGTGAGGCTGGCTTGTGGCGTGGGGTTTTTTAACACAAGGCCGGACGGTGCCGACCGGAAACACAACATTCGAACGCATCTCAGTATGCGGTTTAACAGGCTGCCATTCAATCGCCCTATGGTAGAAAGTTGTATATTTTTGCAAATGCCGTGATCTTGAAATGGCAATGCGCAAGCGCTGCCGCCGGATGTGATCGTATTGCTCGCTTGCCCGGAACGGCGCATCGTGCCACCTGTGATCGAAAACAGGAGGCTGCTCATGCGGCATGCGGAAACGGTGACATTTGGAGGGTCGGCGCTGGATCGTGCCCATGCGTTGCGTGGCGATGACGTGGCGCTGAGCAAAGCGATTGCGCAAGGACAGGCCGACACGCTGCTACTGTGGCGCGGCAAGCCGTTGGTTCGGGCCGAAACACTGGACGCTATGATTCGCCTGCCCATGGATCACCCGGTATTGGCGCAGTCGGATGGGCCGCCGATCCTGCTTGGGCAGGATGAAAGCGGCCGCTTGATCTTTGCGCATGATATCTCGGGTTGGCGGCCCGAGGGGGTGGACGAAGCAGGGCTGAACCAGTTCCTGGACCTGTCCGAACAAACCCATCCAGATCTGTCGCAAGATGCTGTTTTCGCTGAATTGCGGCGCATCATGACACGGCTTAGCGCGCGCGATGCTGAACTGGCAGCAACCGCACGCGGCTTGCTGGGCTGGCATGCATCACACGGGTTTTGCGCCCGCTGCGGGGCGCAAAGCACCATGCAGCGCCACGGGTGGCAGCGGCAATGCCCGAATTGTGGTGCTGTGCATTTCCCGCGCACTGATCCTGTGGTCATCATGTTGATCACACGTGGCAACAAGGTGCTGATGGGGCGGTCGCCCGGATGGCCCGAGGGGATGTATTCCCTGTTGGCAGGCTTTGTGGAACCCGGCGAAACCATCGAAGCCGCCGTGCGCCGCGAGGTGGACGAAGAAACCGGTATCAAGGTGGGCGCCGTCAGTTATCTGGCCAGCCAGCCGTGGCCGTTTCCCGCGTCGCTGATGATCGGCTGCCGGGGTGAAGCGGTATCGGATGTGATCACCATCGACCCGGTGGAAATCGAAGATGCGCTATGGATGACCCGCGAAGATATTTTGCAGGCTTTTGCCGGAGAGCATCCGTTTCTGGCCCCGGCACGCAAGGGTGCGATTGCGCAGTTTTTGCTGCGCAACTGGCTTGCAGACAGCTTGGAATAAAGCGACACTGTAAACAGGCAGAAACGGGTCGAGTATATGAAGTTCAGCAGTCACGAGGATATCGAAGCGCCAATCGACACGGTGTTCGAGGCCATCACAGATTTTCCGGCGTTCGAACGTCAGGCATTACGGCGCGGGGCCGAGGTTCAGCGCAGCGACAGTCTGGCGCAACCGGGGCCGGGTATGACATGGGATGCGGCCTTTATGCTGCGTGGCAAGCGCCGCGAGATCAAGATTGAATTGGCACGCATGGACCGGCCCAATGGTGTTCTGGCCGATGCTCGCTCGCCCAATCTGAAGATGCAGTTCGAAGTTGATCTGGTGGCGCTATCCCGCAACCGCACACGGCTAAGCGTAAACCTTGCGCTTGAACCGAAAACTCTGGCGGCCCGGTTGATGCTGCAATCCATGAAGCTGGCGCGCAAGACGCTCACACGCCGTTTTCGCAAGCGTGTCGCCGAATTTGCAACCGATGTGGAAAACCGCAACAAAAGCGCAACGACGGCCTGAGTCAGAGCCCGCATGGTGCAGGCCGCCTGCGCGACCGTTCAATGACGGCGCGGATCGGCGGGATAGACGCCCAGCATGGTGATGTCCGACGTGAAATACTCCAATTCCTCCAACGCCCGTTGGACGGCAGGATCATCGGGGTGCCCCTCGATATCGGCATAGAATTGCGTGGCGGTGAATGATCCGTCGACCATATAGCTTTCCAGCTTGGTCATGTTCACACCATTGGTGGCGAATCCGCCCATCGCTTTATACAGCGCGGCCGGAATGTTGCGCACTTGAAACACAAAGCTTGTCATCATGCCGTCATCGCCGCGGCGCGACAAATCAGCCTTGGGGGCCATGACCAGAAACCGGGTGGTGTTGTTGCCGTGATCCTCGATATGGCGGGCCAGCACGTTCAGGCCATAGATGTCGCCCGCCAGTTCGCTGGCCAGCGCGGCGAGGCCGGGTTCGGCCACCTCGGCCACATGCTTGGCCGATCCGGCGGTATCCGCGCCGGTGATCCGGCGAATCCCGTGTTTGGTCAGAAAGGCGCGACATTGGCCCAATAGCATGGTGTGGCTCATGGCGCGGTCGACATCCTCCAGCCGAGTTCCGGGCAGTGCCAGAAGGTTTATGTGCACGCGCACGAAGGCCTCGGACACGATATGCAGCCCGGATTTCGGCAGCAGGTGGTGAATATCGGCCACCCGCCCGAAGGTCGAGTTTTCCACCGGCAGCATGGCCAGCGCGGCCTGACCCTCGCGCACCGCTTCAATGGCGTCCTCGAAGGTGCGGCAGGGCATCGCCTCCATGTCGGGAAAGGTTTCGTGGCAGGCCTGATGCGAATAGGCGCCGGGCTCACCTTGAAAAGCGATGCGCTGGGTCATTTTGGGCTGTTTCCTGTCAAAACTTAAGCGGTCGGGCGATTGGTCGCGCAAACTACACCTTGCGCCGGACAAGGGGAAGCGGATAGATACCGCGCGACGGATACTAACGGGAAACGGGCTAATGTTCGATACGATGACATTTACGAAGGTCCTGGGCAGCTTCTGTGGCGCCCTGCTGATCTTTCTCTTGGGACAGTGGGCGGCCGAGCTGCTTTATCACACCGGCGGTGGTTATGGAGATGACTATCAGCAAGGTTACGTGATCGAAACCGGCGCTGACGAAGGCACCGAAGAAGTGGTTGAAGAAGGCCCCAGTTTTGCCGAACTTTACGCCTCGGCCGATCTGGGCAAAGGCGAACGTGTCTTCAATAAATGCAAAGCCTGCCACAAGCTGGACGAGGGCGTAAATGGCACTGGGCCTTACCTGCATGGCGTGGTTGGCCGAGATGTGGCCGCAGCCGATGGGTTTGGCTACTCGGGTAGCCTTGTTGCCGTGGCAGATGTCTGGACCCCGCAAGAGCTGAGCGCGTTTTTGGAAAAGCCTTCGTCCTACGCGCCCGGAACCACGATGGGCTTTGCTGGTCTTGGCAAAATCGAAGATCGCGTGAACGTGATCGCCTATCTGGACCAAACCGATGGCGACATGACCACGCTTGAGGTTCCCGCCGAGGAAGAGGCCACAGCCGAGCCTGCCGCCGAGGACAGTGCCGCGACCGAGACGGCGCAGGCCGATCCGGTGCCAGCGCAGGCCGAAGAAACCGCTGCCGAGGAAGTGACCGCGGAAGAGCCGGTCACCACCGAGGTCGAAGGCGAGCCTGCCGCAGAGGCCGAAGCCGCTGCCGCAACTGATACAGCTGGCGGATCAGACTTTGCCGCACTGGTTGCCGCCGCTGATCCGGGGGATGGTGAAAAACTGTGGCGCGGCTGCCGGGCCTGTCACAAGCTGGACGACGGTGCAAATGGCGTCGGTCCGCATCTGTACGGTATTGTCGATCGAGACATCGCCAGTGTCGATGGCTTCCGCTACTCCAAATCGCTGGAAGGGTTGGACGGAGCTTGGACTGTGGACGAGCTGAGCGCTTGGCTGGAAGACCCCAAGGCTTACGCGCCGGGCAACAAGATGAGCTATCGCGGCCTGAAAAAAGAAGAAGACCGCGCGGCGCTGATCAAATACATGCAGACCGCCGCGGAATAAGTCCGCGCCGTTTTCCCAATGTCAGGGCCGCCCTTGGTGTATCCATGGGCGGCCTTACATTTTTGTGAGCCCCGAAATGCACGCTTGCCCGTTTCGGTGCTTGAACATGGGCGCGCCCCTCCATTAGCTTGGCATACGCAGAAAATGCACCAAATCCCGCGTCAGGGATAAAGGAGAGCGCGATGATCCGACCACGCAACCGGGCTGCGGCCATGGCCAAACCTGCAGGCCTTTCACGCCGTGCGATTCTGGCGTTGATGGGCTTGGCGATCGGGGCGATCACTGCGCATGCGGCCTTGGCCGACGAAGGGCAGGATCAGGTGATCCGCGCGCATGGCTATTCGTTTTACGGCGATCTGAGCTATCCCGCCGATTATACGCATTTCAACTACGTCAATCCCGACGCGCCCAAGGGGGGCGAAATCTCGATTTATGCGCCGGGCACGTTCGATTCGATGAACCCTTACGCCCGCAAAGGCCGGGCCGGGACTTTGTCTTGGATGGTTTACGAAAGTCTACTGGGCGATATGCCCGCCGGTGGCGGACCAGCGCCCGCAGACGCCTATGGCGAATCTTATGGTCTCTTGGCCGAAAGCCTTGAATACGATCCGGGCAAGACTTGGGTGATTTTCCACATGCGCCCCGAGGCACGGTTTGCCGATGGCACCCCGGTGACAGCGCATGACGTGGTGTTTTCGCATAACCTGTTTTTGGAACAGGGCCTGCCATCTTACGCGCAGGCGGTCAGCCGTCGCGTGACCGGGGCCGAGGCGCTGGACGATCACACCGTCAAGTTCACCTTTGCCGAGGGCATTTCGCGCCGGTCCCTGATTGATCAGGTGGGCAGCACCCCGGTATTCCCGCGCACATGGTATGAAGAGACTGGCGCCCGTCTGGACGAGTCGCGTCTGGAGGCGGCACCGGGATCGGCGCCGTATCAGGTGGCCAGCTATGACGTGAATCGCCGCATCGTCTATGAACGCAACCCCGATTACTGGGGCTGGGATTTGCCGATCAATCAGGGGCGGCACAATTTCGATACTATCCGGGTTGAATATTTTGCCGATGACAGCGCCGCCTTCGAGGCGTTCAAAGCCGGTGAATACACATTCCGCAACGAAACCAATTCCAAGCAATGGGCGACGGGCTATGAATTCCCTGCGGCTGATGCCGGGCATGTCAAGCTTGAGGAACTGCCCGACGGCACGCCGCCCACGCCAAACGGTATCGTGTTTAACCTTGGCCGTGATGTGCTGAAGGACAAACGCGTGCGGCAGGCGATTGCGCTGGCCTATAATTTCGAGTGGACCAACGAATCCCTGCAATATGGGCTATTCAAGCAACGTCATTCCTTTGTTCAGGATACGCCCCTGCAAGCCACGGGCGTTCCACAAGGGGCTGAGCTTGAGTTGCTGCAAAGCCTTGGCGAGGTTGTGCCGCCTGAGATGCTGAGCGAACCGGCGGTGATGGCGCATACCTCAAAACCCGAACGCCTGAACGACCGCCGCAATCTGCGCCGCGCCATGAAGCTGCTGGACGCGGCAGGCTGGATCGTGGGCGAAGATGGCAAGCGCCGCAATGCCGATGGTCAGCTTCTAAGCCTTGATTTTCCTATCCCGTCCTCGGGGTCGGCGACGCTGGGTGCCGTGGTGGACAGTTTCGTCAGCAATCTGCAACTGATGGGCATCGACGCGCGGTTTGAAAAGGTCGATCCGTCGCAATACACGCTGCGCGAACGCGACCGCGATTATGATCTGGTGTTCGACAATTACACCACCTTTCTGGGCGCGGGCACCGGCCTAATGCAGCGCTATGGTTCGACCGAGGCCGAGTTTAGCCTCTTCAATCCTGCCGGGTTGGCCAGCCCGCTGGTTGATGCCATCATCGAAGCGGCGCTGAACGCGGAGACCCGCGAAGCAGAAGACACGGCCCTGACCGCGCTGGACCGCGCCTTGCGTCATGAATTTTTCATGGTGCCGGTGTGGTATAATGACAGCAATTGGGTGGCCTACTGGGACATGTACGAACATCCCGAAACGCTGCCACCCTATGCCTTGGGCGTGCTGGATTTCTGGTGGTTCAATGCCGACAACGCCGAGGCTTTGAAAGCCTCGGGCGCGCTGAGGTAATCCGCCGATGGGCGCCTATATCCTGCGCAGGTTGCTGCTGATCATCCCGACGCTTTTGGGGATCATGGTGATCAATTTTGCCCTTGTGCAATTCGTGCCCGGTGGCCCGGTTGAACAGGTGATCGCCAATATGCAGGGGCAAGGCGACGTGTTCGACAGCTTTGCCGGTTCAGGCAGCGACGCGGGCCAAGACATGACCAGCGGCGGAGGCGGCGGCAATGAGCAATATCTGGGCGCGCGTGGCCTGCCGCCCGAATTGATCGAAGAGTTGGAGCGCCAGTTTGGGTTGGACAAGCCCCCGCTTGAGCGGTTCGTGAACATGTTGTGGAACTACATGCGCTTTGATTTCGGCGAAAGTTATTTCCGCAAGATCGAAGTGACCGAACTGGTGCTGGAAAAGATGCCGGTCAGTATCAGCCTTGGGCTGTGGTCCACGCTGATCGCCTATATCATCTCGATCCCGTTGGGCATCCGCAAGGCGGTGTATGACGGATCGCGCTTTGATACATGGACCAGCGGTGTGATCATCGTGGCCTATGCCATCCCGGCGTTTCTGTTTGCGATCATGCTGTTGGTGCTGTTCGCGGGGGGCAGTTATTTCCAACTGTTCCCGCTGCGCGGTCTGACCTCGGATAATTGGGACCAACTCAGCCTGTTCGGCAAGATCGCCGATTACTTCTGGCACATTGCGTTGCCGGTGCTGGCCTCGACCATTTCCGCCTTTGCGACGCTCACGCTGCTGACCAAGAACAGCTTTCTGGACGAGATCAAGAAGCATTACGTCATGACCGCCCGCGCCAAGGGGCTAAGCGAGCGGCGGGTGCTATACGGGCACATCTTCCGCAACGCCATGCTGATCGTGATCGCGGGGTTTCCGACGGTGTTTATCGGGGTGTTCTTTGGCGGCTCTGTCCTGATCGAAACGATCTTTTCGCTGGATGGCTTGGGGCGTCTGGGCTTTGAGGCGGCGGTGGGCCGTGATTATCCGGTGATGTTTGGCACGCTGTTTTTGTTCGGATTGATCGGCCTGCTGGTCAATATCCTGTCAGACCTGATGTATGTGCTGGTCGATCCGCGGATCGACTTTGAAAAGCGGGAGGGCTAAGGCAAATGGCATTGTCCCCTCTCAACCAGCGCCGCTGGCGCAATTTCAAACGCAACCGGCGTGCGTTCTGGTCATTGATCATCTTTTCGGTGATTTTCGTGATTACCTTGTTTGCCGAATTTGTGGCCAACGACAAACCGATCCTCGTGCAATACCGGGGCGGCTATTACACGCCGATCTTCAATTTTTACCCTGAAACCGAATTTGGGGGCGATTTCCAGACCGAAGCCATTTACCGCGATATCGAGGTGCAATGCCTGATCACCTCGGGCGGGATGGATGCGTGTTTCGACGATCCCGAGGGCGTGATCGAAGATGCCGCGGACGGGATCATCGGCACGCAAGAGATTGCCAAAGGCTGGATGATCTGGCCGCCGATCCCCTACAGCTATGACACCACGGTGGATCGCCCCGGCGCAGCCCCGCTGCCCCCCAACGAGCAGAACTGGCTGGGCACCGACGACACCAAGCGCGACGTGCTGGCGCGGGTGATCTACGGGTTTCGCCTGTCGGTGATGTTCACGCTGATTGTCACGGCATTGTCATCGCTGATCGGGATTTTCGCCGGTGCGGTCCAGGGCTTTTTCGGCGGTTGGCTGGACCTGATCTTTCAGCGGATCATCGAAATCTGGGCCTCGACCCCGCAAATATACGTGATCATCATCCTGTTCGCGATCCTGCCGCGAAGTTTCTGGCTGTTGGTGGCGATCACGGTTCTGTTCGGCTGGATGGCACTGGTGGGGGTGGTCCGTGCCGAATTTCTGCGAGCGCGCAATCTGGAATATGTGCGCGCGGCGCGGGCCTTGGGGGTGGGCAATCTGACGATCATGTTCCGCCATATGCTGCCCAATGCGATGGTGGCCACGCTGACCATGTTGCCCTTTGTAATCACCGGCACGATTTCCCTTTTGGCGGGCTTGGATTTTCTGGGCTTTGGCCTGCCGTCGTCCTCGCCCAGCCTTGGGGAGCTGACGCTTCAGGCCAAGCAGAATTTGCAGGCGCCGTGGCTGGCCTTCACCGCGTTTTTCGCCTTTGCCATCATGCTGTCGCTGTTGGTTTTCATATTCGAGGGCGTGCGCGACGCGTTTGATCCAAGAAAGACGTTTGAATGAGTTTGCTGACGGTCCAAGACCTGACGGTCGGGTTCAAACAGGACGGCCAAATTGTGCAGGCCGTGCATGGTGTGTCGTTCACTGTGGACCGGGGCGAAACCGTGGCGCTGGTGGGGGAAAGCGGCTCGGGCAAATCGGTGACGGCGCTTAGCACCGTGTCATTGCTGGGCGGTTCGGCGCAGGTGGCGGGCAGTGTCACCTATGACGGGCAGGAAATGATTGGCGCGTCCGACAAGCG
>Ga0102929_1001846_pt1 | contig 12584 bp, 8 predicted proteins | sample SalPonR1_B_D2_MG_FD_78510 | JGI IMG/M metagenome (GOLD analysis project Ga0102929, IMG submission 78510) | Salt pond soil microbial communities from South San Francisco under conditions of wetland restoration - Salt Pond MetaG R1_B_D2_MG | ecosystem: Environmental > Aquatic > Marine > Intertidal... | reverse complement strand
CTGCTGCTGGCCGGATGACAACTCTCCAAACAATGAATCGGCAAATCCTGAAATGCCGTAGATTTCGACCACAACCGATAGTGACTCGCAAGGCTGAGATGACCTGAGGTCACGAATGAATTTCAGATTTTCGAGCGCCGTCAACTCTTCATATAATTGGACATAGGGAGCCGCATAGCCCAGAGCCTGCGAGACTGTTTTGTTTGAATATTCAGAATTGTCGACATTCCACAATACCGTGCCTGACGAAGGAAGTGTCAGTCCGGATATGCAGCGCAGGAGCGTGGATTTTCCCGATCCATTGTGACCTGCTATGCCAATAACGCCGCTGCTGAATTGAAAAGAAAGGTCCCTGAAAACTTGCTCAGATGCATATGATTTTGCCAGCGAATTTACTTTGAGTGTAACCATGCTGTAAAGATAATGAAGACTCTGCTAATGCATAATTTTTTAGAATGGAAATATTTTATCCTTACTTATGAAATATCACATATTTGTTTCGTTAGATGAAATTGAACCCATATATTCTAAAAAAATTTGATAGCAGGCATGGAGCAGCTCATACGAAACATCACAACATCCATCACCGACCAGCTTTCCGGAGATACATCTTTTTATACTCCCGATGAGCTAAGAGAGTATGAAATACCCGAATTTCTCATTCAGCGGGTTGAGATCGAAATCTACAGAAACCTGAACGATTCAATTGTCCCGCCGCATTCAGAGTGGGCTGATATGTCTGCCAGAGAAGTAGAGCAGGCGTGGGAGCAGTTTATTGAAGCAATAGTAGCAGAGGTGCGCATGCCGGCTTCATTTGCAACGACCGTCTTCGAGACCGCGATTGCAGATGTTATGGAAATGATTCTGCAGCCCCGCAAAGCGATCCCAGAGATCATATTTGGCCCCCAAAAAAAGTTAACAATGCAAGAGGTCGAAAAACAGATCTCTACTGTTACCGTGAATTCACACCTCGCGCAGGCGGTATATAAATACATGATCCGCAAAGATATTAACGAAATAGAGATCGGAAACGCCCGCCGGATTGTGATGAAGGTTGATGAACGTATCACCGCAAATTACAACTCCCTCAACTGGGCACAATTACTGCAGCCTTTATTTATTCTGGCAGGGCCAAAAGTTGATACCGAGTTGTTCCGGATTTTCTTTCGTGATCGGAACATGGATCGTATTTCAAGACGGTTTGATCTGCTGAACGGTTCATTAAATAAAATTGAATTTATAGAAACACTCAGCTCACCTGATTTGCTCAATGAAGAAGGGTATGAAGATGACCAGGTTTCCCTCTTCGATGTTCAGCAGGAAAATGAACCTGATTCCGGAAGCCGGGATAACTCAGCATCAGGTCCAAAAACAGATGTCAATAAACCCACACCAAAAGATTCGGAACGTTATCAGGATAGCTCTACTGCAGATTCAGCAGAGAAAACTGGCAGCGAGCCAAAACAAAAGGTTGATTCAGACACAGTACCTGCCGAAGGAAACGATTTGGTTGAATCCGATAATACTGGCGAAAGCAATCCCGATCAAGATGATGATAATGAAGAAAATGATGATTCATTACTCAGTTCCTATCAAACCGAAACGTATCAGCCGGAATTTAACGAGGAAGAACCTGATGGCCTTGTGGATAGACAGCGGGATGAAGCGGAAGCTGAAGAAGTAGATATTGATGAGCAGGATGGGGACGAGCCTTTATACAGTCGTTTTGATGAGGGGTTTGATGATCAGTCAGAGGTTGAGGAAGAAACTGATGACCGGTTTGCGGATCGATTTACATCCGAGGAAGAGGAAGATACCGATGAAGAACCTGATTCGACAAATGAGGCCGATGATACTGAAAAATTGGTGGTGGACGCCCCGGAGACGTCAGCGGTTGATAGTGAAGAACAGGTAATTACAGGGTTGGGACCGGATAGAGAATCAGACGACAACAATGATGAAGATAGCCCGATCTGGCAGGCTTTTTTAGGCGATGAGGATCATGTTAAAGATGACGATATACCTGAATATTCAGAATTCGCTGAGTTGGATGAAGAAACCGGTGATGAGGAGGGGGCATCTGCTACCATTAAAGATTCGTATGATGAAGATGAGCCTTTAATTGATCTTACTGTGAAGGATACAGATGTGGACTCTGCAGAACATTTGATCGGCTGGCTGAAGGATGATGAAGACAGGTTTACATCGCACATCTTCAGCGGATCTGAAAAAGCGTACGAAGAGGCACTCATCGACCTCAACCAGCTAGACAACTGGAAGCAGGCCAGCCGGTTTATAGAAAAAGAGATTTTTGCAAGAAATCTGATAGATATGTATGATGAAGAAGCAGTGGATTTCACGGACAGACTACAGATATATTTTGATGAATATAAATCATAAAACAGACATCGAATGAGTAAACAAGACAAAATTGAGCGGCTAAAGAAAATGCGGGAATCTGCCAAGCTTGGCGGAGGTAAAGCACGAATTGAAAAACAGCACGATAAAGGGAAACTTACGGCCCGCGAACGTATTGACATTTTGCTGGACAGTGATTCCTTTCAGGAAATAGACGCATTTGTTCAACACCGAAGCAAAGCCTTTGGATTGGACAAAAAACAGATTCCGGGTGATGGCGTGGTTACCGGGTATGGAAAAATTGAAGGGCGGCCCGTTTATGTATTCAGCCAGGATTTTACCGTATTTGGAGGCTCACTTTCAGAAACGCATGCCGAAAAGATCTGTAAGGTGATGGATCTTGCACTTAAAAATGGTGTACCCATTATCGGCTTGAATGATTCGGGCGGTGCGCGAATCCAGGAAGGTGTGAGCTCACTTGGAGGATACGCAGAGGTGTTTTGGCGTAACTCCATGGCATCAGGTGTGGTGCCGCAGATTTCAGCCGTGATGGGCCCCTGTGCAGGCGGCGCGGTATACAGTCCGGCGCTTACTGATTTTGTTTACATGGTTCGCGATACAAGCTATATGTTTGTGACGGGACCTAACGTCGTGAAAACGGTAACGCATGAGGAGGTAACATCGGAAGATCTAGGCGGTGCTTCTGCTCATGGCACGAAATCAGGAGTGGCACATTTTGCTTCAGATAATGATGCAGCATGTCTCCACGATATTCGCAGCCTGATGAGTTATCTGCCTCAAAACTGTGAGGAAAAAGCTCCCCATCAGCCGTCAGCAAAACCCGATAAAGCAAAAGCGGAAAAACTCGACGAGATAGTCCCCGATAATCCAAACAAACCATACGATATCAAAGACGTCATTGATGGCGTAATGGACAACGGATCATTTTACGAGGTTCATGAACATTATGCTGATAATATTGTGGTTGGGTTTGCCCGTCTTGATGGCCGGTCAGTAGGTATTGTTGCGAATCAGCCTTTGTCTCTTGCAGGCGTTCTCGACATCGATGCATCTGTAAAGGGAGCCCGGTTCGTTCGTTTTTGTGATGCGTTCAACATTCCCCTGGTCGTGTTTGAAGACGTGCCGGGATTTCTGCCGGGAACCGACCAGGAGTGGGGTGGTATCATTAAACACGGTGCAAAGCTTCTCTATGCGTTTTGTGAAGCAACAGTGCCTAAAATGACCGTTATTACCCGAAAGGCTTATGGCGGCGCTTACGACGTAATGAACAGTAAGCATATTCGAGCTGATTACAATGTAGCCTGGCCTTCCGCTGAAATTGCGGTAATGGGAACAAAAGGTGCCGTAGAAATTATTTTCAGGAAAGAGATAGCCAAAGCAGATAATCCTGAGGAAAAACAGAAAGAGCTGGAAGACCAGTACAGTAAGGAGTTCGCACATCCTTACAAAGCAGCTGAAAGAGGATTTATTGATGATGTGATATTCCCTCACGAAACGCGTGAAAAACTAATTGGGGCATTTGAGCTCTGCCAGAACAAGGTAGATTCAGTACCCAAGAAAAAGCATGATAATCTGCCGCTATAACAAAAAAGCCGGCAGCTGACGATCGCCAGCTGCCGGCTAATGTTTAAAACGGGTTATCGAATGGTTATCAGGTTGTTGCTTCGGTATGCGAGCCTGCAATAAAAAATGCAGCACCGGCCAGTGCCAGGTCTTTCAGCAGTGATGACATTGACATTTGCATCGCTTGAGGACTATCTGCACCAATGGCGCCCGGAAGGTGAATTGAAAGCACAAAGATAATGAGCATAATGCCAAGCAGAGTGCCAGCGAGTTTCACTTTTTTACCAATTAAGAAACTTACAGCTGCAGCAATCAGGGCTATTCCGGTAAAATATACCCAGAAAACACCCCCGGGAAGCGGAACCATACCTGCCATGCTGCTTGCACTCATAAAGTGAAGAAGCCCAAATACGGCAAAGGGCAGCGCGTAAAGATAGTTACCAACGGTGCGTAGTGAATTTTCCATAACTTTCTCCCATGTAATTAAGTGTTCAATTGTATTACATGAAAGAAAAATAAACTCAGCTACAAAAGAAAATAAAAAATATCCTTAAATGAATGAGTACCATTTAATTATGCCGGGTATCCGCCGCCGGTTGCGATGTAATTCCGAAGAGAGTCAATTTCGTTTCTCTGGCTTTCAATCACAGCTTTGACTACATCTCCGATAGAAATGACACCAACGAGAGAATCGTTTTGGAGGACAGGGAGGTGCCGGATTTTCTTATTCGTCATTAACTGCATACAGAGATTGATATTATCTGTGGGTTCAACGCAAATTACCTTATCAACCATTATTTGAGATACCTGCGTATCTTTTGATGTGCGGCCTTTTAAAATTATTTTGTTCCTGTAGTCTCGTTCGGAAATGATGCCAACGAGGGTATCATTCTCCATCACAACAAGAGCGCCAATATTCAATTCAGCCATTTTTGATATTGCTTCCAGTACAGATTCGTCCGGGCCGACTGAATATATTTCAGTTCCTTTCTTCTCCAATAAGTCTTTTACTTTCATTTTCCCTCAGGTTTAGATGTGATGTTAAACTCAAACTATAATGAGGATATGTCCTGTGTGGTTACCGGGGAAACCTGTGATTTTGAATAAAATCGGCAGGATCCGAACAAATATCCCTCCTTTTAATAAACAAAAAATGGAGTGACATGCAATCAAAAACAATTAAAACTAATACTATTTGTATCGTATTATGTGCAAATAGTTTTTCATGCTCATTCTCTATGCTCTATAAAGTAGATTTGAAAATAGAGTGCATAAGTTCTTTATAGGCTTCAGTAAGCTCAACGTCACGGCGCTCCATCATTTTTTGCATGGCATCAATAGCTTTTTCAAAGTGATAGGGTACAACGTCCTTTCCGCTTACCCAGCTGAAGGAGGGTACATATTTAGGAGGATATCCATCAGAGAAAAGATTGCAGCACACACCGCAAAGAGTTCCCGTGTTGAGCATGGCGTTGATGCCTGTTTTAGAGTGATCTCCCATGATTGTGCCAATAAACTGCTGTCCTGTATCTACCTCCTCGCCGGATTCCCAGTTTCTGAATCGAACGGTGCTGTAATTGTTTTTCAGGTTTGATGTGTTTGTGTCGGCTCCGAGATTACACCACTGACCAAACACCGAGTTTCCGGCGTATCCGTCGTGAGCCTTGTTACTGTAGGAGTGAAAAACGACGTTCGATACTTCGCCGCCAACCTTACAAACCGGACCTATAGTTGTGTCTTTGTAAATTTTCGCACCCATTTTCACAACAGAATTATCACAAATTGCAGCTGTTCCCCGGACTACTGCATTAGCCATTACGCGCGCACCTTTTCCAATATAGATCGGACCATCCTCGGCATAGAGAACAGCACCGGGTTCTATTATAGCCTCTTCATGAATATAAATCGGGTGATTATCGACTAAAACAGAGTGTTTATAGCTTGATGTATCTACCTTTTCTTTGTGTTTGATGCGGTCCAGGTCTTGGCTGATTTCTTCACCGTTAAACTGAAAAATCTGCCAGATATCATCCAGTATCTTAAAGGATTTCGTGTAAATCGATTCATTCAAATCTGATGCATTCATTCCATTCGTAAGCCATCCGTTATGAATATCGGCCGAAAGATGGGCCGCGATCATAATGTTGCCATCTGTCAATACAGAATTGACAGATAGTTTTTTAATTCGGCTAACGAGATTCTTGTCAGGAAACACTCTTGGATTTATCCAGTAGCAACTATCGTCCGTTTCAAGAAGTGGTGGTTCGGCAAAAAGTTCTTTTAGATTATCGCGCTGTATACCGCATGCTTCATTTCGGCTGCCCACTGCCGATAACCATTTTTCGGCAAGTGTTAAAATTCCCACCCGAAGGTCGTATATTGGGCGGGTTAATGTAAGAGGAAAGAAGTTTTTAAGAGAACTATCCTCGAAAAAAGCGATGATTTGAGCCATATCTATAGAAAGAAATAATTTTATATCGGTTTACAGATCTCTAAATTAGTTAAAAATCATCGAAGACAATAAAACGATCAAAGAAAAGGTAGTGTATGTGTGGAATAGTAGGTTATGTTGGCGACAAAAATGCCGGAGATATTCTTGTTAAGGGCTTAAAACGTCTTGAATACAGAGGGTACGATTCAGCAGGTGTTGCCCTTATGAATGGGGAGATGCAGGTTCACAAAGGAAAAGGAAAAGTTGTGAATCTTGAGAATATGCTCAAAAAGAACAATGCGATTGGGAATATAGGCATTGGACATACCCGTTGGGCCACTCACGGAGAGCCAAACGATGTGAATTCACACCCGCACCTTAGTGAGTCGGGGAATATCGCTGTTGTACATAACGGGATCATTGAAAATTACACATCGCTGAGGAAGAAACTGATCGAACGCGGTCGCACATTCAAAAGTGAAACAGACACAGAAATAGTAGCGCAGCTTCTGGAAGAGATTTATACGACGTCTGATGTAGATTTTGAGCATGCGATCCAGCTTGCATTAAAGCAAATAGTGGGCACATATGGTCTCGCTATTGCCAATATGAACGAGCCCGAAAAGCTTTATGTAGCCCGAAAGGGTTCGCCCCTTCTGCTTGGCATAGGAGACGGAGAGATGTTTATTGCATCAGATGCATCTCCAATTGTGGAGTATACAAACAAGGTTATTTTCCTTGATGACGGCGAGATGGCCATCGTGACAAAAGATGACTACGAGGTTAAAACAATCGACGATGTGCATCTCACAAAAGATATACACGAGCTGGCGATGGGCCTCGAGGAAATTGAAAAGGCGGGATACCCTCACTTTATGCTTAAAGAGATTTTTGAGCAGCCAAGATCTATTGCTGACTGTATGAGAGGACGCATCAACCCTGATGAGGGAACTATACAGCTTGGTGGGTTAGTCGACGTTATGGATGACCTTGTCAATGCTAAACGAATTGTGATAGCTGCCTGCGGTACCAGCTGGCACTCCGGCCTGGTAGGTGAGTACCTGTTCGAATACCTGGCCAAGACACCGGTTGAGGTAGAGTATGCTTCTGAATTCCGTTACAGGGATCCGCTCATCGGAAAGGGAGATGTGCTGTTGGTTATTTCCCAGAGCGGGGAAACCGCAGATACACTAGCGGCTCTTCGGGAAGCAAAAGAGAAGGGCGCAAAAGTACTGGGGATTTGTAACGTAGTTGGGTCCACAATCTCTCGTGAAACAGATGCAGGTGTATTTACTCATGCAGGTCCGGAAATAGGCGTCGCATCAACCAAAGCTTTTACTGCACAGGTTGTTGTGCTTACTATGATGGCTATCCGTGTAGGCCGGGATAAAGGCGTTATTTCAGAAGAACGGGCAAAGGAACTGATTCGTGAACTTGACAAAATCCCCGCAAAAGTTGAAGACATACTGAACGATAGCAACGATATGATTCAGGAGATGGCCAAGCTGTTTACATATGCGCCAAACTTCTTGTATCTGGGCAGGACTTATAATTTCCCTGTTGCTCTCGAAGGCGCACTTAAGCTCAAGGAGATATCTTACATCCACGCAGAAGGCTATCCTGCGGCTGAGATGAAGCACGGGCCTATCGCACTTATTGACGAGATGATGCCTGTTGTCGTGATTGCAGCTACAGATCATACCAATGACAAGATGGTGTCGAATATTGAGGAGGTAAAGGCGAGAAAAGGACGCATTATTTCTATTATGAATGATGAAAATGGTGATGTAAAAGAGTTGTCTGAATTTTCAATTCAGATTCCATCGACAGAGGATTGCTTCTCACCACTTCTGACAGTTATTCCGCTTCAGCTACTCTCGTACTACATTGCAGTTAACCGTAAATGTAATGTCGATCAGCCGCGAAATCTCGCAAAAAGCGTCACGGTAGAGTAAATATTCCCATTGCCTGCATTTTTTCGGGTAACCGATATTTCAGGCCGGTGTAGAGAACTCACTTTTTCCCTATCTTGTTGTAAAGACAGATATGGAAAAAGTTGTCAAAAATATGGTATGTCCGCGTTGCGTGGAATCAGTAACCAAGGCCGCAAATGATCTTCGGCTGCCGGTGCGGGACGTGGAGATCGGCAAAATCAGATTTACAAGAAAACTCAGGTCTTCTGAACTTGAAAATCTGGCATCAAAACTTGAAGAGAATGGATTCGAACTCGCTGAAAATAGAAATCAGGAGATCGTTTCCAGTGTTCAGGCAGCTCTCATTGATTATTTGTCATATATCGAGACCGGTGACGGGTCTTCAAACATATCCTCATTTCTTACCCGGAAACTTCCCTACAACTATTCGTATCTCAGTCAGGTATTCTCACGAGAAAAAGGAACCACAATTGAAAAATTCTTTATCAAGCTTAAAATTGAGAGAGTTAAAGAGCTGCTTGAGTTTAAAAAGTACACGCTGAGTGAAATCGCTTGGAAGCTGAACTACAGTAGCGTTCAATATCTGTCAAATCAGTTCAAATCAGTGACCGGCATAACGGTGACGGAATACCTGGGTCAGCCCGACAGAGAGAGAATCCCCCTGGATCAGCTCTGATATAAAAATTTTACACATCTGGGCAAATCGATTGTAACAACTTGGGCTTGAGCTGTGAGTATCTTGTATGATCAGAAGGCTTTGCTTTATCGCCCGTCTGCACGCTGTGTGTGCGGGCCGACAGGCAAGGGACAGCCATCGGCCGGCCCCAAAGGGATTCCTTCGGAATAAAAACAATCGACTGATGGGTATTTCAAAGCTTTCGATCAGTTTATTCAAGAATTCAAATAATCTAAACTAAACCCGGTTTTAATTCTATAAGGAAATTAAATGAAGAAAACATTTCAGGTTGAGGGCATGATGTGTGCAGGCTGCTCGAGCAGTGTGGAGAAGGCTATAAAAAGGGTAGAGGGCGTCAATGATGCAGCTGTCAACTTAGCAGCCGAAAACGCGACTATAACGTACAATGAAGAAAAAACTGACCCTGCCAAACTGGCGTCGGCAGTGGAGGATGCCGGATACACGCTGCACGTGCCAGAAAAGGAGTCCCAGACTGTCCTGGAAATATCCGGGATGCACTGTGCTGGTTGCGTCAACAGTGTGGAGAAGGCGTTATCGGACGTTGATGAGGTGCAGTCGGTAAACGTTAGCCTGCCTGTAGAAAAAGCATTTGTTACCTGGAATTCAGAGAAAGGCTCAGTCAGGGATTTGATTAAAGCTGTGGAGTCAGCCGGATACAGCGCGGAAGAGCAGGTTTCAGAGAAAAAAAACAGGCTACAGGAGAAACGTGAGCGTGAAGAGAAAACATTCAGAAACGCTCGAAAAAAAATGATCCTGAGCTGGGCCATCACTATACCGCTAATGGTTTGGATGTTTGTGGATATGGTTCTTGGCTATTCATTTACGAGCCATACAGTGATGGAAGCCGTAATGACACTCGGTGCAGCAATTGTAATTTTTTATCCGGGGATGGAAACTCTGTCAGGTGCATGGAAATCAGCTAAGAATTTGTCTCCAAATATGGATGTACTTATAGCACTGGGAACAGGTGCCTCTCTCTTAACTGGATTGATGTCGTTGGCGTATCATTTCGGTTTGACTGATGTTATTGTCTACAGTTTCTCAGGTATTGCCGCAATGATTATGGCATTTCACCTGACGGGCCGTTACATAGAAACCAAGGCACGGGGACGTGCTTCCGACGCAATTACAAAACTGCTTACTCTCGAGGCTGATTTTGCAAACGTTATTCGAAATGGTCGTGAGGTGAAAGTTGAGGTGTCCGAACTCAAAGAAGGTGACACTGTAATTATACGTCCGGGAGAAAAAATACCGGCAGACGGTGATGTAATTGACGGATCTTGTTCGGTGAATGAAGCTATGGTGACGGGAGAGCCGTTGCCGGCTGTGAAAAGAGAAGGGGATGAAGTCATCGGCGGAACCATCAACAAAGAAGGGTCGGTGCGTGTACAGGTAAAAAGAGTTGGTGAAGACTCGTTTCTGAATCAGGTCGTGCGTTTGGTAGAAGAGGCCCAGGGTTCAAAAATTCCGGTCCAAAATGTCGCTGACAAGGTGACGGCTGTTTTTGTACCCGTCATTTTATGCATTGCGGTTCTTACATTTGCCGTATGGTGGGCTTTCCCGTCATTCTTTGAGCCGGTACTTTTGTACGGAGATCAGTTTTTGCCCTGGGTCATAACTGACCTTCCTGTCGTGAGTCAGGCGTTCTATGCATCGCTTGCTGTGTTGGTGATTGCCTGTCCCTGTGCGCTTGGGCTGGCTACGCCAACTGCCTTGATGGTAGGTACCGGCCTTGGTGCTGAAAATGGAATCCTCATCAGGAAAGGAGAGGCCATACAGCGGCTTCAGGATGTGACCACATTTGTGTTTGATAAAACCGGTACCCTCACGAAAGGCGAGCCGGAGGTAACCGATGTCAGATCATTAAGTGATCAACACAGCAACTATTTAAATATGCTTGCTGCAGTTGAGTCGCGTTCGGAACACCCACTTGGAAAAGCTATTGTTGAATACGCAGGTGATGAGAATGCCCCCCTCGAGGTGAGTGACTTTCAATCGCATACCGGTATGGGTGTACAGGGGAAAGTAAATGAACACGAAATAGCAGCCGGAAACGCCTCTATGCTGGACATGCTGAGTATTAAGATTACAGCCGACGCACAACAACTTGCCTATGAGCTGATGAATGAGGGTAAGACAGTCATTTATGTTGTTGTGGATAACATGTTGATATCTCTGATTGGGCTTCGTGACACATTGAAGGAGGACTCAGGATCAACTATAGAGTTAATGAAGCAGATGGGCTATACATGTGTGATGGTAACGGGTGATCAGCAGAAGGCCGCAGAGGCAATTGCCGGAGAGATTGGCATAGAAACTGTAAGGGCACAAATGAAGCCCGACGAAAAAGTGTCTGTCATAAAGGAGATACAGCAGCAGGGCGAGATTGTTGCGATGGTTGGGGATGGAATAAATGATGCGCCGGCACTGTCGCAGGCTGACGTGGGAATTGCTCTTGGCTCAGGCACTGATATTGCTATTGAGGCTGGTTCTATCATACTGATTAAAGGTGATTTAGAAGCTGTTCTGAAGGCGATAAAATTGAGTACTCTTACCATGAAGAAAATTCGCCAAAACCTATTTTGGGCGTTCTTTTACAATGTGCTTATGATACCTGCGTCTGTGATTGGCTGGATGCATCCGGTACTTGCAGAAATTGCTATGGCTATGAGCTCACTCAATGTTGTGGGGAATTCAAAACGCCTGGAAAAAAAGAAACTCGACAGAAATTAGTATTAAGATATTTTAATAAATAGTGTAACAAAACGAGCGTTCGCCACTCTTGTTAATAGAAGGCAGAATTTTGCCATCACTAACGTTCAACATGATGAATTTAATTTTGTGGATAACTTGATCTTAGTCAGATCTTTTTATACATATAGACCGTTAAATTTATCTAACCAAATTTAGTTGCTCTACACAAAATGAAAAACTGGAAATCCCTGCTATTTAAAATTGCTCTCCTTATCGTGATCGCAATCGTGGTCACAACCGGATAATAAAATATATCCGGGGGTTTTACTGCAAATGTATCTCACAAAGTGAGTATCATCTGAAGATGCGGAATATCATCGACACTATAGATTCCTGATACCGTTATAAATCCTGTTTCTTTGTAAAAATCTTCTAGATGGGCTTGTGCCTCAATTCTGATGCTGCGTGCTTCAGAGGATCGAACTGTATCTATTCCCTTCTGCACGATCTTTCTGCCAAGGCCTTGTCCCCGATAATCTTTTTTGACAGCAATTCGGCCCAGTGAATACTCCTCAAACTTGATATCGGGCGGAACAATTCTGAGGTATCCTGCAAGAATGTTACCGGCATCCAGCAGCAGAACGTGTCTTGACTTAGCATCGAGGCCATCCATGTCATCATAGATACAGTTCTGCTCGATGATGAAGATATCCTGACGAAGTTTAAGTACATCGTAAAGGTTGCGGGGAGTGAATTCATCAAACGAGTTGTACAGGGTCCATGTCATAGCTGATAACTTTTTGAGTTGAGATTCGTACATGTGCGAAACTGAAACATAATTACAACTCGATGATAAAAACTTTAATCCTAAACAGCATTGTAATAT
>Ga0102929_1001842_pt1 | contig 12599 bp, 14 predicted proteins | sample SalPonR1_B_D2_MG_FD_78510 | JGI IMG/M metagenome (GOLD analysis project Ga0102929, IMG submission 78510) | Salt pond soil microbial communities from South San Francisco under conditions of wetland restoration - Salt Pond MetaG R1_B_D2_MG | ecosystem: Environmental > Aquatic > Marine > Intertidal... | reverse complement strand
GGGCGTGTTGTCGAGCAGATCGGCGTAATCGCTTTCGATCTCGCGCCTGTGGGTCGGCTCCATGACCAGCACGACGTGCGCCCACTCGATCAGTTCCCGCGATACCGGGGTGCCGGCCAGCGGCCCCAGTCCGGCGCTTCTTGCCTTCACGCCGGCATATTTGGAAAAGACCGCCTCCGCGGTGGGGCTTCGAAGCCGGTTCTCGCTGCACACGAATAAAAGGTTCATTGGCCGTCTCCTTCGGTTTTCCATTCGGTCGTGATGTTTTTCGCTACGCCAGAAACTGCAGGCTACATCGGTTTTCGCCGATTATCGATGCCTTCGATCGCGTTGAGTTGTGTGCGGCCCCTGAACCCATGCTATTGTTAATCATAGGGAAACATCTTGAACCACTGCCAGGCCAAGGAGGATTCATGGCTACCAGCACTGACAAGGAACTCCAGGAACTCAGAGACGAACTGGCCACCATTCGCAACGACATGTCGGAAATCGGCAAGACCGTTTCGCAACTGGCTCGAAGCGCGACCGAGGAAGGCAAGGACCGGATACGCGCCGCCGCCGAGCAGTCGCGTGAGCAGGCCCGCCAGACTTGGGGCGCCTTCGAAAAGGAAGTCGAGGAGCGACCGATGACGAGCATCGCGGCCGCGCTGGGCATCGGTTTCATTCTCGGAAGGCTGCTCGACCGCTAGCGGCAAGTAAATGGTATCCCATTCCCGAATTCGGGCCGGCGGCGAGTCATGCTGAAACGCATCAAGAAAAATATCGAGACCGGCGCGCTGGTCGTGGCGTTGGTCGTGCCTTTATGGCTATGCGTGTTCGCTTTCCTGGGAATCGCCTGCTACTTCGCATTGCGCGAGACGCTCTCGCCGGCACTTGCCGCACTGGTCACGGCGGCCGCGGCCATCGTGCTGATTGCATTCGTGCTGGTATTCGCGCGGATCTTCGGCGGTACGCGCAGGCGGCCCGAACCCCGAAGCGTCGAGCTTGGTGACGATCTGGAGGAATTCCTGCGCGAGCACGCCGACCCGGTGCTCAGTCGCTGGGTGCGATCGAATCCCGACAAAGCCGCGCTGACCACGCTCGCGCTGGGTATCGCGGCCGGCTACAGCGATCAGTTCCGCCGGGTGCTGTTCGATCTCTACGCCCGATACTCCGAATCCGAGACCGTTCGACGCTCTCGTCGGCCTGATACGCGGCGCTGACCTGGGCGAGCGGCGGGGCAGGCAGGGTAAACTCAATTCTCGTTATCGCCCCCCCAGGAATTCGCAATGCGTCTTGCCTTGCTGCTCTTTGTCTTGCTTCCCGTGATGGCCCTGGCCGATTCGCGCGGACCGGCACTCATGACCTTTACCGTCAATTCCGTCGCCGACAGGCCCGATCTGGCGCTCGACGGCATCTGCGACGCGGGCGGCGCTCGCGGCGGGATTGCCGAATGCACGCTGCGCGCCGCGATCCAGGAAGCCAACTTCAATCCGGGCAGCGATACCATCGAGTTCGATATTCCCGGCTGCCCCGGCGGCATATGCGTCATCGATATCGCCACGGCCGGCGACAACTTCCTGCCCGATATTCAGTCGCCGGTGGTTATCGACGGCTCCACCCAGCCGGGTAACGCCGAGGTGTGCGAACTGGATATCCCACAGCGCCCGCCTTACCGCGTAGTGCTCGATGGCGACGGCCAGGACATCGGCTTGCGGCTGGAGTCGGGTTCCGACGGATCGGTGATTCGGGGCCTGAACTTCAGGAATTTCAACAACGCCGTTCAGATTACGCGCAGCAATCAGAATCGCATCGAGTGCAACTTCATCGGCACCGATGAGAGCGGCATGAGTGCGGCGCCGGAAAACGCCGGCAACGGCGTGTTCTTCCAGTGCGAGGGAACCGGCAACATCGTCGGCGGCACCGGCGTCGGCGACGGCAACCTGATCTCCGGCCACGCGGTCGACGGCGTGCAGTTCTTCGCCGCCGCCGAATGCGGTCCGACCGCGGGCAACATCCCCTCGGGCAATAGCGTGCTGGGCAACTTCATCGGCACCGCTCGCGACGGCGTCACGCCGCTTGGCAACGACTTTGCCGGCGTTTCGTTCTTCGGCGGGCCGGGCGCCGACGGCAATTTCGTCGGTGTGCTGCCCGACGGCGCCACGGTCCGTGGCAACGTGATCGGCGCGAATGCAACCTCCGGCATCCTCATCGATGGCGACGCTTCCGCTTTTGACGGCACTGACGGCACCGCGGTCATGGGCAACTTCCTGGGTACCGACAGGAGCGGCACGGTGGACCTGGGCAATTTCTTCGGCGGCGTGGATATCCTGATCGGCGACGACAACCTGATTGGTGGCGGCAGCCCCGGCATGGCGAACGTCATCGCGTTCAACGGCGAGGGTGTCTACATCGAACAGGATGCCGGTACCGGCAACCGGATTCAGCAAAACCGGATTTACGACAACACCGGCCTGGGCATCGAGTTGATTGACGCCACTGGCGAACTCGGCGCGACGCCCAACGACGCAGGCGACACCGACACCGGCGCGAACCAGCTCCAGAACTGGCCGGAAATCTTCAGCGTCGAAGAGGACGGCGGGTTGCTGTCGATCAGCTATGCCGTGGATGCCGCGACGCTGCCGATCCAGGTGGAATTCTTTATCGCCGACGACGACGGCACCGAGGGCGCGCGTTTCGTCGGCGCGCACGAATACACCGCGGCCGGCGCGGCTCAGGCCTTCGTCACCGCCGAGCCGGTCGAGATCGGCGATCGGATCCTGGCAACGGCCACCGACGCGAACGGCAACACCTCGGAGTTTTCGCCTTCTGTGCTCGCGCTGTTCCTCGATCGGCTGTTCCGCGACGGTTTCGAGTAGCCCGGCCGTTTCCGATTGAATCTCCTGCCGCGCCGTCGGATAATCCCCCATGAACTCTACCGGAGAACCCCAATGCAAAAGATTCTGATGGTTGTCATCGCGCTGTTTCTTGCCGCCTGCCAGCAGGCCGACGTTCCCGAGCCCGCCGCACCGACGCCGCAGGCGGTGGAAGAGGCGCAATCGGAGCCGCAGGTCGACCCGAACGAGACCGATGCAGAGCGGTTGAGCCGGATTCTCGAAGCCCAGCCGGCTGCGGTCCAGGCGCGCTACGACCAGCGGCACCCGCGCGAGACGCTGGAATTCTTCGGCATCGAGCCGGGCATGACGGTGGTCGAAGCACTGCCGGGCGGCGGATGGTATAGCCGCATCCTGCTGCCATACCTGGGTTCCGAGGGCCGCCTGATCGGCGCGAACTACGCGCTGGAGATGTGGCCGCTGTTTCCGTTCGGCACAGAGGCCTTCATGGTCGAAATGCGCAGATGGCCGGAACAGTTCCAGGCGCAGGCAGACCAGTGGTGCGCCGATGACTGTGCATCGACCGATACATTCTGGCTCGGCTCGATGTCCGAGCGGATGGTCGGAACGGCCGACGTGGTGACGTTCATCCGCGCGCTGCACAACCTGGCGCGGTTCAACGAGGAGCACGGGTATCTCGACGCTGCGCTGGCCGACGCCTTCAGTGTGCTCAAGTCCGGCGGCACCTTCGGTGTGGTCCAGCACTGGGCGCGCGAGGACATGCCCGACGAATGGGCTGACGGCAGCAACGGTTACCTCAAGAAGGAATTCGTCATCGCGCAGGCCGAAGCCGCCGGATTCGAGTTCGTGGCCGAAAGCGACGTCAATACCAATCCCAACGACCAGCCGACTGCCGATGAAGCGGTCTGGCGGCTGCCACCTTCGCTGCGTCTGCCCGAAGACGTGGAGAACCCCGATGCATTGCGCGCCGAATATGAAGCCATCGGCGAATCGCACCGCATGACGCTCAAGTTTCGCAAACCCTGATACTGGCCGAAAGCGGCGGTGCGTGCCCGATCACGCACCGCCCGGCCATTCCTTAATCTCCACCGGCATCCCGGCTTCGGACGTTGCGCGTACTGACGCTGCCGCTGCCGTCGTCGACCAGCTCGAAATCGTCAGCACCGTCGACGTCAATGCTGCCGCTGCCGTCGCTGACGGTCACTTTTCCACCTGCGTTCGTCACGGAAATGCTGCCCGAACCGTCGTCGATGGAGACATCGCCGGCAATTTCAGTGACCACGATGCTGCCTGATCCGTCGTCGATCACGATGTCACCGGCGATATCGGCTACGCGAATGCTGCCCGAGCCGTCCTCGATATCGAGGTTGCCGATCAAAGACTCGACACGCAAGCTGCCGGAACCGTCGACGATCTTGACTTCCAGGCTCCTGGGGACCGTGATTGACAGGTCGATCCGGTCGCTGCCGCCGCCGAAAGAGGTTGCGGCGTCGGCCACGAGTCGCGCCCGGTTGTCGTCCTGCAATTCCAGCGTCAAGGTGTAGTCATCGTTTGCCGCGGTCTGATAGATCTCGGCCAGGACCCGAATGGCGTCCGCAGTGTCGTCGCCCTTCAGCGTCAGTGAGCCGGCGCCCGCGTCGATCTCGAACATGCCGCCGTCGGCGATCGGGGTTTCGAGCTCGCGTGTTTCCTGCAGCGTGGGCGATGCAAACGAACAGGCGGTGCAGATGATTGCCACCGACAACGTGGCTGCCAGCTTTATGAGGATGCGCATTCGGGCTCTCCCGGTTGATGAACTTGGTTGCGCCGGTCTTGCGGCGACATTCCCCTTATCCTACGCCGGACGCATGCATTGTCAAACGGTGCTCGCGGGATTGGCGCCCATCATGACGCCACGGCCTTATCAGCCGGGTTCGAAATATGCCCGGGCAAGGCGTGCAAGGCCGGTCGCGCGTTACACTCACCGCATACGATCGTCGAATCGGCCACAATGAAGAAAACTACCGGAAAATCGGCGTCCAGGCCCTGGTGGACGAGCCGCGAGCTGAGGCGGGGCAGCCGGCTGGTGCTTGAGCTGGGTCCGATGAAGATCGAACTCGGCCACGGCGACGGCGAATGGCTGCTCTGGTCGGCAAGCGACGTGGAGGACGATCGTCCGGCTCGCAGCCGAATGGCCGTGCGCAGGGGCCTGCCCGAGGAAGTGCACGAGCGCTTCGTGCACGATGGACCCGACCGGCAGGTGACGCTGGCACCGGTCCTCGGCGATCGTCCGGTGGTCGCCAGGCCGCGCCAGCCGGTATACCTGCTGAGCAAGCAGGAGGTCACGTTCTATCTTTCCACGCCGATCTGGCTGAAGATTCTGGTGGGTTCGTCGCAGCTGATGCTCAGGGAGCTGGCCTCGATCAGGCTCTCCGATACCTGGTTCGGGCCTTCCACCCGGGTCGGCGAGCTGTGCTACGCCAACCGCACGCACGCGCGCCGCAACCTGGCGGAAGTGCCGTTGAGACCCCACCGCGCGATCACGCCGCTGAGAATCCGCAATAACGCGCAGGAGGCCTTGCCGCTGGAAAAGATCAGTCTGCCGGTGCCCATGCTGCCGCTGTTCGGCGCCGAGGACGGCAGCCTCTGGACCCAGCGTGCAACGCTGGTCCGCGACGAGGTCTCCGATCTTGCTTCGGTAAGGATCGAGGCCTCGAAAGACCACCTTGACCCCTACGGGCGGCCGCTTACCCGAATCGCCGCGCCGCGCCATGAGAACCCCATGGCAGTGGTTCGCGCGTTCAGCACGTTCTTCCAGGGGTTCTGACGATGCTCGAGCAATTGCAGACGCTGATTTCGCTCGAAGGCGCGGTACGCTGGGGTCGCGCGCTGTTCCTGGTGGTGTTGGGTCTGATGCTGGCTCTCATGACGAGCCGCCTGCTTCAGCGCGTCATGCGTCGACGCATGACCGCCCACGTGGCGCAGATCGTGAGACGGCTCGTCTTTTACTCGGTGCTCGGTGTATTCATTGCCGCAGCCATGAGCGAACTCGGCTTCAGCCTGACGGTGATCATGGGCGCGGCCGGCATTCTTACCGTGGCGATCGGGTTCGCGTCCCAGACCACCGCGTCCAACCTGATCAGCGGTCTGTTCCTGATCGGCGAGCACAGCTTCGAGGTCGGAGACCTGATCCGGGTCGGCGACCTGACCGGCGAGGTGCTCTCGATTGACGCGCTTTCGGTCAAGCTCAAGACCTTCGACAACCTGTTCGTTCGAATTCCCAACGAGACGTTGATCAAGAGTCAGGTCACCACGCTGACGCGCTATCCCATTCGACGCATCGATCTTGCGCTGGGTGTGGCCTACAAGGAAGACATCGAGCACGTTCGCGAGATTCTGGCCAGGGTGGCCGACGCCAATCCGCTGTGCCTGGACGAGCCAGCGCCGCAGTTCATCTTTACCGGGTTCGGCGATTCCTCGCTGAACATCCAGTTCTCGGTGTGGGTGGTGCGTGAAAACTTCCTCGAACTTCGGAATGCGATCAGCGCCGAGATCAAGAAAGCCTTCGACGAGTCCGGCATCGAGATCCCGTTTCCGCACCGCACGTTGTATGCCGGCGAGGCGACGCGGCCGTTTCCGGTCATGCTGGTCGAAGACGCGCCGGGCCGCGACCAATCGGGTCCGGATTCGAACAGCCAGGACGGTTGCTGATCGGCGGGATATGCCGGCCTACTCGATTCGCTCCATCCGGTCGGACGCGCCCAGCGACACCACACGCCCGTCGACGGTCCTGAATTCGCGCTCGCCCAGGTTCTTCCGCCGCACCTGGTAAACGGTGCGCTCGCCGGAGCGCGTATCGACGACCTCCACGCGGACGATCGAATTGGCTTCCTGGTAGCGCATCCACGAAACCCCTGCGGTGGCCAGGATCATGATCGCGGCAAGCGAGTAACCGACGACCATTGACGTCGTTCGGCTCGACGATTCGGGCGTTGCGGAAGGCTTGCCGGCGGCGGCGCGCGGGTCGCTGCGGGCGCGCTTCATGCGTGCGATCACGACGACGATCGCCGCAACCGCAAGTGTGATTAGCAGTTGTTTGATCATGGCCGGCACAGAATAGCAACATGGCGCAGTCGAGGGAGGGCCGGCCGGCGAATCCGTAACCGGATTGGCGCCGATGCCGGAACGGCGGTCGGGAGTCGAGGCCCGGTTCCTGTTAGGGTATTCATGAACTCACGGGCAAAGGAGAAAACAATGTCGAGCAACGTGCTCAAGGGTGAGAACATCGAATCGGGTCCGCTGGGCGATCTTCAGCTGGCCCAGGGCGACAGCGTAGGACTGCGCATCTGGCGGGACTACACCACCGACGAGAAGGCCGAACGTACCCGGCCCTACGAGATCGTGGGCTATGTCGTAAAAGGCGAGGTCACGGTGGTCATCGATGGCCACCCTTCCGAACTGGTCGAGGGCGATTCCTTCGTGATTCCCTCGAATACCTCGCACAGCTTCCGGATTCCGATCCGCGCCACGATCATCGAGGCGACCTCACCACCCGCTTCGCAAGCGCTCGCCTGATGGCGGCTGCCCGCCCTTCCGCCTTGCACATGGCGGAGGGCGGTTGCCCTGGAAATCCGAACGCTCCGCTCCTGGACGCTGGGGCTCGGGCATCGACTTCAGACGTTTTTCGTTGGTAAACCGGGCGGGCATTGACATTGTTTTCGTGCACCGCTGTTACCGTTCCAGCGTTCTCATCGCACCATATCTAGATTGCGCAACCGGAAACACACTCGCGAGCCTGTCGGCCTAAAGTTTTTTCGCCGGGTCGTCGGAATGGCCGGCTGCACCATTGCCGCATTCTTTTTCGCGTGGTTGTTACTGGGAGCGGTACCCGGCATCCCCGGCATGATCGACGTCTTCGGAATGACCGGCATGCGAACGCCGGCCTCGATCACCATCGCCGGACTGCTGCTGGCCGCCATCGGTTTTTTCGAACCCTAGCGAAGCGCGCAGCGGGAGTATTTCTTCCTGCAGATGGTTTCCAGAGCAAGCGCGCAAACGCGGTGCATCCAAGGAGGATTTGCAATGTTCAAACTGTCGGATCTGTTCATTCTGCTGGCCGTGGCGGTTTCATTCGGCGTGTCCGGCTTCTTCTGGTTCAACGGCTTTTACCAGCACGCACTGTTTACCGCGATCTGGGTGCCGTCTATCCTGGCGTTCGGGATCTATTTCAAGTTGGCCAGCCTGGCGGCACGGGAGGAAGACGATGAGTGAATCGATGTTTTTCGCGATCGCGATATTCGTTTTCGTTCTTCTGGTCATCGGTCTTGTCTTGACCGTCATCGAATTTCGGACCGGCTCGCCGCGCCGCCAGCAAAGGCGTGCCGAACGCCTTCAGGAAAAGCGTGCCCTGCGGGACGGGGGGATTTCATCCGATAATTGATGGCTGCAAGGGCTCGGACGCCCTTGCAAAGTTATTCAGAGGTTCCTAGTGTACCCCGTCGTTAATCCTGTAACATTCGGAGTGTGACTGAGTCGACAGTGCAAGGCGCGACCCGCAAGGAATGGCAAGCCCTTTACAAGGGTCGGAACGCCGCAATGTCGACTCAGACGCACGCCCGAAGGGCGAGCCCGAATGAAAGAACAATCGCGCTCATCTGCGGCGTCAGGCCTCCTGGAAAGGCAACAAGCATTCCCGGCGAGCCCTGCCTTGCAGCTAAGCGCTTTCCGACTCGCTGAAATTTACAGGATTGGCGACGGGGTACACTAATCAGTCTCGATGCGAAAAGGGCCCTCGGCATCGATCTGGATCACCGTACCTGCGCTCATGGGTCCGGTTTTCGACTGTCCACCGCCGGGCCAGTCGATGGTGATGCTTTCAACTGAATCGTGAGAGCCAAGGCCAAAGAAGGCCTCGGCAGGTTCCTGACCGAAGAAACTGGTGCCTGCAGTGATCCAGCGCGTCATCGATGATGAGGCAGTCTTTACCGTCACCTTCGCGCCGATCGCCCAATGGTTCGGGCCTTTCATTCTCGGCTTGATCACCATGTAGGCTGGTGAGCCGTTGGTTCGATTTCTGTACCAGGCGATAGCGCCCGGATCGTTTCGGTTGCGATCACCCAACGGGAGACTCTGCACCAGATCCAGTCGTCCATCTCTATCGATATCGGCTGCTAGAAGCGTACTGCCCCAGTACGTATCCTTGAGCCCCGCAGCTTCGGCCATATCCAGGAATAGCTCGCCCCCGCCGTCTTGCCGGATAAACAGTCGGATCGGGTTTTCCCATCCGGGCATGCGCCATCCGTTGGTGGCGGCGATATCCAGTTTGCCGTCATTGGCGACGTCGAGAAACGTTACGCCCCAGCCCCACGCGCCGTTCTCGGTGCCGGTGGGTCTCGAGATCTCGGTAAACCATGGATCGCCGTCGATTGATTCGTTTCGGAAAAGCACGTTGTGCCTGTCGCCCGGAAAGAAGATGTTGGACGCATAAATGTCGGCATCACCGTCATCGTCGAAGTCGCCGGCGGCCACGCCCATATCGTTCATGTTGTTGTCGCTGTTGCTCTCGGCCGAGGCGTCGACGAACAGCGGGATGCCGTCGGGACCTGTCCCTTGATTGAGCCACATAACGTTGCTGTCGAAGTCGACGGTCACGTAGATATCGATCAGTCCGTCGCCATTGAAGTCCTGAAGGATGGGCTGCCAGTAGCCTCGCTCAGTCGAGTCTATTCCACTGGCCAACGTGTATTCCTTGAATGCGCCGTCTCCCTGATTCATGAACAGATGGAAGCGGCCCAGCCAGAAGCCCGATACGAAGTCCACAAAGCCGTCGCCATTGAGGTCGGCGGCTGCCAGACCCGCTCTGTGCTGGTCGGCCCGAGGCGCGGGCTCGCTCAAACCGGCCGATGCAGTGGCGTCGATGAAAGTTCCGGACTCGGTCTGGCGATAAAGTCTGAGCATAGTATCCGAGCAATCGTTCTGGCGAAAACAATCATCGGCCACCAGCAGGTCCAGACGCGCGTCGCCGTCGGCGTCGAACCACAAGGCGGTTCTGCCGCCGGAGCGGTCGAGGATGCCGCGGACTCGCGCGGTATCGGAGAACAGGCCGGAGCCATCGTTTTCGAAAAGATGGTGTTCGGTGCCGATGTCCCCAGGCAGGAAAAGATCGATGTCCCCATCGCTGTCGAAGTCGGCCGCTGCCAGTCCATTGCCGTTGCCGAACTTGACGGCATGCGTGATCAGGCCACTGTCGGAGGCCGATATCCGCTCGAAAACCGGGGCTGCGAAAGCGTACGCCGATCCGAATGCGAGGCCGATCGCGCATGCCAGATGTTCAAGAAATTTCTGATTGAATGGCCACGGGTTCGACGGCGCAGTGTTGTTCCGAGGCGGCCTGGCCATTCGAGCAAGCGATGCAGGCGGAACGCATGCTCCGGAAACCGTCGGGGCATGTTGCATGTATTCGCCCGATGCAACTGCCCGCGCGCAATCGGCCGGGTCGGCAATCATTTTCTTCAGGCGTTGCGGTCGGCGTTTTTCAAGGCTCTTCACCAGGTTCTCCCTCGGACAATTGTGCGCTTTCGACGACGATTCCAGAACAGGCATATTGCATCTTTCCGATGGGACGCGCAAGCCGAAACATTTGCGTGGTGCGGAAGATTCCATGTCTGCGCGTGGTCGCGTCGATGGCGCTGTTCACAAGTTCGGGGCGCTCGGACCTCACCGGGCTTGCCTTGACGCCGCCAGTCGCAGACAATGGCGATCTGCTTTCAACAGGCTCAGAATCATGGTGAATGGAAAAAATCGATCTTGTCTGCTAATGGCATGTTTCTCGCTGGGTTTTTCCGCGGCATCCTTCGCGCAGGTCGAAGACACGGATTGGCATTCGTACATCGAGACGCAAACCGAGGATCTCCACCCCAAGGTCGTCACATGGCGCCGCCATTTCCACGCCAATCCCGAGCTTTCCAACCGCGAGTTCGAGACCGCCGAGTACATCGCGGAGTTTCTGCGCGGCCTGGGCATGGAAGTGCAGACCGGCGTGGCGCATACCGGCGTGATCGGACTGCTCGAAGGCGGGCGGCCCGGCCCGGTCGTCGGGCTTCGCGCCGACATGGACGGGTTGCCGGTGCCGTCGCGGGTGGGGCTGCCGTTTTCGCCGGACGTGGTCTCGGAATACCTCGGTGAAGAAGTGCCGGTGTCGCACGCCTGCGGTCACGACACGCACATGGCCATGCTGATGGGCGTGGCCGAAATGTTCGCCGCGCGGCGCGACGAGCTGCCCGGCACGATCAAGTTCATCTTCCAGCCGGCCGAGGAAGGCGCGCCGCCGGGCGAGGAGGGCGGCGGGGAACTGATGGTCAAGCAGGGCGTGCTGAACAATCCGGACGTCGACGTGATCTTCGGTCAGCACATCTGGTCGCTGGCCCCGGCCGGCCAGATCGGCTTCAAGGCCGGCGGTATCCTGGCCGCGGCCGATCAGTTCAACATCACGGTCAACGGCAAGCAGACGCACGGCTCCTCGCCGTGGACCGGTGTCGATCCGATCGCCGTGGCCTCGCAGATCGTCATCGGCCTGAACATGATCATCAGTCGCCAGACCGAGTTGACCAAGGAAGCCGCGGTCATTTCGGTCGGCCGGCTGCGTGCCGGGGTGCGCAGCAACATCATCCCCGAGACGGCAGAGCTGATCGGCACCATCCGCACGCTGGATACCGCGATGCAGGACAAGATTCATGCCGACATCAAGCGCACCGCAGAGCACATCGCGGCCAGCCAGGGCGCGACCGTGGACGTCGATATCCAGCGCGGTTACCCGGTGACCTTCAACGATCCGGCCCTGACCGAGCAGATGGCGCCGACGCTGGAGCGGGTCGGCGGCGACCAGGCCGTGCGAATCGACGCGATCACCGGGGCCGAGGATTTCTCGTTCTTCCAGAAGGAAATCCCGGGCCTGTTCATCATGGTTGGCGGCATGCCGCCCGAGATGGATCCGGCGGAAGCCGCGCCGCACCATACCCCGGATTTCTACATCGAGGAATCGAGCATGAAGACCGGCGTGCGCGCCCTGGCCAACCTCGCCATCGACTACATGCTGCAGGCGCAGTAACGCGTCGGCCAGGCCCGGCTCAGCCGGGCGTCGTCCGCGGCTGATGGTGCTGCTCCAGCAGCGCCTGGAGTTGCTGGTCCAGCAGTGGCAGTTCCGCATCGAGCTGGCTGCCGAAGGCCCTGGCGGCCGGGCTGACGGCGGCGCCCGGGCGCTGGATCCGATGCCACCAGACCGGCGCCGGGAAGTGCGGCACCCTTGGCAGTGCCAGCAGGCCGGATTCTAGTTCCAGTCGCACCGCGTGCAGCGAGATCACCGCCAGGCCGTGTCCGGCGCGCACCGCCTGCTTGATCGCCTCGTTGCTGCCCAGCTCAAGGGCCGGTCGCAGCTCCGCGCCGAAGCGGCCCAGCCACTCCTCGGTCCACAGCCGGGTGCCCGAGCCGGGTTCACGCACCACGAAGCGCTCGTTCGACACGGTCCGGAAATCGATGCGCTTGCGCCGCGTCCAGGGATGGTTGGGCGCGGCGATCATCACCAGCGGGTTGATCGCCACGCGCTCGATCACGAGGTCGCGATCCTCGGGCGGGCGGGTCATCAGGTACCAGTCGTCAAGCCCCTGATCGATGCGCCGGATCAGCGCGTCGCGGGGCATGATCTGCAGGCTGGCCTCGATCCCGGGATGGCGTTGTCTGAAGCGGCCCAGCATGGATGGAAACAGATATTCGCCGGTGGATACGGTGGCC
>Ga0102929_1001840_pt1 | contig 12601 bp, 11 predicted proteins | sample SalPonR1_B_D2_MG_FD_78510 | JGI IMG/M metagenome (GOLD analysis project Ga0102929, IMG submission 78510) | Salt pond soil microbial communities from South San Francisco under conditions of wetland restoration - Salt Pond MetaG R1_B_D2_MG | ecosystem: Environmental > Aquatic > Marine > Intertidal... | reverse complement strand
GTCCGGGCCAGCGTATCGATGTGGCTGCTCAAGACGTTCAGAAACGCATCCCGCGCAGGGTGGCGCGCATCGCTGACCCAGACCGCCGACAGGGCAAGCCTGTTTCGGGCGGCGCCTTCAGGCAGGTCGAGCGGCACGAATGTAACCCCGCCCACGGCCAGCCGCGACGCCCAGCGTGGCACGATGGCCACGCCGATCCCGGTGCTGACAAGGCTTACGATGGTCTGCTTTTCCTCTGCGATCTGCGCCACGCGCGCCGTCAGACCGGCCTCCAGGAAAAGCTTCATCGTCAGATCGTGGCTGTGTGGCCGGGAATTCCGCTCGGGTACAATCAGCGGTTCATCGGCCATATCATGAACCGAGACCGACGATCGTGACGCAAGTGGATGGCTTTCGGGGACTGCGACAACCGCGGTCTCGTAGAACAGGTGTTGATAGATCAGTCGCGCATCCCTGACTTCGGGCGGGCGAACAATCGCGATGTCGAGTCGACCCGACAGAAGCCTCGGGAGAAGTCGGATCGTCTTCTGTTCCAGAAGCTCGACATCGATGTCGGGATGGGTTTCGCGGAAATGCGGCAGGAGTTGCGGCATCAGGCCCGCCGCGGCGCTGTCGATGGCACCGATCCGCAGGATGGATGTCTGGTCCTGCCTGTTTTCACGAAACGTCGCTTCGAGCCGATCCGCCTGTTCGACGATGTCACGGGCCGATTCGACAAAGCTGCGGCCCGAGTCTGTCAGCGAAACACTCCGCGTCGTACGGACCAGCAGTCGTGTGCCCAGGTTTTCTTCAAGCATCTTGATCTGCCGACCAAGCGAGGCGGGTAAAATGTTCAGATTTTGTGCCGCTCGGCCGAAATGAAGCGTGTCAGCGACCGCAATCAGGCATCTGAGCTGCCGTAATTCCATGCTTTGTCCATTATTTCATTTTTTTATATGATCTCTGGCGCGTTGCTTTGGTGGGGTCAAGTTGCGATTGTCGCGGCGACAGGTCAGGCTGGCCCGGCCCGATCCCCGACACTCTTATCAGGAGAACATGATGCGGACCTACAAGATTGCTGCCATTCCCGCCGACGGTATCGGGCCAGAAGTGATCGACGCGGGCAGTGAAGTCCTGTCCGTGCTCGCGCAGCGCGCTGGGGATGTGCGTTTCGACGTCACCTCGTTTGACTGGGGGTCGGACTATTACAAGAAGCACGGCGTCATGATGCCCGAAGACGGGCTCGAGCAGCTGAAACCGTTCGATGCAATCTATTTCGGCGCGGTCGGCGCACCGGATGTTCCGGATCACATCACGCTCTGGGGGCTGCGTCTGCCGATCTGCCAGGGTTTTGACCAATATGCCAATGTCCGCCCGACCAAGATCATTCCCGGCGTCACGTCGCCTTTGCGGGGTGTCGAGGTGGGCGACCTCGACTGGGTGATCGTCCGCGAGAACTCGGAAGGCGAATATTCCGGTCACGGTGGCCGCGCTCACAAGGGCATGCCAGAGGAAGTCGGCACCGAAGTGTCCATCTTCACCCGTGTCGGCGTGACCCGGATCATGCGCTATGCCTTCAAACTGCCGCAGTCGGGGCCACGCAAGTTTCTGACCGTCGTCACGAAGTCGAACGCGCAGCGCTTCGGCATGGTTATGTGGGACGAGATCGCGGCAGAGGTCGCGCAGGAGTTTCCCGACGTGACATGGGACAAGATGCTGGTCGATGCGATGACCGTTCGCATGGTCAAGAACCCGAAGTCGCTCGATACGATCGTGGCGACCAATCTGCATGCCGATATCCTGTCCGATCTGGCGGGGGCGCTGGCCGGATCGCTGGGCGTTGCGCCAACCGCCAATATCGACCCCGAACGCCGCTTTCCGTCGATGTTCGAGCCGATCCACGGATCGGCCTTCGACATCACCGGCAAGGGCATTGCAAATCCCGTGGCCACGTTCTGGACCGCAAGCCAGATGCTGGATCATCTGGGCGAGGCGGATGCCTCTGCCCGCCTTATGCGGGCGGTCGAGAAAGTGTGCGCCGACGGCATCGTCACGCCGGATGTTGGAGGCACTGCGACCACGCAGGAAGTCACGGACGCGGTCTGTGACGCCATTCGGGGCGACAATACCTGAACTCTGGATCTTGGGGTCTTTGGGTCTTGACCCGGTCGGCGCGAAGCGACCGTGCTGTTTGTCGGTGACGTCGTAGGACATCTTTCGCTATAGGTCGGAAGATCAATCAAGCGGTGTCGCCCTCCTCTCGCTTTTCAAGCGATTCGCCACACAGGCGCGGGCTGTTGCTGCTGGCGGCCGTGACCGGGCTGTGCCTCGTGACCCTGGGCAGCTATCTGGCGTTGGCGTCGTATTTCCTGCGGACCGAAGCGGCGCAGACGCCCGAGCGCGCGCAATTTTTCGCCGCATCGATCGACGACGCGCTGACGCGGCTCGAACATCTGCCCTATGTCCTGTCGATCGACGAAAGCACGCTGGAGCGAATTGGCGCGGAAAGAGCAGTTGGCGGCCTTGGGTCAGCTTTCCGCGTCGATCACCCATGAGCTTGGTCAGCCGATTTAGGCAAAACGACCGTCGCCGCCGCTTGTTCTGATCTCGGCGCATTGGGACATCCCGATGGCCGTGGACGCGATCCAGAACGGGGCCTATTCGTTTCTGGAAAAACCCTTCGAGCCACGCCGACTGTTGACGGTCCTCAGGCACGCGGCCGAACAGCACCGCCTGGCCGACATGATCAAGCGCATGCGTGAACAGCTGGTCTCGCTGTCCGGACTGGACCGTGTGCTGCTGGGCAGCGACCTGCGGGTGGCCGAACCGCGGTGGTTGGATTGCTTTTCTGGAACGTCCGGTTCGTCCGATCGGAAATGGTCGAAGTGCAATCCTGACCTTCAGGAATAGGCACAGTCCGGGCCGCGCTCCAAAGGATTGTCGATGGTGATCTCAGTCGGCAGCCAATCGAAAATGGCAAGGGCCTGCCCGCCGTCGAAACCCACGTAAAGCGTCCCGGTTTCTGGTTGGAGCGCCACGCCTTCGGCGTCGAACCCGTACTCGGAGAGAGGGGTGACCGACAGGACGCGCCCGTCCGGTGCCAGTTCGAACAGGCTGTTGAGCCCCTCGTTGTCGTCCACCACAAGGATGTTGCCGGAATAGGGATCCCGCGTGACACCCTGCGGTTCGGTCATCGCGGGGTCGAAGCTGTCGCCGAAGAGCTCCATCAACACCGTGCCATCCGGCGCGACCCTAAGCAGACGGGACGGATCATCCTCGACGACAAGGTAACTGCCATCCGCATCGCGGTGCAGGCCTTCGGTGTCGTAAAGCGTGGCGCTCAGCCTGAAAGGTGCGTCGATGGGTCTTCCGTCCCGATCAAGACGCCGAAAGTCTCCCCACCCGTTGGCGATCAGAAGACTGCCTTCATCAACTGTCAGGCTTCGTACCGAGGACATGCCGGTGTCGAAGCGGCGCAGTTCCTTGCCGAAGGTCGAGAGCAAGAGGATTTCGCGGCTTTCATTGGCGATCCAGATGCCACAGACCTCGGCATCATAGGCAATGCTCACCGCGCGCAAGTTCGGGATGGTCTCGCGGTGGAAAATGTCAGCAAAAGCAGGAACCGTTCCAGCCAAGCTCGAGACGACGACGCTGACGAAGGCATTTCGCATCACATTTCCCTCCGGGACACACTTGATCTGTCCCGCCGCGATCAGAAGTCAAGCGCTCTGACAGGCCGGCATTTAAGGCGTGCGTCTCCTTGATCCGGCGCATGGCCATCCCTCTTGTCTCGACGCGCCTTGTCTTGGCCGGGAATCCCCGCGAAAAACAGCGCAGCGAAGGAGGCGTCCGGTTGAAAAAGAAGGTCATTGTCATCGGCGCAGGCATTGTTGGCGTCTCGACCGCCATCTGGCTGCGTCGGTTTGGACAAGACGTGATCCTGGTAGACCGGGACGCGCCGGGGCAGGGGGCCTCTTTCGGAAATGCCGGGTTGCTTGCGGCCTGCGCCATGGTGCCGGTCACGACGCCCGGGCTTTTGTGGCATGCGCCGAAGATGTTGCTGGATCCGGACTATCCGCTCTTCCTGCGCTGGCCGTACCTGCCCCGGATCGCTCCTTGGCTGCTGCGGTTCCTGGGCAATGCCAACGACACGGATACGCGCCGCATCTCGGCCCATATGAACACCCTCACCGCCGACACGGTTGCGCAGCATCTTGCCCTGACCGAAGGCCTCAAGGCGCGGGAATTCCTGCACAAAAGTGACTACGTCTACGCGTACGGCTCGCGCGCCGAATTCGACGCGGACAGCTATTCCTGGGGCATCCGCAGGCAACACGGGTTTGCGCCAACCCTGATCGAGGGCCCGCAGGTCCACGAGTTCGATCCAAGTTTCGGCAACAAGATCACCTGCCTTGCGGTGGTCAAGGATCATGGTTTCGTCACCGATCCCGGTGGCTATGTCGCGGCCTTGGCCACGGAGTTCGAAGACATGGGAGGTCGTGTGCTGCGGGCGAATGTCACGGATATCGAGACCGGCGAGGCAACGGCACCGCGGGTGATCACCGATTCTGGTCCGATTGACTGTGACCGCGCCGTTCTGGCGTCGGGGGCGTGGTCGAAACCGCTGATGGCCAAGCTTGGACTGACCATCCCGCTGGAAACCGAACGGGGATATCACATCGTTCTGAAGAACCCGTCGGGAGGACCCAAAGCGCCCTCGATGATCGCATCGGGCAAATTCGTGGCAACTCCGATGAAAGCCGGGTTGCGCTGTGCGGGCATAGTCGAGCTGGGCGGCCTGGAGGCGGGTGCGTCCGACGCGCCGCTTAAGCTCTTGCGTCGCCAGATCAGGGACACTTTCCCTGCGCTGGAATTCCAGGGCGAGGAAACCTGGATGGGCCATAGGCCGGCAACCACGGACAGCATGCCGTTGATCGGCCAGGTGCGCCGGTCCGGAGTCTATACCGCCTTCGGGCACCAGCATGTCGGTCTGACTTGCGGGCCGAAAACCGGCCGGCTTGTTGCGGGTCTGATTGCGGACCAGCCAGCAAACCAGGACCTGAGTCCATTTGACCCGCAGCGCTTCGGCAGGTGACCGAAGCATCGGTGAAGCCCCTAGATTTTTAAGTGTTAACGCGTGGTTCACACCCTCTTGCTAAGCCTGCTTCGGGGCGTAAGGAGAGTAGGGTATGGCGACCGACAGAAATGTCGCGCCGGTTATCATCAAGCGTAAGAAAATCATCATGGAAGCCGGGCACCATGGCGGTGCCTGGAAGGTGGCGTATGCCGATTTCGTCACCGCCATGATGGCATTCTTCATGCTGATGTGGCTGTTGAACGCGACAACCGAGAAACAGCGAAAAGGCATCGCGGATTATTTCAGCCCGACAGCGCCGATCAGCCGCTTGTCGAGCGGTTCTGACGGCATGTTCATGGGAGAAAGCGTGTTCGCGGCGGATGTTCTTCCTCGCATGGGAGTCGGGGCAAGCTCGCTTCACGACACCGCTGGCGATGCATCGAACGGAGGCGAGGACAGCGCCGAGGACGCCGCCCAGGCGCAGGCTTTCAAGGAAGTCGAAGATGTCTTTCTCGGCCTTGGAGGCGAAAGCCTGCTCGAAGACCGATGGCTGCGCCATGTCGTGACGCGGGTAACCGACGAAGGCCTTGTGCTTGAATTCTTCGACACGGAAGACACGGCGCTTTTTACCGAAGGCGCAGAGCCGACCAAATTGCTGCACGAGATTGCCTATGCCGTCCGCGAAGCCAGCAGGCTTCTTGGCAACGACATGTCGATTGAAGGCCACGTGGCCAGGGTGCCGGTGGTGCGGATCGAGGATCCGGTCTGGGATTGGTCCTCCGACCGCGCGTTTCTGTTTGCCGAACTCCTTGGGGAATACGGGCTTGAAAAGGATCGCCTGCGTCGGGTGACAGCCTATGGTGATCGGAAACCGGTGGTTGAAAACCTGATGGCTGCGCGCAACAATCGGATCGAGGTCATCTATCTTCGGTATTGACCTGGCTGCGCGGAAATAGATCGACTTTTATCCGTTAGTCCGCTGTTAAAGTCGCCTCCCTATTGCTGTGGGGATATCGAGTCACCACAGCAGGAACGCAATTCATGTCGATCTCTTCTTCTCTCAGCGCGGGTGTTGTCGGCCTCGCGTCAAATGCGACGCGCCTGGCAACGATTTCCGACAATATCGCGAACTCCCAGACACCGGGTTACAAGCGGGTCGATGCGAATTTCCATTCCATGGTCGTGACCTCTGGTGGCGGTACCTACACCGCTGGCGGCGTGCGGACCACGACGCAGCGCTATATCGACCAGGAAAGCGCGATCATGACAACCTCGAACCCGACCGATCTTGCGGTCAGTGGGCGTGGCTTCCTGCCGGTTGCGCAGGCAACCGAGGTGTTGGCGGGGTCGGCCTCGCCACAGATGTTTCTGACAAGCACGGGTTCGTTCCGCACCGACGCCAACGGGTATTTGCGGACGGCATCTGGACAGATGTTGCTCGGATGGCCAGCCAATCTCGACGGATCAATTCCCAACCACCCGCGCGCCACCAGTGAAGCGCTGGAACCCGTACGGATCAATGTCAACCAGTTCAGCGGCGAACCGACAACACGGATCGATCTGGGGATCAACCTGCCCGCCACGCAAACCGAGGCCGGAGCGGTTGGCGACCCGCTCACGCAATCCATCGAATATTACGACAACCTCGGTCGGGCCGAGAGCCTTGAACTGACATTCACGCCGAACGTTCCGGCAACCGGCATGTCCAACCAGTGGACACTCGAGATCGTGGACAGCGCTGATCCGGCCACCATCCTCGGGCAGTATGACCTTGAATTCGACGATGCCCGTACGCTGGGCGGCACTCTTCTGGGCGTTACGGACGTTTCTGGCGGGCCATATGACCCGGCAACAGGTGTCCTGACCGTGACAGCGCCAAGCGGCCCGATCAACATCAATATCGGACGTCCGGGTCTGAACGAGGGCTTGTCGCAGCTTTCCGACATCTTTGCCCCGTTCAACATCAGCCGTGATGGCGCACCAGTCGGCAAGGTCACCTCGGTCGAGGTTGATGAGACCGGGCGGGTCAATGCCTTCTACGACACCGGTACGACCCGGACGCTTTATCAGGTTCCGTTGGTGGACATACCCAACCCCAATGGCATGGCCGCGGTCGGCAGCCAGCTTTACATGCCGACCCCGGAAAGCGGCAGTTTCTTCCTGTGGGACGCGGGTAACGGATCCGTCGGAGACATCCTGTCATTCGCTCTCGAGGAATCCGCAACTGACATCGCCAATGAACTGACCGAATTGATCCGGACCCAGCGGGCTTATTCGTCGAACGCAAAAGTCATCCAGACCGTCGACGAGATGTTGCAGGAAGCCACCAATATCAAACGCTAACCTTTCGGAATTTGAGAGGATTTCGACATGAGTCTCTCCGGCGCCCTTTCCAACGCAATAAGTGGTCTGACAGCCAATGCGCGCGGCACAACGGTCATCTCGGCAAATATCGCCAATGCACTGAACCCCGAATACGGCCGACGTGAATTGATCCTGACCACCGATATCCAACAGACGTCAGGGGGTGTTCGCGTCGCACAGGTAACCCGTCATTCCGATCCGATCCTGGCATACCAGACACGAATGGCTTCGGCCGAGTATGCGGGTCATTCCGCCCGCGCCGCGTTTGACATCGACGCAGAGCGCCTGATCGGCAGCATCGACACACTCGGCTCCATCGCAGGCAACCTCACGAGGTTCGAGACAGCGTTGCTCTCCGCTGCGTCCGACCCCTCCTCCTATACCAGGCTGAAATCCCTTTCTGTCGAGGCCGAAACCTTCGTGTCCTCGCTGCGCGCGGCCAGTGACGGGCTTGACGATCTGAGAACCCGAGCTGACCAGCAGATTGCTTCTGGCGTGGACCAGATCAATCTGGGCCTCTCACAGCTGGAAGATCTCAATGCCCGGATCATGTCGGCCAAGCACCTTGGTCAGGATACGAATGGCCTGATGGACCAACGGGATGCGGTTCTCGATCAGGTGTCGGAATTCGTTCCGCTCCATGTGGTCGAGCGGGACAGCGGGAAAATCGCCGTCTTCACCGCTCAGGGTCGCACACTTCTGGACGAAAGCGCGGTGAAGCTGTCTTTCGTCCGCACGCCAATCGTGCTTGCTCACATGAACGTGCGCAATGGTCTTGTCTCGCGGCTTCAGATCGATGGGCAGGATGTCGATGTGCCCGGGGCGGGCATGTTGAACGGTGGCGGGCTCGCCGCGCATTTCGAACTTCGCGACGTCATTGTGCCCAAGTCCCAGGCCCGTCTGGATGGCATCGCTCGAGATGTCATCGAACGGTTCGGTCCCGGTGGTCCGGATACGTCCCTGTCCCCTGGCGATCCAGGTATTTTCACCGACGCCGGTCTCGCTTTCGCGGTGGCAGACGAAGCGGGTCTTGCGGGCAGGGTGTCGTTGAATGCGGCTTTGATCAGCACAAGTCCGGAACTGTGGCGATGGCGCGACGGGATCAACGCTGCGGTGCAGGGAGATGCAGGCAATTCCGATCTCATCATGGGTCTCCAGGCGCAAATGTCCGCACAACAGCTGCCTGGATCGCCAGCATTGGACACTGACGCCCAAACGCTGGTGGGACATTTGCAGCAACTCTCAAGCGATGTGGCATCCAACCGTGTCCGGTCGGACGAAGCAAAAAGCTCCGCATGGGCTCGGTTGGATGACGCGCGTCAGGCGACTGCTGTGGACGGGGTCAATACCGACCGGGAGTTGCAGCACCTGATCGCGCTGGAGAAAGCCTACGCGGCCAATGCACGTGTCGTGCAAGTGGTCGATGACATGCTGTCAGAGCTTCTCGGAATTTGAAGGAATACAATATGCGATCGATCGGAGATCTTGCGTCATTCATGCTGTCGAGCCGGTTTCAAACCGCGCTTGGCGATGGTGCGAACACGGCCGCCCAGGAAGCAACGACCGGGTTGGCAAAAAACAAGGCCCGACATCTTGGTGGTGCCACGATGGCGGTTTCCTTGCTGGACCGGAAGGCTGTTCTGGTGGAGCAGCATCAGCGTGGCATAGCCGAGGCTGCGATTTTCGGAGGCACGACGCAATCTGTCCTTGCCCGTATTCAGGAGCAATCAGAACAGCTGGTTGGCAGCCTGTCGCTGGTGTCCCAACTGGAAACCCGTTCCGAAGCCAAGATGTTGTCGGATAGCGGCGCCGAGGTGTTTGTCGATACTGTCAATGCCCTGAACGCGCAGGTTGCCGGTCGGTATCTTTTTTCCGGCTCTGCCATAAATTCGCAACCCCTCCCACCGGGGTCCGAACTGCTTGCCATGTTGCGGTTGGATGCCTCGGGCGCCGCTTCGGCACAAGATGTCGCACTGGTTGTCGACGCGTGGTTCGACGATCCTGGCGGACCCTTTGAAACCGCCTATGGCGGGTCTGAAACGGGTTTCATGTCCCTTCCGCTCAGTACCGTCCAATCGGCCACGTTCGGGCTGCGCGCCGACGATGACGCCATCCGAGACGCTCTCAAGGGCTTGGCGAAATCCGCTCTTGCCGCCGATCCGGGGTCGGGCCTTTCGGTGACCGAACAGAAACTGCTTCTCGAAGACGCTCGGACAGAGTTGAACATGGCAAATGGTCGATTGATCGAGGAACGAAGCAGCCTTGGACTGACCGAAGCTGCCATAGAAAAAGCCCGTCAGTCATCCGAGGCGGAATTGTCCAGACTTGCATCCGACCGTTTGGCGCTTGTGGGTATCGATCAGTTCGAAGCAGCGTCGGAGTTCGAGGCCGCCCAGCAGCAACTCGACGTCTTTTATCGGGTCGCGGCCCGGCAGGGTCGCACGTCCTTGGCGGAGTATTTGAGATGAAACCGCTTTTTTACGCCGCCCTTTTCTGCCTGTTGCCGGTCCTGAGCCTGGCTCAGGGTGTCCGATTGAAAGACCTTGCCAATTTCGAGGGTGTGCGTGGCAATGACCTCGTCGGATACGGCCTCGTTGTGGGTCTTGATGGAACCGGGGATGGGCTTCGCAATTCGCCTTTCACCGAAGACATGATGTCCAACATCCTTGAACGACTGGGTGTAAACGTGACCGGTGAACAGTTCCGGGCCAAAAACGTGGCGGCCGTGATCGTGACCGGTCAGCTTCAACCGTTTGCCCGTGCGGGGGGGCGGATGGACGTCACCGTGTCCGCGATCGGTGATGCGTCGAGCCTCCGTGGCGGAACACTTGTCATGACACCGCTCAACGCGGCGGACGGCCAGATTTATGCCGTGGCCCAAGGGTCGATCATTGCTGGCGGCATTGTGGCAGAGGGCGATGCGGCAAAGACGGTCCAGGGCGTGCCGACAGCCGGCAGCATCCCGTCCGGAGCCATAGTCGAACGCGAAGTCGCGTTTGATTTCAGTGATATGGAAAACCTGACGATTGCCCTTAAAAGCCCGGATTTCTCGACCGCGTATCGGGTCGAGCGCGCGATCAATGTGGCCGCCGGAAATGCCGTTGCCCAGATGTCGGATTCCGGGACGGTGCTGGTCAATCTGAACGGCTCAACCCTCCGGTCTCCGGCGCACTTCCTTGCGCAGATCGAAAACCTGAGGGTCGAGCCAGACACGCTTGCCCGGGTCGTGGTGGATCAGCGGTCGGGAACAATCGTGATCAGTGAAAACGTGCGAGTGTCGCGTGTGGCTGTGTCCAAGGGCAACCTGACCTTGACTGTCCAGGAACAGCCTGTCGTGGTCCAGCCGAACCCGTTCGCGGAAGGTGAAACCGTTGTGGTGCCCAGAACCGCAGCCCAGATCGATAACGCGCCTGCCGTTTCGTTGGCTGAAGTGCCCGGGGGCACCACGCTTTCTGACGTGATCACAGGTCTGAACGCGCTTGGCATCACTCCGAATGATCTCATCGACATCCTCAAGACGATCAAGGCCGCCGGGGCGCTTCATGCAGAATTCGTCGTGATGTGACGGCACCAAAGCCACTTGAAAGGACGCATCCACATGATCGCATTGGCAGGCATCGCTTTTACCTTCGTCATGGTTTTCGGCGGCTATCTGCTGGCAGGTGGAAAGCTTGGCATCATCCTGAAGTCGCTTCCGTTCGAAATGATGATGATTGGAGGCGCCGCGGTTGGTGCTTTTGCCGTGGGCAATACCTTTGCCTCGTTCAAGCAGACCGCCAAAGATACGCTGAAGGTCTTCAAGGGCAGCCAATGGAAATCGGAGGATTACAACCTCCTGCTTCAGGTCCTCTATCAGCTGATTTCGGTCGCTCGGAAAAATCCGGTGGCGCTTGAAGGTCATATCGACAACCCGCAGGATTCCGAGATCTTTCTGCTGTTTCCGAAACTGCTGAAAGACCACGCCGCGCTTGACATCATCTGCGACACGTTGCGCTCCGCGTCCATGAACTATGATGATCCGATGCAGGTCGAAGAGCTTTTGGACAAGAAGATCGACGAGACGAAACATCATCTGGAGCATTCGGTACACGGGCTGCAATCCATTGCCGACGGCCTGCCCGCCCTCGGGATCGTCGCGGCCGTTCTCGGCGTCATCAAGACCATGGGCTCGATCGATCAGCCTCCGGAAGTGCTGGGCAAGTTGATCGGCGGCGCGCTTGTCGGGACATTCCTCGGCGTGTTTCTGGCCTATTGCCTGGTTTCTCCTTTTGCGCTCAAGGTCAAAGCCGCTGCCGATGACGACATCAACTTCTACCGAGCTATCAAGGAGGTATTCGTGTCGCATCTTCACCAACATCCTCCGAAGATGTGTCTAGAGGTCGCACGGCAGAGCATACCGCATCAGTTTCGGCCCGGCTTCTCCGCCTTGGATGAGGCGTTGCGATCGTTGAAAAGCTATGCTTGAGCGAGTCTTCCTGTTCATTTTCGTCTGCCTGACCCTGCAGCCGGATTCTGCGGATGCGAATCTCGGCACCGTCCGTGCTGGAGAACATGAAGACTTCACACGGGTAACGATATCGACAGAGCTTCCGATATCCAGCGTTGAACTCGAACAAGTGCGCCCAAGACTTTTTCGGATGACAACGCGACCGACGATCACCGCGCTTGATGCGAGCCGGTTGTTCGACCGGATAAGCGCAGAGCGCATTGGTAGCATAACGGGCACTCCCGACGGTCTCGAATTTGCTTTGAACTGTGACTGCATGCCCACCGCCCGGACCGAAAATGCGCAACTTATCGTTATGGATGTGCCTGCGCCGACCAACCTGCCGACTGTGACACTACCGGTTTTCCCGGTCTGGTCGGAAAGGAGGTTCGACTTGGGGCGTGACGCGACTGTTTCCGGCAAGCCGGACAGGTCTTTCGACCTCGACTACAAGTTTGTTGATGCTCTTACGAAAAAGATTGCAGAGCAGATGGGCCAGAACGCCCATTTCAAGGGCTTCGTCGATCTGCCGGTTATCGGGCCCAGTGAACAGGATCGAGAACCCGCACCTGAAATGGCGACTGAAGACAACACACCAGATGTGACAGCTTGTGAATGGACCCAAGAAATCTGGGAGCATGTGACGGCTCCGGAAAAGGAGCGCGGCCCTGACCTGATCGGTTTCGAAACCTTGG
>Ga0102929_1001838_pt1 | contig 12611 bp, 9 predicted proteins | sample SalPonR1_B_D2_MG_FD_78510 | JGI IMG/M metagenome (GOLD analysis project Ga0102929, IMG submission 78510) | Salt pond soil microbial communities from South San Francisco under conditions of wetland restoration - Salt Pond MetaG R1_B_D2_MG | ecosystem: Environmental > Aquatic > Marine > Intertidal... | reverse complement strand
CTGACGGCGACAGCGGCAGTTTCGCTCATCCTGCCGATGGCCGTGCGCCGCGTGGTCGACAACTTCAACACCGCCGACGGTGCGCTGCTCGATCTGTATTTCGGTGCGGCGCTTGGCATTGCGGGCTTGTTGGCGATCGGCACGGCGCTGCGTTATGCCTTGGTCACGCGACTGGGCGAACGCGTTGTCGCCGATATCCGGATCGCCATCTTCACCCGCGTGATCGGTCTCAGCCCGAGCTTCTACGAAAAGGTGATGACGGGCGAGGTTCTGAGCCGGATCACGACCGATACCACCGTGATCCTGAGTGTGATCGGATCGTCGATCTCGATTGCGCTGCGCAATATGCTGCTCTTTTTCGGTGGCATGGTCCTGATGCTGTTCACCTCGGCCAAATTGACCGGGATGGTGCTGCTGATCGTGCCGGCGGTTGTGGTTCCGATCCTTGTTCTTGGGCGCAAGATGCGAAAGCTCAGCCGAGAAAACCAGGACTGGATCGCGGCTTCGTCTGGAAATGCCTCGGAGGCGTTGCTTTCGGTGCAGACGGTGCAGGCGTTTACGCACGAGGCGATCTCGCGGAAGGCGTTCGAGGACGTCACGGAAAAGAGCTTTGACGCTGCGCGCCGCCGCATCTGGACCCGCGCCCAGATGACGGCCATCGTCATTTTTCTCGTCTTTACGGGGATCGTGGGTGTGCTCTGGATCGGCGCGACCGATGTGCGCGCCGGCACGATGAGCGCCGGAGCGTTGGTGCAGTTCGTCATCTACTCGGTGATGGTGGCGGGGTCGGTTGCGGCCTTGTCGGAAATCTTCGGCGAGTTGCAGCGCGCGGCAGGTGCTACCGAACGCCTGATCGAGCTGTTGCATGCCGAAGACACCGTGAACGATCCGGAAACACCGGTCCTGCTGCCAGAGCCGGTGCAGGGCGAAATCACCTTCGAAGACGTGCATTTCTCCTATCCGTCTCGCCCCGGCGTTGCGGCGCTTGATGGCGTGAACCTGCGCATCGAGCCGGGTGAGACTGTGGCCCTGGTCGGCCCGAGCGGGGCGGGCAAGACCACGATCATTCAATTGATCCAGCGGTTTTACGACCCGGAAACCGGTGCGGTGTGCATTGACGGCATGCGGGTAGATGCGCTCAACCGCGATGCCTTTCGCAAGCATATCGCGCTGGTGCCACAGGACCCGGTCATTTTTGCCGCCTCCGCGCGTGACAATATCCGCTTTGGCCGTCCGGATGCCACCGATGCCGAAATCGAGACCGCGGCCAAGGCCGCTGCCGCGCATGAATTCATCTCCGCATTGCCCGATGGCTATGACAGCTGGCTTGGCGAACGTGGCGTGATGCTGTCCGGGGGGCAGAAACAGCGCATTGCCATCGCACGGGCGATCCTGCGGGATGCGCCGGTTCTTCTTCTGGACGAGGCGACGAGCGCTCTGGATGCCGAAAGCGAACGCGCAGTGCAACGCGCCGTGGACGAGTTGTCCGTCGGGCGCACGACGGTGATCGTGGCGCACCGGCTGGCAACGGTGAAGAAAGCCGACCGGATCATCGTGATGGACCAGGGCCGGATCGTCGCGACCGGTGCGCATGATGCGCTGGTCTCCGAAGACGGTCTGTACGCCCGGCTTGCGCGGTTGCAGTTCACCGACGGTATGGCCGCGGAATAGCGGTTTCTGCCATTGTTGACGGAAATGCGTCGGTTTTGGCCATGACAGGGTCGGTCCGCGCGCCGCACCGTGACCCGATGGGATAACAACCGGGAGCGCAACATGAAGGTCGGATTCATCGGCTTGGGGGCGGTTGGCGCCAAACTGGCCGGGACGCTCGCGCGGAACGGTATTGATCTGACGGTTCACGATCTGGACAAGTCGCGCATCGACATTCTGAGAGAGCAGGGCGCCAAGGCCGGAGACGATCCGGCCTCGATCATGCGCGCCTGCGATATCGTGATCACCAGTCTGCCAAGCCCTGTCGCCTCGCAATCCGTGCTCGAAGACCTGCTGCCCGAGATCCGCCCCGGCAAGATATGGATCGAGATGTCCACCACCGACGCCGACGCCATTCGCGCGCAGGCGCAAGCGGTTCAGGCGATGGGTGGTCAGGCAGCGGATTGTCCCGTGTCAGGCGGCTGCCACCGCGCCGCGACAGGCAATATCGCCATCTTCGCGGGATGCGACCGGTCTACCTTCGATGCGGTCCTGCCCGTTCTGACCCATATGGGGCGCCGCGTGCTGCATACCGGAGAGGTCGGCAGCGCGTCGGTACTCAAGGTGATGACCAATTACCTTGCCACGGTTCACCTGGGCGCCCTTTGCGAAGCCATGACGACGATGGCGGCGCATGGCATGGACCTGGCGGTCACCTACGAAGCGATCAAGGCGTCCTCCGGAAACTCCTTCGTGCACGAAACGGAAAGCCAGTTGATCCTGTCGGGCAATCGCGATGTCGATTTCACCCTCGATCTGGTGCTCAAGGATATCGGGCTGTTCCAGGCGCTGGCAGATGCGCGGAACGTGCCTCTGGAACTGTCGCCGAAGCTGATCGAGATCGTGAAGGACGCGCAGGCGCGCTACGGGGCGCGCGCTCAGTCTGACCGTCTGATCGAGCGGCTGGAGGAGGCGACAGGGCTTTCCATCACGGCGCCGGGCTTTCCGACCGAGCTGATCGACGACGAACCCGAGGAACGGGGGGCGGAGGTGGTTCGAGCGGTCTCGCTTTAGCCGCCGCAATCGGCTATCGGCGTCACTGGACAACGGAGTGACCCGATGCGGACCGAGATAATTGCAGAGATCGACCCACGCGGTCCACGACGCGTTTTGGCTATCGCCATGTTGCTTGCCCTGGGGGGGCTTGTTCTTTACCTCGCCGTCGCGCAACCGCCGTCGAACCTCGGGCTGCAGGGCTTTCTGGTGGCGATGGGGTCGATTTCGCTTTGGGCCGCCTACAAGGTCCAGATGGCGACGACGCGGATGCTCTATCTGACGGACGAGGACCTGACGGACAGCGAAGGCACAGTGCTTGCCCGGATCGAGGACATTGTATCTGTCAATCGCGGGTTTTTGGCGCTCAAGCCTTCCAATGGGTTCATGCTGAAGACAAAAAACCCGGCGCCACGGGCGTGGCAGCCGGGTTTGTGGTGGCGTGTGGGGCGCCGGGTTGCCGTGGGCGGGGTGACCCCGGGGGCTCAGGCCCGCCCAGTGGCTGATATCATCGCCGTGATGATCGCACGGCGCGACGGCTAGGCATTACGACTGCTTCTTCTTGCCTTTGCCGTTTGTTGGTTTCGTGGTGGTTGTGGTGCAGTCTGTCGAGTTCTCGGCGTTGTTGTTGCAGAGTGACCCGCCAGGAGCGTCCTGGTCACCATTGCCCCATCCGTTGTTCCCCCATTGCTTGCCCGAGCCATCATTGATGCCTTCAAAGATGACCTGCGGAGCAAATCGGGGGCGCGTGAATGAATAAGTCGAGATGTCGAACGCATCGAGACCGGCCAGATGCAATGTCGGTTCATACCAGTCGCGTGTCTCCACGACGATGGTTTGGTCACCCGACGCCATGACGGGAAGCCGTGGCGTATAAGTGCCCATGTCGCCTTGGGTCAGTGCGTTCCAGTCGCCACGGGCCTTTGACCAGACAAGGTCATAGCTCCCGTTATTGCCACCGCCGTTTACGTTGTACTGCACAACTGAAATGCGCAGATCGACGTCATCCCCTTCGGCTTGCGCAAGGTGAAAGACAAGGTTCCTCGCATTGTCGATGTAGTCCTCTGTCACGATCTCGGTTTCCCGAGAAAGGATATCGCCGATGGTATAGTTGGCCTTCTGGTTGATGGTCTGCTGGCGCATCACATCGAAATAGACCCAGGTTGCCGCGAAGATCACCAGCAGCGCTGGAAAGACGATCATCGCTTCGACGGTGACATCCCCTTTTTCGTCGCGGCTGAAGCGCGAAAGGTACTTCTTGATAAGAGCAGTCATTAGTATGGCTCCTGAACAAAGGCCGAGAAGGACACGAGAGCTGCATAGCCTTCGGCATCTTTTGGCATTTTGGATGCAAGCGCGCCTGTCGGAGCGATCGGCTTGTACTTGTAGCATGCGCGCAGGAACATCAGTTCGTTGGGTGTTCCGGCTTCAAACTGGCGCAAGGGGCGAACCGGCTCTGCAGAGTCGATGCAATCCGCGCGACGTGTCGGCTCGGACCAATCACGCAGGTCGAGCGGGATCATCTCAAGGCGCAGCATCTCGTTGCAATCCGCCAGAAGCGTCGTGCTATCGCAGATCATCTGCTTCAGGTCGTCATGATCGATCTGTTCGCCCGTCCCAAGCCGCACTTCGCGTACCGCCGAATCAAGCCCCCGTTCCAACTGGGTATGCCGGATGGACAAGGCGCCGATCTCGAGGCCCGAAATGATTACCGCAAGAAACAGGGGTAGCCAGATCGCGAAAGGCAGCAACACGGCAGAGCCACTTTCGTCCCGCAGGAAGCGGCGGAGTTTTTTCAATTCGAACCGCATCATTGTGTCAACCTCAGCTGGTTAATGGTCCGGGCAATCGCTCGGAATGCTTCGGAAATCTCAAGTCCTTCCACGGGGAAGTAGTGAGCCGGCGAAGAGGCGCAGTCGCGCATCGCGGCCTGACCTTCGTCGGGGGCCTCGAAACCGATGGCAAAGACGGTGATGGCGGCATCACGGGCCTGTTCACAGATCACCGACAGACGATCATCTGCCTGGCTGCCGTCGACGATGGGAACGTAGGAATAGTAGGCGTTGTAGTAGTCGCTGTACGACACCCAGCCATCATAATACGGGGTGCGGAAGAACTTCTGGCCAAAGGCCCGTGTGCCCCAGCGTCCGAAGACTTCGGCATTTGTCATGCGACGCGCGCTCCAGCCACCATCGGGCTGGTTTCGATACCGTTCGTTCCACGACCCGTTACGGTTGCGATCCCAGTAATAGACGTCGTTGCTTGAACCGCTCTGGTTCCGAACGCGATGAGAAAAACGATCATTCGTCGGATTGTTGTCGCCTCGATCGTCGATCCAGATGTCGGAGTTGCCGCTGGCGAATTCCGGGGCCAGATTATACTGGGTGGTGTTCATCCCATCCGTCATGACCACCGCGATCTTGAGAGCGTCAGGCGCAAGATACTCTGCGGGTCGCCCGCTTGCTTCGGCCGGGACAAGACCATCGCTGATCAAGCCGTCCACGACAGGGCGGGCTGACGGATCAAGCAGGGCAACGCCCCACTTCATGCCAAGGTCGATAGCAGTGTTGCCACCGGCGCTCAGCCCGGCGATATGGGCCACCAATGCGTCAGTGTCATCGCTGTGGGCCATGATTGCGCCGTAGTCATCCGTTGGACACCACGAGTCGGGCGTGACAACCGAATGCTCATCCATGCTGTACGGGTCGAAATGGGCCAGACGTTGCAGTGACTCGTTCGGTGAAATACCTTTGGACCAGAATGCGTAATCGTCAAAGATTACACAGCGCGACATGTCATGTTCATCGGTCAGGCTGTAATGCTGTGACAGTGACGACCCCAGATTGACGGTCGCGTTGTAGGGAACGATGCTGATTGTCGTCAGACCCGAGTTCTCGTCGTCGACGACCGTTTCCACGAACTCGGTGGCTGCCGTCCGCAGGTTTGCGATCTTGTCGTTTGCCCCCATAGAACCGGAAATGTCGAGGATCATCGAAATCTCGATATTGGAAATGCGTTCCTCGGCGGCTGAAAGACCGGTAGCCTGAAGGTTGTCAACGCCGACCATCTTGAGGAAGTTGGCGGGGAAGACCCGTTGTGCCTCTGCCCGGACGGTGCGATAGTTCAAACCTGAATCGACGGTGATCGTCACGTTGGACAACGTGTCCTCAAGTCCCATCTTGGTCAGGTAGTCCTGAACGATCGCTTCCGGCTCGAGCTGTTGCTCGAGATCCGCAGCCGCCAGGACCGCGCGGTCGAGCGTTCCCTGGAGACGCGCGCGTTCCACTTCAGCGTTGATCATGTCGATCCCGACACCACCATACACCATCATCATCATGGCACCCATAATGGCCACGACGGACATATTGCCATCGGTCTCTCGGGCGAAGCGGTTGAGCGTGCCGGCCACGGAGGACCGCAACATGGATTTCTTCCGTTTCGCGACCGGCACCCTTGGCAGAAGGTTGCTTAATCCGATCATTGTTACCTCTTTCCCGCCCTTATAAGACGGACTGACACCCCACTTAGATTTTGGGAGATCTGAAGGCGAAAGGCGGCGGCAATAGGGCAGGAAATGTGGAAAAAATGTGGAATGTATTGATTATATTGAATAATCGCACACCCAAGAGCCTCATTGACGTCTCAGGTGAAACAGTTTGCGCGATTTCGCCATGCCGTGTCTCGGAGCCGGGGCAGAGTTCTACGTGCGAAATTAACCAACCTGTCATAGGCTGCCCCTAATAAGGGACGAATGATCCATGACTCGGGAGGGACACATGAGCACGATACCAGCCAATGAACCGACATTTCGGGAATCAGTCGACCTGATGTTCAACCGCGCCGTGGCGCTGATGGATCTGCCGCCCGGCCTCGAAGAGAAAATCCGCGTATGCAACGCCACCTATACCGTGCGGTTCGGTGTACGCCTGCGCGGCCAGATCACGACGTTCACCGGCTACCGTTCCGTGCACTCCGAACATATGGAGCCGGTCAAGGGCGGCATCCGTTTCGCGCCGTCGGTCCATCAGGACGAGGTCGAGGCGCTAGCGGCTCTCATGACTTACAAATGCGCGCTGGTCGAGGCACCGTTCGGTGGCTCGAAGGGTGGTTTGCGCATCGATCCGCGCGACTACGATGAATACGAACTGGAACAGATCACCCGGCGCTTTGCTTACGAACTGGCCAAACGTGACATGATCCACCCGGCGCAGAACGTGCCTGCTCCGGACATGGGCACGGGGGAACGGGAAATGGCGTGGATCGCCGACCAGTATGCCCGGATGAACACCACCGACATCAATGCACGGGCATGCGTGACGGGCAAGCCGCTCAATGCGGGGGGGATCTCGGGCCGGGTCGAGGCGACGGGACGGGGCGTTCAATACGCGCTGAGGGAATTCTTTCGTCACCCGGAGGACGTCAAGGCGGCGAAGTTGACCGGCAAACTCGACGGCAAACGGGTGATCGTTCAGGGCCTCGGGAACGTGGGCTACCACGCGGCCAAGTTTCTGCGCGATGAGGATGGTTGCACGATCGTCGGCATCATCGAACGCGACGGCGCGCTGCACGACGAGAGCGGGATCGACGTCGATGCCGTGTATGCCTGGATCCTCAAGCATGGCGGCGTCAGCGGGTATCCCGATGCGGCGCACACCGCCGAAGGCGCAACGGTCCTCGAAGCCGAGTGCGACATTCTCATCCCGGCCGCTCTGGAAGGGGTGATCAACCTGACCAATGCCGACCGGATCAAGGCTCCGTTGATCATCGAGGCTGCAAACGGCCCAATCACAGCGGGTGCCGACGATGTCCTGCGCGAGAAGGGAACGGTCGTGATCCCGGACATGTACGCAAATGCGGGCGGCGTGACGGTGTCCTATTTCGAATGGGTCAAGAACCTCAGCCATATCCGCTTTGGTCGGATGCAGCGCCGTCAGGAAGAAGCGCGTCATCAACTTGTCATCGACGAATTGCAACGTCTGGACGAGGTGCTTGGGGATCAATGGTCGATGACGCCGAACTTCAAGGACAAGTATCTGCGCGGTGCCGACGAGCTTGAACTCGTGCGCTCGGGCCTCGATGACACGATGCGGATTGCCTACCAGTCCATGCGGGAGGTCTGGCATGATCGCGAAGACGTGCACGACCTTCGGACCGCAGCCTATATCGTGTCGATCAGCAAGGTCGCGGCAAGCTACCGTGCCAAGGGGCTCTGACGGATGACAATCGGAATGGGCTGAGCTAGGTGTATCCTGACATCCTTCCAGCCCATTCACCACGCCCCTACCAAGAGGACACTCATGATCCGTACACTGCTTGCCATTCCCGCCCTGATGATCGGCCTTGCCACGCCTGCGATGGCGCAGGGCGATGACACCGAATGCCGCAAGCAGGGCCAGATTGCCACGAACATCATGTCCGAGCGCAGGAACGGGGCAAACGCGCGGCGCGCAGAACGGCGTGTCATCCGATCGCTGCCCGAGGATTCGCGGAATTACGAGGTCGCCGTTCCGGCCCTTGTCGACTGGATCTACAGCCTGCCGGAAGACCAGCTGACGCCCGAAGTCAGCAATGCGCTTTACCAGGTCTGCATGTCGCAGTAACGCACTCTCCCGGCGCTTGCACCACTGGACTCTTGGCCACGGAGACCCGATATTCTGGGGATGAGCCTGCCGCCAAATTTTCTTGATGACCTGCGCACCCGGACCAGCCTGTCACAGGTGGTCGGGCGCAAGGTCCTGTGGGACACGCGCAAGTCGAACCAGGCCAAGGGCGACATGTGGGCACCGTGCCCGTTCCACCAGGAAAAATCCGCCAGTTTTCATGTCGATGACCGCAAGGGCTATTATTATTGCTTTGGCTGCCACGCCAAGGGAGACGCCATTTCCTTTGTCCGCGAGAGCGAGAACGTCGGTTTCATGGAAGCGGTCGAGATCCTGGCAGCCGAAGCCGGAATGCCGATGCCTGCGCGTGATCCGCAGGCACAGGAAAAAGCCGATCACCGCACCAGGCTTGTCGATGTCATGGAGCAGGCGGTCCGGTTCTACCGGCTGCAATTGCGCAGCGGCGCAGGGTCGGCGGCGCGCGACTACCTGACGCGCCGTGGCCTGAACGAGACGACGCAGGACCGGTTCAATATCGGTTTCGCGCCACCCGGCTGGCAAACGCTCTGGGATCACCTGACAGGGCAGGGCGTTTCGCCCGAGCAGATCGTCGAAGCCGGGCTGGCCAAGCCCTCGCAGAAGGGCGGAAAGCCCTACGACACCTTCCGCAACCGCATCATGTTCCCGATCCGCGATGCCCGGGGGCGGGCGATCGCGTTCGGTGGGCGGGCGATGGATCCCGACGACAACGCGAAATACCTCAACAGCCCGGAAACGCCGCTCTTCGACAAGAGCCGCACGCTTTACAATCAAGGCCCCGCCCGAGAAGCGGCGGGCAAGGGCCAGCCGCTGATCGTGGCCGAGGGCTACATGGATGTGATCGCGCTGGCGACGGGCGGGTTCGAGGCCGCTGTTGCGCCGCTGGGAACAGCGGTCACGGAAAGCCAGTTGCAGATGCTGTGGCGCATCACAGACGAGCCGATCCTGGCGCTGGACGGGGACAAGGCCGGGCTCAAGGCCGCCTACCGCGTCATCGACACGGCGCTGCCGCTCCTTGAGTCCGGCAAATCGCTGCGGTTTGTCTTGCTGCCGGAAGGCCAGGATCCGGACGACCTGATCCGCAGCTCGGGGCGCGAGGCGATGCGTGCGCTTGTCGAGGCGGCACAGCCCATGGTCCAGCTCTTGTGGCGGCGCGAAACCGAAGGCCGCGTCTTCGACAGTCCCGAGCGCAAGGCCGCGCTCGACAAGACGCTGCGCGAACGCATCCGCACGATCCAGGACCCGTCGCTGCGCAGTCACTATGGCGAAGAGATCAAGCGCCTCAGATGGGACCTGTTTCGGAGCCCGGCAAAACCCCGCTCCGGGACTTTTCGCCGGTTCGGCCAGCCGGGTCCCGCCAAACCTGCCGAAAACACCCGCGCCTCCATGCTGGTTTCCGGTGGAAAGGATGTCGAATTGCGGCTGCGCGAGGCGGTGATCCTGGCGGCGCTCTTGTCGACCCCCGACCTGATTTCCGAATTCGAGGCCCAGATCGACGATATGTCCTGCGTCGATCCGGATCATGCCGCCTTGAGAGCGTGTCTTTTGCAACACGCAGGCGCGTCGGCCGAAACGGTTCGGGCGGCCGCAGATGCGACAGTTGGGGGTGACGCACTTGAAATGCTCTGCCGCGCACGCCATGTCGCGATTACGCCGTGTCTGAGAAAGCCGGGCGATCACGACCTGGTCCGCCTGACGATTGCCGAGGAGCTTGCCAAACTTGAAGCTGGCATCGGACTGGACGCGGAGATCGCCGAAGCAGCGGAGGACCTGGACGGCGCGGCGGATGAATCGCTGACATGGCGGTTGAGCCAGGCTGCACAGGCGCGCCAATCTGCCCAACGCGCGCAGTCGGAAGACAAGACAGAATACGATCTTGGTCCCAACGGGGCCGCGATCAACCGGGAAGAACGCAGCGCATTCGCCGCTTTGATGGAAACCATTCGCTTTGACAAACCCCGAGGGTGACGGTGTTTTGCTAAGGAAAGCGTAAACGAAAAAGGGTAAACGGGTGTGCGAATCGGTATTTCGCGCTAATGATTCGGGTCAATCGAATCGCCCCGTCCCGACAGGAGCATCCATGGCCGCCAAAGATAACGACGACGCCAAGACCGAAGACCGCGACGAGGATGTCAGCCTCGATATGAGCCAGACTGCGGTCAAGAAGATGATCGCCGACGCTCGTGAACGAGGCTACATCACATACGATCAGCTGAACGAAGTTCTGCCGCCCGATCAGGTCAGTTCCGACCAGATCGAGGATGTGATGTCGATGTTGTCCGAGATGGGCATCCAGGTCACCGAAGAAGACGAAGAGGCCGAGGACGAGGACAAGGGCGCAACCGACCTTGTTCAGACCCAGCGCCCGGGCGAAGTGACCCTGGCGTCGGGCACGGCTGAAAAGCTGGACCGCACGGACGATCCGGTGCGCATGTATCTGCGCGAGATGGGCAGCGTCGAACTGCTGTCCCGCGAAGGCGAAATCGCCATCGCCAAGCGGATCGAAGCCGGTCGCAACACGATGATTGCCGGGCTTTGCGAAAGCCCTCTGACGTTCCAGGCGATCACCATCTGGCGCGAGGAACTTCTGAGCGAAGACATTCTGCTGCGCGACGTGATCGACCTCGAAACCACGTTCGGCAACCAGTTGGGCGACGAAGAAGATGTCGCCGCGCCGGTCGTGACCGAAACCGATGGTTCAGCCGAGAAGAAGTCAGACGACACCCAGGAGCTTGATGCCGACGGCAATCCGATTTCGACCGAGGACGATGAGGATGATGACGAGCAGGCGAACATGTCGCTTGCCGCGATGGAAGCCGCTCTCAAGCCGCGTGTCCTGGAAACCCTGGACCGCATCGCTCAGGATTACGAAGAACTGTCCAGCATGCAGGACAATCGTATCTCTGCGACCCTGAACGAGGACGGATCTTTCAGTGCCGGCGACGAGGACCGCTATCAGAAGCTGCGGTCCGAGATCGTCGAACTGGTGAATGAACTGCACCTGCACAACAATCGCATCGAGGCGCTGATCGACCAGCTTTACGGCATCAACAAGCGCATCATGGCCATCGACGGCGCAATGGTTAAGCTGGCCGACCAGGCCCGCATCAACCGTCGCGAATTCATCGACGCCTATCGTGGTCGCGAGCTTGACCCGAACTGGCTGGAAGAGATGGGCGAAAAAGCCGGGCGCGGCTGGCAGATGTTCATCGAACGCTCGCTGCCCAAGGCCGAGGAACTTCGCGCCGACATGGCCCAGGTGGGCCAGTATGTCGGGCTGGATATCTCTGAATTCCGCCGCATCGTCGCGCAGGTCCAGAAGGGCGAGAAAGAAGCCCGTCAGGCCAAGAAGGAGATGGTCGAGGCGAACCTGCGTCTGGTGATCTCGATCGCCAAGAAATACACCAACCGCGGTTTGCAGTTCCTTGACCTCATCCAGGAAGGCAACATCGGCCTGATGAAGGCCGTCGACAAGTTCGAATATCGTCGCGGCTACAAGTTCTCGACATACGCGACGTGGTGGATCCGTCAGGCAATCACCCGCAGTATCGCGGATCAGGCGCGCACCATCCGTATCCCGGTGCACATGATCGAAACGATCAACAAGCTGGTCCGGACCGGCCGCCAGATGCTGCACGAGATCGGCCGTGAACCGACGCCCGAGGAACTGGCCGAAAAGCTCCAGATGCCTCTGGAGAAGGTTCGCAAGGTGATGAAGATCGCCAAGGAACCGATCTCGCTCGAAACGCCCATCGGCGACGAGGAAGACAGCCAGCTTGGCGATTTCATCGAGGACAAGAACGCCGTTCTGCCGCTGGATGCGGCGATTCAGGACAACCTCAAGGAAACCACCACGCGGGTTCTGTCGTCCCTCACGCCGCGTGAGGAACGGGTTCTGCGGATGCGGTTCGGCATCGGCATGAACACCGACCACACGCTCGAGGAAGTGGGCCAGCAGTTCAGCGTCACGCGCGAACGTATCCGCCAGATCGAGGCCAAGGCGCTGCGCAAGCTCAAGCATCCCAGCCGGTCGCGCAAGCTGCGGTCGTTCCTGGATCAATAAGCCATGTCGTTTCTAAAGAAACTCTTCGGCGGGGGCGGGGGCTCATCAGAGCCCACCGTGCCCGCCGAAACGCATAACGGGTACACGATCCATCCCGCCCCGATCAAGGACGGGTCGGTCTGGCGCATCGGCGCGCGGATCGAGAAAGAGATCGACGGCGAGATCAAATCGCACCGCATGGTGCGCGCCGATACGCTGCAAGGCTT
>Ga0102929_1001835_pt1 | contig 12623 bp, 10 predicted proteins | sample SalPonR1_B_D2_MG_FD_78510 | JGI IMG/M metagenome (GOLD analysis project Ga0102929, IMG submission 78510) | Salt pond soil microbial communities from South San Francisco under conditions of wetland restoration - Salt Pond MetaG R1_B_D2_MG | ecosystem: Environmental > Aquatic > Marine > Intertidal... | reverse complement strand
GCGTCAAAATAACAGCGCCGCCGTATATCATTACGGCGGCGCTTGTGGTGTTGATCAAAGCTTGGGTCAGGACTTGGCCAGCCCGATAGTCTGAAGCGCAGTCTTGATTTCATCAAGGATCGCGGGATCGTCAATCGTGGCGGGCATCTTGTAGTCGGCCCCGTCTGCGATTTTGACCATGATCGCGCGCAAAATCTTGCCCGAGCGGGTCTTGGGCAAGCGGTCCACGACCACGGCCAGCTTGAATGCCGCCACCGGGCCGATCTGATCGCGGACCATCTTGACGCATTCCTGCACGATCTCGGCGTGATCACGGTTGACGCCTTTGGTCAGACACAGGAATCCGACGGGCAACTGCCCCTTGAGCTGATCCGAGGCACCGATCACCGCGCATTCGGCCACATCCGGGTGCGCGGCCAGAACTTCTTCCATGCCGCCGGTGGACAGGCGGTGGCCCGCGACGTTGATCACGTCATCGGTGCGCGCCATGATCCACAGGTAGCCATCTTCGTCCTTCATCCCGGCATCGCCAGTTTCATAATAGCCGGGGAAGGTGTTGAGGTAGGATTTGCGGAATCGATCTTCGGCATTCCACAGCGTTGGCAAGGTGCCGGGCGGCAGGGGCAGTTTGACTGCAATCGCACCCAGTTCGCCTGCGGGCAGTTCATGGCCCGCTTCGTCAAGGATTTGCACATCATAGCCGGGCATCGCGACGGTGGGCGATCCGATCTTGACGGGCAGAGCCTCAATCCCGGCGGGGTTGCCTGCGATGGTCCAGCCGGTTTCGGTTTGCCACCAATGGTCATAAACTGGCACGCCCATCACCTCTTGGGCCCATACGATGGTATCAGGGTCGGCGCGTTCGCCCGCCAGATACAGCGCGCGGAGATTGGAAATATCGTAATCCTTGATCGCTTCGCCCTTGGGGTCATCGCGCTTGATGGCGCGCAGGGCTGTGGGCGCGGTAAAGAAACTACGCACATTGTGTTCGCTGATCACCCGCCAGAACGTGCCGGCATCGGGGGTGCCTACGGGCTTGCCCTCGAACACAATCGTCGTATTGCCGTGGATCAGTGGAGCGTAGCAAATATAGCTGTGGCCAACGACCCAGCCGACATCAGACGCGGCCCAGAACACATCGCCGGGATCGACATTGTAGATGTTTTTCATCGTCCAGTTCAGCGCGACCAAATGCCCACCGGTGTGGCGCACCACGCCTTTGGGCGCGCCCGTCGTGCCCGAAGTATACAGGATATAGGCCGGGTGATTGCCTTCGACGGGCACACATTCTGCTGGCTCTACCCCGTATTGGAAGCCGTGCCAGTCGTAATCGCGGCCTTCTTCCAGATGCGCGACCTCTTCCTCGCGTTGGAAGATGACGCAGAAATCCGGCTTGTGCTTGGCTTGGTCAATCGCCCCGTCCAGCAGTGGCTTGTAATGCACCACGCGGCCCGGCTCGATCCCGCATGAGGCGGCGATGATGCATTTGGGCGTGCAATCGTCGATCCGCACCGCCAGTTCATGCGCCGCGAAGCCGCCAAACACCACCGAATGCACGGCACCGATCCGCGCGCAGGCCAGCATCGCCTCAAGCGCTTCGGGCACCATCGGCATGTAGATGATCACCCGGTCACCTTTTTCGACGCCTTTGGCGCGCAACGCCCCGGCCAGCCGCGCCACGCGGCTGCGTAGCTGTGCATAGCTGATCTTGTGCTTGGTGCCGGTGACCGGGCTGTCATGGATGATCGCCGCCTGCGCGCCGCGCCCGTTTTCAACGTGGCGGTCCACCGCATTCCAGCAGGTGTTGACCATGCCGTCGGCAAACCATTCATAAAGGTCGTTGCCTTTGTCGAACAGGGCTTTGCTGGGGGCTTTGTCCCACTCGATGGCTTCGGCCTGTTGCATCCAGAATCCTTCTGGATCCTGTTTCCAGCTGTCGTAGACGTCATTATATCCCATGGTGTCCTCCTCCGAACCTTTGCAAATGTGTTACGGGCGCAAACACCTTGCGGCAAGAGAGACGGCACCGCGGTGGACAGATTACCGCACGAAATTTGCAGATAAGGCCTAAGGTGGCCTGCAAATTTTTGCAAACCCCATAAAAAAGAGGGGTTAAGCGGCAAATCATTCAGGGTTTGCAAACCTGCAAACATTGCCACTGCAAATCGATTTGTCCTGACCCTTATATAGATTCGCCGCTTGGGCCGACCTCAGCCGTAATGCGCAACCGGGGTGCCGGCAATGGCGGCCATGTTCAAAAGGCCGCGCGCGGTGATCCCCGGTGTGACCACATGCGCGCGATTGCCCATGCCCATCAGGATCGGCCCCACTTCCAGCCCGCCGGCCTTCATTTTCAAAATATTGCGCACGCCCGAGGCCGCATCGGCATGAGCGAAAATCAGGATATTGGCCACGCCCTGCATCCGGTTGTCTGGCAGCAAGCGATCGCGCAGGTCAGGATCAAGCGCCGCGTCCACATTCATCTCGCCCTCATAGGCGAAATCGCGCGGCGCGGAATCCAGTATCTCAAGCGCGGCCCGCAGCCGTTTGCCCGAGCCTTCGGCCTGATTGCCGAATTGCGATTGCGAACACAGCGCCACATTCGGCGTCAGGCCAAAGCGACGCACATGCCGCGCCGCGCCAATCGCGGCCTCGGCCAATTGCTCCGGCGTCGGCAAGGAATGCACATGCGTGTCGGCAATGAACAATGGGCCATCTTCCAAGATCATCAACGACAGCGCGCCATGCGGGCGCAGATCGCCGGTGCCCAAAACCTGCGTGACATAGTTCAGGTGCCAGCGATATTCGCCAAACGTGCCGCAAATCAGGCTATCGGCCTCGCCGCGATGCACCATGACCGCGCCGATGGCGGTGCTGTTGGTGCGCATGATGGCCTTGGCCAGATCCGGCGTCACGCCGCGGCGTTTCATCAGATCGTGATAGCTGCCCCAATAGTCGCGATACCGGGGGTCGTCTTCGGGGTTCACGATGTTGAAATCGCGGCCGGGTCGAATTTCCAGCCCCATTTTTTCGCAGCGCCGGTCGATCACCGAAGGCCGTCCGATCAAAATCGGCGTTTCGGTGGTTTCTTCCAAAATGGCTTGTGCCGCGCGCAAAACGCGTTCGTCTTCGCCTTCGGCAAAGACGATCCGGCGGGCGGCCGTGCCCGCGGCCTCGAAGACCGGGCGCATCAGCAAGGCTGACTTGAAAACGTTGGCATCCAACCGGGCCTTGTAAGCGGGCAGATCCTCCACCGGCCGCGTCGCCACGCCCGACTCCATCGCCGCCCGTGCCACAGCGCTTGAGACGATGCCCGACAAGCGCGGATCGAACGGTTTGGGGATCAGGTAATCGACCCCGAAGGTCAGTTGCTCACCCTGATAGGCGGCGGCGGCCTCGGCGCTGGTGGTGGCGCGGGCCAGTTCGGCGATGCCATCCACGCAGGCGATTTGCATGGCGTCATTGATTTCGGTTGCCCCCACATCCAAGGCCCCCCGAAAAATGAAGGGGAAGCACAGCACGTTATTGACCTGATTGGGAAAATCGCTGCGCCCGGTGGCGATGATCGCATCGGGTGCGGCGCTCCGGGCCTCATCGGGCATGATTTCGGGCGTGGGGTTGGCCAAGGCGAACACGATGGGCCGCTTGGCCATTTTGCCCACATGATCCGGCGTCAAAACCTTGGGCCCTGACAGGCCCAGAAACAAATCCGCCCCTTCGATCACATCGTCCAGACTGCGCAAATCGGTGTCTTGGGCAAAGGCCTCTTTCTGCGGGTTCATATCCTCGGTGCGGCCTTTGTAGACCAGCCCGTGAATATCACACAGCCAGACGTTTTCGCGTTTGACCCCAAGTTTCAGCAACAGGTTCAGGCAGGCGATGCCCGCCGCGCCGCCGCCGGTGCTGACGATCTTGATGTCCTCAAATCTCTTGCCGGCCACATACAAAGCATTCGTGGCCGCCGCGCCCACGACAATGGCCGTGCCATGCTGATCGTCATGGAACACGGGGATATCCATCCGCTCGCGGCACAGTTTTTCGACGATGAAACAGTCAGGCGCCTTGATGTCTTCAAGGTTGATCGCGCCAAAGGTCGGCCCAAGCGCGCACACGATATCGGCCAGTTTCTCGGGGTCTTTTTCGTCAATTTCCAGATCAAAGCAGTCAATATCGGCGAACTTTTTGAACAGAACCGCCTTGCCTTCCATCACCGGCTTGGAGGCCAGCGCACCGATATTGCCAAGGCCCAAAACAGCCGATCCGTTGGTGACAACCGCCACAAGGTTGCCGCGCGCGGTATAGCGGCTGGCATTGGTCGCGTCGTCTTTGATTTCAAGGCAGGCTTCGGCCACGCCGGGGGAATAGGCGCGGGCCAGATCGCGCCCGTTGGCCAAAGGTTTGGTGGCGCGGATTTCCAGTTTTCCGGGCTTGGGAAATTCATGATAGGTCAGGGCTGCTTGTCGCAGGCTTTCTTTGTGGCTGTCGGTCATGAAGTCCTCCCGCTGGCATTAGTTTAGTATTAAACTATTAATTCGCAGGCGCAATCCCACTTGTGTTGCGCCACAAGGACAGCTTGCATCCTGCATAAACGGGACGCAATGTGAGAGGCGGGCAAGACGCATTGGCCTGCTAAATCGGTTCGCAAAATCGGCCTGCACAGGAGCGCTGCAAGAATGAGTTTGATCGAACACGCCCGCACCGCGCGTGAAAATGCACATGCCCCCTATTCCGGGTTCAGGGTGGGGGCTGCCCTGCGCACGGCCTCGGGGCGGGTCTATGTTGGCTGCAACGTCGAAAATGCATCATATCCGGAAGGCACCTGTGCGGAAACCGGCGCGATTGCCGCGATGGTGGCGGACGGCGAGACACGGATCGCCGAGGTGACGATCATCGCCGACAGCCCGCACCCGATCAGCCCCTGTGGCGGTTGCCGTCAGCGCCTTGCCGAATTTGCCGGTGACGAGACGCTGGTTGTCATGGCCACGCTGGATGGCCAGCAGGCCACCGCGACCCTGTCGGCGCTTTTGCCCGGTGCCTTTGCGTCTGGCAGCATGGCAAAGCGCCGCTGATGGACGCCCGCACGATCATCGCGGGCATTCGGGACGGTCGCACACCAAGTGCCGATGCCTTGCAGTGGTTCGCCCAAGGGCTGGCCAATGGGCGTGTCAGCGATGCGCAAGCCGGGGCGTTTGCCATGGCGGTGGTGCTGAAGGGTTTGGGCGACGAAGGGCGCACAGCCCTGACCATGGCGATGCGCGACAGCGGCAAGATTTTGCAATGGCAGAGCGATGGCCCGGTGATTGACAAGCACTCGACCGGAGGCATCGGCGATTGCGTCAGCCTTGTGCTGGCCCCGGCCTTGGCGGCTTGTGGGGCCTACGTTCCGATGATCTCGGGCCGTGGTTTGGGCCATACCGGCGGCACACTGGACAAGCTTGAGGCCATACCGGGCCTGCAAACCACCCAAAGCGAGGCGCGCTTGCGCGATATCGTGGCGCATGTGGGCTGTGCGATTGTCAGCGCAAGCGCCGATATGGCCCCGGCAGACCGGCGGCTATACGCGGTGCGCGATGTCACGGCGACGGTCGAAAGCCTTGATTTGATCACCGCCTCGATCCTTTCGAAAAAGCTGGCGGCGGGATTGCAGGGCTTGGTGCTGGATGTGAAAGCAGGCTCTGGCGCGTTCATGAAAGGCGAGCGCGCGGCGCGGGATTTGGCAACCGCCCTTGTCGATACGGCCAACGCTGCCGGATGCCGGACCAGTGCAATGATCACCGACATGAGCCAACCTTTGGCCCCGGCGCTTGGCAATGCGTTGGAGGTGGCCGAGGCGATGCGCGTTTTGACAGGGCAAGCGCATGGCCGGTTGTTTGATCTGTCAGTGGCGCTTGGTGGTCAGGCGTTGGTTCTGGGCGGTCTGGCCGACACGCCCCAGGCCGGTGAGGCGCAAATTCAGGCGGCTTTGTCGGATGGCCGCGCGGCGGACAGGTTTGCCCGGATGCTGGCCGAAATGGGCGGTCCGAAAGATTTTACCGAACACTGGCAGGATCATCTGCCGTCAGCGCCCGTGATCCGCGATCTGCCAGCCCCGCGCGCAGGATATGTGGCCGCGATGGACGGCGAGGCCATGGGGCTGGCTGTGATCGCGCTTGGTGGCGGGCGACAGGTGGAAGGTGACATCATCAACCCCGCCGTCGGCTTGGATCGGGTGGCGCCACTTGGGGCGCAACTTGAACGGGGCGATCCGCTGCTGCGCATTCATGCCGCGACGCCGGAGCAGGCGGATAGCGCAGCAAAGGCGTTGCTGACCGCGATCACGATTGCCGACAAAGCTGCGCCGGTGCCGCCCCTGATCCACGATCAGGTGCCGGGATGAGCCGCGCCTTCCTGATTGTGATGGATTCAGTCGGGATCGGCGGCGCGCCGGATGCGGCGCAGTATTTTTGCGGGGATGTGCCGGACACCGGGGCCAACACCGTGGCCCATATCGCGCAGGCCCGGCCCGGTGGTTTGCATCTGCCCACGTTGGATGGACTTGGCCTTGGTGCGGCAATCGAATTGGCATCGGGGGCCAAGGCCCCCGGTTTGGGCGGCGTGCCGCAGGGCCTGTGGGGCAGCGCGACTGAAGTATCACAAGGCAAGGATACCCCGTCGGGCCATTGGGAGCTGGCAGGCGTGCCGGTGCCATGGGCATGGCATTATTTCCCCGACACGTCTCCGGCCTTTCCTGACGGGGTCAGCGCGGCCATTGCGCAGGCTGCTGGCACAGACGGGATTCTTGGCAATTGCCATGCCTCGGGCACGGAAATCATCGCGCGCTATGGCGCGCAGCATCTGCACTGCGGGTGGCCAATTTGCTATACATCGGCGGATAGTGTCCTTCAGGTCGCCGCGCATGAAATGACGTTTGGCTTGCAGCGCCTGTTGGACCTGTGCCGCGATATTGCGCCAAGGCTGCATGATATGCGAGTGGGCCGGGTGATTGCGCGGCCTTTTGTCGGCGATGCCGATAGCGGTTTTACCCGCACGCAAAACCGGCGCGATTTCGCCATGCCACCGCCTGCGCCCACCCTTTGCGATTGGGTGCAAGGAGCCGGGCGCAAGGTGCATGCCATCGGCAAGATCGGCGATATCTTTTCCATGCGGGGGATTGATGATGTTTGCAAAGGGTCTGATGCACAGCTGATGACACATCTGGCCGACGCCATTGACCATGTCGAAGGGGGCAGCCTGACATTTGCCAATTTCGTCGAGTTCGACAGCCGTTTTGGCCATCGCCGCGATGTCGAAGGCTATGCGCAGGCGCTTGAATGGTTCGATCACCAGTTGGGCCTGTTGTTGCCGCGACTGCGCCCCGGTGATCTGATGTTGATCACCGCCGACCATGGCAACGATCCCGCTTGGTCTGGCACCGATCATACCCGTGAACGTGTCCCGGTTTTGTGTGCAGGCTATGGCGCTGGGCAGATCGGGGTGGTGGCGTTTGTCGACGTGGCCGCCAGCGTTGCTGCGCATCTTGGCGTGCCCGCCCAAGGGCCGGGGCGCAGCTTTCTGCCGCAGCGCGGCAGCTTATGACCGTTGCCCCGTGGCGCGGTTTCTGAAATGTAGTGCGCAAATGCCAGATTTTCGCAAGCCGAGGACACAGATATGAAACAGCACCTGACCGTCGTGACCCACCCTTTGGTGCAGCACAAACTGACCATCATGCGGGAAAAGGAAACCTCGACGGCGGTCTTTCGGCAGCTTTTGCACGAAATCAGCCAGCTGCTGGCCTATGAGGTCACCTACGAGCTGGACATGACCACCCGGCGTATCGACACCCCGCTTGAGGAAATGGATGCGCCGGTGCTGGCCGGGCGCAAATTGGCGCTGATTTCGATCTTGCGTGCGGGCAATGGCCTTTTGGACGGGATGCTTGGCTTGATCCCGTCGGCGCGGGTAGGGTTTGTTGGCCTCTATCGGGACGAGGCCACGTTGAAGCCGGTGCAATACTACTACAAGGTGCCTGATCATCTGGATGAGCGTATGGTCATTGTGGTCGATCCGATGCTGGCAACCGGCAATTCCTCGGCGGCGGCGGTGGATTTGCTGAAGCAATCGGGCGCCAAGCATATCCGCTTTTTGTGCCTGTTGGCCGCACCCGAAGGCGTCGCGCGGATGAAAGAGGCGCATCCTGATGTGCCGATTGTGACGGCGGCCCTTGATGAGCGCCTGAATGAGCTGGGCTACATCCTGCCGGGACTAGGGGATGCGGGTGATCGGATGTATGGCACTAAATAAGCGATATACTGTTTACTAGAAGTAACAAATAAGGCACTCTGCCCCCAACTGTTGTGGGGTCAATTATGAAAGTTACTCGGGTTTTGGCGATTGCGGTGATCGCAGCCTCGGTTGGTGTCGGGTTTGTGCAGGCCCAAAGCATGGGCAGCAACGCCGTTCCTGCAGAATTTCCTCCATCCTCTTTTGACGGGCGGCAATATGTCGATAGCAAGGGCTGCGTGTTCGTTCGGGCAGGTGTTGACGGAAACGTGTCATGGATCCCGCGTATGACACGCTCACGCGAGATGCTTTGCGGTTTCCAGCCTACATTGGCCAAGGCCAAGCCAGCCATAGCCCCTGCACAAACAGCGGCGCGCAAGGTGACCACGTCACGGCCCGCGCAAACCGCCCGCACAGCACCAAGCCGGGCACAACCCAAGCGCCAGCCCGTGCAAGTTACCGCACCGGCCCGTAAACAGCCGATTGTGACCAAGCCGCCACGCATCGTTCGCGTTGCAAAGCCGCAGAAAATCGCGCCTGCGTCCGTCAAATCGGTAAAACCTGTCAAAATAGTGAAACCTGTTCGCACAACACGCAGCGCGCCGACGCCACGCGCGGTGTCTTCCTGTCAGGGCGGCACGGCGATCTCGACCCGTTATATGGGATCGGGCGATGTGCGGTGCGGTCCGCAAGCGGCGCCTCATGTGACCTATGTGCAGGGCGGTGGGGGATCGGGTGTAACCACCCGTCCGGCCCGTGTGATTCAGGCGGCCCCCATGGGGTCGACAGCGTCAGCCAACAGCTATGCCGCGCCACGCAGTTACAGCCAAGCGGTGCCGGGTTCGCATACGCGTGTCCGCCAATCCGCGCGTCAGCCTGTGCGCGTTGTGCCGCGTCATGTGTATGAACGCCAGCAAAACGCCAAGGGCACTTACATTCCCGACGGCTTTAAACCCGTGTGGGAGGATGACCGCCTGAACCCGAAGCGTGCGCATCAAACCTTGCAAGGCAAGGCGAAGATGGAGGTTGTATGGTCCCAGACCGTGCCGCGCTATCTGATCAACCGCGTGACAGGGCGTGACATCACCTATAAATATCCTGGCCTGCGGTATCCCTATACCAGCTTTGAGCAACAACGCGCCGCCGGGGTGACGATCTCGACGCGCGGTCAAGTGACACCAGAACCGATGCGGGTAACGCGCAGCACTGGCAGCGCGATCCGCAACGCGGACGAACAGCAGGCACCGCGCGCGGTTGTCTCAACCCGATCCAAGGCACCGGAAAAAGCCGCCAGCCATCGCTATATTCAGATTGGCGTCTTTGCCGATCGCAATCACGCGCAACGCGCGGCTCAAAAGATCGCAGCGCGTGGCTTGCCCGCGCGTCTGGCCAAGATGACACGCGGTGGCACATCCTACACGGTGATGACGACCGGGCCATTCCGCACGCAATCAGATCTGCAAACTGCCCTCAATCGTGTGCGCAGCGCCGGGTTTTCCAATGCACGCTTGCGCAACTGATCCGACAGCCGGTCAGGTCCAAAAGGTTCGGGCGGTTATTCGCCCGGACGCGATAGGCTGAACGTCTCGCGGATCACCGCGTAATCCTTGTATCCCAGCCGGGCCAAGGGATTGAAGGACAGCACATCGAACTTGCCGTCTTTCAGGCAATCGTCACGCATGTGGATGCCTGTCACCTCACCGAAGACGGCAAAGTTGGCCGCGCCGGGGAGCTGCACGATCTGGGTCAGTTTGCATTCCAGATTGGCGGGGGCTGCGACCACGCGAGCGCAGTCGATGGTTTCGCATTGGGCCTTTTCCAAGCCGGCCAATTCGAATTCGTCACTGTCTTTTTCCCACGGGCCTGAGGTCTGGTTCATCGCGTCGCGCAAAGCAAACTCAACGATATTGACGCAAAACGCGCCGCTCTCGCGGATATTGGCAACGCTGTCTTTGGTATCGCCGCGGTCGTCTTTTGCCCCGGTTGAGGAAAACATGACCTGCGGCGGCACATAGGCGACCGCGTTGAAGAACGAATAGGGCGCAAGGTTGTCCCGGCCATCGGGGCCACGGCTGGAGATCCAGCCGATCGGACGTGGTGTGACTATCGCGTTAAACGGGTTGTGCGGCAATCCATGGCCGTCTTGCGGTTTATAGAACATCGCGCCCCCTTTGGGATTTTACGGGTTTGTGCAAGTCGTAACGCCGTGCTACCCGCAATTCCAGCCGATTTCACAAGGAGTTGCAGCGTGTTCGACCTGCGCCCTGAAACAGACGATGACTGGTGGGAGGTCGAGGCCCTTTATGACCTGTGCTTTGCACCGGGGCGCGAGGCGTTGTCGTCCTATCGTTTGCGTGACGATGTCCCGCCGCTGCGTGGGCTAAGCCTTGTGGCGCGCGACGGGGATGGGATTTTGGCCGGGGCCATCCGGTTTTGGCCAGTCTCTGTTGGCGGAACAAAGGCCTTGTTGCTGGGGCCAGTCGCCGTCCATCCGACCCGGCAGGGCGAAGGGTTGGGGGGTGGTCTGATCCGCGAAAGCCTAGCCTTGGCTGGCCAACAGGGATGGGATCGGGTGATACTGGTGGGCGATGCGCCCTATTACCAGCGGTTTGGATTTCACCGCCTGCAGGGTGTCGAGATGCCGCCACCCACCAACCCCGACCGTGTTTTGGGTGTGGCGCTGACAGACGGAGCATGGGATGGTGTGATCGGTAAGGTCACGCGCGCGGCTTGAAAAGCGCCTTTGCAGGCCCGATCTTATCGTCAAAGATGCAACGGGGCGGCCTATGGAAATCATTGAAAAGCAAATTGATAGTGATGAGGTGTCGGCGAGGATCGCCGATTTGGCCGCGCGACATGCCCGTGCCTCGAACGCCGGGATTCAGGTGCTCAACTTGATTGGTGGCCAGGCCGAAGGCCTTTTGGATCGCTTGCCTCCGACGGTGCGCGGCAGATTGAACACCGCCACCGAACAGGCGCTGGTGCATGCGATGGAGGCAGCGCAAAGGTCGCGCGGGGTGGTGGCCGATAGCCCCGGCTGGATGACGCGCGCGGTGACCACAGCGATGGGCGCGGCTGGCGGGTGGGGCGGCTTGCCGACGGCCATGGCCGAGCTTCCGATCACCACGACAATCTTGTTGCGCGCCATACAGGACGTGGCGCTAGAGCACGGATTTTCGCCCCAAGATCAAGGTGTTCGTTTTGACTGTGTTCAGGTTTTCGCCGCAGCCGGGCCGCTGGATCACGACGACGGGGCCGATATTGCCTTTCTCAGCACCCGTGTGGCGGTCACAGGGGCCACGGTGCATGGCCTGATTGCGCGCGTTGCGCCGCGTCTGGCGACGGTCTTGGGCCAGAAACTGGCCGCACAGACCATCCCGGTGCTTGGGGCGGCGGCGGGGGCGGCCACGAATTATGCCTATACCAGCTATTATCAACAGATGGCGCATGTGCATTTTGGGCTGCGGCGCTTGGCGATTGAGGCCGACCGTGACCACGCCGACCTGCTGGACGTGTTCCGGGCGCAGGTCGCGCGCGGGGGTGTCGCGCAGCGTTGATCGTCTAGGGCGCGATGCTGTGCCCAAACCCACTATGATCGCAGGCGGCCCGCTTGGGCGCGTGACTTAGAGCTTGCCGCGCAGATACTCCATCACGGCGGGACGGACAGATTGTTGGCCAGCGTCGCTCTCGTTGTGGATGATCTGACGCAATTCGGACAGGTCAACACGGCGCAGGATCGACTTGACCGGCCCAACCGAGGCCGGGCGCATCGACAGCGACCGCAGGCCGATGGCGGCCAAACAGGCAGCTTCGACCGGGCGGCCCGCATCTTCTCCACAAAAACTGAGGGCGTATCGGTGGCCGCACAGCGTTGAACGATGGTTTCCAAAAAGGTCAGAAAGCTGACATTCAGGGTGTCGTAACGCCGGCGCACCAACTCATTCTCGCGGTCGGCGGCAAAGAAGAACTGCTTGAGGTCATTGCCGCCGATCGACAGAAAATCGACCTCGGAATAAAAGCTGTCAGGCGCAAAGGCCAGCGACGGCGTTTCAAGCATCGCCCCAACCTCGATGTTGTCGGGCAGGGGATGGCCCAGAATACGCTCCCGCGCCAGTGCCTTGTCCATCTCGGCGCGGGCGGCGGTGAATTCTTCGCGCTGTGCCACAAACGGGAACATCACCGTCAGCGGGCGGCCCGCCGCCGCGCGGATCAGCGCCTGCAACTGCATGCGCATGACGCCCGGCTTGTCCAGCCCCACCCGCACCGCGCGCCAGCCCATGGCGGGGTTGGGCTCGTCGGTGGGCTTCATGTAGGGTAGCACCTTGTCGGACCCGATATCGAGGGTGCGAAACACCACGCGCTGC
>Ga0102929_1001834_pt1 | contig 12624 bp, 12 predicted proteins | sample SalPonR1_B_D2_MG_FD_78510 | JGI IMG/M metagenome (GOLD analysis project Ga0102929, IMG submission 78510) | Salt pond soil microbial communities from South San Francisco under conditions of wetland restoration - Salt Pond MetaG R1_B_D2_MG | ecosystem: Environmental > Aquatic > Marine > Intertidal... | reverse complement strand
TCCAGTTTCTTCCGCAACTCGCGAATCCGCATGTCCGCCTGTCTCTGGGTCAACTGCCCGTCGAACGGCTCGCCGGTCTTGTCGGCGAGGTCCCGCAACTCGACCGCCTGCACCTCGGTCATGCGCTCTCCCGAGTACGGCGTCTTGTCGTCGGCGATTTCCTTGTTGGGAGGAAAGATGTTGGTCGACATGTCACTCCTTTTCGCCGAGCTTCTCGCGCAGCCACGCAATCCGCTCCTCGGCCTGCTTTCGGTTCAGGTTGCCGTCGAACCGCTCGTCCGCGCGGTCGGCGAGATCGCGCAGGATCACGGCCTGCCGGTCGGTCATCGGATCCTCGGCATGTCCTTCGGTGGTCGCGAACCCCGCGGCCGGTGTCTGCCCCACGACGTGGGGATCTTCCTTTCGGCTCTCGCTCATGATGCAGTCCTCCTATTCTCCAACGCTCCGGCGACCGGACCGGTTCCATGACGCCTCCGCTTGCGCTCGGACGGCAGGCGGATCACGATGCGCGTGCTGACGGAGGTTGTCCATGTCCCTGATCGACGAGGCGAAAGCGGTCCGCGCGAACGCCTATGTTCCCTATTCGAACTTCAAGGTCGGCGCGGCGATCCGCGCGACCTCGGGCAAGATCCATCTCGGCGTCAACGTCGAGAACGTCGCCTATCCCGAAGGCACCTGCGCCGAGGCCGGGGCGATCGCGGCCATGGTCGCGGCCGGCGATACCGAGATCGCGGAGGTCGCCGTCATCGCGGACTGCCCGGAGCCGGTGACCCCGTGCGGCGGCTGCCGGCAGAAGATCAGGGAATTCGCGGGACCGCAGGTGAGCGTCACGATGGCGACGCTGGACGGCGCGGAACTGGTGATGACCGTGGCCGAGCTTCTCCCCGGCGCCTTCGACACGACCCACTTGGCCCGCACCTGATGGATGCCCGCGGCATCATCTGGAAGCTCCGCCAGAGGGAGAACCTCACCGAGGCGGAGATCCGCTGGTTCGCGGCGGGCCTCGCGGCGGGCGAAGTGTCAGACGCGCAGGCGGGCGCCTTCGCGATGGCGGCCTGCCTCAACGGTCTGTCCACCCGGGAGCGGGTCGCGCTGACGCTGGCGATGCGGGATTCGGGCGACGTGCTGAGCTGGACTCTGCCGGGCCCGGTGGTGGACAAGCATTCGACGGGCGGTCTGGGAGACTGTGTGTCGCTCCTCCTCGCGCCGATGCTCGCGTGCGCGGGGGTCTACAATCCGATGATCTCGGGCCGGGGCCTCGGGCATACCGGCGGCACGCTCGACAAGATGGAGGCGATCCCGGGCGTGGCGACCGAGGTCAGCGAAAACCGGTTCCGCGAGATCGTGGCGGATGTCGGCTGCGCCATCGTGTCCGCCACGGGCAACCTCGCGCCCGCCGACAGGCGCCTCTACGCGATCCGCGACGTCACCTCGACCGTCGAGAGCATCGATCTCATCACCGCCTCGATCCTGTCGAAGAAGCTCGCCGCCGGGCTCGGCGCGCTGGTCCTCGACGTCAAGGCGGGCTCCGGCGCCTTCATGACGACGATGGAGGAGGCGCGGGCGCTCGCCCGGTCGCTCGTCGACACGGCGAACGGCGCGGGTTGCCGGACCGTGGCGCTCATCAGCGACATGAACCAGCCGCTGGCGGCCTCGGTGGGCAACGCCGTCGAGGTCGCGGACTGCATGGAGGTCCTGACCGGCGACGCCGACGGCGGCGCGCTCGCCGAGCTCACGGTGGAGCTTTGCGCGATCCTGCTCGTCACCTGCGGCGCCGTCGCCGACGAAGCCGAGGGCCGGTCCCGGATGCGCGCCGCGCTCGCCTCGGGTGCTGCGGCGGAGCGGTTCGGCCGCATGGTCGCCGCGCTGGGCGGGCCGGCGGATTTCCTGGAGCGCTGGACGGACGCCCTGCCGGCGGCGCCCGTCATCGTCGACGTCCCCGCCGAGACGGCCGGCCATGTCGCCGCCATCGACGGGCGGGCGATGGGACTGGCGGTCGTCCGGATGGGCGGCGGGCGGCTCAGGGATGGCGACACCGTCGATCCCGCGGTGGGTCTCTCCCGCGTGGCGCGGCTCGGCACGAAGGTCGCCGCGGGCGATCCGCTCGTCCGGCTTCACGCCCGCGACGGGGCGCGCGCCGAGGCCGCCCGGCGGGCGGTGCTCGATGCGATCACCATCGGCGCGCAGCCCGAGCCGCGTCCACTCGTCCACGAGAGGATCGCCTGATGCCGCGCGCCTTCCTCGTCGTCATGGATTCCGTGGGCTGCGGCGGCGCGCCCGACGCGGCGGACTTCTTCAATGACGGCAGGCCCGACACCGGCGCCAACACGCTCGCCCACATCGCGCAGGCCTGCGCGTCGGGACGGGCGGATCAGGGGCGCTTCGGGCCGTTGCGCATCCCCAACCTCGACGCGCTGGGGCTCGGCGCGGCGGTCCGTCTCGCGTCGGGCGAAGAGACGCCGGGGCTCGAGATGGCGCCCGCGGGACTCTGGGGCGCGGCGACCGAAGTCTCGAACGGCAAGGACACCCCATCGGGCCACTGGGAACTGGCGGGCGTTCCGGTGCCCTGGGACTGGACCTGCTTTCCGAAACAGGATCCCTGCTTTCCCCCCGACCTCGTGGACGAGGTCTGCCGCCTCGCTGGCACGGACGGCATCCTGGGCAACCGCCATGCCAGCGGAACGCTCATCATCGAGGACGAGGGCGAGGCGCACCTGAAGACCGGCTGGCCGATCTGCTACACCTCCGTCGACAGCGTCTTCCAGATCGCCGCGCACGAGCAGGCGTTCGGGCTCGACCGGCTCCTGAAGCTCTGCAGCGACCTTGCCCCACGGCTCCACGCGATGAAGGTCGGCCGGGTCATCGCGCGGCCCTTCGTGGGCGGGCCCGATGCCTTCGAGCGCACCGCGAACCGCAGGGACTTCGCCATCGCCCCGCCGAGCCCGACGCTCTGCGACTGGGTCCGCGCCGCGGGCCGCCCGGTGCACGCGATCGGCAAGATCGGCGACATCTTCTCGATGCAGGGCATCACCGACGTGGTGAAGGGCCCGGACGCCGAGCTGATGGAGCACCTCGTCGACGCGGCGCAAACGGCCGGTGACGGCAGCCTTATCATGGCGAACTTCGTGGAGTTCGACAGCGTTTACGGCCACCGCCGCGACGTCTCCGGCTATGCGCGCGCGCTGGAATGGTTCGACGGCCAGATCCCGCGGGTGACGGAGCGCCTGCGCGAGGGCGACCTCCTTCTCTTCACCGCCGACCACGGAAACGACCCGACCTGGTTCGGCACCGACCACACCCGCGAGCGGGTGCCGGTGGTTGCATGGGGCGCCGGTCTCTGCGAGGTCGGGCAGGTCGGGTTCGTCGACGTGGGCGCCTCGGTCGCGGCCCATCTCGGCGTGCCCTCCCATGGTCCCGGACGGAGTTTCCTGTGAGCTATCGCGACTATCCCAAGGTGGAGCTGCATCTTCACATCGAGGGCGCCGCGCCGCCTGCCTTCGTGCGCGGCCTGGCGCAGGAGAAAGGCGTCGATCTCACCGGTGTCTTCGCTGCGGACGGCAGCTATTCCTACACCGATTTCTGGCACTTCCTGAAGGTCTACGAGGCCGCGACCTCGGTGCTGACGGGCCCCGAGGACTACGCCCGCCTGACCCGCGCGGTGCTGGCCGAAAGCGCCGCCGCCGGCGTCGTCTATTCCGAGACGTTCCTGTCGCCCGACTTCTGCGGCGGCCGCGACGTGGGAGCCTGGACGGACTACCTCCACGCGATCCGCGAGGCGGCCGAGGAGGCTGAGCGGCAGGACGGCATCACGCTGCGCGGCATCGTCACCTGCATCCGCCACTTCGGCCCCGGGAAGGCGAAGGAAACCGCGCTCTGCGCCGCCGAGACGGCGGGGGACTGGCTCGTGGGCTTCGGCATCGCGGGCGACGAGAAGGCGGGCAGGCCCGGGGATTTCGCCTATGCCTTCGACATGGCGCGCGAGGCGGGGCTGCGGCTCACCGCGCATGCGGGCGAATGGGGCGGGCCGGACAGCGTGCGCGACGCGCTGCGCGACCTCAAGGTGGAACGCATCGGCCACGGCGTACGCGCCATCGAGGATCCCGCGCTCGTCGACCGGCTGGCCGAGGACGGCGTCGTGCTCGAGGTCTGTCCGGGCTCGAACGTGGCGCTCGGCATCTATCCGACATGGACCGATCATCCCGTCGCGCGGCTCCGCGAGAAGGGGGTGAAGGTCACCGTCTCCACCGACGACCCGCCGTTCTTCCACACCACGATGACCCGCGAATTCGACCGCCTCGCCGATGCTTTCGGCTGGGAGGAGGGCGACTTCGCGGCGCTGAACCGCACCGCCCTCGACGCCGCCTTCTGCGACGAGGCGACCCGCGCCCGGGTGGCGGACCGCCTGCGCTGACGGCCGCGCCGGGATCGCCTTCCGCGAGAGTATTTGGACCGAGATGAAGCAGGAGCCAGCGCTGGAGGCTCCTGCTTCATCTCGGGAGAAATACTCCGCGGGGTCGCGGGGGTGCGAAACCCCCGCATCGGGACATGAGATCCCGCGCGCGGCGGGTCGCGAGAAACGGGTTTCCCCTTCGCGCGGATTTGCTCTAGCACAAGGCCCGCACGCCTCTCTCCAGGGACACGCTCATGAGCCAGCACCTCACCGTCGTCGACCACCCCCTCGTGAAGCACAAGCTGACGCTGATGCGCGAGAAGGACACCTCGACCAAGTCCTTCCGCCAGCTCCTGCGCGAGATCAGCCATCTCCTCGCCTACGAGGTCACGCGCGAGCTGCCGATGACGACGAAGCGCATCGAGACGCCGCTCTGCGAGATGGACGCGCCGGTGATCGAGGGCAAGAAGCTCGCACTGGTCTCGATCCTGCGGGCGGGCAACGGTCTGCTCGACGGCATCCTCGAACTTGTCCCGGCCGCGCGGGTGGGCTTCGTGGGCCTCTACCGAGACCCCGAGACGCTGCAACCGGTGCAGTACTACTTCAAGGCGCCGACCCGGCTCGAGGACCGGATCACGATCGTCGTCGATCCGATGCTCGCCACCGGGAACTCGTCTGTCGCGGCGATCGACCTGCTGAAGACGGCGGGGGCGAAGCAGATCCGGTTCCTCTGCCTTCTGGCCGCCCCCGAAGGCGTCGCGCGGATGAGGGAGGCGCACCCGGATGTTCCGATCGTGACCGCCGCGCTCGACGATCACCTGAACGATCACGGGTATATCGTACCGGGGCTCGGCGACGCCGGGGATCGGATGTACGGGACGAAATAACCGTTCAGCGGGACCGCCGCCGCGCCTTTACCCTTTACTAAATCTTCTGTGTTCTTCATTTTGGGGACATAGATATGGGGGATCGGGATCATGCGCAGCATTCGCGGCACGGCACTTGCGACACTGACGGCCATCGCCTTCGGAGCGCCTGCGCTGGCGTCGGACGGTCCGGCCGAACTGCCGCCCGAAGGCTTCGGCGGCCGCCAGTACGTCGACACGCAGGGCTGCGTCTTCGTCCGCGTCGAGGTCGACGGACAGATCGGCTGGGCGCCGCGGCTTCAGCGGGACCGGTCGCCGCTCTGCGGGTTCCAGCCGACGCTTGCCGCCGGTCTCGGCCGCACCACCGGCAGCATGCCGGACATCCGCCCCGATGCTCCGCCGGTCATTCTCGACACGGCCTCGGTCATCGAGACCGCCGCGCAGGGCCCCCAACGGGTCGTCCGTGCGAGCGCCGAAGGCGCGCGGCCCGGCGTGCCGCGGCGCACGCAGATCGTGACGGGCAAGGCGCCGGCTCCGCGGTCGAGCCACGTTCCGAGGGGCTACAAGCCGGTCTGGGAGGATGACCGGCTGAACCCCCACCGCCCCAAGGGCACGCCCGAAGGCGCGGCGGAGATGCGCCGCATCTGGACAAATACGGTGCCGATGCGGCTCGTCGGGGACTGAAGCGGGTCACCCTCCGGCAGCGCCACTGCCTCAGCCGCCGCAGATGCCCTGAAGCGCCACCCAGTCGCCATCCGACAGGATCGTCCTCGCGCCGCCGGCCGGCACCGGGTCGCCTTCGATGAGGGTCACCGTCGCCTCTCCGGTGATGTCGCGGGCGTAGGCGTAAGGGGAGGCGCGGACCCCGGCGTCGCCGAAGGCGGCGAGGAGCGTGGCGTCGGAGACGCTTGCGCCTTCGGTTCCGAGCAGGAATTCGGCATAGTCCCGAAGGTCGTCCTCCGGCACCTCGCCCGTCGTCAGCAGGCTGAAGGCCGCTCCAGTGCCTGTCCAGTCGAGCAGGCGGAGAAGGGGATCGACCTGCGCCGACGCGACCTTCTCGGCAAGCAGATACCCCGCGGCGACCTCCGGTGTCTCGTGGTCCTCGACGAGTTCCCGCGACAGGAGCACGATGTCTCCCGGCAGATGCGCCGAGGCCGGGAGCGCGTCGCGGATGACCACGATCCGTCCCGCGCCCGGCCCCAGAAGCCGTGTCTTGAGCCGGGCGAGCGCGCGATCCCCGGCGGGGGAAGAGCACGGCGGACCGGCGATGCGGCCGAGATTGCCGAGCACCGCCTCGCCGATCTCGGCGCGCGCTGCCTCGGGCGCGACCCGCGCGGCCTGACGGATGAGAGAATTCGGCACCAGCAGAATGCCGAGAAGGATCAGGGCCGCCGCGAGCCCGAGCGCGATCCGCGACCGCAGCCGTCCGGGCCGCGGACGCGCCCGTTCCACCGCGCGCCGCACACGCTCGATCGCCGCGATCATCTCTTCGTCCGCGATCTCGAGTTGCTCGGTGGCATCGGGACCGGGCGTATAGATCGCAGGCGTGGCGTCGGGGTTGCGCCGCTCGACCGCGGCTAGCGACCAGTGGGCCAGCGCCGTATCGGACTGGTCGGTCATGACCAGCGTCGCCTCGCCGACCGATACCACGACGTCGCGGCGCTGCGAGTCCGGTGCGGGGCGCCATATGCCTGTCGTCTCGAGTCTCTGGTAATCGCTGAGTGCCGTCATGCCTGTCCGACGGTCCCTGCCGTCCCTTCCCGGCGGGACAATAGGCGAACCCCGCGCACCCGGCAATCGCCCGGCATTGCCCTGCGGCCAAGGGGGCAGTAAGCGCAGGGGAGGAGGCGGACCTCATGGACACCCGGCCGGTCGCGGCGGCGCTCTCGATCCTTTCGGCGATGGTCGTCATCGGCTTCATCGACAACTTCGTCGTGCTGATCGCCGCGGACGCCGGGATCTGGCAGTTCCATGCGGTGCGGGCGGTGATGAGCCTGCCGATCTTTCTCGCCCTCGTCTGGCTCGGCCTCGGCCGGATCGCACCGGTGAGATGGGCCGGGGTCGCGGGGCGCAGTTTCTTCCTGACGCTCGCCATGGTGCTCTATTTCGCGACCCTCGGGGTGCTGCCTGTGGCGCAGGCGGCGGCGGGTCTTTTCACGTCGCCGATCTTCGTCGTCCTGATCTCGGCGGTCGTTCTGCGCCAGAGGATCGGGGCGTTCCGCATCGGCGCCGTCGCGGTGGGATTCGCGGGCGTTCTGCTCATCCTCCGGCCGGACCTTTCGGATTTCAGCGCCTGGACGATCGTGCCGCTCTTCGCGGGCCTGTTCTACGCCGTCTCCGCGCTCGCCACCCGGACATGGTGCCGGGACGAGACGACGCTCACGCTTCTCGCCGGCTCGTTCACCGGGCTCGGCCTCGCCGGGGCGATCGGGCTTGCCGCCTGCACGCTCTTCCCGGTCGACACCGCGGGCCGCGCAGACGCCTTCGTCCTCATGGGCTGGGTCGATCCGACACGCACCTTCCTGTTCTGGACGGCGGTGCAGGCGGTCGGGTCGCTCGTCGGGGTCTTCCTGATCATCCGGGCCTACCAGCTTGGCGAGGCGTCCTACGTCGGAATCTTCGAGTATTCGCTCCTCGTCTTCATCTCGGCCTGGGCCTGGGTGCTCCGCGGAGAGACGATCGACGCCCGGGGGGTCCTGGGGATCGCGCTCATCATCTGCTCGGGCACCGTCATCGCGCTCCGGAGCCGGAAGGCCGAGGCGGCGGCGGAGCCTGCCGGATGATCGTCCCGCCCGGGCCGCACCTACGTCGTCGTCCGGGCGGTCATGGTCAGCGCGTCCCGGGTCACTCCTTTGAATTCGTGATGCAAATGCCCTAAAGATCGAGCATGAGCCTGCATCTCACCGACGCCGAAATCGCCACCCTGACGACGCAGCAGGCGGCGCTTCTCAGCGATCGGCTGGACGACACCGATCGGCTGCGGCGGATCCTGACGGCGATTGCGTCGCTGATCGGAGCGCGCCGCAGCTTCGCCGCCTTCACGCTCGGCTCGGACGTGTTATTCGTCAGCGATGGCGTGGGACCGCAGATCGAGACCTATCTTCGGCAGGTGTACCGCGGGTTCGACCGCGGCGGCAACGTCCTGATGAGCGATCCCGACTTCGAAGAGATCAATCGTCGCCGCCGCCAGATGGGCGCAGGGGTCCATCACGAGGCCAAGCTGCAACTCCGTGAACGGATCGAGTCCACCAGCTATTTCCGCGAGGCCTTCGCGCCCGCCGGGATGCATCATGTGATCGGTCTGACGGCGCCGTTGCCTGTCGGGGAAGCCGTCTTCGCCTTCGGTTTCGCGGGTGCCGATGATCCGGGCTTCAGTGGCAGCCGGGGCGTCGAGATTCTGCGGCTCATCGTGCCCGCCTTCGAGAGCGGGTTCTCGGCCGCCTATGCGCGCGCCGCGGCGCAGGCCGAGGTGGAGGCCGCGGTCGCGTCGCTGCCCGGCGCACGGCTCTCGACCGGGATCGCGCCCGCGGCCCCTGCGGCGGGCACCGTCCTGCCCGGCCCGGCGCTGCCCGGTCACGCGCGCAGCTGGATCGCCATCGACATCCGTCATCGCGGCATAGATCCCAATCGAATTGCCCAGACGGGTTCTGCGCAGGGTCTGACCAGGCGACAGACCGAGGTGATGGCGCTGATGCTCGAGGGCCTCTCCGCGGCCGAGATCGCCGGGCGGCTGAACATCTCGCCACACACCGCCCGCCGGCATTGCGAGGCGGTCCTCACGCGGCTCGGCATAAAGTCGCGCGCCGCGATCTGGTCGACTTTGTCAGGATCGGCGCGAGACTAGGGCATCGGCCCTATGCGCGTCGGCGCTCGATCTCCCAAACTGTCGACGACGTCGCTGACCGGAGATCGCCTGAATGTTCCGCACCCGATCCGCCAGAGTCCTGGCATTTCCCTGCCTTTTCATCCTGCTGCCGGATCCGGCGCTCGCACGGGATCCCCCGGTTCCCGGCGAGGCAAGGGGAACGGTAGATGGCGAGCCGTTCAGAGTACCGCTCGATTGTTCGGGCTGGAACGCGGATCAGCGCATGGTCTACAGCGCGGATGACGGTCGAGGCCTCGGAGACGAGAACGGCGACGGAATCTCCCTCGTATTCAGCCATTTCGCGCCGGCCTCGGCGACGAACGGGACACTGGTGATCGACGGGCGTGATGTGACGCTCAACGCCGGGTTCAACCGCGGCCCCGACGCGCCAAGCTGGGAGGTGAGCGAGGAGGGCGCGTCCTTTTCCGGGCCGAGCCTGGGCATCGACAGCGCCGAGGTCGAGATCAGCATCGACTGCGCCCCGCGCGACGCCGCTGCGCGCGGCTTCACAGGTCGGGTCAGCGGCGAGATCGACGGCAACACCATCAACGAACCGTTCTTCTGCGGTGCCTGGAACGGCCCGCAGGCGATCGAGGCGCGGACCGAGGACGCGGACCCGCGGGTCGAGCTGTTTGTGATCCGGGACTCCGGCCAGGGCACCGTCGAGGTGGAGATCGGCGCGGAGACCTATCGGCTCGTCGCCGCCCCGATTGCCGGGACGGAATTCGGCCTCTCGGAGGATCGGGTGACCTTCGTCGCCGACCTGACGCGGCGACAAAGCGGCGATTCCTATACGGTCGACCTGACCTTCGATTGCACGGAGCGCTGAGGTCCGCTCTTGCCGCCACCCGTGGCTGCGCGCCTGTTGGACAAGGCTGCGGCGAACGTCGCGCGTCTGCTGGACTGCATGAGACTCGCCTTCGGTGACTGCAGTAAGCCGCTCTCAGGCGGCTCTTGCCGCCACCGCGCCATAGAAGCTGCCGCCCTCCGACGCCATCTTTCGCAGCAGTCCCGGAGCTTCGAACCGGGAGCCGTGCGCGCCCCGGAGGCCGTCGCAGATCTCCACGGCCCGGTCCGCGCCGATCATGTCGAGCCAGGAGAACGGCCCGCCCGACCACGGCGCGAAGCCCCAGCCGAGGATCGCGCCCACGTCGCCTTCGCGGATGTCCATGAGAACGCCCTCCTCGAGGGCCCTGACGGCTTCCAGCACCTGCGCCATCATCAGCCGGTGCTGGACGGCCGTCAGGTCGGGCTGGTCGTCCTTCACGGGGCAGCGGGCCGCGAGCCCCTCCCAGAGGCCCTGCCGCTTGCCCGCGTCGTCGTAGGCATAGAAGCCGGCCCCGGCCTTGCGGCCCATCCGGCCCTCTTCGGCCATCCAGAACAGGACCTCGTCCACCGGCTCGTTCCCATAGGCGTCGCCCAGTGCGGTCCTGGTGGCCTTCGCGATCTTCACGCCGAGGTCGATCGAGATCTCGTCGGTGAGCTGCAGCGGTCCGAGCGGGAAGCCCAGGAGCTTCGCCGCGTTCTCGACCAGCGCCGGCTCCACCCCTTCGCCGACCATCCGGATGCCTTCGTTGATGTAGGGAATGATGCAGCGGTTGGCGTAGAAGAAGCGGGCGTCGTTCACCACGATCGGTGTCTTCCGGATCTGGCGCACGAAGTCGAGCGCCTTGGCCACGGCGCGGTCGCCGGTTTCCCGGCCGCGGATGATCTCGACCAGCATCATCTTGTCCACGGGCGAGAAGAAGTGGATGCCGATGAACTGCTCCGGCCGCTGCGTCGCCTTCGCAAGATCGGTGATCGGCAGGGTCGAGGTGTTCGTGGCGAAGATGCAGTCTTCCGGAATGACGGCCTCGGTCCGTGCCGTCACCTCGGCCTTGATCTTCGGATCCTCGAAGACCGCCTCCACGATCAGGTCGCAGCCTTCGAGCGCCGCGTAGTCCGTGGTGGCCGTGATCCGGCCCAGCACCTCGGCCTTCTTCTCGGCCGTGACCTTCTTGCGTTGCATCCCCTTGTCGAGCAGCCCCTCCGAGTGGGCCTTGCCGCGGTCGGCGGCCTCCTGTTCCTGGTCGATCAGCACCACCTCGATCCCGGCATTGGCGGCGACATGGGCGATGCCCGCGCCCATCATGCCCGCGCCAAGAACCCCCAGCTTGCGTACCTTCTGGTCCGGCACGTCGGGCCGGTTCGCACCCTTCTCGAGCGCCTCCTTGTTGAGAAAAAGCGACCGGATCATCGCAGACGAGGTCGGGTCCATCAGGATCTTCGTGAACCACCGCGCCTCGATCCTGAGCGCGGTGTCGAACGGCACGAGCGCGCCCTCGTAGACCGCCGAAAGGAGCGCCTTGGCCGCCGGGTAGACCCCTTGGGTCTTGCCGTTCACCATGGCGGAGGCGCCGACGAAGGTCATGAAGCCCGCCGGGTGATAGGGCGTGCCGCCCGGCATCTTCCAGCCCTTCTGGTCCCAGGGCTTGACGATGTCGGCGTCGGTGGCGTTCAGGACCCAGTCCTTCGCCCTGGCCAGCACCTCGTCCGGGGCCACGACTTCGTCGATCAGGCTTGCCTGCCGGGCCTTCGCCGGCTCCAGCATCTTGCCTTCGAGCAGGACCGGCGAAGCCGCCATCGCCCCCACCATCCGCGAATACCGCGTCGTGCCGCCCGCGCCGGGGAAGAGACCCACGAGGATCTCGGGCAGACCGATCCGTGCCTTCGGACGATCGGCCATGAACCGGCGGTGGCAGGCCAGCGCGATCTCGGTGCCGATCCCCGCGCAGGTGCCGGTGATGGCGCAGGCCACGGGCTTGCCGCCCTTGCCGGTCCTGGGGTCCATCCCGGCGCGCTCGATCTTCCGCAGGATCCGGTGGCCCTCCATGATGAAGTCGAAGAGCGCCTGCGCGGGCGCCTCCCCGGCCTCGTCCCTGATCGAGGCCAGCACGTTGAGATCCATGCCGCCGGCGAAGCTGTCCTTTCCGCTCGTGATCACGATGCCCTTCACGGCGTCGTCCGCGAGCGCCCGGTCGAGATACCCCTCGACGACCGAGAAGGCGTCGCGCGCGAGCACGTTCATTGACTTGCCCGGCACGTCCCAGGTGATGATCGCGACGCCCTCGGCGTCCACGGAATAGGTGAAGTCTGTCATGTCCGTCGTCCTTCCTGTCGCGCCGTCAAATCCGCTCGATGATCGTCGCCGCGCCCATCCCGGAGGCGACGCAGAGCGTGGCGAGGCCCGTGCCCTTGCCTGACCGCTCCAGCTCGTCGAGCAGCGTGCCGAGGATGATCGCCCCGGTGGCGCCAAGCGGGTGTCCCATGGCGATCGCGCCGCCGTTGACGTTCACGCGGTCCGCGTCCACGTCGAAGGCCTGCATGAAGCGCAGCACGACCGACGAGAACGCCTCGTTCACCTCGAAGAGGTCAATGTCCCCGATCGCCATGCCGCTGTCCTTGAGGATCTTTTCGGTCGCCGGCACGGGCCCCGTCAGCATGATCGTCGGATCGGTGCCGAT
>Ga0102929_1001830_pt1 | contig 12644 bp, 6 predicted proteins | sample SalPonR1_B_D2_MG_FD_78510 | JGI IMG/M metagenome (GOLD analysis project Ga0102929, IMG submission 78510) | Salt pond soil microbial communities from South San Francisco under conditions of wetland restoration - Salt Pond MetaG R1_B_D2_MG | ecosystem: Environmental > Aquatic > Marine > Intertidal... | reverse complement strand
CATAACAGCCCTGGAGTACGGTCTTCCTCCAACTGGAGGGCTGGGTATCGGTATCGACAGGCTGATAATGTTTTTGACCAATTCCAAGTCCATAAGGGATGTCATTCTTTTCCCGACACTTAAGCCCAGAGCCTGATGTTTTCGGAGGTGCCTGATCTTTGAAAGGTATTGAAGAGGCAAGAAAAAAAGCATTCCGATTAAGGGAAGAAATATCTGACCATAACTATCGATATTACGTTCTTGATGATCCTGAGATAGAAGACTCAGAGTATGACCGGCTTTTGAAGGAACTTCAGAGGCTGGAAGAGAAATACCCTGACATTGTTACACCTGATTCCCCTACTCGACGGGTAGGAGGTCTTCCGCTGGATGGTTTTGAAAAGGTGAAACACGCTGAACCCATGCTCAGTCTGGATAATGCCCTCGATCTTAAGGAACTGGAGTCCTTTTTTTCGAGGGTTTCACGTATTCTGGGAAGTGCGGATGATATTGAGTACGAATGCGAGTTAAAGATAGATGGTCTGGCAGTTTCCCTTACATACGGGGACAGTGCTTTTGTCCTGGGAGCCACCAGGGGTAATGGCAGAATCGGCGAGGATGTTACTGTCAATTTAAGGACAGTGAGGTCTCTTCCACTCAAGCTTCGCAAAAGCATAGAAGGCTCTATTGTGGTGAGAGGTGAAATATACATGAAAAAGGAGGATTTTGCTTCTCTTAACCGAAAGCGGGAAGAGGAGGGAGAAGCTCCTTTCGCAAATCCAAGAAATGCAGCTGCAGGAAGCTTAAGGCAACTTGATCCTTCCATAACCTCCTCAAGGCCACTCGCCCTCTTTGTATATCATCTTCTCAATCCTGACAGGTACAACTGCTTCACTCAGGATTCAATATTATCATGGTTAAAGGAGGCAGGTTTTCCAGTACAACAGCAGAACAGATTGTGCAAGGGTCCTGACGAGGTATTCGGTTTCATAGAAGAGTGGAGGGAGAACAGACATGATCTTCCTTATGTAACGGATGGAGTTGTTGTTAAGGTAAATGATCGTTCACTCTGGGACAGGCTTGGTTTCACAGCCCGGTCACCCAGATGGGCTATTGCCTTTAAATATCCTCCCGAGGAAAAACGCTCAAAGGTTCTGGATATAATGATCTCTGTAGGCAGGACAGGAACATTGACTCCTACTGCCATTCTGGAGCCAGTACAGCTCTCAGGTACTGTTGTCAAAAGGGCAAGCCTTCATAACCAGGACGAGATAGAACGAAAAGATGTTCGAATAGGAGATACAGTCCGGGTAAGAAAAGCAGGTGAGATAATTCCTGAGATCATCAAGGTGGACAGAAAAAGCCGTAGTGGAAAGGAAAGGATCTTCTCCATGCCGAAAAGATGTCCTGAATGTGGTTCCGAGGTAGTGAAACTGCCTGGAGAAGTTGCCGTGAGATGCATCAATTCATCCTGTCCTGCCCAGCTGAGGGAAGGCCTGATCCACTTTGCATCAAGGCAGGGAATGGATATAAGGGGACTTGGCGAAAAACTTGTAGAAAAGCTCATCGAGACTGACATGGTGGAAGACCTTGGTGACATTTTTTACCTTGACAGGAAAAGACTCGTCCAAATGGATAGAATGGGAGAAAAGTCCGCAGACAATCTGCTTGCTTCTATAGAGAGATCAAAGGACAGGCCTTTTGAGAATCTCCTCACAGCTCTCGGTATCAGAATGACAGGAGCTAAAGCGGCGGAAACCATTGCAGCGACTTTTCCCGGGATAGATGAGCTAAAAAAAGCTTCAGTAGAGGAGATTTCCAGCCTTGAAGGTATCGGTGAAAAGATCGCAGTTTCCATTCATGCTTTTTTCCGGGAGGAAACTAACCTGAAGGTATTAAAAAAACTGGCAGAAGCTGGTGTTAAGATGGAGGCTGACAGAAATGAAATTGCCGGTCCTTCCGGTACTCTTTTTGATAATATGAGGGTAGTCTTCACAGGCGAAATGTCGGCAATGACCAGGCAAGAGGCAGAAGAACTGGTCAAAGGTCTTGGTGGGCGTACTTCTTCAAGTGTAAGCAGCAGGACCTCTCTTCTAGTGGCCGGAGATAATCCAGGAAGTAAATATTCAAAGGCAGAGCAGGAGGGTGTCAGGATCATAGATGAAGGGGCTTTTCTCGAAATGGTCAGGCCCTATGTTGAACAGGAAAAATAGTTTTCAGTGAATTTGGGAATATAGGATCATAGAGATCCGTTACTGCAGGGAGGTTTTAAATTTGGCTATCTCAAAAGAGGAAGTGAAACGAGTTGCCATGCTTGCCAGACTGGATATCGACGAAAAGGAACTCGAATCCATGGCAGGACATTTCAACAGTATAATCGAACATTTTAACAGGTTGCAGGTTTTGGACCTGGAGGGTATCAACCCCTTTGTAACAGAGGATACAGAAGGCACTCCCCTTCGCGAAGATATTGTCCGGGAGTGGGGGAAACGGGACATAGCCTTAAAGGAGGCCCCTGATGCCGAAGGGGATTTCTTCCGTGTTCCAAGGATTATGGGGGAGGAAAACTAATATGGATCTTTATCATCTTACAGCAGCCAGGATGGTTCAGGGAATAAAGGAGAAAAAATTCTCAGCCCTTGAAGTTCTGGACTCCTGCCTCTCGAGAGCCCATTCCCTGGAGAATCATCTTAACGCTGTTATTACTTTTTCAGAGGAAAAGGCAAGGGAAAACGCCAGGAAGGTTGACAAGGCAATAGCAGACGGGGAGGACCCTGGCCTGCTGGCCGGAGTTCCGGTTTTAGTAAAGGACAATATGTGTACTGACGGTGTCCGTACAACATGCGCAAGCAGGATCCTCGGGGAATGGAAACCTCCCTATAATGCGACTGTGGTCGATCTTTTGAGGGGACAGGGTGCAACAGTTACAGGAAAGACAAACATGGACGAATTTGCTATGGGCAGCTCCTCAGAGCACTCGGCTTTCGGGGCATGCCATAATCCCTGGGATTACGACAGGGTAACCGGGGGCAGTTCCGGCGGAAGTGCAGCTTCTGTGGCAGCTGGATATGTTCCCCTGTCTCTTGGCAGTGATACTGGAGGATCCGTAAGACAGCCCGCCGGTTTCTGCGGAATATACGGCCTAAAGCCCACCTATGGTCTTGTTAGCCGTTACGGTCTTATCGCATTTGCATCCTCCCTTGATCAGATAGGTCCCTTTGCAAGGACAATGGAAGATATCGCCCTTGGCATGAACGTCATAACAGTACCGGACAAAAGGGACTCAACCTGCAGTAGAAGGGAAAGACCTGACTACACAGAAGCCCTGAGAACAGAAAACCTCAAGGGTAAAAAGGTTGGAGTGGTGAGGGAGTTCCAGGATTATAAACTTGATCCGGACATTCAGTCAGCCGTTGAAAGAACCCTCAAGATACTCGAAGGTGAAGGGGCGGAAATAGTTGAGGTTTCCCTGCCTGTAACCATGGATTCTGGTCTTGGAGCCTATTATATACTTGCCCCCGCAGAGGCAAGTTCCAATCTCGCAAGGTATGACGGGGTCAGATATGGTTACTCAGCACCGAGCGATGACCTTCTTAGCCTTTATTTTAAAACAAGGAAAGAAGGTTTTGGAACAGAAGTAAAGCGAAGGATCCTGACTGGAACATACGTTTTGAGTTCAGGATATTATGATGCCTATTACCTGACAGCCCAGAAGGTAAGGCAGGTAATAACAAAAGAGTTCAATAATGCTTTTGCAGAAGTTGACAGTATTGTAATGCCAACTTCTCCTTCTCCGGCATTTAGAATAGGAGAGCTTCTTTCGGATCCAATACAGATGTACATGATGGATGTTTTTACCCTGCCGGTTAATCTTGCGGGGTTACCCGGACTATCCATAAATGCCGGTTTTTCCAGTAAGGGACTGCCGCTGGGTGTTCAGCTCGTTGGTCCAAAGTGGAAAGAAACTGATCTTATTTCCCAGGGCAGTATTCTTGAAAAGACCTTTGGTCCTGCCAGAATCGCAGAGGGAGGTGCCAAACAGTGAAAATCGAATTTACGCCTGTGATCGGTCTCGAGATACACGTCCAGCTCAATACTGCTACAAAACTCTTCTGTTCCTGTTCTACAGATTACATCGGGGCAGTGCCGAATTCAAACGTTTGTCCTCTTTGTCTTGGGCTTCCCGGAACTTTGCCGGTACTAAATTCCCGTGTAGTGGAACTGGCAGTGAGGACGTCACTTGCCCTGAACTGCAGTATAAACAGAATAACCAGATTTCACAGGAAAAACTATTTTTATCCTGATCTTCCAAAGGCCTATCAGATCTCTCAGTATGATCTACCGGTAGGAGAACATGGTTACGTAGAAATACCAGGGGAAGACCAGGAAATGAGAAAAATAGGCATAACAAGGCTACATCTCGAGGAAGATGCCGGAAAACTTGTTCACAGTGCAGCAGATGGAAGGCTTTCAGGTTCCAGCAACTCTTACGTGGATTATAACAGGGCAGGAGTACCTTTAGCAGAGATAGTATCGGAGCCTGATATAAAATCTGCTTCAGAGGCCAGAAGGTACGTTACAAGAATAAGACAGCTCGTCAGGTATCTTGGAGTATCTAACGGTGACATGGAGAGCGGTTCCCTGAGAGTTGATGCAAACATTTCCGTCAAATGTTCAGACGGAAGATGGGGAAGCAGGACAGAAATAAAGAACATGAACTCCCTTAAGGCGCTGGAAAAAGCACTTGAATACGAGATAAAAAGGCAGTCCAGACTTTTAGAAAAGGGAGAAAAAGTGATCATGGAAACCAGGCACTGGGATGATGGCAAGGGGATAACCCGGTCCTCGAGAAGCAAGGAAGAAGCACATGATTACAGGTATTTCCCTGAACCGGACCTTCCTCCCCTGATCCTTTCTGAGGATTACGACAGAAAGGTGGCAGAGTCCATTCCCGAACTGCCATGGGAAAAAGAAAAGAGATTTTCCACCGAATATGGGCTGGAAATGGAGGAAACTGCCAACCTGACTGAAAATTCAGCCATGGCAGATTTCTTTGAGAGCTGTCTGAAACACGGGGCATCACCGAAGAGGACTGCAAACTGGATTATGACTGAAGTGACGAGAGCCCTTCATGAACAAGGGATAACTATCAAAGAACTTAAGATAAAGCCTGAAGATCTTGCTGGTCTTCTTGTCATGGTAGACAGAAATGAGTTGTCAAATACAGCAGCAAAGGAACTTTTCGAAGCCATGGCAAGCTCAGGGGACGATCTTGAAACTGTTATGGATAGATCTTCAGTGGAGACAGGAGGTATCTCGGGAGAAAAACTCAAGGTTGTCATAAAGACAGTTCTGGAACAGAATCAGGATGTGGTTGAGATCATAAGATCCGGCAAGGACAAAAAGAACAAGAAAACCAAGTTCCTCCAGGGTCTTGTAATGAGAGAGACAAAGGGGCAGGCTGATCCTCGGGAAGTCGCGGAAATGCTACAAAACATGACAGAAGAATAGTCCTTGTTGTTTCTTTGTGATACTATCTTTTCTGGTGGTCTTTGCTAAAAAGCAGGGCAGGAATTTTTATCAGGAAAGATCTTGAAAAATAAATAAAAATGTAACTAATTTCAAAGCTGGATACAGGGAGGTATATTTCATATGGGAGCACACAAGCCTGAAGATATCAGAAGCATAGCCATAACTTCACACGGTGGTGCCGGAAAAACTTCACTTACAGAAGCCATGCTTTTTAACAACGGCAATATTACAAGGCTTGGCGATATCGAGTCAGGAAATACAGTGTCCGACTTTTCAAGTGAGGAACAGAAACGTCAGATATCCATCAATAACTCCTTAATTACCATGGAGAGAAACGGGAAAACCCTGTACTTACTCGATACGCCTGGATATGCCGATTTTATAGGAGATATGAGATCATCTGTCAGAGTTGCTGATTCTGTGGCGATAGTCATAAGTGGTCTTCACGGAGTGGAAGTCCAGACTGGCCAGGCCTGGGAGTTTTCCCAGGAGTTTCAGTCTCCAGTAATTTTTTATGTCAGCAAACTCTGCAGGGAAAATGCAGATTTTAATAGAACCGTAAGCCAGATCCAGGAAGAACTGACCGATAAAGCGATCCCTCTTTTCCTTCCCATAGGCAACGAGGAAGCCTTCAAGGGAGTTGTGGATCTGCTGCAGAAAAAAGCATATATCTACAAAGGGGATGGCAGCAGGGAATTCGAGGAATCCGAGATACCCCAGGATATGACGGATGTTGCAGCAAGCGCCAGAGAAAGCCTTGTAGAGAACATAGTCGAAGCCAATGATGAACTGATGATGATGTATCTTGAGGGAGAAGAGATCCCCAAGGATGACCTGTACAGTACCTTCAGGGAAGCTATCAGGGATAGAAAAATCTTCCCCGTTATCCCTGGGTCAAGTACCATGAACATTGGAGTTACCCAGTTTATGGACACAATACTGGAGTACTTCCCCTCTCCCCTTGAAACCAGAGCCCGACATGCCATTGAAGGAGAAGAAGAGATAGAGATTGCTCCGGATCCAGAAGGACCATTTTCAGCTCTTTGTTTCAAGATCATGGTGGATCCCTTCGTTGGAAAACTGAGTTTTATCCGAGTCAACTCGGGAAGTACTACTTCTGAAAAACCTGTCTACAACGTCAACCGGGGAGAAGATGAGAGAGTCAGTTCTTTCAGGAAGATGACCGGAAAAGATGGAGAGGACGAAAAAGAAATAGTGGTGGGAGATATCATAGCAATACCAAAACTGCACAGTACACATGTTGGAGATACTCTTGCCTCAAAGGGTACCAGCTTCCATTATCCTCCGATACAGTTTCCTCAGCCTGTTTACAGTGTTGCCGTTGAAGCTAAAAGCAGGGCGGATGAGGACAAACTTTCCACCGCTCTTCACAGAATGCTTGAAGAAGATCCAACCCTCAGTTTTGAGAAGAACGTAGATACAGGTGACAATGTTCTTTCCGGAATGGGAGATCTTCATCTTGATATCGTTCTGGCAAGAATTAAAGAAAGGTACGGAGTGGAGCTTGATACAAGAACTCCGCAGGTGCCATATAAAGAAACCATAAGAAAGACTGCTAAAGCCCAGGGCAAGCACAAAAAGCAGTCAGGAGGAAGAGGACAATACGGTGATGTCCACATCGAGTTCAGCCCAAAAGCAAGAGGAGAGGGTTTTGAGTTCGAGGACAAAATTGTTGGTGGAGCAATTCCCAAAGGCTATATTCCTGCAGTGGAAAAAGGTCTCAATGAGGTCATCAAGACAGGAGTTCTTGCAGGATTCCCCTGTGTAGACTTTAAAGCAAGCCTTTTCTTTGGATCCTACCACGATGTTGATTCATCCGAAATGGCCTTCAAAATAGCTGCTCATCTTGCTTTCAAGAAGGGTATGGCGGAAGCATCTCCTGTACTTCTTGAGCCTATAATGAACGTAGAAGTTGTTGTTCCCGAGGATTATCTCGGAGATGTAATGGGAGATTTCAACAGCAGAAGGGGAAAGATCATGGGAATCGACAGCAAGGGCAGTCTACAGGTAGTGAAAGCCCAGGTACCCCTTGCAGAGATGTTCAGATATGCCATAATCCTCAGGTCCATGACATCTGGCAGAGGAACTTTTACCATGGAACATTCCCACTATGAAGAAGTCCCCGAAGAGATCATCAAAAAGATCGTTGCTGCCAGAAAGTCAGAAGAAGAGGAAAAAGACAAGTAGTAATTTCAGTACTTATAAATAAAAAAGTGGGTAGCGGATTTTTCCGCCACCCACTTTTTTGTTGGTACTTTTTTATTATTTCTGATAACTCAGATTATTGGAGCTTATTTCAAGACCAAGCCTTCTTGCGGTTGCAGAGAGCATCCAGCTCAGTTCTTTTGCAGAACCTTTGACAGCAGGTCCTGCCTTCATTTCAAGTTCTACATTGTCGAGGCTGGTTACTGTTCCTGTCTTTTCAGCCCAGGATGCAATGGGAAGGGCTATTGCATTTTCAGACAATCCAGTGTCTGGCATAGCTGTGGTAAGAACAACAAGGTTCTCTATATTGTCTATGTCGTCCCTGGTGAGGCCAGTTTCAGCCATATTGATATCTACAAGGATCACAGTTTTCATAGCGCCGCTCCTGATATCGGAGAGGATATCCATGAAAGATCCTGAGGCTATACCAGAAGATATCGCTCCCATTGCATTTGCTTCCCTGTATAGGAGGAAATGATCCTTCTTGTCGGTAAACTCCATTATATCTGCAGCTGAATTTGCCATTTCAGGGCTTGATGCTGCTTCAGAGCCAAAGAGGGTCACCATTTTTGTGGATTGCAGTATGGCATCCGCAGCTCTGAAGAACTTGTCCTTATCGATTCCTGTAAGAGCAGACACTTTTTCTGGAGTATGTTTCCCAAGTTCTTCCGGAATATCCTGATCTTCCCTTATCAGTATTGCCGTGTAAATACCCTTTGTGACATCTCTTTCAGAGCCTTCAGGCGGAGTAAATACTATCGCATTTTCTCCTCTTGCAAGCATCTCAGGTTCCTGTCCAACAAAGACCAGTTTAGAACCGTTCTTTCTCATGGACCTTCTGATCCAGGACAGAAGTACAGGTTGTTCACTGTCTATCCTGGTCTGAAGTACTAAAAATACATTCGAAGAGTTCAGACAGTCATAGAGACTCCTTTTGGCAGTGGCTCCTATCCTGTTTTCAAGAACCTGTCTTGCAGGTCCAAAGGTATCGATATCATTAATGCCTGTTGCGGGGTTCCATGAATACTCTGTGAAGAACTTGTCTAAAGCCCTGTAATCCTGGTTGAACAGAGAGGCACTGGTTAAAACAGCAGTTTCCTTCTGGTCTGATTTGCGAAGGACTTCGGCAAGAGCGTCAAGGGAACTTTCCCAGTCAGTGGCTTTGCCTTCCACCACTGGGACCTCCAGCCTGTTGTCAGATACATCGTGGAAATGGTAGCGTCCCTTTACGCAGCAATGTCCATGACTTGGTGAGGTCAATGAATCAAGGTCAGAAGTGATCCTGACGATCCTCTCATTTGACAGGTCAAGATTGAGTTCCAGTTCGCAACCTACAGGACATTTATTACAGGTGGTTTTGACGATCTCAGGCGATTCTGTATGGGGCCACCTCGGAGCTTTTTTCTCAATAAGTGCTCCGACAGGGCATACCTGTGTACACAGGCCGCAGAAAGTGCAGTCCGATGACTCTATGGGTTCGTAGAACTCAGGGGACATGACAGATTTAAAGCCTCTCTGGGCAAAGTCAATGGCATGGAATCCAGCGATCTCGTCGCAAGCCCTAACGCATCTGCCGCAGAGGATGCATTTGTCCATATTCCTGATGTAATATTCATTGGCTTCCTCTGTTTTGGATATGTGTTCACCAGCTATCCTGTCAGGGTCTACCTTGTAGTCGATACCGTATTTCCTGAGTTTACACTCGAAAACATCGGGACAACCACATTCCATGCATCTCGAGGCATCCTTGAGCACCTGTTCTTCGGTAAGGCCCTCGCTGTATTCTTCAAAGGGTTTTGAAAGTCTTTCCTTAGCTGGTACATGCTTGAGTTGTTCCCGGGGCTGTTTTTCTATGTCAAGGAAATCATCAGGACCGAGATCATCTCTTGTTACATCGTAGACAAAGGGTTTCTCGGGTTTGCCGGTTTTTATGTAATTGTGAATCGAATCAGCTGCCCAATGTCCGTTTCCAATTGCCTCTATGGCGATCTTGGGTCCGGTCTGCTGATCTCCACAGACAAAGACACCAGAAAGAGGTGTGGCGTAGTCTTTATCTACCATCATTTTTCTTCCGTCATACAATTCTTCGGGTATGCCGCTGAAGTCGATCTTTTGACCTATAGCTGCTATGACGTTGTCGACTGGCATTTCAAAGGTTTCTCCGGTAGGTACAGGTTTTCTCCTGCCCGAGGCATCTGGTTCTCCGAGTTCCATCTTTTCGCAGATGATCTTTTCTACTTTGCCATTACCTACTACGGCTTTCGGAGAAGCCAGGAACGTGAACTCTATTCCTTCTTCCATGGCTTCCTCGATCTCGAGATCTTCTGCAGGCATCTCATCCCTGGTCCTGCGGTAGATGACAGAGACGTTTTCGGCTCCAAGCCGTTTTGCACATCTGCAGGCGTCCATGGCAGTGTTACCGCCACCTATAACTGCAACATTGTTTCCCAGTTCGGGATGGTTGCCTTTATTGACTTCGTAGAGAAAGTCTATTCCGCCCAGGACTCCGTCAAGATCCTCACCTTCGGCTCTCATGGAGGAACTCTGCCAGCAACCCATTGCCAAAAGTACAGCTTCGTGGTTTTCTCGAAGTTCATCAAGGGATACATCCCTTCCGAGAGCGGTGTTTGTGCGTACATCGATTCCGTGATCCAGAAGCCAGTCTATCTCTTTCTGCAAAACTTCCTGAGGAAGACGATAGTCAGGTATTCCGTATCTCATCATACCGCCAAGGAGAGCTTCCTTTTCGTATATAGTAACCTCATATCCCTTGAGCCTCAGGAAATAGGCTGCAGAAATACCGGCAGGTCCTCCGCCTACCACTCCTACACTTTTGCCGTTAGGTTTGACGGGAGGGATGTCGCCAATATTATCTTTGTTAATAGCGTAGTCGGCGACGAATCGTTTTATCTCCCTGATTGATACCGCTTCCTCATCTACAAAATTACGTCGGCAGTTTTCCTCGCATGGAGCGGGGCAGACCCTTCCTATACAGGCTGGTAGAGTGACATGTTCATGGAGAATATCAAGGGATTCACTGTATTTGCCAGCTGCTGCAAGGTTAATGTAAGCCTGAACATTTCCCTGGGCTGGGCAGGAAAGAGTACAGGGAGGTCGACAGTCTCCAACGTGGTCGGAAAGGAGCAGTTCAAGGGCAAGTTTTCTTGCATTTGTAGCTCTTTCAGTGTCTGTAAAAATTTCCATTCCTTCTCTTATATCAGTGGAACAGGCTCTTATCAGGCTTTTTGCGTTCTTTACTTCCACCAGGCATACAGAACACCCGCCATGCACTGAAAGATGAGGCTCATAGCATAATGTGGGAATTTCGATCCCACATTCAGCGCAAAGATCGAGAATTTTCTGTCCCGGATAACCGTAAACTTCATGACCGTTCAGTTTTACTTTTACCGATCTATCCATACTGCAGAGTTCCTCCCTTACTCAACTGAAATCGCGCTGACGGGGCAGACTTCTTTGCATTTCCCGCAGCGGATACAGATATTGTCATCAATTACGTGAGCTTTCTTCAACTCGCCCTCGATGGCGCTAACAGGGCAGTTCTGTGCACACTTGGTACATCCAATACATTTGTCAGGATCTATCACGTAATGGATCAGTTCTGTACATACCCTGGCAGGACACTTTCTGTCCTCGATATGGGCCAGATACTCATCTTTAAAATATTTGAGAGTAGTAAGTATCGGATTTGGAGCTGTCTGTCCAAGTCCACACAGGGAACCGTCCTTTACCTGGTGTGCCAGTTCCTTGAGAAGCTCAAGCTCTTCGAGAGAGCTTTTGCCCTTTGAAATACGTTCAAGTATTTCAAGCATTCGCTTGGTCCCGATCCTGCAGAAAGGGCATTTGCCGCAAGATTCATTCTGCACGAAGGAGAGGAAAAATTTAGCAACGTCGACAATGCAGGTATCCTCGTCCATTATGACCATACCGCCTGATCCCATGATGGCACCTGTGGCATTAATAGATTCATAATCGACAGGAGTGTCAAGCAGCTCAGCTGGAAGGCAACCACCGGAGGGACCTCCAAGCTGGACAGCCTTGAATTTCTTGTCACCTGGTATTCCTCCTGCGATCTTGTATATGACGTCCTTCAGGGGCATTCCCATGGGGACTTCAGCAAGACCTCCCTTGTTGATCTTTCCGGCAAGGGCGAATACCTTTGTTCCCCTGCTTTTGCCGATACCATGTTTTGAGAACTCTCCTGCACCGTGAGTTACGATCCAGGCTATGTTTGCGATGGTCTCGACATTGTTGATGTTTGTTGGTTTGCCCCATATGCCGCTGTTGGCGGGAAAGGGAGGTCTGGGCCGGGGCATGCCTCTTTTTCCTTCTATGGAGGCGATCATTGCGGTTTCTTCCCCACATACAAAGGCTCCTGCACCTTCTTTTATGTGTATATCAAAAGAAAATCCGGTACCCATTATATTTTCGCCAAGAAAGCCTTTCTCCCTGGCCTGTTCAAGGGCTATATTCAGGTGTTTTATAGCAAGAGGATATTCTGCCCTGCAGTAAATAATACCTTCGTCAGCACCAATGGCGAATCCTCCAATGGCCATTCCCTCGATAATGCTGTGGGGGTCTCCCTCAAGGACAGATCTGTCCATGAAAGCACCCGGGTCTCCCTCGTCTGCGTTACAGACAAAGTATTTCTTGTCGCTCTTTGCCATGTTGGCGAATTTCCATTTCAATCCGGTGGGGAAACCGGCACCGCCACGTCCCCTCAGCCCACTGTCAAGGATCTCCTGGATGACTCCCATAGGTTCCATTTCTTTTATTGCCTTTTCCAGGCCCCTGTAACCGTCCCTTGCGATGTATTCTTCTATATTCTGAGGGTCTATCAGTCCTGTATTTCTCAGAACGATCCTGACCTGGGAATCAAGTCTTTCGTT
>Ga0102929_1001825_pt1 | contig 12656 bp, 9 predicted proteins | sample SalPonR1_B_D2_MG_FD_78510 | JGI IMG/M metagenome (GOLD analysis project Ga0102929, IMG submission 78510) | Salt pond soil microbial communities from South San Francisco under conditions of wetland restoration - Salt Pond MetaG R1_B_D2_MG | ecosystem: Environmental > Aquatic > Marine > Intertidal... | reverse complement strand
TGGCTGTGGACGAACCCCTCTCGGCTCAGCCGATTGATCCACCGACAATCTCTGTCACGTTCGGCATCAACGACAGCCCGCTGGCCGGTCGCGACGGCAAGAAGGTCCAAAGCCGCGTCATCCGTGAACGCCTCATGAAAGAGGCCGAATCGAACGTCGCCATCCGCGTCACCGACACACCCGGCGGCGAAGCCTTCGACGTGGCGGGGCGCGGCGAACTTCAGATGGGCGTCCTGATCGAGAACATGCGCCGCGAAGGGTTTGAGCTGTCGATCTCGCGCCCCCGCGTCCTGATGCGCGAAGGCGAGAGCGGCGAAACGCTCGAACCTATCGAAGAAGTGACGATCGATGTCGATGACGGCTATGCCGGTGCGGTGATCGAAAAGGTCACTGGCGCACGCAAGGGCGAAATGACCGAGATGAAACCCGCCGGCGCAGGCAAGACGCGGATCATCGCGCATGTGCCCTCGCGCGGGCTGATCGGCTATCACGGTGAATTCCTGACCGACACGCGCGGCACCGGCGTGCTCAACCGCGTCTTCCATGGCTGGGCGCCCCACAAAGGGCCGATTCCGGGCCGCCGCGCCGGCGTGCTCATTTCCATGGAGAACGGCGAAACAGTGTCCTACGCGCTGTGGAACCTCGAAGATCGGGGGCGCATGTTCGTGGGACCACAGGAAAAGGTTTATGTCGGGATGATCATCGGCGAACACAGCCGCGAAAACGATCTCGAGGTGAACCCGCTCAAGGGCAAGAAGCTGACCAACGTGCGCGCCTCAGGCACCGATGAGGCCGTGCGCCTCACCCCGCACATCCAGTTCAGCCTCGAAGAGGCCATCGCCTATATCAACGATGATGAGCTGTTGGAGGTGACACCCACTGCGCTGCGTCTGCGCAAGCGGCATCTCGATCCGCATGAACGCAAGCGCGCGTCCAAATCCGGCTGATCCGGTTCCGCGTCGCTCTTAGGGCGGGGTCTCGATGGTGCCCAGCACCTCAAGGTTCCGCCCCTCCGAGAGCCGCACCACGACGATCTCACCTGACCGCGCGAACCGCCCGGTAAGGGCACTGATATTGACCTGATGGGTGACCAATAGATGTCGCGCACCGTCCGGCGCTTGGGCGAGCGCGCCAATAACCGCCTGCCGCTGGGCCTCGGCATCGCCGCGCCCGGCGAAATGGGAATTGAGCGGTGCGACCTCCGTCACCTCCCCCATCCCGACAAGACGCGCAGTCTCAAGGCAGCGGCACCATTGACTTGACCAGACCGCGTCAAACGCGACTCCGGCCTGTCGCATCGCCGTCCCGATCCGGCGCGCCTGATCCCGGCCCGCCCCGTTCAGCGTCCGCTGCGTCGTACAATCGCCCAAGGTGAAGGACGCCGGATCACCCGTTCCCGGCGCCAACGCGTGCCGCATGAGCGCCACGGCCCCCGGACGCTTGAGAAGTGACCAATCCTGCGCCGTGGACGCAACCGGCGCCACCAAAAGCACAAATATAAGAATTAAAAAACGCTGCATAAGGTAGTTCTAGGGCTCACGATCTCCGGGTCCAGCCCAAGGTCAGGCATCATGCCCCCAAAGCACAAGACCCCGGTGACCATTGCGGGCCGCCGGGGTCGAGATGTCATGCTTAGGCGTTGTTCAGTTGCAGACGATCTCGCGCATCACGACATGCGCGGGCTCGAGCAATTTCTTGTCCTCACGATACACGGCCGGGTATTCGACAAGTTCGACCCGCCCGTTGCGGCGCACGTAATAGCGCTTGGGCTTCTCGATCAACACCTTGGATACCTCGTATTTCGCGGGCACCTTGACCTCTTTGAAACACGCGATCAGACGTTCACGCTGTTTTTCTTCCGCGGCTCCTGCGGCCGTGCCGGCCATAAGGAGCGCGGCAATCAATAAAGCGTTTCGCGAAAAACCTGACCCACAGATTTTCGCGAAACGCGGCGCGACATTCGGGCCTTGCACGCGTGTCGCCTGTCGCTGATGTCTCAGGTTAGAGGCGAAACTCTTTAGTCCTCTCGACACATGCATTCTGCTCTCCTCCATGCTTATGTCCAGCACGCAAGGTGGCACGCGATTGGGGCATCTTTGGGAAAGTGATGTGGTGGTTAATAGGCAAAATTGACCCCACCCAAAATAAAAGGGTGGCCCCAGGACCACCCTTTTTCTTTCCGCATCCGGCGTGCAGGTCAGGCGAAAATGTTCGCGCGCCCCCGGTCCGGGTGCACCGCCATCAGTTGCACGGCGCCTTGCGCAGCACGTAGTGGCCCGGCTTGCTCATGGTCCGCTTTTCCATGTAGATCGGCGGATAATACATTTTCACCATCTGGCCGTCCTTGTGTTCCCACTTCTTCTTCGAGGGATACTCAAGGTATTTTTCCGTGCTGTACGTGGCCGGTACCCAGTGCTTGTCATAGCACGCAACTTTTTGACCTTCCCACGCCAAAGCAGGCGCAACAAACGCAGCCGACGCAACAATTGCACCCATCAAAATACTTTTCATGTTTCTTCTCCATGTTGAATTAACGCCATCAATGTTAAACAACCGCCCCCTTTCGCGGCGATAGCTATCGAATGCTATCAGAGCGGCGCGCGTCCCAAATACGGAAAATTTTAAGAAAATCGGCAAAACTGTGGCACAGCGGCCATAGTTTGAGGTGGCGAACGGTAAGTCTTTGATTTGCAACTGTTTCACAAGACGAAACAATCTCACCCAAACCGGGATTGATCGTGATCATTCGAAACAGTAAGTCCTGCCTTCTGATTCGCGGATGCAGCGTTCAAGCCTCGGATCTCGGATCGGCGGGGCCGCGCCGAAACGCGGCGCCCCATGGCGGAAACCCGCTCTATTCGCTTGTCTCAACGATCATCAATTCTCGCTCTGACGCTCCGCGCGCATGGTCCAGAGCCTCCTGATATTCGGGCGAATGATAGCAGTCTTCCGCCGCCTCGACCGAGGGAAACCGCGCCACCACGTTCCGCGCGCGCTCTTTACCTTCCAATTGCACGAAACGACCGCCCCGCGCGATGAACTCGCCGCCATGTTTGGCAATCGCCGGACCGGCAAGCTCGGCATATTTGCCATAGGCGTCGGGGTCGGTCACGGTCACATGGGCTATCCAAAGTGCAGGCATATCACGCTCCTTCAATCAGTTTTTCGACATCCTTGATGGCCGCCTCGGCTCCGGCGACATCCGCACCGCCGCCCTGCGCCATGTCGGGCCGGCCACCACCACCCTTGCCGCCAAGCGCGGGCACAGCGGCGCGCACCATATCGACCGCCGAAACACGGCCCGTCAGATCCTCGGTTACCCCTGCGGCCACGGCGGCTTTGCCGCCCGTATCGGCAATAAGCAGAACCGCACCAGAGCCCAGCCGCGACTTGTGTTCGTCGATGAGCGCAGGCAAATCCTTGCCCGACACACCCGTCAAAACCTGCGCAAGAAAAGCCACCCCGGCCACGTCGCGCGCCTCGGGGCCCCCGCTCTGCCCGGCCCCGCCGGACATGGCCAGCTCCCGCCGCAACTGCGCGATCTCGTTGCCAAGCGCCTTGCGCTCCTCCAGAAGCCCGCGGACCCGGCTCAGCACATCATCCGGCTGCGTCTTAAGTTCAAGCGCGAGCGCCCCGACGCGATGATCCTGTCCACTCAGATAACGGAAGGCATCGGCCCCGGTCAGGGCTTCGATCCGGCGCACCCCGGCGCTCGACGCGGCATCGCCCAGCATGACAAACAGGCCGATATCGCCGGTTTGGCGCACATGTGTGCCGCCACAAAGCTCGATCGAATAGGTGTGCCCGTCCTGACCCTTGCCCGACGTGTCATCGTGGCCCATCGACACCACCCGCACCTCATCCCCGTATTTCTCACCGAAAAGCGCCTGCGCCCCAAGATCGCGCGCCTCGTCGGGTGTCATGATCCGGGTTTCGACCGGTGCGTTCTGGCGGATATAGGCGTTCACCTCGTCCTCCACGCGCGACACCTCGTCCGGGCTCAGCGGCTTGGTATGGCTGAAGTCAAAGCGCAACCGGTCCTGCGCGTTGAGCGATCCGCGCTGCGCCACATGATCGCCCAGAACATTGCGCAGCGCCTCGTGCAGCAAATGCGTCGCCGAGTGGTTCGCGCGAATGGCGGTCCGGCGGGCATGATCCACCTCGAGTTGCGCCGCCTCACCGCGAACGATCTCGCCCTCGGTCACTTCCGCGAAGTGGATGAAAACCCCCGCAACCTTGCGTGTATCCGTGATCCGCGCGGCCCCCGAGGCCGTGCGCAGCGTGCCGCTGTCACCGACTTGACCACCCGCCTCGGCATAGAACGGTGTCTGGTTGAGGACGATCTGAACCTGCGCGCCCGCCTTGGCGCTGCCGATCTCGCCGCCCTCTTGCACCACTGCGGTGATCTGACCCTCGGCCGATTCGGTGTCATACCCCAGGAAATCCGTCGCGCCATGCGCGTCCGCGATATCGAACCACACCGCCGCGTCCGCCGCCTCGCCCGAGCCGGACCATGCCGCGCGGGCCTTGGCCTTCTGCTCGGCCATCGCGGCGTCAAAGCCTGCGACCTCGACCTCGCGGCCTTTCTCGCGGAGCGCATCCTGCGTCAGGTCGAGTGGAAATCCGTAGGTATCATACAGCTTGAACGCCGTCTCACCCGGAAGCGCCACGTCCTTTGGCAACTCGCCAAGTTCCTCATCCAGAAGCCTGAGCCCGCGTTCCAGGGTTTGCTTGAACCGCGTTTCCTCAAGCTTGAGCGTCTCCTCAACAAGGCTCTGGGCGCGACCAAGTTCGGGGAAAGCCTGCCCCATCTGCGCAACAAGCGCGGGCACCAACCGGTGCATGACCGGGTCTTTCGCGCCCAACAGATGCGCGTGCCGCATCGCCCGGCGCATGATCCGGCGCAACACATATCCCCGCCCCTCGTTCGAGGGCATAACTCCGTCCGCAATCAAAAACGAGGTCGAACGCAGGTGGTCCGCGATCACCCGGTGATGCACATTGCCGGGCCCGTCCGGATCGGCGTTTGTCGCGTGTGCGCTGGCCTCGATCAGGTTGCGCATAAGGTCGGTGTCGTAATTGTCGTGCTTGCCCTGCAACAGCGCGCCGATCCGCTCAAGCCCCATGCCCGTGTCGATCGACTGCATCTCCAGATCGCATTGCGTGCCGTCCTCGAACCGTTCATTCTGCATGAAGACGAGGTTCCAGATTTCGATAAACCGGTCACCATCCTCCTCGGGGCTGCCCGGAGGCCCGCCCCATATCTCGGGACCATGATCATAGAATATCTCGGTGCAAGGTCCGCAAGGCCCGGTCGCGCCCATCGACCAGAAGTTGTCATCCGTGGCGATGCGGATGATCCTGTCATCACTCAGCCCGGCATATTTCTTCCAGATATTCGCGGCGTCGTCGTCGGTGTGATAGATCGTCACCAAAAGCTTGTCGGGATCGAGACCGAATTCCTTGGTCAGCAAATCCCAGGCATAGGGGATGGCCTGTTCCTTGAAATAGTCGCCAAAGCTGAAGTTACCGAGCATTTCAAAGAAGGTGTGATGCCGCGCGGTATAGCCCACATTATCCAGATCGTTGTGCTTGCCGCCTGCGCGCACGCATTTCTGGCTCGTGGTCGCACGGCTGTAGGACCGTTGCTCGACCCCTGTAAAAAGGTTCTTGAACTGCACCATGCCCGAATTGGTGAACATCAGCGTCGGGTCGTTGCGCGGCACAAGCGGCGAACTTTCGACAACCGCATGATCGTTGCGCTCAAAAAAGGACAGGAAGGTGGACCGGATTTCGTTCAGCGTCGGCATGGCTATCTCTCTTGGCGGTCAGCGGCATTTGGCGTTGTGCCGATGTAGCTGTCTGCCATGGCACTGTCCACCGCAAGAAAAGGCCCGCACCCTTCTGAAGGGTACGGGCCCGGTCAAACCGTCGCCTGCGTCGGGATCAGGCCTCGAGGATATCGTCGCCCTCGGCCTTGGCCTCGGTCTGCGGCATGTCGAAATCAAGGCCATGCGCCGCGCGAATCTTGTCTTCGATCTCGAACGAAATCCGGTCGTTTTCCTTCAGGAAGGTCTTGGCGTTTTCCCGCCCCTGCCCGATACGCTCATCGCCATAGCTGAACCAGCTGCCGGATTTCTCGACCACGCCCGCCTTGACGCCCAGATCGAGCAACTCACCCATCTTCGAGATGCCTTCGCCATACATGATGTCGAATTCGACCTGCTTGAAGGGGGGCGCGACCTTGTTCTTGACGACCTTCACGCGCGTCGCGTTGCCGACAACCTCATCGCGGTCTTTGAGCGCACCGATGCGGCGAATGTCGAGTCGGACAGAGCTGTAGAACTTGAGCGCGTTGCCGCCCGTCGTGGTTTCGGGGCTGCCGAACATGACGCCGATCTTCATGCGAATCTGATTGATGAAGACCACTGTGCATTTCGACCGGCTGATCGAGCCGGTAAGCTTTCGCATCGCCTGGCTCATCAGCCGGGCCTGCACGCCCACATTGCTGTCGCCCATATCGCCTTCAAGCTCGGATTTGGGCGTGAGCGCCGCGACCGAATCGACCACGACCATGCTCACCGCGCCCGACCGCACCAGCGTATCGACGATCTCAAGCGCCTGTTCGCCCGTGTCGGGCTGCGAGATCAGAAGCTCGTCCAGATCGACGCCGAGTTTCTTGGCGTAGGTCGGATCGAGTGCGTGCTCGGCATCGACAAAGGCGCAGACGCCGCCTTTCTTCTGTTCTTCGGCCACGCAATGAAGCGTGAGCGTGGTCTTGCCCGAGCTTTCGGGGCCATAAACTTCGATGATGCGACCCTTGGGGAGGCCTCCGATGCCCAGAGCGATATCAAGACCCAGTGACCCCGTCGAAGTGGATTCGATCTCCTGCACCGGGTTGTCGGCCCCGAGCTTCATGATCGATCCCTTGCCGAACTGGCGTTCAATCTGCGCCAGCGCGCTGTCGAGGGCTTTCTGCTTGTCGGGATTACGTTTGCTGTCCATGGAAAGTAGATCTGCCGTTGCCATTTCGTTGACTTCCTTATTCCACACCCTGTTCCGGGCGGCAATCAATGCTTCGTTCTCTCATTGTTCTCAAAATGTATGTAGACAAAAGCAGAACATTTCAAGAGATTTGTTTGTATGCCCAGAGTTTCGTAAGAGGGTTAAGAAGTCGTTTAGGATGGCCCGGCGGCGTGCAAAAAGGGGAGAGTCCCGGCCGATGTTGGTGTTTTCCAAGCAAAAACTCGTGCTGCTGTCGGTGCCCAAGACCGGCACGACCGCCTTTCAGGCGGCGCTTGCGCCGCATGCATCCATGGTGATCACCGATCCCCCCGAGCTCAAGCACGCGCCTGTTTTCCGCTACAACCGGTTTTTCCGCCCCGCCCTCGAGAAATTCGTGGGCGTGCCGCTCGATGTCGTCGCGGTGATGCGTGAGCCCATAAGCTGGCTTGGAAGCTGGTATCGCTACCGTCAGCGGCCCGCCATGGCCGGGCATGTGAATGCGACCTCTGACATGAGCTTCGATAGCTTCGTTCAGGGCTACATAAAGGGCAAAAGACCCGGCTTCGCCAATGTGGGGTCTCAGGCCAAGTTCATGGAGCCTCAAAAGAACGGCACGGCGGTCACGCATCTCTTCCGGTATGAGGATCAAGAGAGTTTGCGGGAATTTCTATCGGCGCGACTCGGGGTGACGTTCGATACACCCGTTCTCAACGTGTCCCCGCGCGCCGAACTGCATCTCGCACCCGAGATCGAAACCCGCCTGCGGCGCAAATGCGCGGCAGAGTTTGCCCTATATGACAGTATCGGCCCCGGCGGCGCCTATACCCCGCCCGAAATCGGGTCGGTCGGCTAAATTGTTTCGCCTTGGACCTGAGACATCAGCGGAAGGCGAAACGCGGGTAACGCCTGAATGTCGCGCTGCGTTTCGCGAAAATCCCCGAATCCGGTTTTTCGCGAAACGCTGTGGAATAGTCCCCAGACGTGACGCTGGCTTGCGCATCCCGAGGCTCGGGAAAGACAGCGCAGCGCGCGCAAATGCCCGAAAGGGTAACAGGTGCTATGGACCGGGCGCGTCGGCGCGGTCGGTGTTTATGCTTTCAAGAGCCATCTGCCGATGCACCACATCCGTCAAATCGGTCAGCGAAAAGGGCTTCGACAAAAAGACCGAGTGCGGGATCTTTGCCTGGGCATCCGCGAAATCATCTTCGGCATAGCCCGACATGAAGACAGTGCGCACCTCGGGTCGAGCCTTCAGGGCCTGCCGCACCCATGTCGGACCATCCTCTCCGGGCATCACCACGTCGGTTACGAACACATCAAAGACCAGCGTCTCATCTCGTAAAATATCGAGTGCATCCTCTGCCGATTCTGCCTCCACCACGGTGAACCCGCGCATCTGCAACGCCCGCGAGGCGAAGGCCCGCACCGGTGCCTCATCCTCGACAAGGAGCACGACACCCTCGGCGGGGGTCTCGGGGGATGTCGCTTTCGCCTCGTGGGCGATCTTGGTCACCGCGTCGCGATCAAACGCCGGAAAGAGCAGGAAAAAGGTGGTGCCCACCCCGGTCTCGCTATCGGCGAAGATGAAGCCGCCGGTTTGTTTTACGATGCCGTAAGCGGTCGACAGGCCAAGGCCCGTCCCCTCGCCGACGCGCTTGGTGGTGAAGAACGGCTCGAACACCTTGCGCAGGTTTTCGGGGGCAATGCCGGCGCCGTCATCCTCGACCGATACCTTGACATAACGCCCCGGCGCCACCGTGGCGCGATCTCGGATCAACGGCGTTTCGAGTGTCAGGTTTTCGGTCCGGATACGCACCGACCCGCCGCCCGGGACCGCATCACGCGCGTTCACCACGAGGTTCATGAGCACCTGTTCGAGTTGCCGCTTATCGGCCCGGATCGACCAAAGTTCGCTCTCATGAGAGAGCGACATCTCGATCTTTTCGCCCACCAGCCGGTTGAGCAGATGGGTCAGGTCCGCCAACGCGTCACGCAAATCCATGATCTCGGGCCGCAGGGTCTGTTTGCGTGAATAGGCCAGAAGCTGACTGACCAGGGCCCCTGCCCGGTTCGCGTTCTGACTGATCTGGAGCAGGTCGCCATGATCCGGATCGCCCTGATCGTGACGCAAAAGCAGAAGATCGCAATGCCCCGAGATCGCGGTGAGCAGGTTGTTGAAATCATGCGCAACACCGCCAGCCAACTGTCCGATGGCCTGCATTTTCTGGCTTTGCACGAACTGCGCCTCAAGGGATTTAAGCTCGGTGGCGTCATGCAGCACGGCGATGAGGATCGTGTCATTGCCCTCGCGCGCCCGGTTCAGCATCACCTGCGCAAAGGTTTCTCCATCGTCGCGCTTGACCCGAAGAAACTCGGAATGCACGGTGCCGCGCCCCTCCGCCGCATCGCTGATCCAGTCGCTGACCGGGCGGCCCAACCCTTCGAGCAGATCCGAAAGCGGCCGCCCCACGCAATCCTCATTGCCCAGCAGTTCACGCGCCGGCCGGTTCGAAAGCATGACCTCGCCCCTGGCTGACAGCTTGAGCAACGGCACCGGCAGTTCATCGAGAAAGTCCCAACCATCAGGCTGGCGTTCGGTGGCGGACAATCCGGGAAGCAGGAAAATCTCGCGCCGCCCTGCCGTGCCCTCAAGTTCGGCCACGAGACAGCCGACACGTCCATCACGGGTGTTCACGTCGTTGATGGCCCCCGACCGGATCGGAAGGTCCGGGCAAATACGCTCAAGCGAGCGCACCCGCTCTCCCACGAGGTCGCGCGCGGCTTCGTTCATGAAGAGCACGGCATCGTTGCGCCCGACCGTGATCATCGGGAGCGGCATCGGATCGCCACGGCGTGGCACGCTCTGCGCCGCGCGTTCGATCCGCCACAGGCAGACCCCCGCGCCCACACGCTGTGCGCCGAACCGGATATGGCCTTCCCGGGTCACGACATCCTCCTGCGCCGCCCCCGCACGCGCAGCCCGGTTTTCAAGCCGCAAGAGCAGTGTTCCGGGATTGGCCAATCGCGACTGCAAGAGAGCCGCGAGCGTGTCTGCCGTGCTGCCTGCGAAATCCCGGCGCGCGGCGGCGTTGCGGCAAAGGATCCGTCCCTCGGCGTCGGTCAGAACGCAAGGCGCGGGATCATGCTCGCTCAGTGTGGCGGCAGCGTCGACAAGCCGCCGATGCGCCCAGCGCGCCAAAAGCCGCATCAACCCATATCCCAAAGCCACCACCGCCAGAAGCCCCGACACCCCGGCCAGTGTCATGCGCGCATAAGTTTCGGAGGCAAGCGCCGCCGCCAGCCCAAAGATGAGCGCCGCAAGAAGCACAAGCCCGGCCCTTGGCCGCATATGCGCAACGGCACGTTTCAACGGGGCATTCGGTTCTGTCGAGATTGCCAAGACGACGCACCACTTTTCCGATTCGATTGCGCTACAATTCGGCAAGAAACCTTAAAGTGCGCTTAACTCAGGCGGAAAAACCCGCCCAAGATGTGCCGGAACTCTAGCGATCGCGCCTTAATTGCGCCAGAAAAAACCCGTCCCCCGCGCCCGAGACCGGCCAGCGTGTGCTCTCGGTCATTCGCCAGCCCGGGTGTCGCGCCATGAATTCAGCCACGCGCCCCTCGTTTTCCTCACGCAGGACAGAACAGGTCATATAGGCGAGCAGCCCGCCTGGCGCGACACACCCCGCTGCCTGATCCAGGATACCGTCCTGCGTGCGCAAAAGTGCGGCAAGATCCGCCTCGGTCAACCGCCATTTGGCATCGGGCGTTCGGCGCCACGTGCCACTCCCCGAACAGGGCACATCGCACACCACCAGATCGAAAGGCCCGGCGGCCACGGCCTCGTCCAGACCGGCGAGCGTTATCTGCGCCCCGGCCCGCGCCGCCCGCGCAGGAAGGTCGGCCATGCGCCGTGGCATTGCGTCATGCGCCACGATCTGCGCCGCGCTGCGCGCCGCAAGCGCCAGCGATTTACCGCCCCCCCCGGCACAGAAATCCAGCACCCGCGCCACGCCCGACAGGTCGAGCCGGGACATGGCGGCTTGGCTCGAGCCGTCCTGCAACTCAACGCGCCCGTCCTCGTAGGCGCTCGACAGTTTCACACGCCGCGCCCCGGATGTGACCCGCAGTGCGGTTTCGGCGATATCGCAGGGATGTGCCTCGATGCCGTCCCGCGCCAGCGCATCAATCGCCGCGTCCCGTCCACCCTTGCGCGCGTTGACGCGCAACATGACCGGCGCACGCTCTCGTAGGGCGCGTTCAGTCCGGGCAAAGTCTTCGGCCAACGCGTCCTGAAACCTCGGCACGATCCATGCCGGAAGGTCGTATGGTTCGGTCTCATTCCCGGCCGTGCGCTCTGCCGCGCTCAGCGGTGCGGGCGCATGCCCCTGGCCTGTGAAAATCTCATCGGGATCACCGCCTTGCTGCCGCAGCAGGCCCAGCATGAGCGCGCGGCCACTGCACCCGCCGCCACGCGCGCCACACGAGGCCCGGCGGCGCAGCACGTCATAGACGTGATCGCGCACCGCCGCGCGATCCTTTGATCCCGCAAAGCGTGACCGGCGCGCCCATTGGGTCAGCGCCTTCTCGGCAGGCTCACCGGCAAGAATCGCGTCAAGGATCTCCGCCCCCGCCTGAACCCGCGCCGCCGGTGTCATCAGCCGATCCGGTAGTTCGGGCTCTCGCGGGTGATCTGAACATCATGCACGTGGCTTTCGCGCAGTCCCGCCCCAGTGATCTTCACAAATGTGCAGTCGCGGCGCATCTCCTCGACCGTGGCACAGCCGGTATAGCCCATCGCGGCCCGAAGCCCGCCGACAAGCTGATGCACCACCGCGCCCGCGGCCCCCTTGTAGGGCACCTGACCTTCGATTCCCTCGGGCACCAGCTTGTCGCTGGCCGCATCCTTCTGAAAATACCGGTCTGCCGATCCGCGCGCCATGGCCGCGAGCGACCCCATGCCACGATAGGCCTTGAACGACCGGCCCTGATACAAGATCACCTCGCCGGGGCTTTCATCGGTGCCCGCGATCAGGCTGCCGACCATGGCACAGGAGGCACCGGCCGCGATCGCCTTGGCGAAATCGCCCGAGAACTTGATCCCACCATCCGCGATCACCGGAATATCGCCTGCGGCGGAGGCACACTCCATGACCGCAGTCATCTGTGGCATGCCGACACCGGCCACCATCCGGGTCGTGCAGATCGACCCCGGCCCGATCCCCACCTTGACCGCATCGGCGCCCGCGTCGATCAATGCGCGGGTCGCCTCGGCGGTGGCCACGTTGCCGGCCACGACCTGAACGTCACTCGACAGCGCCTTCACGCGCCGGACCGCTTCGGCCACACCCTCGGAATGGCCATGGGCGGTGTCGACCACCACCATGTCAACGCCCGAATCCACCAAGGCCTCGCTGCGCTCAAAGCCCGCGTCACCCACGGTCGTGGCGGCGGCCACCCGCAGGCGCCCGAGGTCGTCCTTGCAGGCGGTCGGGTTGAGCACGGCCTGCTCGGTGTCCTTGAGCGTCAGAAGACCGGTCAACTTGCCCGCGCCATCCGTCACCAAAAGCTTCTCGATGCGCCGCGCCTTCATCAGGCTGATCGCCTCCTGCCGGTCGGCGGGCTCGCGCAGGATGGCAAGGTCATCG
>Ga0102929_1001824_pt1 | contig 12663 bp, 15 predicted proteins | sample SalPonR1_B_D2_MG_FD_78510 | JGI IMG/M metagenome (GOLD analysis project Ga0102929, IMG submission 78510) | Salt pond soil microbial communities from South San Francisco under conditions of wetland restoration - Salt Pond MetaG R1_B_D2_MG | ecosystem: Environmental > Aquatic > Marine > Intertidal... | reverse complement strand
CCTTCGCGCGCCGCAAGCTGAATATCCGACACCTTGACGTCGTTCTGATAATCCAGCCACGCCTTCATACGCAGCTTGTAGTTTGCCCCCTGCGGCATCATCCAGACCGCTTGAATCGGTGCCATTGTTTCGGGTTGGGCCTGCGGAGTGGCCTCGTTGGCCGGGGCATGCCCGGTGGCCTGCGCCGCCGCCTTGCCTGCCGCATCGGCATTGTCCAGCACGGTTGCCAAGTCCAGACACCCATCGGCCGCGCCTGCGGGGATCACAAACCGTTCTCCATCGGCACCGATCGGCGCTTTATCCTCATCGGGGCGGAACATGACATTTTCGTCATCCCACAGCAGCTTCCCACCACAATGCGACCACAGATGCACAACTGGCGACCAGCCGCCCGACATGGCAACCACATCACATTTGATGGTCTCAAGCGCGGCGCCCTCGCCTGCTTGGGTGCAAATCTCAACGCCTTCGACGCGCTTGCCGCCTTTGACCTTGGAGATGCCCTTGCCGTTTTCCACCCGAATGCCAAGCGCAACCGCTTCACCGGCCAGCGGACCCGCACCACCGGGGCGCGCATCAACAATCACCGGAATCTCAAGCCCCAGCTTTTTAAGGGTGATCGCCGTGCGGTAGGCATCATCGTTATTGGTGACAACCACCGTGCGGTCGCCCACGGACACACCGTAATTCACCGCATAGTCGCGCACCGCCGAGGCCAGCATGACCCCCGGAATATCGTTTCCGGCAAAGCTGATAGGCCGTTCAATCGCGCCGGTTGCGGTGACAATCTGGCCCGCACGGATACGCCAGAGACGGTGGCGCGGGCCTTTGGCGTCGGGCTGATGGTCATTCACCCGCTCGTAGCCCATGACATAGCCATGATCATACACACCCGCGCCCATCATCCGGGTGCGCAGGGTGACATTGTCCATTGTTTCCAGTTCCGAAACAATTTCATCCACGACCTTATCCACAGGCTGGCCGTCCACCTCGCCGCCATCGACGGATGCGCGCCCGCCCCAATGGGGCGTCTGCTCCATCAACAGCACCTTGGCCCCGGCTTGGCCTGCGGATTTTGCGGCCTGCAAGCCCGCAACACCGCCGCCGATCACGACCACGTCGTAAAAGGCATAGAAATGCTCATAAGTATCCTCATCGCGATCACGCGGGGCTTTGCCCAAGCCCGCTGATTGGCGAATGATCGGCTCGTATACGTGTTTCCAGAACGGGCGCGGATGAATGAACATTTTGTAGTAGAAGCCCGCCGGCAAAAACCGCGACAGTTTCGAGTTGATCACACCGATGTCGAATTCAAGGCTGGGCCAGTGGTTTTGGCTGGCGCATGTCAGCCCGTCGAACAGCTCGGTCGTGGTAACGCGCTGGTTGGGTTCGAACTTGCCGTTCTCCCCCAGACCCACAAGCGCATTGGGTTCTTCGCCGCCCGAGGCGACAATCCCGCGCGGGCGGTGATATTTGAACGACCGGCCCACCATCATCTGATCGTTTGCCAGCAGCGCCGAGGCCAGCGTATCGCCTTCGACCCCGGTCATGCGTTTGCCGTTAAAGGTAAATTCCAGCGCCCGCCCCTTGTTCAGTAGACGGCCACTATTGGCCAGACGTGTGCTCATGCGAACTCTCTCCAGCTCCAGCCCGGCCGCTTGGCCGAGATTTTGTCTTTGATGTCTTGCGGGGGCTCGGTGGTCTGGGCGCTGTAGGTGCCAAACACCTCAAGCGTGACCGTGCAGCGCGCGGCATGAAACCACTTGCCGCAGCCGTTATTGTGCCGCCAGCGTTCGAAATGGACGCCTTTGGGGTTCACCTTTTCAAACAGGTAGCCGTGGAAGTCATCCTCGGACGATCCGGGGCCAAAGCGCGTGATATGCGCCTCGCCACCGCCGTGGAATTCGGTTTCTTCCGCGGTCACGCCGCAGCAGGGGCAGGTCAGGATCAGCATGTCGTGCCTCCGATGGTCAAGACACCAAAGCGTTCAACTGCACTTAGGCGCAACGCTTGGCAGAAAGTCGTGTTCTGGGCGGCCATCAATGCGCCACCCCCGCAGCTACGGATTCGTCAATGAACCGGCCCTCTTTGAAGCGGTTCAGCCCGAATTCATTGCACAAAGGCGAATGCCCCTTGGCCATCAATTCGGCAAAGCCCCAGCCACTTCCGGGTGTCGCCTTGAACCCGCCGGTGCCCCATCCGCAGTTGATGAATACGCCCTCAACCGGGGTTTTCGAAAGGATCGGCGAGCGGTCGCCGGTGACATCCACGATCCCGCCCCATTGGCGCAGCATCTTCAGGCGGCTGATCATCGGGAAGGTTTCGACAAGCGCGCGCACGGTTTCCTCAATATGATGGAAAGCGCCGCGCTGCGTATAGTTGTTGTATCCGTCCGTGCCGCCGCCGATCACCATTTCGCCCTTGTCGGATTGGCTCATGTAGCCGTGCACAGTGTTGGCCATGACGACGCAATCCATGCAGGGCTTGATCGGCTCTGACACCAGCGCCTGCAACGACACCGATTCAATCGGCAGACGGAACCCCGCCATATCGGCCAGATGCCCCGAATGGCCCGCCACAACGATGCCCAGTTTATCGCAGGCAATATCGCCGCGATTTGTGGTCACGCCGGTGACGCGGCCGCCTTCGCGGGAAATGCCGGTGACCTCGCATTTCTGGATGATATCCATGCCCATGTCCGAACAGGCCCGCGCAAAGCCCCACGCCACCGCATCGTGGCGCGCGGTGCCGGCCCGCGCCTGCCACAAACCGCCCAACACAGGGTAGCGCGGCCCGTCCAGATTGATGATCGGCACGATTTCCTTGACCCGCTGCGGCGAGATGAACTCGGTCGTGACACCTTGCAGGGCGTTGGCATGGGCCGTGCGCTTGTAGCCGCGCACCTCATGCTCGGTCTGGGCCAGCATGATCACGCCACGGGGGCTGTACATGATGTTGTAATTCAAATCCTGGCTCAGCGTCTCGTACAGGCTGCGGGATTTTTCATACATCGCCGCCGACGGATCTTGCAGGTAGTTGGAGCGGATGATCGTGGTGTTGCGGCCCGTATTGCCGCCCCCCAACCAGCCTTTTTCCAGAACGGCGACATTGGTGATGCCGAAATTCTTGCCAAGGTAATAGGCCGTAGCCAGACCATGGCCCCCGGCTCCGATGATGATCACATCGTATTTCTTTTTCGGCTCGGGCGAGGCCCAGGCCCGCTCCCAGCCCATGTGGTTACGCAGGGCTTCGCGGGCGACAGCAAAGGCGGAATAACGTTTCATGCGCGCTCTTTCGACCAAGGTTGGATTCGCAGTTAAACTGCCATGTCAGCGTAATGCGATAGCTTGCCATTTCAAAGGATACCCGGCGCGGCATAAATGGCGCGATATGCGACATGCGCCAAACTTGTGCGCTTTCTGGGGCCCGTGCGGCCCCCCTGCGCGCCTTTGCCTCTTTTGTCCGGCGCGCGCGATGGCTAAATGGGGTCACGGATTTGAGGAGAAACCATGCTGTTCTGGATCATCACCGGCGCTTTGGCCGCGCTTGTCAGTGGAATTATCGGGCTTGCCGTATTGCGCGCGCGTGTCGGGGACAAACCCCCGGCCGCCTATGACCTGCAAGTCTATCGCGATCAGTTGAAAGAGGTTGATCGCGATTTGGCCCGGGGTGTCATCGGACAAGAGGATGCCGAACGCACCCGTGCCGAAATCTCGCGCCGCGTTCTGGCCGCCGATGCGCAACTGAAACGCGACGAAAAAAACGCCGGTAAGCCACACCGTAGCAGTGCTGTCATCGCGTTTGGGCTGGCGTTTGTGATGATTGTTGGAACCTACGGGCTTTACACGCAGATCGGCGCGCCGGGCATGGGGGATTTGCCCCTCAAGGCGCGGATGGCCGCCTCGGATGCTGAACGCGCCAACCGGATGACACAGGCCGAGGCCGAAGCGCAGATGCCGGCCGCCGATGTCACACCCAATGCGAGCGAAGATTTCCTGCGCCTTATGGAGCAGCTGCGCCAAACTGTCCAAGACCGGCCCGGCGATTTGCGCGGCCTGACCCTTTTGGCCCAAAACGAATCCGCGCTTGGCAACTACGCCGCCGCGTATGAGGCCCAGCAAAAGATCATCGACATCAAGGGCGATGCTGCCCCGGCCTCGGATTACGCGTATCTGGCCGAGCTTAAGATCAGCGCGGCAGGCGGATATGTCAGCCAACAGGCCGAAGACGCCCTGCGCGCCGCCTTGGAGCGCGATCCGCAAACCCCTGCCGCGCGCTACTATATGGGCATCTACCTGATGCAGGTGGACCGCCCCGATGCCGCTTTCCGCGAATGGGACACCTTGCTGCGCCAAAGCAACCCTGACGCGCCTTGGGTCGCGCCGATCCGCGCGCGTATCGAAGAATTGGCATGGCGCGCCGGCCTGACCGATTACGAATTGCCCGAGATGCCCCAAGCCGCCGCACCGGCGCAAACCCCGCCCGTGTCCGGCCCGTCCGCCGCCGACATCGACGCCGCAGGCGAGATGTCGGAAGGGGACCGCCAGCAGATGATCCAAGGCATGGTTCAAGGCCTGTCACAACGTCTGGCGACCGAAGGTGGCACATCGGCCGAATGGTCGCAATTGATCCGCGCGCTTGGGGTTTTGGGCAACACCGAACAGGCCGCCACCATTTGGGCCGAGGCCCAAGGCGTCTTTGCCGAACAGCCCGAGGCGCTGGAACAGGTGCGCGCGGCGGCGCGCGCGGCAGGCGTGGCGGAATGATCTGCGAGGACATCGCCGATTTCGCCACAGCCCTGCCCCCCGGCCAGCCCATCATGGGGCTGGATTTGGGGACCAAAACCATCGGCGTCGCGTTGTCTGACAGGTTGCTGTCAGTGGCCAGCCCGTTTGAAACCATCAAGCGGCGCAAATTCGGCCTTGATGCCGCGCAGTTGTTAGAGATTGCGACCAAGCGCGAGGCCGCCGGCCTCGTTCTGGGCCTGCCCCGCAACATGGACGGCAGCGAAGGCCCGCGGTGCCAATCAACCCGCGCCTTTGCGCGCAATCTGGCCCAGCTGACCGATCTGCCGATCAGCTTTTGGGACGAACGCCTGTCCACCGTGGCCGCCGAACGCGCCCTGCTTGAGGCGGATGCGTCACGAAAACGTCGCGCCGAGGTTATCGACAACATCGCCGCGTCCTATATCCTGCAAGGCGTATTGGATCGGCTACGACATATGAGGGCCTCTTCGTGAACGACAACACCGTCTGGACCAGAAACGAGATCGAAAGCCCCTGTGTGCGCATCTGCGTGGTCCATCCCGAGGCGCGGATTTGCACCGGCTGCTATCGCACCATCGACGAGATTGCCCGATGGTCAAAGATGAACAATGAAGAACGCCGCGAGGTCATGACGGCCCTGCCCGACCGCGCGCCGATGCTGGCCAAACGGCGCGGCGGGCGGGCGGCGCGTCTTGCGCGGGACAGTGAATAAACCATCCCAAGACCACGTTACGGAAGCTCAAGCCAATCCCGCGTCGCGCCCTGAAATTCGGGCCGGAAATAGGCGATCATCCGGCCATCCGCCGGGGCCTCTGCGCCCTCGGCCCATGACGCGACGCCGTGTAGCGCAAAGCGATGGACCAGATAGGCCTCGCCGGGTTTTGCGGCAATCTCGACCCGTTGGCAGGTGTCAAAGACCGTGCGCCGCGCGGCCTGATACGCCTCGGTCAGGTCGACATCCGCCCACGCTTCCTGTGGCAGATGTGCCAGCGCCTTGGTGAACATGTCGCGCATGATGTGATGACTGCCCTCCCACACCACAAAGGGGCTGGCCCCTGCCGCGCAATCGGTCAGCGGCAGACCCAGAATATAGGCGTGGCGCTCTTTCAGCATGCGCAACCGGTCCGGCCCGACCGCCAGCAACCCGTCCACATGCGCTGCATCCCGGTTACGGCGATAGCGAAAGGCCGCATCGCTTTCGCCATCGCGCGGGCGCGGGTAGCCCGGATAGGTCACTGACACCTGCCCATGATGCAACGGCAACACCCCGTAAAGGCGCTGTGCGGCCTCCATAGCCTTGCCTTTCAGCGGGCCAGACCCGCCAACCGCGCCATCCGGGGCATTGGGCAGAGTATCGACGCCCACAAACCACGTGCCTTCGCATTGCAGCCATTTTGCGCGCTGATCAGGGTCGGCCACGCGCGACACGGCCACCTTGTGCGCCACCTGCGCCCAGCGCGCGACACTGTCTTGGGCCGCAAACTGCGCCCAGCCGTCACGCAGCAAAGCCTCTACCATCCCAGCGCCTTGCGCAGCATGTTCAACGCCACCAGCGTCAGAAACACGGCAAAGATCCGCTTCAGCGGTTTGGGATCCATCGCGTGGGCCAGTTTGACACCCCAAGGGGCAGTGATCATCGTCATCGCAATCACGATCCCGAAGGCCACCAGATTGACCGCCCCAACCGTTAGCGGCGGGCGGTTTGCCGGGGCGATCTCAAGAAACAGAAACCCGATGACCGAGGGCACCGCGATGGTCACGCCAAACCCCGCCGCCGTGGCCACAGCCCGGTGAATGGCCACGCCGTAAAGGCTCATCAATGGCACACCGAAACTGCCGCCACCGATGCCCATCAGCACCGACAGAAACCCGACAATCGGCGATAGCGTGGCCCGGATCAGGCCGCGCGGCATTTCGGGGCCAAGCCGCCAATGCGCACGGCCAAGGCCCAGATAGGCACCAATGATCACGCCAAGGCCGCCAAACACGCCTTGCAAGGTGGTCGAACGCAGGCTGGCCGCCACCAGAACGCCCAGCACAGCCCCTATGGCAATACCCGGCGCCCATGTCCGCAAAATCGCCCAATCGACCGCGCCTTTCTTGTTATGGCTCAGCACCGATCGGACAGACGTGACGATGATCGTCGCCAGTGACGTGGCCAGACAGATTTGCATAAGCTGCGGGCCGTCATAGCCAAGCGTCTGGAAAGCATAGAAAAACGCGGGCACCAGAACGATGCCGCCACCGACCCCCAGCAACCCTGCCAGCACCCCGGCAAACCCGCCGATGACCAGCAACAGCACCAGCATCTGGATCAATAACATCGTGTCGGGCATCGCCTCGCCTTTCATCTTGCGCAGGTCGAAGCCTTACACGGGGCAAGATAAAAGGAAAAGACGCCAAAGGCCGATGCCAACGCGTCAAGATCGCTTGCGCGCTCGACCGCCAGATCGGCGTCACTCAATCGCGTGGCTTGAACCGCAACAATCGCCGCGAAACGCCCAATTCCAACACCGGGCTGAACAAATCCCGCAACAGACTGGGCCGCTGGCTATACACCGCGGTTTCCGAACTCGGGTCCAAGCGCAGCGCATCATTCAGCAATGTCGTCAGGATATCTTCATTGAAGGTATAGCGGCCCTGCCGCCCTTCTGATTGGTCGGATTTCTGGTAGGTCACCCAAGTGGTCAAACGCTTGCGGCTTGAAACGTCACGCTCGGGGTAGACAAGGTAAAAACCACTGTTCACACGCAGGCAGATATTGTCCAGCAAACGGGCAATATCGCGGTAATCTTGCGGAACCTGATGTTTGGGAATGTAGTTGAACCGCTCCGGCTCACCGTTCAGAAAAACCGTCAGAGCGGTCCCCAGATCAACCGAGGTCTGCGCCATGATCCACCCCAGAACAGGCACCGGATGCATGGCCCAGTCATAGTTGCGCGCCAATTGGCGCAATTGGTCCTCGTTTGCCCGGCGCGCCATGGCAAGATGGTCATCCTCTGTCCCACATGACCAATCAAACTCGTCAAAAGACTGCATATAGGGCTCCGCCAAAGCAAATCTGCTGTTATGTTCCGTTGTGCTATCGCGTTTTTGACGGGGAAAATCGAAAAGAGTTAGGAACAAATGTGACCGACTTGCGACTATTACGCACTCTGATACTTTTTTGGGGGGTCCTGTTCGCCGTGGCGCTGTCGTTTTGGGCGGGGCCAGTTAGGGCTGATCCCACCATTCGGCCCGTCCCCTACGCCCAAGTGCAACATGATCTGGATGCGGTCATCACATTTGAAACCCTGCCGCGTCGGGCCGAGCCCGGCATAAATCTGGACGCTCCTGTGCGCGAGGGGCGCGTGTGGTTTGGCGAACGGCTGAACGGGCAAAGCATTGCCGCGACAGACACGTCGCATGATCATCTGGCCGCAGAACCTGCGATGCCGATTGCCGTCATGCGCGGCGCATCAGGGGCCAACCTTTCGGTCGCCTATCACCGTGGCTTTGGCTCGAACGCGTTGTTTCCGCTTGGGCCGGATGGCTTTCCCGCGCTGTCCGCGCGCGGCGAAGGCGCGGTTGCCATGCTGTTCGATCAGGACCAGCGCGCCATCGGTCTGCGCATCCACAGCGACTATGCCGCACCACTTGGGCAGGCGCGACCGCAGGGGCGTGTCACGTTGGCGTTTTACACCCGACAGGGCCGCCTGATTGCCCGCCATGTTCAAAAGCTGGGCAACACAATCAACGAACTGGGCTTTGAACGCACCAATGGCCTGCCCGATATTGCAGCGGTGACCGTAACCAATGACGATCCGGGCGGTATTGCGCTGGATGACATACTCTATCAAACTGCCCCTGCCGCATTCTGAATAACACCCACACGATAAGGAACCCTGACCATGCCCAAAGGATACTGGGTGGCGCATGTCGATATTGACGACGCCGAAACCTACGAGACCTACAAAGCGGCCAACGCCGCGGTCTTTGCCGAATACGGGGCACGGTTTGTGGTCCGGGGTGGGGTGCGCGAAACCCGTGAGGGCACCGCCCGCGCGCGCACCGTCGTGATCGAGTTTCCCAGCTATCAGGCCGCGCTCGATTGCTACGCCTCCCCCGGCTACCAAGCCGCAAAAGCGTTGCGCGATCCGGTCTCAACAGGTGATCTGGTGATCGTCGAAGGGTATGAGGACTGACATGCTCAGCCGCATCTTGAACGCTTTGTCGTCCCCCACCCCCACGCCGCTGCCCGAACCCGATGCCAATCTGGCCCTTGGCACGCTGATGGTCCGGGTCGCCAAATCGGACCACCGCTATCGTTTTGAAGAGATCAGCCGCATCGACACATTGCTGGCCCGGCTGCATGGGATCGGCCCGATCGACGCCGCCAAAATGCGCGCAACCTGCGAAAAGCTGGATCATCAGGCCGTCAACACTGCCGATCTGGCGCAGCTGATCCGCGAAACCCTTTCGCTTGAGGCGCGCCGCGATGCGCTTGAGGCATTGTGGGAGGTCGTGCTGGCCGATGGCCAACGCCACCCCGAGGAAATTGCCGTCGTCGATGTCGCGCAAGAGGCCCTTGGCCTGAGTAATCACGATAACGATTCCGCCCGCGCACGTGCCCAAGCGCATTAGCGCTTTGCCCTGAAACCTCAAACGCCTATATGTGTTCCCATGTTTGCTGATCTTCTGAAAAACCTGTTCCAGCCTCAACCCGACCCGCTGGACGAACTGGACGCCAAGCGCGCCCTGACCGCGTTGCTTGTGCGTTTGGCGCGCTCGGACAATCACTATGCCGCGACCGAGATCATCCGCATCGACCGGATCATCAAGACCCGCTTTGGTCTGGATGATGACGCCGCCGCAGATTTGCGCACCGAGGCCGAAGAGCTTGAGTCCGAGGCCCCCGATACCGTGCGCTTTACCCGCGCCATCAAAGAGGCCGTGCCCTACGAGGACCGGATCGGCGTGATCGAATCGCTGTGGCAGGTCGCATTGGCCGACGGGGCGCGCGATCAGGACGAAGACGCGCTGGTGCGGTTGGTGGCCAACCTTCTGGGCGTCAATGATCGTGACAGCGCATTGGCCCGTCAACGCGTTGACGGCCAACCCTAGCGCCACGGACCGATGACGCCCTGCCCTCAAATGCTCAATAGCGCGGCACCACCTGCCGAAACGGCCTGACCCTGCGTCAATTCGGATGGAAACCATCCATATCAGTCGTTTTGCAAGTTGCATCACCCCATTTTTTCGGCCCTATTGTCGGGTCAGACCTGAAACCAGACACGGACGCTGCCCTTGCAACACGACACGCCCGTCATCGAAATCCGCAACCTGCACAAGGCCTATGGCGCGCTTGAGGTTATAAAGGGCGTCGATATCACGGCCCAAAAGGGCGACGTGGTGTCGCTGATCGGATCATCCGGGTCTGGTAAATCCACGATTCTGCGCTGCGCCAATCTTCTGGAAGACAGCCAACAGGGCGACATTGTGTTCAAGGGTGAGGCCGTTACGTGGAAAGGCACCGGCCTGAACCGGCATCCGGGCGACGCCAAACAGGTGCTGCGCATCCGCACCAACCTGTCGATGGTGTTTCAGCAGTTCAACCTGTGGGCCCATATGACCATTCTTGAAAATGTGATGGAGGCCCCGGTTACCGTTCTGGGCCGTGACCGCGCCGAAGTGGAACAGGCCGCGCATGCCTATCTGGACAAGGTGGGCATCGCCGATAAACACGATGCCTACCCCGCGCAACTGTCAGGCGGACAGCAACAGCGCGCCGCCATCGCCCGCGCGCTTGCCATGGAACCCGAGGCGCTTTTGTTCGACGAACCCACCAGCGCGCTGGACCCGGAACTGGAACAAGAGGTCGTGCGGGTGATCAAGGATCTGGCCGCCGAGGGCCGGACCATGATGATCGTCACCCATGATATGAAAATGGCCGCCGATGTCTCGGATCAGGTGATATTTCTGCACCAAGGCCTGATCGAAGAGCAAGGCGCGCCCGATGCCCTGTTCGGGGCACCGAAATCGGAACGACTACAACAATTTCTCAGTTCGACTATGGCGACCTGAGGCCACCAACCAAAACCAACCAAAAGGGAGCAACCCAATGAAAAAACTGATCCTTTCCACAGCGGCACTGGCATTTTCCGCCAGTTTCGCCATGGCCCAAGATGTCGTGCGTCTTGGCACCGAGGGCGCCTACCCTCCGTGGAACTTCATCAACGATTCCGGCGAGGTCGACGGGTTCGAGCGTGAACTGGGCGACGAGCTGTGCACACGCGCCGAGCTGACCTGCGAATGGGTCAAAAATGACTGGGATTCGATCATTCCCAACCTTGTGTCGGGCAACTACGACGTGATCATCGCGGGCATGTCGATCACCGACGAGCGTGACGAGGTGATCGACTTCACCCAAAACTACACGCCGCCCGATCCCTCGGCCTATCTGGCGATGTCCGATGATGTCGATCTGACAGGTGGCGTTGTTGCCGCGCAGGCTGGCACACTTCAGGCGGGCTATATCGCCGAATCCGGTGCGGCGCTGATCGAGTTCGCCACACCCGAGGAAACCATCGCCGCCGTCCGCAACGGCGAAGCCGACGCGGTGCTGGCCGACAAATCGTTCCTTGCCCCGATTGCCGAGGATGACGCCGAATTGTCCTTTGTCGGGCCAGACGTGCCACTTGGCGATGGCGTTGGCATGGGCTTGCGCGAATCCGACGCCGACCTGCGTGCAACATTCGATGCCGCCATCCAGTCGATGAAAGACGATGGCAGCTTGAATGAAATGATCATCAAATGGGATGTGTCATCGACCTTCTGATGCACATCTCGCGGCGGGGGCCGCATCCGGCCCCTGCCCGTTCTCGCGGGCTGTTCTGAATGTTCTCCTACTGCGCCGATCCCGATACGCTGTCAGGTCTGACATGGCTGTCGTGCTATCTCACGACGGGCAAGCATATGTCGTTCTACCTGTCTTTCGGGGTGGTGCTGTTGTTGCTGGCCATTACCGCACCGGCGGCGCTGATGTTCGGATTTGGCGGCGCGGCGGCGGCGCGGTCGCGGGTGTGGCCGGTTAATTGGCTGGGGCGCGGCTATATCGCCATTGTCCGCGGCGTGCCCGATATCGCGTTTTTCCTGTTTTTCGTCATTGCCTTGGATCAGGGCTTTGAATGGATGCGCCATCAGGTGCTATGCCCCGACTGGGATCAACCGATCCGGCAGGGCAATGATTTTATCGTTTGCGCGCAGGCCAAACTGCCACAGGGCAACGCCGCGCAATGGCTGCACGAGGTTTATGGCTTTTTCCTTGCCGTGCTGACCTTTGCCATCGTGTTTGGTGCTTTTGCGGCGAATGTGTTGTTCGGCGCGATGCGCGCCGTTCCGCGCGCGCAGTTGGAAACCGCCGAAGCCTACGGCATGTCGCGGCGGCAAACCTTTTGGCGCATTCTTGTGCCGCAAATGTGGGTTTATGCCCTGCCCGGCCTGTCGAACCTGTGGATGGTGTTGATCAAGGCGACACCACTTTTATTTCTTCTGGGGGTCGAGGATATCGTCTATTGGGCGCGCGAACTGGGCGGCACCGCCAACCCGCGCTTTACCCAATATCCGCATGGCGACTGGCGCATGTGGTACTTTCTGGCGCTTCTTGTCTTTTACCTTGGGTTCACCAAGGTCTCCGAAGTGGTGCTTGAACGGCTGATGCAGAAACTGACCCACGGGCAGGCCACCACCGGCGGCGAAGCGCAACGAAAGGCCGCCGCATGAGTTGCTGGCAGACCATTCAGGATTACGGGCTGCGCAGTCTGGGGATCGGCGAACGCCTGCTGCCGCGTCAGGATTTCACCCTGTGCGAACAGGTCACGCTGATCGGGTCGGGCCTGTTGTGGAACATATATTTCGG
>Ga0102929_1001823_pt1 | contig 12667 bp, 13 predicted proteins | sample SalPonR1_B_D2_MG_FD_78510 | JGI IMG/M metagenome (GOLD analysis project Ga0102929, IMG submission 78510) | Salt pond soil microbial communities from South San Francisco under conditions of wetland restoration - Salt Pond MetaG R1_B_D2_MG | ecosystem: Environmental > Aquatic > Marine > Intertidal... | reverse complement strand
GGGTTCGAGCCGGTCGAGGCCAGATGGACGCGCGCGCTGCTGATGGCGGGATGCGCCAGAATGATGCGGGCAAGCTCGCCCTCCTTGGCGCGCCAATAGGCGGCGTCGAACATCTGCGACGTCGTGCCAAAACCCGAGAGCCCGTCCAGGATTTCATATCCCCGGGCCGAGGACGCCGGCAGCCCCTCGCCCGCGAGGGTCATGCGCAGCGCGTCACGGCGTGTCGAATCTACGAAGATCGAGGCGCCGCGCACCTCGTGGGCGACACCGCGCTGTTCGAGCGCGGCCACCACCTCGCCCGCCGCTCCGTTTTCAAGCCCGGAATAGAGCAGCGACAGGCTCGGTTCCGACGCCATGCGGCCAAGCGCCAGCACGGCCCAGAACATGGCCAGCGTCGCCACGCCCACGATCACGCGGCGGCGCATGTCCAGAGACTGCCAGAGGGTCACGATCTGCTGCAATTCTTTGCCTCCTGATCTGCGGCGTTCTGCCGTTCGGTGCGATCATGTTTCGCTGATCAGGCTTAACAATCGGTTAGTTTCTGTCGGTCATATTGCCCGTGTCACAATCCGAGGATGACAGCATGGCGGATGCGGAAGATATTAAGGATCAGGCGCAGGAAACGCCCAAGCGGTCGAAGCTGCCCTTGGTGCTGGGGCTGGTCCTGGCGCTGGCTGGCGGCGGTGGTGGTTTCTATGCCGCCTTTGCCGGGCTGTTGCCCTTTGGGATGCCGCAGGCGGGCGCCGGTGCCGACGCGGCTTCGGCTCCTGTCGCCGATTTCAGCGATGTCGTCTTTGTTCCCGTGGAACCGCTGGTGATCTCGCTCGCAGAGGGCGGGCAGACGCGGCATTTGCGATTTCGCGCCGAGCTTGAGGTTGGGCAGGCGCATGAAAGTCAGGTGACGCAGATCATGCCGCGCGTGGTGGATGTGCTGAATACCTACCTGCGCGCGCTGAGCATCGCCGATCTGGAAGAAAGCACCGCCTTGATCAGGTTGCGCGCGCAGATGCTGCGCCGGGTGCAGATCGTGGCCGGAGAGGGGCAGATCAACGATCTGCTGATCATGGAATTCGTATTGAACTAAAGGGGAAAGGGATGGATCTGATTGCCGATATTCTGCTGGTTGCCGGTGCCTTGGGGGCCGGGTTCTACTGCTATATCCTCGCGCGGCGGCTGAGCCGGTTCAACGATCTGGAAACCGGCGTAGGCGGTGCCGTTGCGGTGCTGTCGGCGCAGGTCGATGATCTGACCCGGACGCTGCACGCGGCCCAGGCCACGGCGAGCGATTCGACGCAATCCCTCGATGGCTTGACCGAGCGGGCCGAAAGCGTTGCCAAGCGGCTGGAGTTATTGGTCGCCTCGATGCACGATCTGCCAGGTGAGGAGCAAGCGCGCAGCGCCGCGACCATGGAGCGCGTGGCGGCAGACGGGCCGGTGTTTCACCGGCATCCGCGGTCGGATGACGCGGGGCGGATGTCATGACGGGGTGCGTGCGACGCCGCCGCCCACGCGGACAGGCGCGCGGCGCACTCGTGTTGATCGCGGCGCTGCTGGTGACATCTGCCCTGAGCCGCCTCGGTGGCGGTGCCGGTCAGGCGGTGGCACGGGTCTCGGAGGAACGCGTGAGCCCCGGGCCCGGTGCCAACATGTCCTGCGAACGGCCTGAGGATTTGCAGGTGATGCTGTCCGCGCTGCAAGAGCGCGAGACGCGGCTCGATGCCCGTGAGGTGGCTCTGTCGGATCGCATGCAGGCGCTGCGCATCGCCGATCAGGAAATCACCCGCAAGCTCGCTGTGCTTGAGGCGGCGGAGACGGAACTGCGCGCCACGTTGGAAATCGCGGAAACCGCCGCCGAGGACGATCTCGGGCGGCTGACCAAGGTCTACGAGACCATGAAACCGAAACAGGCCGCCGCGCTGTTCGAGCAGATGGATCCGCGATTCGCAGCAGGGTTTCTGGGGCGGATGCGCCCCGAGGCGGCTGCGGAGATCATGGCGGGGCTCAGCCCGGAAGCCGCGCATATGTTCAGCGTGGTCCTGGCGGGGCGCAATGCCGATGTGCCGCAGGAGTGACCCGGCGGTGCTCAGCATTTCTTAACCCGGTGATGACAGACTGCCCGCATGGTGACTGGCGGAGACGGTGATGATCGGTATCATTGGCATCTTGGTGATTTTCGTAATGGTGTTCGGTGGCTACCTCGCCGCCGGGGGCAAGCTTGGGATCATCCTGCATGCGCTGCCGTTCGAGATGATGATGATCGGTGGCGCGGCGACCGGTGCGTTCCTGATCAGCAATGATCTGCCGGCGGTCAAGCATACGCTCAGGGATATCGGCAAGGTGTTCAAGGGTCCGAAATGGAAGCCTGACGATTATCGCGATCTGCTTTGTCTATTGTTTGCGCTGATCCGCCTCGGGCGGCAGAACCCCGTGGCGGTCGAGGAACATATCGAAGATCCCGAGCAATCCGAGATCTTTGCCAAATACCCGCGCATTCTTGCCGACAGGGAGGCGGTGGCGCTGATCGGTGACACGCTGCGCTCGGCCTCGATGAATTACGACGATCCGCATCAGGTGGAAGAGGTGCTGGAAAAGCGCATGGAGGCCAGTCAGCATCACGCCCTGCATTCGAGCCATGCCCTGCAGACCATGGCGGACGGGCTTCCGGCGCTCGGCATCGTGGCGGCGGTTCTGGGGGTGATAAAGACCATGGCCTCGATCGACCAGCCGCCCGAAATCCTGGGCAAGATGATCGGTGGTGCGCTTGTCGGTACGTTTCTCGGCGTTTTCCTGTCCTACGGTCTTGTCGGTCCCTTTGCTGCGAAGGTCCGCGATGTCGTCGAGGAGGACGCGCATTTCTACAAGCTCATACGCGAGGTTCTGGTGGCAAACCTGCACAACCACGCCGCCAATATCTGCATAGAGGTCGGGCGTCAGAACACGCCGCAGCACAATCGCCCCAGTTTCGGCGATCTCGAAGACGCGCTGAAGAGCGTGAAACAGGATGCCGCATGACCCGGATCCTTTTGACCGCATTCATGCTCTTGCTGCCGGTCTGCGCGGCGGCGCAAACGGTTGTCGTTCGTTCCGGTGCGCATGACGGGTTCACGCGGCTTGTTCTGGACATGCCGGCCCGGATCGACTGGCGGCTTGTCCCGCGTGAGGGCGGTGCGTCGGTCAGCTTTGCCGGCCCGCCGCTCTCGCTAGATCTCGATCGCGTGTTCGAGCGGATTTCAAGGGACAGACTGCGCGCGGTCTCCGTGGTCGATGGGCGGCTGGAATTGGAGTTCGCCTGCGCCTGTGAAATGCGTTCCTTCTGGCATGGTGCGCGGATGCTGGTTCTGGATGTCGTCCCCAAGCCGCAGCCTGAGCCGGAAAACGCGGCACGCCCGCAGGCACGCCCGCCGGCCTTACACGGCGGTATCGTGCCGCGGTCTCCTGCGCTCACTCCGCTGGCTAGCCGTCTTGATGCGATGCTCGCATCTGGTGGTGACCCGGCGGAAGAACCTGCCGATGACCCGACGGATCCACCGGGCACCCCTGATTTGTTCGCGATCCGAACCGCGCTGCTCGAACAGCTTGGTCGCGCCGCGAGCCAGGGGCTCTTGACCCTCGCCCCCAGAAAACAGGTGGTCACAGCTGCGCCGGAACCGGCAGGGCAGACCCGCGAGATGCCCGAGGCGGACGCCCGTTCGGAGCCCGCGCCAGACGTCGGATTGCCACCGCATTCCGCGCCTGTCAACATGCGCGCCCAGAGCAGTATCGACCGGGAACTGGTTGCGCTGCGATCACAACCCGGGACGTCGTCGGGGCAGGTGCATTGTCTGCCGGCGGACTGGATCGATCTGTCTGTCTGGGGTGGCGACGGTCCGTTTCACGAAGAGCTGGGTGATCTCAACCGGCGGCTGGTCGGAGAGTTCGATCGCCCGGACAAGGGTGTTGCCCTGCAACTTGCGCGTCTCTATCTGCACCACGGCTTTGGGGCCGAGGCGCGGCAGGTGCTTGCCCTGAGTGACATTTCCGGGGCGCAAGCCGATGTGTTGCGCGAAATGGCCCGGATCGTCGATCAGGACAGTATCGAGCCGGCCTCCGTTCTCGCACCGGGGATCGCGTGCGAGGGACCAGCAGTTCTTTGGGCGGTTCTTTCGATGACGACGCTTCCGCCGGAGCTTGTGTTTGACCACAAGGCGGTGTTGCGGGCGTTTGCGTCGCTTCCCCAGTGGTTGCGCCGCTCGCTTGGTCCGGGCCTGGCGCGCCGGTTGCTGCAGGCGCGGCATGGCGGGACGTCGGATGCGATCGTCCGGATGGTCGAGCGGGGAGGGCGCGTGGATACGCCGGACGTGGCCCTGGTTCGGGCGGAGCTTGCCACGGCAGAGCAGGATCAGGCGACGGCCCGCTCGGAGCTGGACCATGCGGTTGCGAGTAATTCAGCGGCCGCCGCCGAGGCGCTGGTGCAACTGATCGAGCAATTGCTGGCCAAGGATGCGCCGATTCCGTTCGATACTGCGGAACTTGCCGGAGCCTATGCCTACGAATATCGCAGCACGCCGCTTGGTCACCGGATGACGCGGGCTTATCTGGCCGCGCTCGCAGCATCGGGGGCCCATGCCCAGGCTGTCGCCGAGTTTGAACGGCTACGTGTCGATCTCGACCCCGGCCACACGCGGGATATCACCGCGATACTGATGCGCCAGATTACCCGCAATGCCGATGATGTGACTTTCCTGCGTCATGCGCTGTCGGGGCCGCTTGGCCGTGCACAGGTGTTCGCGCCTCCCCTTGCTCGCGCAATCGCGCGTAGGCTGGTGGTGGCCGGGTTCGCCCGGCACGCCTATCGCTATGTGGATCCCGCGCTTGCGGGCCATGACGCCCGCGCCTCGCGCATCCTGCGGGCCGAGATCGCCCTTGCACGGGAGCGACCGCGTCAGGCTGAGGTGGAACTCCTCGGTCTGGACGGGCAGGACGTCAATGTGTTGCGCGCGCGTGCGCGCAGCCTCGCGGGTGATCACGCGACGGCGCATGTTCTCTATGACGGGGCCGGACAAACCGATGCTGCGGACCGGGCGGCGCTGTTTGCGAGCGACCCGGTTGCACTGTCGACGGTGTCAGACCCAGTCTTGCGCGACATCGGTGATGTATTGCAGACCGTGACGCCCGAACCGGCCGCGACCGGTGATATTTCGCTGGAACAGTCCCGCACCTTGCTGGAGCAGGCGGGTGCCGCACGCCAGTCTCTGGGGCGTCTTCTGGACGCCCGTCCCGCCCCGTCTGTCCCGGAGAGTTGATCCTTCGGGAGTGTGGTTACCGAATCTCAACGCCCTGCGCGTAACGATGGCTCCGACCCCTGTAGGCCTTGACCCAGAAAGGGCGAGAGATGAAAGACTTCGGGCATAGTGCGCGACCGTTCCGCGACAAAGATCATCGGGCACGCGGCAGGGTGGTTTGCCTGGCGCTGGTTGCCTGCCTTTGGACAGAGGCTGCGCGCGCGGCCTCTGTCTGCGATCTGGCCGCAGAGCATGCGGCACAGGAGGGAAAAGTGCCGGTTTCGGTCATGCGGGCCATCACGCGGACGGAAACCGGGCGCAGCCGCAATGGACGGCTGGAGCCCTGGCCGTGGACCGTCAACATGGAAGGCAAGGGTTATTGGTTCGAGACGGCGGACGCGGCCCGGGCCTTTGTCTACAAGGAATTCCGCCGCGGCGCGCGCAGTTTCGATGTCGGCTGCTTCCAGATCAACTACAAATGGCACGGCGCGGCGTTCCGCTCGATCGATCAGATGTTCGATCCTGTCGAAAATGCCCGATACGCGGCGCGATTTCTTGGCAAGCTCTATGAAGAAAGCGGAGATTGGTCGGTCGCGGCGGGCAGTTATCATTCGCGAACCCCGGGCTATGCACGAAAATACAGGGCCCGTTTCGACCGGATTCACGCGCGCCTCGCCGACCGCCCTGTGGTGTCGACCAAGGGCACCCATACCGATGCGGCATCGCGCCGGACTGCACCCGGGCCGAACCTCTATCCCTTCCTGCACGGGGCGGGACCGCGAGGCAGCGCCGGATCGCTTGTTCCGCTTGCCGCGGACGCACGTAGACCGCTCATCGCGATGGACGAAACCCGGTGATGATGGGCCTTTCCGCAAGCCGCGTCTTCCAGCCGACGGTGCTGCTGGCACTGGCGCTGATGGCGATCATCGTGATGATGATTCTGCCGATGCCCCCCTGGGTTCTGGATGTCGGTCTCGCGGCCTCCTTTGCGCTCGCGATTCTCATTTTCACCATCACGCTCTTCATCGACCGGCCCCTCGACTTCTCGGCGTTCCCGACAATCCTGCTGGCCTCGCTCATGTTGCGTCTTTCGCTGAATGTGTCTTCGACCAAGTTGATCATCGGGCAGGGGCATACCGGGACCGATGCGGCGGGTGAGGTGATAGAGGGGTTTGCCAATTTCATCATGGGGGGGAGCGTTTTTCTTGGGCTCGTGGTCTTTGGTGTTCTGCTGATCGTCAATTTCATGGTGATCACCAAAGGGGCGGCCCGCATGGCCGAAGTGGGCGCGCGCTTTGCCCTCGATGGCATGCCGGGCAAGCAACTGGCCATCGACAGCGACATGTCCGCAGGTGCGATCACCCATGAAGAAGCCCGTGAGCGGCGGGAGCGGGAACAGCAGGAAACCACGTTCTTCGGTTCGCTCGACGGGGCATCGAAATTCGTCAAGGGCGATGCGATGGCGGGGCTTCTGATCACGCTGCTCAACCTGGTCATGGGGCTTATCATGGGCACGGTCGTCCATGACATGCCGCTTGGGCAGGCCTTTGAGACCTACACGATTCTTACTGTGGGGGATGGGCTTGTCACGCAGATTCCGGCGGTTGTCATCTCGATCGCCTCGGCGCTCCTGCTCGCGAGAGGGGGGAATCTGGGTGCCACCGACATGGCGATCTCGGCGCAGCTGGGGCGGCATCCCGCAGCGCTCGCCACTGTCGCGCTGCTCATGGTGCTGTTCGCCCTTGTGCCGGGCCTGCCGTTTCTGCCGTTCATGCTGGGCGGGCTCGGGCTTGGGGCTGTTGCGGTCATAAGGTTGCGACGGCACGAGACCGTGCCGGAGAGTGAGGCAGAGACGCCGACCGCGCCACCGGAGAAATCCATGGGCGACATTCTGGAACTGGATGACATACATGTCGAGTTCGCACCCGATCTGGTCAACATGGTGCTCGATCCAGGGGTGGGCATCGACGCGCGAATTGAGAACATGCGGCGCTACGCGGCGATGAGTTTCGGGCTGATCCTGCCCGAGATCCGTTTGACGGACGAGCCCGGGCTGGCGCCCGGCAGCTACGTGATCCGGGTGCAGGGTGTCGAGCAGGCGCGCGCACGATTGCGTAACGACCATGTGCTTGCGCTCGACCCAGACCATCATCCAGCGCTGCCGCCAGGAGATACCGTGACCGAGCCGGTTTACGGCGCGCCTGCCCGCTGGATTCCCGCCGGGCATCAGGACGAGGCGACGCTTGACGGGGTCACGGTCGTTGCTCCGACCGAGGTGCTCGCCACGCATCTGCTGGAGGTAATCCGCCGCAATCTCGGCAGGCTTCTGACGATGAAGTCGATGCGCCGGCTGCTCGATGAGATGGTCAATCTGAGCGATCGGGCGCGCGCCGAGGCCAATCGCAAGCTACTCGAGGAAATGATCCCGGACCGCGTGACACCCGATCTTTTGCACGCGGTGCTGCGCCTATTGCTGGCGGAACAGGTGTCGATCCGGAACCTGCCGCTGATCATCGAGGCGGCGGCGGAGGGGCGGCAGAGCCTGTCCACGCCGGAGGCGATCTGCGAGCATGTCCGCCAACGCCTCGGGTTTCAGCTGGTGGCGGACTTGCGGCGGCCCGATGGGTCTTTGCCGTTGATCCAACTGGCCCCGGAATGGGAGGATACCTTTACCAGCTACCAGATCGATGGTGACAAGGGACGGCGCGACGTGGCCTTGCCGCCCGAGCTGTTCAACACGCTTACCGATGCGGTTGCGGCAGAGGTCAACCGGGCCGGAGAGCAGGGTATTTCACCTGCGGTGGTCACATCGACCCTGCGGCGGCGGTTTTTGCGCACGGCGCTCTCGGCGCGGCATATCCAGGCGCCGGTTCTGTCGTTCGAGGAAATCGGCCTTGATGCGAAACCGGCACTTGTTGGCGTGGTGGCAGCGTGACCGGGATACTCGATCTGTTCGCGGCCGCACAGACCGTTCTTTGGTTGCATTTCGTGGTGTTTCTGCGGGTCGCCCCGATCATCGCGCTCTTTCCGGGGTTCGGCGAGCAGGCGGTGCCGACGCGCATCAAGCTGGGCCTCGCGCTTGCGTTCACGGTGATCGTCGCGCCGGCCATCGCGCCGGATATCGCGGGGCAGACAGCGCGGCCCCTGCCGCTAGCGGGGTTGGTTCTGAGCGAAACCGGTGTCGGTTTGCTGCTTGGTGTCGGCTTGCGACTGTTCATGCTGGCGCTGCAGACGGCGGGCTCGATTGCTGCGCAGTCGACCTCGCTTGCACAGATCCTCGGGAATGCCAGCATCACGCCGTTGCCGGCCATGGGCCATATTCTCGTGACCGGGGCGATCGCATTGGCGATGATCCTCGATCTGCACGTCCGGCTGGCGGAAATGACTGTTCTGAGTTACCGGACCTTTCCGCTGGCGCAGGGACTGTCGGCACCCGATGTCGCGCAATGGGGGATTGCGCGCGTGGCGCATGCCTTCGGCTTTGCCTTTACGCTTGCGGCGCCCTTCGTGATCGCCTCGATGCTCTATAACCTGACGCTTGGCATAATCAATCGCGCCATGCCGCAGCTCATGGTGGTCTTTGTCGGGGCACCGGCGATCACGGGGGCGGGGCTCTTGCTCTTGATGCTTCTGGCGCCGACCATGCTCACCATCTGGGTCGAAGCGCTGCACGGCTATCTTATTGATCCCGTCGGGGCCGAGTGATGTCCGGTGCGCAGGATGACGAGGCGGAGAAGACCCACGAGCCGACGCAGCACAAGCTCGACGAGGCGCGCAAGAAGGGTGAGCTGGCACGCTCGGCCGATCTCAACACGGCCGGTTCCTATGGCGGGTTCCTGTTGGCGGCGCTTGCGGCCGGGTCGGGCTCGATCCGTGATGTCAGCTCGGAGTTGATGGGGTTTCTGGACCACCCCGCCCATTTCGCGAGGCAGGTTTTCGCGGTTGATGGCGGGGGTGGGGGCCCGGCTCTTGGCGGCGTGATGGGCGCGCTTGCGCTTGGCCTGATGGTCTGGTTCCTGCTGCCCGGTGCAATGGCGCTTCTTGCCGTGCTCGCACAGCGGAGCCTTGTGGTGGCACCCTCCAAGCTCGAGCCGAAGCTGTCGCGCATCAATCCGGTCGAGAATGCCAAGAACAAATATGGGCCGACCGGGTTGTTCGAATTCGCCAAGAGCGCGGTCAAGCTCTTGCTCTACTGCGCCCTGCTCGGCGCGTATCTGACATGGCGATTGCCCGAAATGGCGGGGTCCGTGCATGGTGAACCGCGCATCATCGGCGCGCTCATGGCGCGGATGACGCTGGAGTTCCTGTTCGTCGTCCTTCTGATCGCGCTCGCCATCGGAGCGGTGGATTTCTTCTGGCAGCACTACGACCATCGCCGCCGACAGATGATGTCGCACAAGGAGGTACGCGACGAGCACAAGGAGAACGAGGGCGATCCGCACATGAAGCAGCAGCGCCGCCAGAAGGGGATGGAGATCGCGGCCAGCCAGATGATGGCGGAGGTGCCTAAGGCGGATGTTGTGATCGTCAATCCGACGCACTACGCGGTTGCGTTGGCGTGGAGCCGGGCCCCCGGTTCGGCCCCTGTCTGTGTCGCCAAGGGGGTCGATCACATGGCGCGGACGATCCGCGAACTGGCCCATGAACATGGCGTGCCGGTGCATAGCGATCCTCCCGCCGCACGCGCCCTGCATGTGGGAACCGAAATCGGCGCGGAGATCGACCCGGCGCAGTATCGCGCCGTGGCGGCGGCGATCCGCTTTGCCGACGCGATGCGGCGCAAGGCAGGGAGATTCGGATGAGGGCGGGCGGGCTTGAGGATCTCGGCAGTGTTACTGATGCGCTCTACCAGACCGAGCTTGCGCGCATGCAAGCCATTCTGCGTGAAGAGGCCCGGCTGCGGGCCGCACTTGCCCGGCTCGCGGCGCATCACGAGTCCAACCTCGGGCTGGTGGAGGCGGACCCTGGCGGGTTGCGCCAGATCGGGGGTGATATCCTCTGGCGGTCTTGGGTGGGTCGCAACAAGGCAGAGCTTCAGTCAGAACTGGCGCGCGTGCTTGGCATGAAAGGACAGATGATCCCGAGGTTGCGCCGCGCTTTCGGTAAATCGCAGGCGGTCGCGGGGATCAGGGCCAAGGAGCGCGCGGACCAGCGGCGGCAACACACGGCCCGGGGCGAGGTGGTGCTTGCGCAGATCGCGCTTCTGGATCGGGTGCAACGGCGCTGAGCGGGTCAGACGTCCTGCCTTGCAATCTCGGTGATCAAGACCCCCCTGGCCGGATCGCCAAGGACGCGGTTGGCCACGTCCCGCAGGGACATGCGCAGGACATCCATGTTGTTCGCATTGGTGAACTCACCTTCGAACCCGCCGAGATTCGCGTGGTCGAACAGCACTTGGAGAAAGCCGTCTCGCAGCTTCGGTTCCCGGGTGTAGACCATCTGCGAATTGCCCCGGGCGATTTCTATGCTGAGCGACATGACCACCATCGCACTGATCCGGTCACGGGTCACGACCGGTATCACGAACTGGTTGTTCAGTTTCACGAACTCGGTGTTGCCGGTGTCTTTGGTGGCGTCAATTGCGTCGCCAGCGGGCATTTCTTCCGTGACGGTCTCTGGTTTCGGCATGTCCGCCATCTCGGCGGGACGGAGCATCAGTCCGGCCGCGACGCCGCCACCGGTGCCCAGGATGGCCAGTAGCACCGGTACCAGTTTGCGGATCATGTGCATACCTCCATCAGTGTCGCCTCAGAATGGCAGGATCGCGTCCAGCACCTGCTGGCCGATCCGGGGTTGTTGAACATCGGTGATCTGGCCGCGCCCGCCGTAGGAAATGCGCGCCGCCGCGATCTTGTCATAGGTGATCTCGTTCTGCCGCGAGATATCCTCGGGGCGCACGAAGCCGGTCACGAGAAGTTCGCGCAGTTCAAAGTTCACCCGGACTTCCTGCGAGCCCTGGATTTCGAGAACGCCGTTCGGCAGCACCTGCATCACCGTGGCGGCGACCCGCAGGGTCAGTTCCTCGCTGCGGCTGACCGAGCCGTCGCCGCCCGACTGACTGGCGGAGTCGATGCCGACCGCCCGGTCGAGGCTTGCCCCATCGGGAAGGTTCGGGTTCACCCGTTGGGGCAGGCCGAACAGGTCAGGTGTCGCAAGGTTTTCAGAGCCATTGCGTGACCGTGCGGTGGAGTTCGAGATTTCCGCCTCTTCATCGATCTCGATCACCACGGTCATGATGTCGCCGCGCTTGGCGGCGCGCCGGTCACCCAGGAGCGATTGCCGCCCGCCGCTCCAGAGGGAGGCACGTCCGAAGGGGGTGCCGTCGGTGGATTGCAGTGGCAGACCGGGATCGAGCATCGCAAGCTGCTCGCTCGAGTTCATGGTTGGCGTGAAACTGGGCGGTTTGCCGATATGGTCGATCCGTCCACAGGCCGCAGCGAGGCAGATGAGCGCAACGAGAGATATCTTTCCGAGTTTGATCATTGTCAGCCCCTGTGCCCTCATTGCGACACCTCGATCCGGCCATCCCGGCCAACCCGTCCGGTAATCGTTGCGCGTGAGGCGAGGTTCATCACGCGCAGGTAATCGCCTGCGCCTGCCCGGTCGAGCGCACGGCCCTCGGTCACGATCCGCAAGCCGCCACGCAGATAGATGAGTGGCACGATCTGGTTGCGTTCGATCAGGGTGGGCGGGCCGACATGATGCGCTTGAACCGCCCGTCCGGGATAGAGTGCGACCCGGGCTTCCTTGCCGATCAGGTCGCCGAGGGCCAGGGACCGGCCGCCATCGCCCTGCTTGAGCAGCAGATCGCCGGGGCCGATGATTTCTTGCGCGCGGATCGTGCGGGTGGGCACGATCACATCGGCGAAAGCGGGCGCGGCGAGGAGAGTGAGAGCGAGCAGGGGCGTTTTCATCACCGCACCTGTGTCGTTGCGCTGAGCATCTGGTCGGCGGCGGTGATCACCTTGGCATTAAGCTCATAGCCGCGCTGCGCCTCGATGAGTTCGGTGATCTCGCGCACGGGATCGACGGAACTGTCCTCCAGATAGCCCTGCCGCAGCGTGCCGAGCCCGTCCTGTCCGGCGGTGGTCACATTGGGTGCACCCGAGGCTTCGGTTTCGACGAAGAGATTACTGCCGATCGCCTCGAGCCCTTTGGCATTGGTGAAGCCGACGAGGTTGAGCTGACCGATCGACTGCGCTTCGGCGGTGTCCTGAAAGAAGGCGAACACCTCGCCCTCGGCGTTGATCGAGATACTGCGCGCATCCTCGGGGATCGTGATGTCGGGGGCCACGGGAAAGCCTTCGGAATTGACGATCAGCCCCTCGGCAGAGCGTTTGAGAGCCCCGTCGCGGGTATAGGCGGACTGGCCCGAGGGCAGCGTGACCTCGAGATAGCCGCTGCCG
>Ga0102929_1001820_pt1 | contig 12682 bp, 9 predicted proteins | sample SalPonR1_B_D2_MG_FD_78510 | JGI IMG/M metagenome (GOLD analysis project Ga0102929, IMG submission 78510) | Salt pond soil microbial communities from South San Francisco under conditions of wetland restoration - Salt Pond MetaG R1_B_D2_MG | ecosystem: Environmental > Aquatic > Marine > Intertidal... | reverse complement strand
TGGCCCGGGAATAAAATTTGGGACGGCGCGAGAAAATGAAATCGTTCGAAAAAAGTCATCTGTCAGAAGATGTAATTGGTGCCGTTTAGGTGTACACGGACTTCCTCGCCGAGTTGCAGGATCTCCTTTAACTCGGGATGTTCTTCGATGAGGTCAAAATACAGGTCTGAGAAAGGATCTACTGTTATGGTCTCTTCGTTCACGAAGGCCTCGTCCACCCAGGCGTTCCCGTCTTCTTCGAGGTGAAAAACCTTTCCCGATATAACGCGTACATTCTGGCTTTGTGTTTCCTTCAGCAGTTCCTGGACCTGTTCCTCGTTTTTTGCCCGGGCTATCGAGCCCATCTGTTTGGACTGTTTCACGTTGCTTTTCCCGGTCTGTGATTGCGGTGCTGTTGGTGCTCCTGTTTTGGAATGGGAAAAGGTCTGTGCGTCCTTTTGTTCCGCGGGTTCTTCGCTGGAAACGAGATAGGAGGTATAAGGCGTCGGGATGCTGTATTGCTTACTTAATGCAATGAGCTCGTCGACCAGTTCCTCTCTCTCCCCTTCAACCCGGATGCTGTTCAGCAACTGGTTGATCCTTCTTCCGGCCCATAACAAGGATACAGAAGGGTTTTTGTTGTCCGAAAGGTTGAAATGATAATTGCCGGAAAAGCTGCTGTCTTTCATCTTTCCGGTCAGTTTGACAGTGAGCTTTCCTTCCCCCCGGTATCTGCCGTAGATCTTCAGGGGTTCGTTTTTGTAGACTGTCAAACCGGAGGACGGGATAAAATCGATGATTTCGACAGTCCCGGACTCAAACGTGAGAGCGGCGTCGGATAGGATGGGGGAACTGATCCTCGAATAGAGTTCTGATACAGCGGTTTCAATCGATTCCTCCTCCGTCACATAGAAGGCATCCCCGTTGTTGTTGGAGGCGAGTAGATCCAGTATGTAGGTGTTAACGTCATACCCCACACCGAATGAGAATAATCTGAAGTTATCGATTTTGCCGCCGAGGTAACTGGTGTGTCCGACAATCTTCTCGGGGTCTTGTATGCCGGCTGTGGGTAATCCGTCGGTCAGGAATAAAACGATGGGATTGTGAAGCTTTTCCGCATAAATCAGCTTTGAAAGGCCGATATGGAGTGATTCGTAAAGGTTTGTATTACCACCTGCACTCGACATTGAGATCCAGTTGATTCCCTTTTCTTTTGAATCACTTTTTAACAGGTTGGCTTGTTTGTCAAACTCTTCAACAGCATGGTTAAAGAGGACAAGATTGAAGCGATCATCTGCTCTTAATCTTTTAAGGACAAATTCAGCGGCATCCTGTGCCTGTCTGTACTTTCTTCCGGACATGCTTCCCGATTTGTCAAGAATAAAGACGATATCCTTCGGCTGATAGGTGTCGATCGATATGTCCGGATAGATCTCGAGGAGGAACGTGTTGTAATCGCCTTTGGCGATATCGGTTGTCATAAATGCTTCAACCTGTCTTTCTCCGAGGCCGTACTTGATACTGAAATCGTTATTCGGGATGTAATCAACATCTTTAAAAGTAAATTCCGCTTTTTTGCCGTCCCGGGACAGACTGGTTTCGATCTTGTTGGTGGGTGAGTCAATGAACACAACCTTGCTTTCGTCCTCCACACTTCCGCGAATGACGATATCCCGAATGGATCCTTTAAGAAGCCCGTCGATCTTCAGGGGGTATGTCAGTTCCACAAGCCCGTTTCTGACGCCAAGTTCCTGGGTATAACTGAGCTCGATGGTTCTTTTCTCACCGGGCTGGAAGGCATCGATCTCAAGCTTGTAAAAGGACTCATCCATGAATTCCAGTAAAGCCGGATCTTTGTTCTTCTTCATTAGTTCTTTGAACTGCTGTTTTGCCTCATCTCTCTCAAGCAGTTGTGCCTGATAGGTCTCACCGCCAATTACCATTTGAAAATTGTTGATAACCGCACGGTCTGGAAGGGGAAAGAGATAAACAACCCGTTGAGCGCTTTGAGAATCGTTCCAGAAGACCTCACTGATTGAGACATCTGCTATCCTGTTTTTTATCGTGATATCCACTTCATGGGAAAGCATCACAAAAGGATTGGGTTCCGTTTCTATTGGGTTTAGAGGAAAAACCACACCGTCTGAAAAGACTAAGGAACTTACAATGAATAAAAACAGCATCATGAGAACGATCTTTTTCATACTCCCACCTCCGGGAAATGGATGATCCCTTGATACCAGTTTTTCTGAAGGCAAAGTCCGTTCGCTTCACACTGATACCGGATCGATAGTAAAATTCCTTTTAACTCTATTTAAGACGAAAATGAAAAGAGGGTTGCTACTTCCTCTGCCACTTGCTCGAGAAATGTTTGATCGGCATCGGTAAAAGGCTCTACTCTGTGCGAGTCAATATCAATCTCACCGACGACTTTTCCGGCTTTGAAGATGGGAGCGAGTATCTCGGACTTAACGTCAGGGCTGCATGAGAGATAGTTGGTTTCTTTGGAGACATCCTGGACAACAAAACTCATCTCCTGTTCTGCAGCCTGGCCGCAGATACCCTCGCCGAATTTTATTCTCCCGTGTTCTGTAGGATCCCCCACATAAGGGCCGAGCACCAGTTCTCTTTCTGCCTTCGGATCCACCTCATAAAAACCGACCCAGTCATAATGGTCCACTTTTTCTTTGAGGAGTTTGCAGATTGAGTAGAGTTTTTCGTCTCTCTCGAAGCTCCCCCTTACAATGATTTTAACCGTTTCAAGTAACTTTTCAAATGTTTCGGGTAATGCCTTTATCTCTTCAGGATTTTCAGGTGCTTCCCGCGGAGAGCCCTGCAATTCATCCCAGACCTTAAAGGCCCGTCTCGTATGGGGAATAACAATGGAGCCCCCCACCATCATGGCGATTCCGAGTACCTCCTGGATCTGCTCACCGGTTACCCCGAGATCATAGCAGCGGATCAGATGGTATTTGATGCAATCATCACATCTTAGAACAGCTGATGCCACGAGGCCCATCATCTCTTTTGTGCTCTCATCCAATGCCCCTTTTCTGTACATCTGGCCATCCAGTGAGAAGAACCGCTTGATCTCCTTTCCGGCATAGTCAAATACCTTTTCGTTCAAGGTTTCTCTTTCTTCCATAAAATCCTTCTTAATGCTCATTGCTAATACCTCCCCCGTTCGTTTATTTCGGATTATATCATGAGAGATTTCAGGGTGTCTTAATATTGATGTGCTATAATTTTGTAACTATACTTGATTAGGAGGGCATTTATGAAAAAGGCTGTTATTGGACTTGATGTTGGCGGCACGAAGGTTCTCGGAGCATTGTATGATGAGGAATCCAATCCGATCTCAAAAGAGAAGAAATCAACCAAGGCCTCGAAAGGAGAGGAAAAGATCCTCTCCCAAATCGCAAAGGTTATACGGAAACTCCTTGAAACAGCCACTGAAGAGGAGTACGAAGTAAAAGGGATTGGGGCTGGTGTTCCCGGTGTCATTAACGAGGGTCAGGTATTGTTTACCCCCAACCTTCCATGGCGGATGTACCCGCTGGCAAAACTGCTCGAAGATGAATTCAATATCCCGGTCCTGATAGGCAACGATGCAAATGTCTCTCTGTATGGTGAATGGGCTCACGGAGCTGCCCGAGGCACAAAAAACGTTCTGGGTTTTTTTGTTGGCACCGGTGTCGGCGGCGGTATCATCATCGATAAAAAGATATACAGCGGAAGCATTGGACTTGCCGGGGAGATCGGACACATCACCATGAATCCCGATGGCGTTATCTGTGGGTGTGGCTCCAAGGGCTGTCTGGAAAGCTATTCTTCAAAGACGGGAATACTCAAATATGTCAAAGGACAGATTGAACATGGAAGAGATTCGAGTATCAAGGCGGATATTGAGGAAGACCCCGAGCATTTTATTCTGCGAAGCAAAGATATTAAAAAGGCCCTCGAAGAAGAGGATCCGGTAATGGAAGAGGCCATCGAAACGGCTGCCAAATATCTCGGCATTGCAACGGCAACGTCCCTGAGTATGTTGAATCCGGAGATGGTTATATACGGCGGTGGGATTATGGAGGCGATCGGTGATATAATGATTGAGAAACTTAAGCCGTACATTGTTCGTTATGCTGTTCCGCACAGTTTTGATCATTGTGAGTTGAAGTTGTCCGAACTCGAGGATGATGCCTGTATCATTGGGGCAATGTCTATTGTTGAAGATAAAATGAAATAGTTGCGGAGGTTATGATGCGAAAAATTGCTGCTGCCATCAGCATTGCCTCTGACGGGGTTTACATGAATCTGTCTGAACGGCACGCTGACAGCATCAAGAGAATTGAATATCTGTTTCATCCGCTGAATCTTGGCCAGGATACCTTTAACAAGGGGAAGATTAGCTTCGGCAAGGTGGAAAAGCTTTGCACGATCCTCAATAACTACCGGCGGGTGTTGAAAGAATATCACGTCAAAGATTACCGGGTTGTCAGTACCACCGCACTCCGTGAGGCGAGGAATTCGATTTATATTCTGGATCAGATCAAAAGCAGAACGAAGTTTGATGTAGAGGTCCTCGATGATAATCAGGAGAAATCGTATATCTACCGATTAATGCTCATGAAACTGGAGAGAGATAATTTTAATGCGAAGCATGCTTTTTTGGCCTATATCGGGACCGGCAGTCTCGGTATTGCCTTGTATAAAAACGGCAGAATCGTCTATTCTCAGAATATCCGGATTGGGTCCTTGAAGCTGACCGAGCTCTTGAGAAACTTTCAGGATAATTCCCAGCAGTTTCACATCATCATCAAGGAGTATCTCAGCAGTTTTGTGCAGACCATTGAAACAATACCCGATCTAAAGAACGTCAAGCATTTTCTGACATGTGGCCAGGAGATTGACAATATCGTGAAATTGTGTGGAAAGGCATCTCCTAAGACCCGGCAAAAGATACGGGTCAAGGATTTCCGGGAATTATTTGAAGAGATCAAGGTGAAGACGCCGGAACAACTCTCTAAGGCCTACAATCTGCCGGAACACCACACAGAAGTCCTGCTCCCCTCAATCGGGATATACAACATGCTCTTTGATATCGTCAAGGTGGATCCGATAGTTGCCGTTCCGGTCACATTGACCGAATCGCTTCTTCACGAGATGTTGAAGAACAAAGGGTTTGAAAGGATAACACAGAGTCTGTCCGAGAGTTCTGTGATTGAGGCCAGAAATCTCGGCTCAAGGTTTTTATACGATGAGCAACATGCTGCACAGGTTGAAAGCTTTTCGCTCCAGATCTTCGATTCACTGAAAAAGGTTCACAGACTTGGCAAGACAGAGCGTCACCTTTTGCAGATCGGAGCTATACTTCACGATGTGGGGAAATTCATACAGCTGAAGTATCACTCAAAGCATTCCTCCAATATCATTAAAGAGACGGAACTGCTCGGATTGAACCAACGCGAACTCAGCATCGTTGCGTCGATTGTGAAATATCACAGTATCCGTTATTTTGATTTTGATGAGGTTGAGATCCAAAAACTCGACCAGCGGGATACGCTCATTATTTCAAAACTCCTGGCGATTCTGAGATTAGCCGATGCACTGGACAGAGCTCACAGCAATAAGGTAACTCAAATCAAGTTGACACTGAAAGAACAGGAATTTTTAATCACGGCTTTTGCCTCGAAAAAGATCCTCCTTGAAAAATGGGCACTGGATATAAAATCCGAATTTTTCGAGGATGTTTTTGGACTGAAAGTCAGGGTTAAACGAGGTGATCCTATTGGACTTAGATAATCCGAATTATTATTATAACAGGGAACTCAGCTGGCTCTGCTTTAACGACAGAGTACTTGACGAGGCCTTTTCAAAGAGCAATCCGCTGCTTGAGCGATTGAAATTCCTCTCGATTACCAGTTCCAATCTTGATGAATTCTTTATGATCAGGGTTGCCGGTTTGAAAGAGCAGGTCAGTGTCGGTTACAAGGGAACCGATGCAGCCGGCCTGACAGCAGGGGATCAATTAGATGAAATCGCAAAAAAGGTTCACAAGATGGTCAGCAAGCAATACAACTGTCTTAACAAATCTCTCCTTCCGAAGCTTAGAAAAGAAGGCGTCTTTTTCTTGAAAGAGAAAGAACTCAGCCCGGTGCAAAGGAGAAAGCTTGATGATTATTACAATTCCATTGTCTACCCGGTTTTAACGCCGATGGCAATCGATCAGGGAAGGCCCTTCCCTCAAATCCCGAATAAGAGTCTTAATCAGGCTGTGATTGTGGAGAACGAGAAGAAGGAAAGACTTCTCGCCATTGTCCAGGTTCCCAGGGTGCTGCCAAGATTTGTCAAGCTGCCCAATGAGGAAACCCTCTCATTCATCGCCATGGAGGAGATTATCAGAATTTATGCGCCAACCCTCTTCAAAGGGCATCACGTCATCAGTATTCATCCCTTCCGGCTGACCCGGAATGCCGATTTGAGTATTGACGAAGAGGACGCCGTGGATCTCCTCCGGGAGATAGAAAAATCCCTCCGCCAACGAGAACGGGGATTTCCCGTGAGGCTTGAGGTTGAAAAGAATTCGGTCTCACAGATCAAAGAGATCCTTTATTCAATGCTTGATCTGACGGATAAAGAACTCTACGAGATCAACGGACCGATTGATCTTTCAGCCTTTATGTCCGTTGCCACGATGGATGGTTATGATGAATTGAAGTACAAGCCTTTCTATCCCCAGCCTGTACCGGATTTTCAGTCGAAGGAGAATGTGATGGAAGTGATACGGAACAAGGATGTCCTGCTCCACCATCCGTATCAGTCCTTCGAACATGTGATTGATTTTCTTTACGAGGCGGCTGATGATCCGGCTGTTCTGGCGATTAAACAGAGCCTTTACAGGGTCAGCGGAAATTCTCCGATCGTTAAGGGTTTAATCAGAGCAGCTGAAAACGGCAAACATGTTACCGTTCTCGTGGAATTAAAGGCAAGGTTCGATGAAGAGAATAACATCCAGTGGGCCAAGAAGCTTGAAAAGGCCGGTTGTCATGTTGTTTACGGACTTGTCGGGCTCAAGACGCACAGTAAGATCCTTCTGGTGGTCCGTCAGGAGGAGGTTGGAATCAGGCGCTATGTCCATCTTTCCACCGGCAACTACAACGATAAGACGGCAAAGCTCTACACCGATATCGGCATGATGACATCAAGGGAGAGTTTCGGTGCCGATGCCTCGGCCCTTTTCAACGTCCTGACCGGGTATTCTCAGCCCCCTGAATGGCGGAAGTACTCCGTGGCACCGATTGGTATTCGCGAAACGTTTATTCATTGGATTAAAAATGAGATCGAACATGTTAAAAACGGGAGAGAGGGACGGATAATCGTTAAGAACAACGCCCTGCTTGATAAAGAGATTATCAAGGCGCTCTATGAAGCGTCGATAGCAGGTGTTAAGATCGATCTTGTGATCAGGAGCATCTGTGCGCTGCGGAGCGGTGTCAAAGGACTCAGCGAGAATATCAAAGTCTACTCTATCGTCGGGCGTTATCTTGAGCACAGCCGCATCTATTACTTTCAAAACGGGGGGAATCCAAAGATCTTTCTGTCCAGTGCCGACTGGATGCCGAGAAATCTTGACAGAAGAGTTGAAACGCTCTTTCCGGTTGAGGATGAGCGTCTGAAAGGGGACATAAAGGAGATACTGGATATCATCCTTTCTGATAACAAGAAGGCCAGGATACAGATGCCAAACGGTGAATACCGATTAAAAAAGCACAGAGGCAAAGTGACGGTTGAATCCCAGGAGGAATTGGCGAAGTGGGCCGTTAGAAAGAGTAAGAAGGAGAAGGAGAACAGAGTTATTTCCGAATTCTTTAAACCTTCAAAACCCACAAATCTATAAAACAGAAGGCGGAACCTATCCGCCTTCTGTTATCGTTTGCAGTGATTATTTAAAAATCAATCTTGAACTGTTCCAGTTCTGTTTCAGTCTGAGGTATCTCCAACTCACCGTTTTTGGCCGCATAGATAAGTCCTTTCAGCTCCAGAAGATACTTTTCGGGGATAAGGTCTCTGGTGTATGTCATGGGGCTGACGCCGATGCCATCTTCCTGCAGGCCGAGAACAACGAGCCCCCCGGAGAAGAAGTCCTCATAGGAATCCAGGATACCGTAATAGGCTGCGTTGTCGATTCTTTTAAGGGCTGATACGAGTATTCTTCCCGGTACGATATGATCCTGGTCCATGTCGGCTCCGATACCGAAATAACCCTCACCTTCACTTTTAACGGCTTCAAATACACCCAACCCGCTAAGGCCGGCTATCTGAAGGATAATGTCTGCTCCCTGTGAGATCTGTGCCATTGCCATGGATTTACCCTTCTGTACATCCGAGAAGGTCTGTGTGTAACCCACGATGACATCGACATCTCCGTCGTGCAGTTGATTATAGGCCTTAACACCCGCTCTGTAACCAATCTCATATCGTTTGACAGGGGCTATTGGCATACCACCGACGGTGGATACCGTTTCTTTATTCGACATCGCACCCGCCAGAAAACCCACCAGGAAACCGCCTTCCTGTTCTTTAAAGGAATAGGTCCTGATATTCGGGGTGTCGAGCTCGCCCATGTCTATTCCGATGAAATCGGTGTCCGGAAACTGAGGGGCGACATCCTTGAGGGCATCTTCGAGTAGAAAACCCACGGCGATAACCACTTCAGAATTTTCGGCTGCACTGGTCAGGTTGGAAATGTAATCTCCCTGTTCGTTGGATTGTATGACTTTGCCTTCTATTCCCAACTCATCAACAGCACGCTCAACACCCGCCCAGGTTCCGTCGTTAAATGACTGGTCTCCCAGACCGCCGGTGTCCGTTACCATTGTCACAGTAAAAGAGAAAACAGAACCGAGAATCAACAAAGTGATGAGTGCTAAAAGCAAACTTCTTTTCATTCTACATCAACCTCCACGTTTAAGATAGTTTCTGGCTTAGATTGAACTTATGCCCCGACTTATACCTGTTACTGATTTCGATTTTTATAGGATGCAACTTTGGGCTATGGACCCGTAAGTCGTCTATTCTCTATGAGAACTTAGTTAAGAAGCTGTTGGATATCAGGTTCAATATCGGCAGGTTCTGTGGCCGGCGAGAATCTTTTAATGACATTCCCCTCTTGATCAACGAGGAATTTGGTAAAGTTCCATTTAATGGCCTTTGTTCCTGCAAAGCCTCTTGCCTCGTCCTTCAGAAAACGGAAGAGCGGGTGGGTGTTTTTTCCATTGACTTCTAATTTGTTGTAAATCGGAAACGTGACACCATATTGCAGACTGCAGAATTCTTTGATTTCCTCCATGCTCCCCGGTTCCTGATGTTTGAACTGATTGCAGGGAAAACCGAGGATTGTAAAGCCGCTCTCTCTGTACTTTTCATAAAGTCTTTGAAGGCCTTCATACTGAGGGGTGAAACCGCATTTACTGGCCGTGTTGACAATCAGCAAGACCTTGCCCCGGTACTGCTCCAGGTCTTCTTCGAAACCCATCTCATTCTCGACTTTGAAATCATATAGACTCACCGAATCATCCTTTCTTTGGGAACCAGGGGATAAAGATGCTGGTTCTCTCTTTATATTCATTAAATCCGGGCTTCTTTTCATATCGCTTCTCCAGCAGCGGAACACCGGAGACAAAGAGAAGAAGAGAAGTGATAACAACCGGTCCGATAAGCCCGGCCCACCCAAAGGGGACCTCGAGGGCAATCATCCCGATGGCCCACCACATACAGACCTCTCCAAAGTAGTTGGGGTGTCTGGAGTATTGCCATAACCCGGACTGGATGAACCCCTTTTCGCCTCTTTTCTTAAACCGGTACTTCTGTATATCTGAAACGGCCTCCCAGTAAAAGCCCCAGGCAAAGAGCATGATGCCAAGATAGTAGAGCAGCCCGGTTTGAGAGGTTTTGTTGATGACGGTTATTAATACGGGAGAGCCAATGATAAGAACAAGGAGTCCTTGAAATAGAAAAACGGAAAAGTAGCTCTTGAGCTTCCAGTTTGGCCCCATTTTTTTCTTGATATCCTTGTATCGATAGTCCTCCCCTTTTCCGATCTTTCTTATCCCAATCTGGAGGGCGAGCCGAAGCGCCCAAATTGAGACAAGCACCAGCAGCGTGAAAAAATGCAAACCACCGGCCCCCATTGCCATCAACTGCGCCAGGGCGGCAACAACAAATGCAGGGCCGTAGGCGATGTCAATAATGGACATATCTTTTTTATAAAGCGAGACGACATAGATCACACTCATATAGATTGCAACAGCTACAACTGAAAACAACAACACTCGTATCATTCTCTCACCTCAATTAGTCATGAAAGCAATACTGACAGCCCCGATTCCGGCATGAGCCCCGATAACCGGGGAAAGGTTGTAAATATAGTCCGCTTTTTTGCCGGAAATACTCTCCGCCATCTCTTCAAATCGTTCAGCATCCCGCTTGTTATTGGCATGCGTTATGGTATATCGCTTGATACCCTGTTTCTCATGCATCTCCTGGAACATCTGGAAGATCACCTTCCGGTTCCCTCTCTCGCTGAAGCCTTTGCCATACAATGTTGACTTGCCTTCTTTATCGAGCGAGACGACCGGTTTTAGATTCATTAACTTGCCGAGAAATCCCTTCAAGGGGCTGACCCGTCCCCCCCGGACCATCTCTTTCAAGCTTTTAAGGCTGACCATCAGCGTAGTCTTTTCGATTGCTTCATTGATCCTGTCCCGAACATCATCATATGAGAGACCTTTTTCAATCGCCTCTGCCGCTTCTTCAACAACGATACCCAGTGCTCCTGTATTCATCTTTGAGTCGATAACAGCGATCTCTTTGTTCTTTAACAGGAACTTTTCCGCAGCGGACTGGCTTAAATTGTAAGTTCCGCTGAGCTTTGATGAGAGGTGTATGGCAATAAGCTGGTCGTAATGGCTCATAAGAAATGAATACAAATTCTGGAATTTTCTGAACGACGGCTGTGAGCTCGTTGGAACATAAGGGGATTGTGCCAGCAGGGTATAAAAGTGATCAGGTGTGATGGTCAGTTTGTCAAGGAAATTGGTTGAGCCGAAGTTGAGCTGCAGGGGAACCATCTGTATCTGATATTTATCCAGCAGTTCTTCCGGTATGTCACAGGTTGAGTCGGTTAAAAGACCGATTTTGTACTTTCTCTGATTCTTGATCCGATACTGCATCTTCATATCGTCAACTTTCTGCTGGATGATGTCTCCCCTCTTCTGGAGTTCAAAGAAGAGATCGGCCGGATTGTTTGTGTGTACATGGATCCTTGCCTTTTTGCCATTATCGGCGATGACAACCGAATCGCCGTAACCACCGACCATTTTCCGGAGACTTTGGGGATCGATCTTTTCGGAGTCAATGAGCGCTTCTGTACAATACCTGTTCTTAATCTCTGCGTCAAGCTGATGCTCTTCACTCATGGCGACTGTATCCACTGTGTCCACAATATGGGATAGGTCCGGTTTTTCGCCTGTCTTCAGGTAATTCCCCATGCCGTCCAGGAATATGAGAAAACCCTTTCCCCCGGCGTCGACAACGTGGGATTCTTTAAGGACCTTGAGTTGATCCGTTGTCTGATTCAGAGCCTCGGTGGACTGTCTGAAGGCCTTGAGAAAACTCTCCACAAACGCTTTCAACTCCTCAAATGTTTCTTTCAGCACACTGGCCCAGGTCTTAATCACCGTCAGGACCGTTCCCTCAACAGGTTCGAGGACGGCTTTGTAGGCGAAGTCCACGGCATAGACAAAGGCATTGATGAGTTCGGTGACGTGGATCTCATTCTTTTCACCGATGTAATCCCTTATTCCGTGAAAGTATTGAGCAAAGATGGCACCTGAATTCCCTCTCGCCCCGATCAGTGCTGCATCGGCAATTGACTGGGCCACCTCGGAGATCGATTGATGCCGTCGTGACATCTCCAGAATGGAACGCATCGTTGAGGCCAGATTTGTTCCGGTATCGCCATCCGGAACCGGAAAGACGTTGATCTTGTTCAGCTCGTTCTGATAACCGAGCAGGTTCATCGCCCCCGCTGTAAATGTATCGTAAAATTTATAGCCGTCAAAGGTTGTGGATTCCAATTTTATGCCACCTTTCGGGTGTGTTATCTGTTTTTACTCTTTAACTATAACATATTAACAGCTTTGGTTGTTAACCACTTCTAATTTAAAGACGTTCTTTTTCTCCAGCTATTCCTTATGTTATAATTGATTAAGTTATGCAATTCGACTTACTCTAACTTAAAGCAGCCCCTATTGTCCAAAAAAATGATATAATCAGTCAATCCTTAACAGATGTCGGTATCGAAGTACCTGCCTGTTGAGGATGCGAAAAAATGATTGTTTGTTGAGGTTATGAAGATGAATAAGGATCATTACACCGATCAGTTTAAAAGCGAAAACATCAACAGTGAACAGCTGTACAAGGCGTTGTTTGAGAATTCAAACGATGCCATCTTTCTTCTTAATACAAGAGGTGAGCATCTGAAGGTCAACCGGAAGGCCACCGAGATCCTCGGTTATACTGATGACGAGATCAGGGACATGTCCTACAGGGAACTCATCATGGCCAATGAAATTGACGATTCCGAGACGACACTGAAAGCGCTTCTACAGGGGCGGATTCCAGGACCCTATGAGAAGACGATGGT
>Ga0102929_1001814_pt1 | contig 12694 bp, 12 predicted proteins | sample SalPonR1_B_D2_MG_FD_78510 | JGI IMG/M metagenome (GOLD analysis project Ga0102929, IMG submission 78510) | Salt pond soil microbial communities from South San Francisco under conditions of wetland restoration - Salt Pond MetaG R1_B_D2_MG | ecosystem: Environmental > Aquatic > Marine > Intertidal... | reverse complement strand
TAAGCGTTAGCAATTTAATTTTAGACTGTCCTTACAATACTTTAGATTTGAAGATGGTGGCAACAGCCAGAAGTGAGCGTTGCGAGAAATTACTACAGCGCTACGGTTTGGGATTATTAAAATACCGTTTGATTGAACAATTAGATAAATTACCGGTTGCTCGTGGTGGGCGAATTTATTTCCATCACTCGGTTATCAAATTGTCTCACTCCTCAAGCGAAGAAAGATCTCTTACCTAAATTGCTTTCAACGAAAACATATTCATTAAATAATGAATAACTAATCTTTAAAGAAGAGATGGATGGTGACTACACTGGCGCAGAACATTGTTACACGATTAATTCGATCAACACAGAACCAGCGATTAATAGTCGATTCAAACTCAGTTCACAATTTAAAGAGAAATTAAATGGGTTGGTTGATCCGTTGAAGAGCAATCCTCATCGTTATTTCACTTATCTAAGATCATATAGTCGAACTATTAATGGTCGTAAGGAGCAATGGGTTGATACGGTAATCAGAGTCACTGAAGGAATCATGAGTTGTTATCTTAATCACGTTAAGAAGAATCATTTAACTTGTCGCTTCGGATCAGATTTCGCGGAACGAATGGCACTCAGTATGTTCCGTCTGGAATGGTCTCCACCCGGAAGAGGTCTTTACGCGATGGGAACCGAGAAAGTTTATCACGAAGGATCATCAGCTTTGATTAATTGTTACGCCTGTGACAATCAAGATCCGGTCATGTCCGCAGCTTGGACGATGGATATGCTAATGAATGGAGGTGGTGTTGGATTTCGTAGTTACATTGATTTGGATTTACTAGTTGAACCAGCCACGGAAAGATTTGAGTATCGAATTCCAGATACTCGTCAAGGTTGGATTTCAGCTTTAGAATTATTACTTCGAGCTTACTTGTTGGTTGGTGGGAAGAGAAGCAATCCGGTTCCAGTTTTTGACTACTCGTTAATCCGAAAAGCTGGAACACCCTTGAAAGGTTCTGGTGGTACTTCTTCAGGTCCACAGCCATTACAACAATTACTTAATCGAATCACGGTCTATCTAGAGACAGCCTTGCTTCAGAAGAAATTGAAGATGAAATCAGATCCGCAGGTTTTCGCATATTTAACTCAACAACTACACGAAAGGAAGGTTTATAGTGATCGAGAATATCGGATCAAAGACGAACTCAAGAAAGCTGTTAAATTAACGGTCCAATACAATAAAGTTTACGACGGAGTTAGATTGGCAGCCGATATCTTCAACAACATCGGTAAATGTGTTATTGCCGGTAATATTAGAAGATCAGCACAGATTGCAATCGGTGACGTCGGTGATACTACCTTTTACGACTTGAAAAGTTTAGAAGTTAATCCAGAACGAAAAGATTTCATGTTCTTCAGTAACAATTCAATTCGAATGTGGACTGACAGTCATTTCGAGGAAGCAATTCCTAAAATTGTGGAACGAGTTAAAGTTAACGGTGAACCAGGGATCATTAACATGATTAACATTAAGAAATTTGGTCGTTATGGTAATACTGAATATCGTGAAGATCCAGCTGAGTTAATTAATCCTTGTGGCGAAATTCCATTATCGTCTTATGAGTGTTGCATCCTGAGCACTATTTGTCCCGTTAAATGTCTTCGAAATAAGAAATTGGATTGGCCTCGTTATTTAGAAACAATTAAGTACGCTACTTTTTACGCTACAGTAGTGACGACAATTCGTCATTCTTGGCAAGTAACTAATCAAATCATTGCTCGAAATCGACGAATCGGTGTTTCTATGTCAGGAATTGCTGAATACTATGACATGTTTCCAACTAAATTAATCGAAACAATGCGAATTTCTTATCGTTACGTCCGTCAATTTAATCGTCAGCTAACTTCTTCATTAGGTATCCCGGAGTCAATTCGTGTTACCACGGTTAAACCAGAAGGTAAGATTTCAATTATCATGAGTGTTTCGGCTGGAGTTCATTTTCCCTTATGTCACCAAGGAGTAGCACGAGTTCGGATTAATCGAGGTGATCCTCTAATTGAACTCGTTAGGAAAAGTGGTTATCCAGTTGAACCAGCTAACGAAGATGTTAATTCAATGGTCATTTCATTTCCTTATCGTTCAATCGGTCGCAGTACCAAAGATGTCTCAATCTGGGAGAAATTTTCTTTAGCAATTGCTTCCCAAAAACATTACAGTGATAATGCAGTCTCTTTTACTGGTGACTTTAGCAAAGCTGAAACGACTACAATTGATAAAGTGGCTGCGATTAATATCAGCCAAATGAAATGTTTTAGTGTACTCCCGAGGTATGACGACCCTTACCCTCAATTACCTTATCAGGAACTATCAGATGATGAATATCAGAAGATGTTTCAATCAATTAAGGAGATAAATTGGGAAAATGATACGATCGGTAAGACAGAAGATAGTCCTTCTGAAAGTACAGCTTTCTGTACTGATGATTATTGTATCATGCCTCGGCGAAAAAAGTCGTCGTCCAGTTCTCCGTCGTCCAGTTCTCCGTCGTCCAGTTCTCCGTCGTCCAGTTCTCCGTCGTCCAGTTCTCCGTCGTCCACCGGAAGTAAATTGTAATATCGTACATCAATTGATGTACGTCCTTCACAGTCCTTACCAACGAACCAAATAATCATTTTTGGCGATAAAGTAACCGAAGGTATTGTTACGCAAACTCGCTTTCTCTAATTCACTTCTGGTTATGTATCGTTGTGTTTTCATAGCAATTCCTTCCCTGTCAACCAGCTCGATCTTTCCAGTATGTACCCCGACTATAATGTTTTTAATCATGGCATGAAAAGCATCTTTTTTCTCATAAAATGGAAATCGATTATCTCTCATGAACACCAAGTATCTCAGAAAATGTAACGGTATTAGGCCTTCATTTTTAGCCATGTAAGCGATTACATCACTAGCATTACATTCTTTTCCTTTATAACCACTTTTACAATTGGAATTTTTACCGAGTCCGACTCGTTCGTATAAGAATGTGTCTGTCTTGTCATAATCACCTTTCCAAACCTGTTCGAAGACATCAGCTTCACCTGCTGCGAAATCTGATGACTCGGTTAACGACCTTTTATCGTCCTCTCCTGTCAAAATAGTCAGATAAGCAAAGAAAGGAAGAGGGTCATTGAGTTTATCCTCTTCCTTTAAATTTAGTTCTGCGAACAATCTAGGGAGTGTGTATGGATCTCCCCGCATTACATTGAAAAGAACTAAATTGCTGATGGTGGCGCCATTAAGAAGAGCTTCCTCGAAAGAACGTTTATTCCTTTCAATCCACTCAGTTTGAACACCTTCTTCCTTTTTCGCGACCTCAATCAATTGTTTCATCAATTGATTCATCTTTTCCTGTGCTTGTCCCAACGACGAACTGGCTGACGAACTGGCTGACGAACTGGCTGATGAACTGGCGGCCGCCGGTCGATCGCGAGACCGGCTACGAGACCGGCTACCGAGCGATTTACCAAGCTCATCAGGTTTGATAAACCGATGACTCGATTCCTTTAAATTAGAAAGCAATTCCATGATTTCGGTACCGATATCTTTTTTAAATCTATCGAGAAAATTATGAATTAATTCGCCAGCTTTTTCCTCGTCGGGGGATAAATCAACAAATGACAAGTTCCGATGATCAAGCATTTTCATTTCACGAGCTGTGAAATATTGAGTGACCATTCATCAAATTTATCCGTTAAGTCTAGGTACAAAAAAGGATTAAAAGATGGTCTCGGAAACGCCTTGAGTAGCGATTCGAAAACCTTTAAATTACGATATTGAAGAGCTATATGGAAGTAACTAAGACCAGGACCAAAAAGTTGATTAATATTAATTAAAAATAGTGATATTATATTGCTCAACATATTTCTTCATTAAATGGTTATCGTTGGGTCATGATCAATTCTTTTTGTACGATAATTATCGTACATCAACCCGATAAATTTACCGGCGTCTGGGTGACGTCCTTTTCCCGGAGATAATCTGTCTTTGACGAAGAGGACTCATTCGTTTACCCATCGAAGCCGGACTCAAAATCCTCTTACTAGCCTCGTCTTCCTTTTTCCGCTGAACAGTCTTTCTATCTAGGGGTGGTGGACGAATTTCTTCTTTAAGTTCTTTGAAGTCATCGACCTCATTCAATGCTCTCATCAACACCTTAAATTCCTTACTCCCTCTCAAACTAACAATTTCTTCCGTTGTATTTCCTTTGATCTGTTCAATAAAATAACCGTCATTCAGTAGAGCTTGGGCCATCTCCTTAATTTCGTCGTCGTCAACGGCGCCACTATTCCTACCATAGTCGGCCAACAATCTCATCAATTCCTCGTCTTCCTCGCCTCCAGAGGTTCCCAATTTCGCGACCATTTTGGAAACGAATTCCAACATCGGAACGAAACCGGCTGTCTTGTTTTTATCGACAAGAACTCTGATATCATCATGGACGCCGGCCAAATTTTCGGCCAACTCTAAAAATTCGGCACCACCCTGAGTTTCGTTGTCGAACATGAAACTAGCTCCATGGACCTTGATGGCTGCATCCCTGAGCTCATCGTTTGAGAGATCGTTAAGATTAACGCCGGTATCGATAACCTGTTCGCCGGCCTCATTCACACCAATCACGCCAAGTTCTGCGATTAAACCATCGACTCTATTTATAAAATCTTGCTTCAAATAAATGTAGAAAATAGACTTTAATGTGTCGCCAGCGATAAAACCATCATCTTTGAAATGGTCGCTCAACTGGTCGTAATTATTTTCACCGAGGATACTTTTAACCAATCTGACGACATCTTTGTTGACCTTCTTCAATTTATTCTGACCGTTAAAAGCGATAGTCTGAGCCTTTGGTTGTCGTGACTTCATGACAGTTGATTGAACCAAATTAGTCCAAGTCTTCAGAACCATCGCATATGTGGCGGTCAATCCTTGCAAGTTCTTACGACTAATTTTTCCATTTTTCAATCCAGGTACCGAGAAAGACAACGAGTTACCCTTCGGAATCATTTCAGTATCATGGAAAGCACCGTTAATAATCAAGATATCCTTATGCAATCCCAAGACTTCCTGTTCCCAAAATCTAATTAATGCCTTGTAAATATTAGGGCTGCTTTTAGCCGTGGCTGCAACTCGCTGTTGAAGACAAACAAAATCTTCAAGTTCATGATCAGTCTTATCGATCTTATCACTGGTACTCTTCAATCTCAAAACCACTTCATAAATACTAGGGAAAGGTTTTCCATCGGGGTCCCTGATAACAACCCCCTTCGTTCGTTCGACTTTTCCATCAGCTCCTTTAGTGGAGGTAACTCTACTTGGAGATTTGCGATTACTTTTAGGTTTCCGGTAACACTTCTCGTTTGGGGCAGTGTCATCGTAATATTCAGCTTGATCGGTCTTCCGGCCAACCATAGGCTTGACGCGGTTGCTTCTTCGAGGAGATCTTGTTGCTGCCATTTAATTAGTCCTTGTGGTTGTTAGGTATTTTAATTGTTCTATAATATTTTTTATGAGAAATTTTTTGTTTACTTTGGATAGTTAGATATTTCATAGAGAGATAATAATTCTTCTTAAACCGAGATTAATAAGAATTAAAATGGCGGCCAAAGCTATGGAAGTTTCTTCTATGAAAGGATTTCAAGGAATTCTGCACCACCCTAAGAACGACGGTAAAGGCGATTATCAAATCAGGAAAGGAATGGTCACCACTAATATGACTCCTCGAATGCCGGTCAAATCGTTCACTGAGAAACCGGCTCCATCCATTAATAAACGACATGAAGATTATTTATTAACTTATCCGGTTGACGTAGCTCATTCGGCTATTAAGTTAGTCTACATTGAATTGACTGTTCCGGCTCGTTTAATTGGACCTGAGTCAGCCGATTTATTCCGGATCAGGTGGTGTGACAATTTACTTCACAATTACTTCAAGAGAATTATTTTTGAAATCGATAAAAATCCAATTGACTTATTCGATTCTTCTTGGTTAGACGATCATCTTCAATGGTTCACCGCTCGCCAAGCTGGACCCTTCGCAGATCGTGATGTCGGTAATTTAAATCAACTGACCGATTGGAATTGTTATTTACCCGAGAAGAAAATTAAGATGGTAATTCCCTTTTTCTTCCATCGAAACAAGGCACCTTTTCCTTTGTTCTTCTTCCGTCGAAAATTCAACGAAATATTAATTCAAGTTGAGAAAAGAATTGACCTGAACGATCTTCTCAAGGCTGAATTTCTCGATTCCAAGGACGGAGTTTGGAAGCCTTTCAATAAGAAAAAGACTCTCGAAACGATCTTGACTAAAAACGACGATCCAATTGACCCAATGATCGAGATTCATTATCAAGATTATGCTCAGGAAGAAATTTCGAAGATAATTGATCAAACTAAGAAAGAGCCTTACCTTTACTACTTAACCCGACCCATTTCGAAGAAGATTATTCACGAGGATAAGTCGGTTCCTGTCCACACTGAGTATCCAGTGTTGGCATTATTCGGGAAATGTACTCCTTACAAATACGCCGATAATAAAGATTATTCTTCTTATTCAACTAGTCATCGTGAACCGTTCGTGGAAGAAAAACCGATCATCAAACAAATCGACATTTCATCAGAGAAATACAACGAAAGTATGTCTGTCGATAAAGCTAACAGTTGTTTCAACTTGGAATTCTTCCCGTCACTTCCTCGAAAAGCTGGTTATATCGCTGTTCCAATCGAAGAAGGGTGGTCCCATACTGGAATCAGTACTGGTAAAATCTTCGAAAAAGATTTGTCTATTTCCTTGAATGTTACTCTTAACGACGAAGAAGGAATTGATGGAGAACCAGTCTTGGCCTCTGCTGAAGATGCTTATAAAAGCTTATTGGAAGAATCAGGTAAAAATACTTCTGAAAGGAAAAAGAATTATATCTTCATGTACAATTTGTTAATTCAGCAAGTATTGAGGTGGAAATACAACAGCCAAGAAAGTGATACCTTTACTTTCGAGGTGTCTCCTCCCTAAGGTTAAATCATTCGTTATTTAACGAATGTAAACGGCCGACTGACCGTAGTTATGATAATTTGAGTGAAAAGGTGTTACTAATATATTTCAGGATTGCTGAATTAATCTCCTCAGGATCTTGTTCTCGATTAGCCATCTCTTTTAAGGTTTGTTTTAAGTTCTGACAAGTACAATTCATCCCTAACGTATTATAAATCATCTTTGGCCATGCAATCATTGCTATGATGATTAATAGTAAAACAATTGTTAAGATTAGTAACATTCTTTTTGATTTACTTGATATTTCTTATGTAGAAAGAAAAATCACCGATCGATCCGATTGCTCCTTTTAAACACAGCGGTTTGTCTTTCTCGTACGTTAAACGAAGGAAAGTATTTTCTCCGCTGACCAAATTTAATCTAGACAACGATTTAATATCTTTGTAAAAAATTGAGATATCATTTCGACTAATCTTTCCTTTCTTTCTCAGACGAACCGGAGTCCGAGCACTTCCAATGGTCTTAGTTACTTCTTCTTCATGAATGATGACAGGAGTTCCTCTCTTATCGCCGAATGGTTTTTCACCGATTTCTTTACCGTTAATATTAATTCCAACTAACTCGACACACCCTTCATAAAATTTAAAAGATATTTTCTCACAATCTCCGTCATAGAATTTAATCGCCGAGACAAAATCATTAGTCAGTACTTTAATAGTATGAGAGTTCTCTGTATAGAGAGGACGGCGAAAAGAATTTCGTTCAACTCCTTTAGTTGCTATTTTCAAGATTCCGGTATCCGGTGTTGAACTAGAATAATAAATATTATTACTATCATGATCCCAGATAGTTAACCTAGCGTGGACCCCTTTCTTGCACTTCTTGACAGTCTCTTCTAGCTTGGCAACCGGAACACCGACCAACAATTCGTCGTCACCAACATTAGCTTCATAGCTGAATAATTTATTTTCCGGAAACTCGATAATAGTAACAATACTACCAGCGTTATTCTTACATTCACAAGAAAAACCGTCTTTACGAAAAAAAGTTGGAACCACTGTAATACATCCCTTTAGGACGAAAAAAATATTACAAAAAGCTTTAGGATCGTTAATATAAATATTAACAGCGGGATCTTCTTCGCCGGTTAAATTATCATTAGAAGCAGCCATTTTCTTTGTCGTCTTCGAATCTTTAATCTGATGGTCAAATTAATTCTAGCAATGATAGTCAAAAACGAAGAACACTGTATCAGGCAGTGTTTCGAACGTTACGGTGATCTAGATGCTTTAGCGATTATCGACACAGGCTCCAGCGATCGTACCATTGAAATTATTAAAGAATACGCTGAAGAGAAGAAGATAGCAGGACGAATCATTTCTCGGAAATGGGTTAACTTTTCAGTCGGTCGTAACCAATCACTTTTGTTAGCACAGCTGGTTGCTCGGGAGCTTAATGGCTTGCCTGGGACGGGTCCGTTGCTTCCAGAAGAGTTACAAAAATGGGAAGACACTTATCTAACCTTTACCGATGCTGATAACTCGATTCTACCCAAAGATCAGACCGGTGTCAGTGATTATCAATTATCTAATCATCTAATTAAATTAGATTGTCAAGTTTTCTTGAAGCCGGAGATCGCCAGTGGCGGTGGTAAAAGAATTATAATTAATAACAGCTATACTCGAGATATCGTCTTCCCGATCGATCCAACCAAGCAAGTTAATTACAAATTTTATTGCCCACTTCACGAATATCCTTCTACCTTGGGTAATCAAATTAACTTTTCAACTTTGAAAGAATGTTATCTCCATAATGGTTATTACGGAGCTCGAAGCCGAGATCCTGTTAAGTACCATCGAGATAGTTTAATTCTCCGAGAAGCTTATTATAGTAACCGGCTCGATAAAGCTGATCGAGATCGTTGCCTTTTTTATTTAGCACAGTCTCTATCCGCAACCGGTGATTACTGTCAGAGTAAAAACTTTTACTTAGAATACATTAAAATCGGTTCATCTCCTAGCTATCAGTACGTGGCTTATCTTAGAATAGCTTCACTGGTGAAAGATCCTGAAGAGAAGTTAACTTATTATAGTATAGCTTATCAATTAAATCCTCGTCGTCGAGAAGCTATTTATCACCTGTCGAAATATTTCGAAGGATTAAAGAGTTATCGAGTGGCTTGGGAGTTGTTAAGGGGTAATTGTGAACTACTCAAGAAAGAAGAATACCAAAATTATCTTTTCTTGAGTAGTAATTGTTATAATTACTTATATTATGAACATTGTGCTTTGATGGCCTATTACTCCAACGATAAGATTAACTTTAAGCGTTTAATTTCAGTTTGCCTAACACTAGAAATGAGTGACTCGGAGAAAGCGAGAATTAGTGGACATCTAAAATTTGTTTAGTCTTGTCAGTAGCGTGTACGTTAGCTAACGTACAAATGTTAAGTTGGTGCCAATAACAGGTCCGATTTCTGAATATCTTTAGTAGAGACTTTTCTGATCCCTGGTACATCAACTATTCTAATTTCGGTTTCGCTATTCATAGGATAATAAGGTAAACCAGAAACTTCAACTGTTCTTTTCCATAATAATTCCGCCTTCTGAAGAGCTTCGTCAGCTGGGAACTTAAAATCTGTCACCGGGATATCCAGTTTTAAAAGTCTTAATTCGTGATAAAGTCTCACCTGGCTTGGAATATTAGAAGATCTGCCCTTATTAGACAACGAATCATAAGCCTTTTGATTCTTAGTAAAATTGGGGTATAATTCTCCGTAATAAGATGACAAGTCTCTCAATTTCCACCCCCATAATTCTCTGCCAATAATATTACTGTAACGATACTTAGTATATCCAATTTCCTTGAGGGCATTGTTTAATTTGGCGAGACTAGTTCCTTCCCTTTTACCGTACTTGTCAAGAGGAGCTTTCCTAATTTCTTTAGCTGGAGGAAATCCTTCGCCGAGAAAATATTTCTCTAGCCGATCAAAAAGGTCTTCCGGAAATTTAACCGCCATCTTACCTTCATATAATTTAACTTCCACTTTGAATGTTTCAGTAACCGAATAAGGTTTAATATCGACGGCTGAAGTAGTTCGAGAATTAACTTTGTACAGAAAGGTGATATCTTGACATTGAGGACATTTTCATTCTCCTTGATGGTTGAATTCTAATTCCGACAAGTCATAACCACACAAGCAAACGTCAACAGAACCTTCTTGATTTCTGATGTAATGGATCGGAAATATTTTCTTGAGCTTGAATAAGTATTGTTCAATTAGGTCTAACCGAAATTCTAGATCAGAAGGATGATGGTATTTCTCTTGTCCGACTTGATCGCTATCTAATGAAGTGATTAGATAAAAAGAAGGTAACTTAGAATATCGTTCGATGATGTCCTTAGTTTGTCTGATATACTCACGATACAAAGTTCCCTTGCTAAAAGAATTATATTTCTTAATTAATTGTTGTTTCTTCTTACGCCAACTACTTTGTTGAATCGGGGTACGAATTAATTTCTTAGCAGCTTCATGTTGTTCCAATTGAACCCGTAACATTTTGAGATCGTGTTTGCTAACGAATCTAGTAATTACTCTCTTGTGAAGCTCGTTAATCGAGAAATTAGGACCGTAGTTAAATATTTCACCGTTTTGAAGATAATTTGTCTCCATCTCAATCTCAAGAAAAATTATCCAATTATTTTTTATATGATGATCGATAATTTATTATTCGGTTTAATCTTCGACGATGGAAGGTCCTCTTTTTCGTCGACGGCGACCTTTCGATTCACTTTTTCCTCCTGTCTGAGACATTAAACCACCAATCAGATTAGAAATATTTCCTCCACCTAACATTGACAAGATATCACCGACCATTTTATTACCACCACCTTGTTGACCACCGCCTTGCAACATTTTAGATAAACCGGAGATGAAATTACCATCTTCCGGGATTTCGGTTTCGTGACCACCGTAAGAAATTTCGCCGCCTTCACCATTAACAACTTCCATAATTGAAGTTAACAAGAATCCCTTAATTCCACCCACCGGAATGATATAATTAATAGCAACTAGAATTCCGATCACTAAAACATTCTGATAGATTAAAGATTTCCATGGAGAAGTAGGTTCTCCTCCTCCATAATCGGCTAAACTTTCTTCTCCTAGTCTGAGTAATAACAAGTCATAATTTTTGATCATAGAACATTGAATCTTCAAGAAACCACTACAATCGATCATCAGCTTTTCGGTTAAAACATATTCGATAACCGCCCAAATGATTTGCATGAAGATCTTATACCTAGCTGCTTCTTTCGAGATATGGATTTCTCGAACGTACCTGGTGAAACGGTGGTGAACTTGAGTTAAGTTTTCTACTTTCCGATCAGGCATCGTAACATGTCGGATCATTCCCATTTCAGCGATTTGGTTATATTTAATCTCGAATTCACCCCAACGACGAGCTTGTTCTTCTTGTGACATTGTTTCGTAATTAGGTACTTTAGCCATCGGATCCAGAACAGCATCATAGATGATGCCACGACGACGCTTCTTTCGTTTCCGCTTAATCATCAATTTCTTAACTGGACTTTCTCGAGTCGGAGTAAGACCGTGATTGCGACTCGAGAAAGGACTCGCTCTTTCGATCTTATTTCGGCTCTTGCCAGCGATACCGTTGTTCCTACTGGAGAAAGGAGACATCCGAGGAGTTGAATCAATCTTGTTCATAGGTGACGAACTTGACGACCGTGGTGACGGACTTGACGACGGATTGGGTGACGACCGGGAAGAAGTGTTAAACGGTTTAATCTGATCCACGGGTGACGACCGTGGTGACGGACTTAACGACGGATTGGGTGACGACCGTGGAGAAGTGTTAAACGGTTTAATCTGCTCCACGGGTGACGACCGTGGTGACGGACTTAACGACGGACTGGGTGACGACCGTGGAGACGGACTGGGTGACCGTTTCGCTGGTCGCTTCGCTGGTCGCTTCGCTGGTCGCTTCATCGGTGACAATAATGGTCTGATTTCAGAAAGGTCACGGCGTGGTTTGCGGGGACTTAACGGTCTGGCTACTTCCACTAACGGGGGAGCGGTTTGAATCTCATCATCGTCCATCCTCTTTATGGAAAAAGAATGTTTACTTTTAATGAGAGAAAATAAGATCAAAAGAATGGAAGAATACTATAGCATCGACTTATCATCTCCACCAGAAGATTTGCCTTCGAAATGGTGCTCTGTTAAACTGATTCGCAAAATGTCGAAAATCGAAGAATGGCAAATCTTCTTCGATTCCGAATCGGTACTAATTAAGATCTGTCACGGAGTTCTCAATGGGAAGATTCAAACCGAAACCAGGAAAGTGGTTGCCAAATCAACCCGGAACATTCAAGAGCAAGCCCTTCAAGAAACCCGGAAAAGATTCACTGATAAGATCTATCAAGGGTATTGTCCTGAGGGATCGACTGTCCAGAAATTCAGTGTGATGTTGGCTAAAAGCTACGATAAAGTTAGATATCCTTTTAAGTATCCGGTTTTATGTGAAGCTAAGTTAGACGGAATTAGGATGTACTGTTATCTTGACAACGGAGAAGTTAAAGTAAAATCGAGAACTAACCGCGATTCTTACCCCCATATCGCTGAGATCAAAAGAGAACTAGCTATTCTTTTATCCTCCT
>Ga0102929_1001811_pt1 | contig 12704 bp, 8 predicted proteins | sample SalPonR1_B_D2_MG_FD_78510 | JGI IMG/M metagenome (GOLD analysis project Ga0102929, IMG submission 78510) | Salt pond soil microbial communities from South San Francisco under conditions of wetland restoration - Salt Pond MetaG R1_B_D2_MG | ecosystem: Environmental > Aquatic > Marine > Intertidal... | reverse complement strand
TTTTGCTCCAGTCTCCCCGAGTAACGGAACCAGAGCCGCCGACAACTGAACGGCGGTTGTCGGCAGGTCCCCCGCACCGTAAAGCGTGCCGGCGAACAGCGAGACTACGACGAAGTTGACGAGCAGGAACGGCAACGCGAAGCCGACGACGATGTCCGTCCGTGCCAGCTTTTCGTGGCCGGCACCCCAGCCCTTCGACAAGCCGGTGTAGTGAAAGAAAACCCAGTCCATGACGCCGACGGCGGCAGCCGACGAGGCGATGAACAAATCGATCCCCACCGCCCCGGTCGGTAACCAGGGTATGAAAAAACCCTTGAGCGCGGCGCTCCAGTCGATGCCCACGACCACCAGACAAGCCGCAAAACAGAACAGCATGAGCGCCAGGGCTATCTTCATGACCGATTCGACGAATACCACTCCACGGCGACCGCCCCTGCCATAGCTCAGCGCGATCCATGCGGTTACGAGACCGTAGATCGGCCAGTTCAACGACTGGGGGAAATGCACTCCGAGTTCCGACGCCACGGACTCGATCAGATGCGTGCCGAGGGCAACCTGGCCGAAATTGAAGATCACTGCCACGCAGACCAGGCCGACGAAGGCGGTCAGTACCCGCGAGATCAGCCAGCCGTGGTGCTCATTCTGCTTCTGTATGATGCGAAACCGGCCCTTCGCCGTGAACCGGGCCATGGCCGCCATCATGAACAGTCCGGAGCCAATGGCGGCCCAGCTGATCCAAAGGGTCTTATAGCCGAATTGTGCGCCTGAAAGCATAGCTGCCGTCAGGGTGCCGGCGCCCAGCGTCAGCGCAGCACCCATGAAACCGGGCCCGCCGAGACGGAGATACGCCAGCAGCCGCAGGACGAGAGGCTTCTCGTTCAGATGCTCGAGGTAGCGGACCTCGGCATCCAGCTTCTCCTGCGGGATCGCGTCCGCCAATGGGTAGACGGCAGTTCGCTGGGGCGATTCCTCCACTACCGTTGCCCGCGCCGAGCCCCGGAACCGGTTTCGGGCGCTGAGAATGCCTGCAGCAGACTATCGAGCCGATCGCGCTCGGCCGCTCCCGGCTCTGCGAGCGGCGCTCGCGGCGGCCCGACATCGAGCCCGCGCACGCAACAGCCCGCCTTTACGAGCTGTGTATACTGACCACCGCCTTCGAACAACTGCAGCAAAGGTATCAGCCTGTAGTAGAGTTCACGGGCCTGGTCGAGGCGGCCGCCGGTAACGAGTTCGTAGAGGTAACGGTGCTCTTCCGGCAGAACATTCGCGACACCACCGACCCAACCCGTCGCCCCGGCGATCAGGCTCTCCAATGCCAGTGTATCGCTGCCGCAGAACACCGTCATTCGTTCACCACACCGCACCAGGATATCGGCAACCCGGGTAGCATCACCGCTGCTTTCCTTGATGTAGTCGATACCCTCTACCTCGGACAGACGCTCCACCAGCGCCGGGGTCAGATCGACCCCGGCACGACCCGGATAGTTGTAGAGCATGATCGGGATACGGATTGCCTCGGCTACCGCATGGAAATGCCCTAGCAATTCGGATTCGGTCGGCAGCGAATAGTAGGGAGGCGCAAGCAGGACCCCATCCGCGCCAAGCCTTTCCGCCTCCTGGCAGTAGGCGATCACCTCAAGCGTTGACCCCGCATTGGCGCCGACGATCACCGGCACTCGCCCGGACGTCGTCTGGATGACCGTGCGCGCAACCGCCTCGCGCTCCGCGGCTGACAGTGCATAGAACTCGCCGGTACTGCCCAACGGGGCGAGCCCGTGTACGCCACCGGCTATCAGACGCTCGGTCAGCTCTTCGAGCCGCGTAAGGTCGATTTCCTGGTCCGTCGTCATCGGAGTCGCCATCGCAGCCACTACACCTGTGAACTTGCCTGCCATTCGAGGCCTCCCCTGGGTCATCGGCCGGACATGTCAGCGGACATCGAGTACGGGGGCACCCAGTACCTCCGCGCGTGGCACTATACCGAGCCCCGGCTGATCGGATGCGCGCAATCGTCCGTTCTCCCGCTGCGGCGCGCCATCGGCCGTGCTCACCGTGACGTAGCTGTTGAAGTCCGTCGACGAGAACAACAGCTCCGTCGGCGTGCTGTGCGCCAGATGCGCGATGCTAGCCGTCACGATATCACCGCCCCAGCTATCCTCAATGGTCATTGCGACTCCCAGACTGGCGCAGATGTCTCGCGCGAGACGGGCTTTCGTGAGTCCTCCGAACTTGCTGATCTTGATGTTGACCACATCCATGGCCTGATCCGTGCTCGCACGCAGTATCCGGTCGACACCGTCGATACACTCGTCCAGTACAAAGGGCAGATCCGTCCGGCGCCGTATGGATACGCACTCCTCGTAGCTGAGACACGGCTGCTCTATGTAGACATCCACATCACGGACGCCGCGCACGACCCGGGCTGCCTCATGCATCAGCCAGCCGGTGTTGGCGTCTGCCACCAGTTTGTCTCCTGTCTGGAGGCGCTCCGATACAGCGTGGATTCTCTCGATGTCCGTATCGGGATCACCCCCCACCTTCAGCTGGAATCTCCGATAACCCTCGTCACGGTACATCTCGACGTTGTCCGCCATTTCCTGAGGTGAACGCTGGGATATGGCCCGATACAGGACGAAGTCCTCCCCGAAACGGCCGCCGAGCAGCTCGCAGATCGGAAGTCCCGCCACCTGACCGAGTATGTCCCAGCAGGCGATATCAAGCGCCGACTTCACATATGGGTGACCCTTCAGGGCCGTGTCCATACGCGTGTTGATGCGCGTCAGCTGTGTTGGGTCCTCGCCCAGCAAATGCGGTGCCAGTTCTCGAATGCCGGCCCGTGCACCTGCGCCGAAGGCCGGCAGGTAGAACGGACCCAGCGGACATACCTCGCCGTGCCCGCTTACCCCGGCATCGGTCTCTATCCGGACGATGGTGCTGTCGAACTCCGATACCGTCTTGCCGCCGGACCAGTTATAGCTGTCCTCGCGAAGCGGCAGAGCCACCCGGAATGCCTGTATAGCCGTGATCTTCAATTCGAATTACTCCGCATAGTCGTACCAGATTGTCTTGGTCTCGGTGTATTGCTCGAACGCGTGCAGCGCGTTGTCCCGGCCACCAAACCCGGACTGCTTGTAACCCCCGAACGGCGTGGTGATATCCCCCTCCGAATAGCAGTTAACCGACACGGTTCCTGCCTTCAGGGCGCGTGCCAGTCGGTGGGCCCGGTTGACGTCGCGCGTATAGACGGATGCCGCCAGCCCGTACGCGGAGTCATTGGCCAGTTCGATTGCATGTTCCTCGCTATCCGCAGTGATCGCCGCCAGCACGGGGCCGAAAATCTCCTCCCTGGCCATCCGCATGTCGTTGGTCACACCGTCGAAAATCGTTGGCTCGACGAAATATCCGCCGGACACCGGATTCACGCGCCGGCCACCGGCGAGCACCGTAGCACCGTCCCGTCCGCCCTGATCGATATATCCGAGCACCTTCTCGAGATGCGGTTTCTCGATCATCGCACCCACCTTCGTTGCCGGGTCGAGTGGATCGCCGACGGTCCATGTTCGCGTCTTCTCCACGATCTGCTCGAGCAGGGCCTCACGAACGTCCCGGTGCACTATCAGGCGCGAACCACAGCTGCAGTTCTCGCCCATGTTCCAGAAGGCGGCGTTCGTCGCATGGTCGGCCACAACGCCGAGATCTGCGGCATCCGCCATGATCACCTGCGGACTCTTGCCACCGCACTCCAGCGTGATGCGTTTCAGATTCGATGCTGCAGCGTACTGCAGGAACAGCCGGCCAACCTCGGTGGATCCCGTGAAGGTGACCACGTCAATGTCCATATGTTCGCCGATGGCCCGTCCTGAGGTCTCACCGAGGCCGGGTAGGACATTAAACACGCCGTCGGGTATACCCGCCTCGATGGCCAGTTCGGCCACCCTCAGGGCACTGAGCGACGACAGCTCTGCGGGCTTCAGAATTACAGAGTTGCCCGCGGCAAGCGCCGGGCCGATCTTCCAGGCCGCCATGAGCAGGGGAAAATTCCAGGGCACCACCGCCCCGACCACACCGACTGGTTCTCTCAGAATCAGGCCCAGCTTGTCGGCTGCCGTGGGCGCCACCTGATCGTAGAGTTTGTCGGCGGCTTCGGCATACCACCGGATGCAGGTCAGCGTCTCGGGCAAATCGATAGCGGTGCAATCGGAGATCGGCTTGCCGGCCTCGAGCGCGTCCAGCAGCGCAAGCTCGACCGCGTGCTTCTCTATCAGATCAGCGAATCCAAGCAGCTTATCCTTGCGCTCAGCCGGACTGCACCGGGACCAACCTCCCTGCTCAAAGGCCTGCCGGGCGCTGCGAACCGCCATGTCCACATCGGCTCTGTCACACGCCGCTATTTCAGCAATCACGCGGCCGGTCGCCGGGTTCTCGGTAACGAATGTCTCTCCGCTAGCCGAATCACGATAAGCTCCGTCGATAAAGGCCCGGGTGCGGAACTCGAGAGCCTCGGCCTTCGCCTTGAATTCCTCGTACGCTGATTTCGCGTTGACGGCCATGTATTACTCCTCCTCACCGGTCCTGCGCGGGATGCCGGCTCACGCCCCGGGTTCTTTCCATACCGCCTCGGCGACCCGCAGAAAGTTGCCGCCGAGGATCTTCGCAATGTCGCCATCCGGATAGCCGGCACGCACGAGTTCATCCGCGACCGCCGGATAGACTTCCGGGCCCAGCGTGACGGCGCCCGTGTACGCGTACTCCGCTGGTACCGTCCGGGGAGCGAGCTCCGATTCACGCTGTTTCGCCTCTTCGTCGAACAGGGCAGTGTCCAGACTGATACCGACATGATCGGGCCCGACCAGTTGCACGACGTAATCGATGTGGCGTACGACATCGGTTGCGGTGGGTTTTGGCGCGCCAAGGAAGACACTGTGCCCGCATATCCCGATGACGCCACCACTGGCCGCGCAGCGCCGTATGAGATCGTCCGTGACATTGCGGGGATGCGGCACAAGAGCAGCCGGATTCGAGTGGGAGAAGATGACGGGTCCGGCACAGTGCTCAAGCACATCGTATGCCGTCCGCTCACAGGTGTGACTGCAGCAGGGGACCATGCCGAGCGCCTCCATCTCGTCCAGCAGTTCCCGGCCAAGCCTGGTCAGGCCCATCCCGGACCCGTAGCACCCGCCTCCCGCAAGGTTATCGCTGTTGTAGGCGATCAGCATCCAGCGTACGCCCAGGTCATAGAACAGGCCGAGAAGGCTCGGATCTTGCTCCACCACATCCAACCCTTCTATATCGAACGTGACCGCCAGTCGTCCTGCCGCCTTGGCAGAACGGATATCGGCCACCGTCTCGACCACGGTGTAGGCATCCCTATGAGACCTGATCCAGCGGCGCACACGCGCGAGCAGTCGGACCTGCCGTTCGATCGGAATCCTGTTATAGCCGACGTTGAGGCTTACAACGTCGACCCCGGCAGCGCGGAATTCACCGAGACGATGAATCAGGCGTTCGTGTGCGTCATAGTCGATCGGCAGATTGGCATGGTTGTCCCAGACCAGGGCAGCCTCGCAAAGACGGCGGCCTTTCGCCTCGTCCGTCCGCTCTTTCGCCGCCGCTGGCTCGGCAGCCATCATGCGTTGTTCCTGTCCCGATGTGAAAGCATTGCGATTGAGGCATTCTCCGGCGGCACAGCCGCCTCGTCGAATACGCCGAGTTGTTATCGTAGCCGCACGGCCCCAACAGCAGTTGTGCAGACTGCCGGAAGACTACTCTGATCGGCCATCCGGGGCGCGCCAGCCCGGTTTGGCGGTGAGGCTCACCAGCCGCGGGTGCGCTCCCATTCGGCGACGACTTCCCCTCGATCGACCACGAAGTACCGATCGAATTCGCTGGCCGTCGCGCAGGCGTGGTTCGGGAGAATACGGAGCAGTGTCCCGAGGGGCAGTTCTTCGTATGGTACGGGCTGCCCTTCCTCCATGGTCTTGACGATACCGTGTTCCTGATTGGCGTCCGCGACGATAAGCGCATCCAGCGCGCTGCCGTCGCTCCGCCGGACCAGTCCGTACCCATAGTCCGTCTCCTGGCGCGCCGTACCCCGGTCACGCGACATAGCCATCCAGCCCGCATCCGTGATGACACGGCCCGTCTCCCGCTGGTGACCGATGACACTGGTCAGGACGCTGATGGCGATATCATCGTGGGCACACACGCCGATACCCGCCATCACGAGGTCGAAGAAGACGTAGACGCCGGCACGCACCTCCGTCACCCCGGTCAGGTCGTCGGCCGCCAGCGCCGTCGGCGTGGACCCCACGGAGACGACAGGACATGCGACGCCGGCTGCCCGCAGCCGCTCCGCCGCCGCCACGCTGCGATCGCGTTCCTGGCGCGACATGGCCAGCTGTGCCGCGCCGGAATCGCAGAAATAGGATTCGCCGGCATGGGCCATGACGCCCACCAGCTCGGAACCTGGGGATGCGTGCAGGATATGACCGATTTCGAGCAGGCTCTGGCTCGCAGGGTCCACACCCGAGCGATGCCCGTCGGTGTCGAGTTCAATCATCACGCGGTAGCGACGACCTTCATTCTCACCGGTTGTCGCGATGTGGCGAGCCATCACGGGATCGTCAAGCACGATCGTAAGATCACAGCCCCGATCCATCAGGGCGGCGACTCGTGGCAATTTATTCGGCGCGATCCCAACGGCATAGAGGATGTCGCGGATACCATGCTCGAAGAAGTATTCGGCCTCCTGGAGCGTGGACACGGTGATACCGCTGGTTCCCGGCTCTGCGAGCGCCCGCGCCGCGATTTCCCCACATTTGTGCGTCTTGACGTGCGGGCGCAGCGAGCTGCCGAGTCCCCGGATGTGCTCCGCCATACGCCGGATGTTGCGCTCCATCCTGGGCAGGTCCAGGAGAAGACAGGGCGTCGACAGACTGTCCAGGGTACGATCCGGATCAGATGTCATTTCCCCTCCCCCACCGGCAACACCAGTCGCGAGCTTCCGTCCACCTTCAGGCGTATATCAGCCACCGCGTACTTCGCCCGATCGGCGAACGCGACCGGTTCTTCGGTGTTGGTATGGCGCTGGAAGAAATGGCTGATGCCGGGGGCGGTAATGAAGAGACGCAGGCGATGACCCACCGGGATGCGTCGCGCCACCCAGGTCATCTCGAACCGGTAATCGTGAAAACTGTCCATCGCCGGGAAGTCCGGGGCGAGCGCACCGTCTCGATAACGGGCGCGGAGGAAATCATAGGCCAGCGTTACGGTCGACCCATCAGGGGCCACATCGTACAGCACGGCGATCAGGTCCGTGTCGGGGACATCGAGTGCGATCCGTGCCTCGAGCACCGGATTTCCGACAATCTCGTACGCTTCGCGGGCCGGATTCGTCTCGTAGACCAGACCGCGATCACCGATCTCCAGCGGTAGCTCGTCATCGAGGAGATGTTCGTCCCCCCGGGCCGCAGCGCCGAAGTACGGTCCCCATGAGACAGTTGGCAGACCAGGGTCGTAGCGGAACCGGTGGATCGCCGTCTCTGCGCCGCTGCCATCTGCGGTGAGCTGACCGTCGAGATAATCCTCCCTGGACCCCGATTGTCGCGACCGCAGCACGAGGCGGCGGCAGCAAGGCAGCGCCTCGAACGAAGGTACGCTCCGCCATTCGTTCGGGCCGGCCATGAAATAGGTCACCCTGTCATCCAACAGCGCGGGCTTCTCACCTTCTTTCAACACCCAGTCGAACCATTCGAGTTCCAGCTGGAGATGGTCGACCGCGGCCTCCTCGCCGAAATCGACGCCGCCGACCGCCCGTTGTGTGCTGCTGACCCCTGCGTGATCCCAGGGGCCCACGAGTAGCCATGTGCGCTCGGCGGCCTCCGGATTTGATTCGAGCAGCTTCCGGTAATGGGTGAAAGTACCGAGCTGCGCGCCGTCATAGGCTCCGGTCATGGTCAGCACCGGGATGTCGATCTGAGCGAGCGCCGTCGTGATCGGGTTCAGCCGGCTGTAGCGCTCCCGCGACTCCGGCGTCTGGAGCGACTCCTTCCAATACGAGGTCGGCAACCCCGCAGCCTCGTCCAGGCGTGCGTATTCCAGTTCCCCCCTGGCGAGCTCGGCGTACAGACCATTCCAGAACTCCCGGGCCGAATTGAAGTTCGTATTGCGCTGCCGCCCTGCCACCAGGGCATACCAGCGGAGTCGATACGGAATTTCAACGCCCCGGTAGGCCGGATTGTCGACGGTAAAATAGGGAGCTGCGCCTGGCACGATGGTCTTCAGTGCCGGTGGACTCAAGGCCGCAATCGCCCACTGCAAAAACCCGGTGTAGGACGCACCGCGCATGGCGACCCGACCGTCGCAATAGTCGCGATCCGCGAGCCATTGCACTACATCATAGCCATCCTTTGCATCGTTCACGTAAGGTCTATACGCGCCTTCGGAATCCCCGCGCCCGCGCACCTCGACGATCGCGACGACGTAGCCATGTGTCGCGAAGAACGCCGCACGGGGAAAATAACGGTCTGCGCCATAGGGTGTGAAGCGTAGTATGACGGGCAGAGGCTCCCGCTGATCGGCCGGCCGCAGTATCGTGGCGTTGAGCCTGGTGCCATCCCGCACCGGTATCTCTACACCGAACTCCACATGGTACGGGCGGGTCAGCGGCATAGACGGGGCAGTGGCATGACCCGGGGCCGACCAGAGCAACAAGAAGACGGCCAGCAGGCCCGCAGTGACGCTGGCCGTATACATCGCCCTGGCGTCATCACAATCATGCCGGCGCCGCTGAAGGTCGTCTTGGCTCATGGGCTGCTCCTCGATCGGATACGGCATTATTGGTCATCCGCAGGTCGCGCACACCATTATGAGCGACGGGAAGCGAATTCTGGCCGCTCGTCCCCTGGCAACAAGCGGACGACCTTGCTCACATCGCGGCGCACGCGGGATCAGGGATACTGTGTCGTGGCGGTAATGATCACGTCCCGGTGTCCGGTAGCGCCGGGGCATGCATCCGGGAACAGGCAAAATGACCACGGCAGGCACTCCGCGCAATCTCCCGGCGGCACGGGAACTGCTCGGCATCGCGCTCATGGCGATGACCGGCTGGCTGGTATTCGGCGCCGTGCAAGCCGGACGGCCGGATCGGTATTTCCTGGCGGCGCTCCTGCTGGCCGGTGCCCTCGCGCTGCTCGGGCGGCGTGGCGGCATCGTCACCACATTTCTGATCATCGCAACCGCAGTCATCGCAGCATTCGCGCGGGCCGGCTCCATGGCCGTCGCTCCATCGGAGCTGCTGGTGGTAGCGGTGGCCGGCGGTGCAACGCTCATCGCCGCAGGCGTCTTCTACGCTGCGCGTGGAAAAGGCTGGCTCCTTGCCGCACCGGCCGCGCTCGGTGTGCTCGTGGTCGCGGCGCTCGCCTTCGGCGCCATTCGCAATGCCCTGCCCCCCGTCGACAATCGCTCCGTCTACGTGGAAATGGACGACGGCACCCGGCTTGCGACGGACTACCGCCTGCCCCGGGGATATGACGGCATCCCGCGTCCGACCATCATCACGTACACACGCTATCACCGGTCGTCGCGACTGCGTTTCCCATTCAACCTCATCTTCTCCACGGAGAGTGGCAATACCCGTCGCCTGATCGACGCGGGATACGCCGTAGTCGTCGTCGACGTGCGTGGGGCAGGCGCCTCATTCGGAAGCCGACCCAGGGAGTTCTTTCAGCGCGAGGTGGAGGACTACCCGCGCATCGTCGACTGGGTGATCGCACAACCCTGGTCGAACGGTATCGTCGGAGCGGAAGGCGTGTCCTACGGAGGGACGGCCGCAGAACTGCTTATGCTGCGGGGTCATCCGGCGGTTAAGGCGATCGCCGGGCAGTACAGCCTGTTCGATGCCTACGACGATGCTGCGTTCCCCGGGGGACTGGAAAATACCCACATAACGACCGCTTGGGGTCAGATGCTACGCGCGCTCGACCTGAACCAGCCCCCGCCGGGCGTCCCCTGGCTCGGTCGCCTCGCCTGGGCCGGCGTGCGTCCGGTAGACGGCCCCGACGGAGAGCGGCTGCTCGCGCAGGCCATCGAAGAGCACCGCCGCAGCTACGATTTCTCCGATGGTCTGGAGGACATCGAATTCCGGGACGATCGGCTGTCCGGTCGGGCTGTTTTCGACGGCTCGCCGGCCTCATATCTTTCAGCCTGGAAAGAGAACCGCACTCCCCTGCTGCTGGTCAGCGGCTGGCTGGACGGCGCCTATCAGGCGAGTGCGTTCAAAAAGCTGGCAAACAGCAACAATCCCGATATGTATCTGCTCATCGGACCGTGGGATCACGGACCGGCGACTTCGATCGATCCCTGCGGCTATCGCCCCAATGCGCGGCGTGGTAATCGCAGCAGCTTCACACTGCCCTTCTATGATCATTACCTGCGCGATATCCCTAACGGCTACGAGCAGCAGCCACGACTCCGCTACTACATGCTTTGCGGCGGAGAGTGGCATGCCAGCCAAACCTGGCCGCCTTCCGCTGAGATTCGTCGACTGTATCTCACCGGAGAGGCACTGGTCACAACGTTACCGGGGAACCCGGGCGCACGGCAACATGTCGTGGATTCTTCGGAAACAAGCGGTCCGGCATCGCGCTGGGCGTCACTGGTGCGCGTGCCGGGTACCGGCCTGCCGACCGGTTACGGCGATCGCACGGGTCAGAGCGAGCAGCTCGCCAGTTTCACTTCCCCGCCGCTGCAGCAGGCGCTGGAGCTGGCAGGGCACCCGCACCTCAAGCTCAATCTGGAGTCGTCCGAGCCGGACGGTGCGCTGATTGCATACCTCGAAGATGTTGCCCCGGACGGCACCGTCCGCTACGTGACTGAGGGTGTTGTTCGCCTCGGCAGTCGTGCCGCCGATCCTTCGCCCCGATACGAGGACTACGGGCCGGTTCGCTCCCATCTTCGCGCCGATTTCAAAGCCATGCCGACCGGGGAACCCGTCCCTATCGAGCTTGGTTTGCTGCCCGTCGCCTATCGATTCGATGCGGGGCACCGCATTCGTCTGTCCCTGGCCGGGGCAGATTCGGACAATTTCGGCGCCCCGACAGAGAAAACACCTGTCTACCGGATCCACTGGGGACCGGAACGCCCGTCTTCCCTCGTCCTGCCGCTGGAAAAGTCCGACCCGACAGTCTGGCACCGTCCCGAACAGGAGTATCCCGATGCATCTCGCTAGATACCCGCGCCTGCGATTCGCCCACCTGCCTACGGCTCTCGAGCGTCTGGACCGCCTGACCGAGCACCTCGGCGGACCAACCCTGTGGATAAAGCGCGATGACTGCACGGGTCTCGCCGGCGGGGGCAACAAGACGAGAAAACTCGAGTTTCTGATGGCAGATGCCCTCGCCCACGGCGCCGACGTAGTCATCACCCAGGGCGCTACCCAGTCAAATCACACCCGTCAGACCGCCGCGGCCTGTGCTCGACTGGGCCTCGACTGCCACATACTCCTCGAGGACCGCACCGGATTCGAAGACGACGAGTACCGACTCAACGGCAACGTGCTACTGGAGAATCTCGCGGGTGCGACGATCGAGCATCGGCCGGGCGGCGCCGACATGAACGCGGAGATGCAAACGGTCGCGGAGGAGCTGCGCACCCGGGGCCGGCAGCCCTACGCCATACCAGGCGGCGGATCTAACGCGGTAGGCGCGCTGGGCTACGTCAATGCAGCGATGGAACTCCTGCAACAGGCGAACGACGCCGGCCTGAGGGTCGACGGCATCGTGCATGCCACCGGCAGCGCCGGCACCCAGGCGGGCCTGGTAGCGGGCGTGGTCGCCACGAACTGTGCCATCCCGGTACTGGGAATCGGCGTCCGCGCGCCGGCTGAAGTGCAACACGCAAACGTGCTGAAGCTTGCGCGGCAGACGGCCGAGCATCTCGGCCTCGACGCGCCACCATCTCCTGAGGACGTGCAGGTCGACTGCAACTACGTAGGAGACGGATACGGCTTGCCGACCGCGGGCTGCATCGATGCCATACGACTGCTCGCCCGCCTCGAAGGCATCCTGCTGGATCCCGTTTATTCGGCGAAAGGTATGGCAGGGCTCATCGACCTCATCCGGCAAGGCTTCTACGCGCCCGATCAGAATATCGTCTTCCTGCACACCGGAGGCGCTCAGGCGCTTGCCGGCTACCGTTCGCTGCTGACGTCCTGAACCGGGTGATCGCAGAGCGCCGATTCTCCGCTTCCCTCCGGCTGTGGTCATGCGGCTGCACAGACTGACGATCTGGCAGCAAGTGCTGCTGGGCCTGCTCCTCGGCGCACTGACCGGCCCCCTGCTCGGTGAGCATGCCGCGTTTCTCGAACCGGTTGGCGATGCTTTTATCGCGCTCATCAAGATGCTGGTCGTACCATTGATTTTCGTTTCTATCGTCGCAGGCATCAGTTCCGTCGGCGACATGGGGCGGATGGGCCGTATGGGCGGCAAGACCGTCGGGCTGTATCTGGCGACGACGTTCGGCGCGATCCTCATCGGGCTGGCCGCTGCGGCGATCCTGCAGCCCGGCGTAGGCGTCGCGCTCGCGGCCACCGACGGGAGCCCGTCCGACTATGAGCCCCCCGGCGTTGCCGAGACCCTGCTTCAGCTCATACCCGAGAATCCGTTCGCGTCTTTCAGCTCCGGGGACACGCTACAGGTCATCGTCTT